>WBZX01002511.1_pt1 | contig 12385 bp, 11 predicted proteins | sample 5204211 | NCBI WGS metagenome assembly WBZX01 (sample SAMN12344362, study PRJNA552823) | activated sludge metagenome | biome: Activated sludge suspended growth; feature: Nitrification reactor; material: Wastewater; isolation source: activated sludge from nitrification reactor of wastewater...
CGATCAGCGCGTTCACCGCGGAAGAGATGGCGCGCCGGAACATCAACGGCATCGCGGACATCGCGAAGTACACCTCGAGCGTGTCCTTCGAGAACTACTCCGGCGGCAGCACGCCGCAGATCATCGTCCGCGGCCTGTCGCAGACCGTGCTCGCGGACCGCGCGCAGAACGTCGCGACGTTCGTCGACGGCGTGCACGTGCAGCAGCAGGGCAACGTCGACTTCTCGCTGCTCGAGCTCGAGCGCGTGGAAGTGCTGAAGGGCCCGCAGAACTCGCAGTACGGCCGCAGCGCGTTCGCCGGCTCCGTGAACTACGTGCCGAAGGCGCCGGTGCTCGGCGACTTCGACGCGGATGCCGCGCTCACGTTCGGCAGCGACGAGCGCTTCGAGGGTCGTGCCGGCGTCAGCATTCCGCTCGGCGACAAGCTCGCGGTGCGCGTGTACCACGTGCGGAGCGAATTCGACGGCACCTGGAAGAACGCGTTCCCGCTCGGCGACAAGGGCGTGGGTACGACCGACACCGTGCTGAAGAAGACCTGGGCGGGCACCGACGGCAACCTCGGCACCGCCGACGATCATCGCTTCGACACCCTCGAGGAGGTCGAGTCCGTGAAGTACGTCGGCGTCGCGAGCATGCAGCGACTGCACGACTGGGTGCTCGATCATCCGGTGCCCGCTGGCGCGCTGGTCGAGGGCGTCGAGTTCACGGCCGATGAGGCCTCGTCGGTGCTGTGGGGCGTGAACTCGGCCGACGTCGCCGAGCTCGACATCGACGTCGCGCTGTCGAGCACCGCCGCTCGCAGCCTGGTCGAGCACGCGCCGTACGCCTCGCTCGATGAGCTCGCGGCGGCGCCCAACGTCGGCAAGGCGACGCTGCTGGCGCTGCGCGGCTTTGCGCCGGCGTGGGGCGACTTGTCGTCGCTCGCCGGTAGCTTCGACGGCGTGACCTTCGAGGCGCGCGAGGCCGTCGATGCGCTCGAGCTGGCCAACCACGCCACCTTCGAGGATCTCGTGGGCCTGGGCGTCTACGCCACCGGCGCGCATGCGGTGATCGATCATCGCCCCTACGCGTCGCTCGCCGACGTCGCGGCCGTCGCGGGTGTCGGTCCCTCGACGATGCAGGCGCTCAAGGCCCTGTAGCGGCAGGGCGTCGGGGCGCCGAAGGCCCGTAGACGGGCGTCGGCGGCCCCGCAATAGCTTCGCGCCCGTCGGCGTCGTTCTCGGGGCAACCTTGGAGCGATGTCGACCTGGATCGTCGCCCTCGACCTGCGCCCCTCCAGTCACGGTGCCGTGCGCTTCGCGTCGTGGGTCTCGCAGTCGGGTGGCGAGCCGCTCGAACTGGTGGGCGTGCACGTGATCGAGCGCGAGCAGCTGGCGCCGATCTTCCGGCTGCAGAGCCCCGACGAGGTGGGTCGTCGCGCTCGTGAGGCGTTGCAGCGCGAGCTCGACGAGGCGGCCATCCGCGAATTCTTCACCCGCGAGGTCGTCGCGCTCGGTCCCCGCGCCCACGAGGTGTTGGCGCACCAGGCCCAAGGCGAGCACGCCGAAGTCATCGTGGTCGGTCGCCAGGTGGCCGACGATGCCCGCGCCACCATCCGACTCGGCACGAATGCGCGCCGGCTGCTGCGCGCGCTGCCGACCACTGTCGTGGTGGTGCCGCCGGACTACGCACAGATTCCGTTCGGCGCCGGGCCGGTGTTGGTCGCCACCGACCTGGCGGAGGACGCCGTGGCGGCGTGCCGCTTCGCCGCACAGATGGGCGCTCGCCTCGGGCGCGAGGTCATCGCGGTGCACGTGATCCCGCAGCTCGATCCGGTGCTGCGCGCCTACGTGGCCGACGGGCCCTGGAACGAGCTCGCCGAGCAGGAACACGCGCGCGCGCTGGCCGAGCTGCGGCGGTGGCTCGATCGACACGGGCTCGCGCAGCTCGAGTCGCGGGTCGAGCAGGGCGCCGTCATCGACACGCTCGGCCGACTCGTGCAGTCGACCCACGCGCCGCTGCTGGTGGTCGGATCGCGTCGACTGCCGACGGTCGAGCGCGCCTTCGTCGGCAGCACCGCGGCGGCGCTGGCGGCCGAGCTACCGCTGGCGGTCGCGGTGGTGCCGCAGGAACGAGCGAGCGCCGATGTTGGCCATCGCTGAGCGCCCCCGATCGAGCCGGCACGTGGCGAGCGGATCTCAGAACGACAGCGTGAGCCCGCCGAAGAGCGTCCACAACCCGACGCCACCGAATGGCCCCGCCCACACCGAGAAGGTCGCGGGGCGCACGAAGAAGCCGACGCGGTCGTTCCACACGCCCTTGAGCTGGCCACCGATGTCGGCAAAGAAGAATGGATCGGCGCCGCGTCCGTAGGTGTTGAGGCCGAAGCCGGCGGCCGCCAGCGGCGCGACGTACAGCTTGAAGTTGCTGCTCGTCACGACGCGGAAGTCCCACATGAAGATCGGTCCGGTGGTGAAGCCGAACTCGCCGACGCCGAAGTGGGTGTGCAGCAGGCCGCCGAGCGCGGGGCCGACGTCGCCCCTCTTGAAGTGGTACTGGAAGTCGACGCCGACGGTGCCGATCGCGAAGCCGAACGGGATGTCGAGCGTCGGGCCGGCGCCGATCTGCAGCGCCCACGGGCGCTTGTTGGAGTTGTCGTTGGGGCCCGCGAGCGCGGTCGCTGGCGCGGCGGCGAGCCCGATCGAAAGCACGGCGGCGGACAGACGCTTCACACCGCGACGCTACCGCGTGTGGCCGTGAACGCAACCTTCTGGCGTCCCGCAGCGGTCGAGCATCGCAACCTCGCGGACCGCGACGTAGCGTGGATCACGTCGAACGCGGGGCACGCGAGCGCCGGACGTGAGCGTGCGAGCGTGACGCGGGCCGCAAGCGCACACCGTCGCGACATCGCTCACCCTCCGCGCAGGCACCAGAACAGCAGCGCAGGATAGGCAGCGAGCCACGCCAGCAGGAAGCGGTTGAGGCCGAGCAGCGCGACGTTCGCGACGTGGAATGCGACCGCCACCGTGGCCAGCAGTGCGCACGCGGTGGCGTCGACGAGCGCGAGGGGGAATCCACACTCGAAGGCGAGTACACCCCCAGCGACCACGCGTCGCACGGCCGCGTGCGACAGCGCGCGACGGGCCCGCGGTGGCACGCCGTACTGCGGCAGCGACAGCAGGGCGGGCAGCGCGGTGCCGTCACGCCAGCGCGGGTCGGCCAGCTTGGCGACCCCCGCGATGAAGTACGACAGCACCAGCTGTGCCGCGACGTACGCGAGGCCGAGCTCCGCCCACGATGCTCGCGTGCGCGCGATCGCCAGGCCCAGCACCACCACCATCGTCATCGCATCGCTGCCGCCGTTGTAGCTGCCGCGGAAGCGCACCGCGCACGCCAGTGTGGTGGCGACGAGGCCCCACGCCGGCAGCGGGTGCGACCACCACGGCAGCGCGAGCGCGAACACCAGCTGCAGGCACACGACCCATGCGAAGCCTCGGCCGTCGAACAGGTGATCGACCGCGCGGCGCAGCGGCCGGGGCAGCGCGTCGAACTCGTGCCGCAGCGTCGACCAGCGGAACACGCCAGCATCGCGCCACGCATGGCGCACCGACCACAGCTCGATCGCCGCGACGGCGCAGACCAGCGCGGTCAGCCACGAGGTCCAAGCGAGCGTCTGCTCGAGTGTCGGGCTCATGCGGCCAGCACCGGTGAGCGCGCGAGCTCGGTCTGCCCGTCATCGCCATCGACGATCGACCACTGCCACTGCGCGCCGGCGAGCCCGCGGAGCTCGGTCGGCACCGCCTCACGGGCGAGATCGGTGACGAGCTGCAGCGTCACCGCTTGCCCCGGCGATCCGTCGATCTCGCCCTCGGTCACCAGTCGCGCGACCACGCCGTGGTAGGCGAGCGTGAGGTTGCCCGCCGGTGCCAGCAGCCAGCGATGTCGCGGCACCGTGAGCGCGACGAGCCACTCGCCCCACGCCGCGTGCGGCGCGGCGAAGCGGACGCGTAGGGACGGTGCCGTGTCGACCCGATCGAAGAATCGCCACGCCGGCAGCAGCACGCGCAGGCGCTCGAGCCAGGGGCTGGTCCGCGCGGCACGCTCGTGCCACGTCGCGAGCACCACCACTGCGAGCACGCACATCGCCATCGTGGTGGACGCGGGCACCCACGACACAACGTCGCGTCGGAGCGTCGCCGTGCACGTGTCGGTCGCGGCCCGAGTTGGGCCAGATGCGCCCGTTCGCGCTTCAGGGGCGCCGGCGCGCGACGAGCCCGAACATCAGTGGCACGCGTGCGACCCCGGCGGGCCACCGCCAGCGTCGCGTGCCGGGCTCGGCCTCGAGCCCCGGGTGCACGCGACAGCCGTTGGCGTGGGCGTACTCGTGGACGTGCTCGAGCTCGAGCCCGGCCGCGAGGCAGGCCTCGAGGATGTCCGCGAGTGTCCACTGCCAGCTGGTCGCGGGGATGTCGTTGGTGCCGGCGGCCGCGTCGTCGTGCTCGGCGGCGAGCGCCGTGCCCGAGCCGGCGACGTAGTCGCCCACCGGCTCGACGAACGGCTCGCGCGCGAAGTAGTCGTCGCGATCGAGGCGGAACTCCGGTCCGATCGACCACACCAACGGGTGGAACTCGACGTAGACGAAGCGCCCGCCGGGCTCGAGCACCCGCGCGACCCCACGGGCCCATGCCCGTAGATCCGGCAGCCAACCCACCGCGCCGTAGCTGCAGAACGCGAGCTCGAAGCGCGACGGCGTCTCGTGCAGCCACTGCACCACCTCGGCGTGCTCGAACTGCGCGGGGATCTCGCTGTGGTCCGACAGCGCCCTCGCGAACGCGATCGCCTCGTCGCTGAAGTCGACGCCGGTCACGTGCGCGCCGCGGCGTGCGAGGCACAGCGAGTCCTGGCCGCTGTTGCACTGCAGATGGACCAGCCGACGACCTTCGAGCGGTCCGAGCAGCGCGAGCTCCTCGTCGAACAGCACGTCGTGGCCCGCGCGCAGGCGTGCGGCCTGATCGCCCTTGTGGGCGTTGTGGTTGCGAGTGGCGACGTTCCAGCTGCGGCGGGTGTTCTCACGGGCGTCGGCGGGCATCGGCCGCGAAGGGTAGTACGGGCGCCTGGGCAAGCCCAGGCCGCCCGTGGCAGGCTGGGCCGCGGTGAGCAAGGCCAAGCGGACCGATCCCCAACCCCACGCGCAGCACGCCGCCGATCGGCACGACCGCATCGTCGTGCGCGGCGCACGGGTGAACAACCTCGTCGACGTCGACCTCGAGCTGCCCAAGCGGCGACTCACGGTCTTCACCGGCGTGTCGGGCTCGGGCAAGAGCTCGCTGGTGTTCGGCACCATCGCTGCCGAGTCGCAGCGCCTCATCAACGAGACCTACAGCGCGTTCGTGCAGGGCTTCATGCCCACGACCTCGCAGCCCGACGTCGACGTGCTCGAGGGGCTGACCACCGCGATCATCGTCGATCAGGAGCGCATGGGTGCGAACGCCCGCTCGACCGTCGGCACCGCGACGGATGCCAATGCGCTGCTGCGGATCCTCTTCAGTCGGCTGGGCAAGCCCAACATCGGCCCACCCAACGCCTACTCGTTCAACGTGCCGTCGGTGAAGGCCTCCGGCGCGCTCACGGTCGATCGCGGCGCTGGCAAGAATCGCGCGAAGGCGGTCAGCTTCAACCGCTTGGGCGGCATGTGCCCGCGCTGCGAGGGCATGGGTTCGACCTCCGACTTCGACCTCACGGCGCTGTACGACGACAAGCTCTCGCTCAACCAGGGCGCCATCACGATCCCCGGCTACAGCATGGAAGGCTGGTACGGCCGCATCTTCCGCGGCTGCGGCTACTTCGACCCCGACAAGCCGATCCGCAAGTTCACCAAGAAGGAGCTCGACGATCTGCTGTATCGCGAGCCCACGAAGATCAAGATCGACGGCATCAACCTCACCTACAGCGGGCTCATCCCGCAGATCCAGAAGTCGTTCCTCTCGAAGGACGTCGACGCCATGCAGCCGCACATCCGGGCGTTCGTCGAGCGCGCGGTGACCTTCACGACCTGCCCGGAGTGCGGCGGCACGCGGCTGGCCGCCGAGGCGCGCTCGTCCAAGATCAAGGGCAAGAACATCGCCGATGCCTGCGCGATGCAGATCAGCGACCTCGCGCAGTGGGTGCGCGGGCTCGAGGCCCCCGGTGTCGCGCCGCTGGTCGCGGCGCTCGTGCACTCGCTCGACTCGTTCGTCGAGATCGGGCTCGGCTACCTCTCGCTCGACCGGCCCACGGGCACGCTGTCGGGCGGCGAGTCGCAGCGCACGAAGATGATCCGCCACCTCGGCTCGGCGTTGACCGACGTGACCTACGTATTCGACGAGCCGACCATCGGGCTACACCCCCACGACATCGAGCGCATGAACCAGCTGCTGCTGCGCCTGCGCGACAAGGGCAACACCGTGCTGGTGGTCGAGCACAAGCCCGAGAGCATCGCGATCGCCGATCACGTGGTCGACCTCGGGCCCGGCGCGGGCAAGGCCGGCGGCAAGGTCTGCTTCGAGGGCACGGTCGAGGAGCTACGCCGCAGCGACACGCTCACCGGTCGCCACCTCGACGACCGCGCCAAGCTCAAGCCCAGCGTGCGCAAGCCCAGGGGCAAGCTCGAGATCCGCGGTGCGAGCAGCAACAACCTCCGCAAGGTCGACGTCGACGTCCCGCTCGGCGTGCTGGTGGTCGTGACCGGCGTGGCGGGCTCGGGCAAGAGCTCGCTCATCCACGGCTCGATTCCCGCCGGTGCCGGCGTGGTCTCGGTGGATCAGGGGGCGATCCACGGCTCGCGCCGCAGCAACCCCGCGACCTACACCGGCCTGCTGGAGCCGATCCGCAAGGCCTTCGCCAAGGCCAACGACGTGAAGCCGGCGCTGTTCAGCCCCAACTCCGAGGGTGCGTGCAGCAGCTGCAACGGTGCGGGCGTGATCTTCACCGACCTGGCGATGATGGCCGGCGTCGCGACGCCGTGCGAGGACTGCGGCGGCAAGCGCTTCCAGGCCGAGGTGCTCGAGTACCGCTTCGGCGGCAAGGACATCAGCGAGGTGTTGGCGATGTCCGTGACCGAGGCGCTGGCGTTCTTCGGCACCGGCAAGGCGAAGCTGCCGGCGGCGCATGACATCCTGGCGTGCCTCGGCGACGTCGGGCTCGGCTACCTGAGCCTCGGTCAACCGCTCACCACGCTGTCGGGCGGCGAGCGCCAGCGACTCAAGCTCGCCACCCACATGACCGAGCCCGGCGGCATCTACGTGCTCGACGAGCCGACGTGCGGCTTGCACCTCGCCGACGTCGAGCAGCTGCTCGCGCTGCTGGATCGCCTGGTCGACGCCGGCAAGTCGGTGATCGTCATCGAGCACCACCAGGCCGTGATGGCCCACGCCGACTGGATCATCGACCTCGGCCCGGGCGCCGGGCACGAGGGTGGCCGCGTGGTGTTCGAAGGCCCGCCGGCGACGCTGGTGGCCAAGCGTGCGACGACGACCGGCAAGCACCTCGCGACCTACGTCGGCGCGTGAGCGCGGCGTCGCGGTGGGATCGGTGCGAACCGCTGCCGGCCCCGCGCGACGACGGCGGAGGTCGCGGCCACCACGACGTCGAACGGCGTGTCGGCCGCTTCGTTGCGCTGGATGTGGAATGGTGGCCGCGCTCGGGGAGCTGCGCACGCCCGAGCAGCGCCGCGAAGGAGGATCGCGGCGGCACGTGGGGCGTTCGATCGTGCGGCGCAGCAACGAGGGGCGCGCACGCTGACGGCGGGCGTGGAGCCCTCTTGGCTCGACGCGTTCTGCGATCCACCTACGCGGAGCGGGAGACGGGGCTCGAACCCGCGACATCCAGCTTGGGAAGCTGACACTCTACCAACTGAGTTACTCCCGCGCGGTCTCGACTCGTAGCACGTCCCGGCCCCGGCGGACAAGCGGGATCCCAGGGCGGAGGCGGTGCTGCGGGGCTGCCGTGGCGGTCGCGCGTCGCGCCCTTGGGGGCGCACGGTGCAGTCGCGCTATGCTGTCAGGATGGATTGCATGCTGCGCGCGAGCTTGGTGGCGCTGGTGGGCCTGGCGACCGGCGGCTGCCTCGGGATCGAGGGCACCGACGTGAGCACGAGCGCGGCGGTCGACACGATGTCGACCAGCGGTGGCGCGAGCGAAGGTGGCGAGACGACGGGCGGCGCGACGGCGGGCACCAGCGCGGGCTCGTTCACGAGCACCGATGCCACCGACGGCGGCTCGAACGGGACCGCGGCCGACACGGCCGACACCGCGTCCACCGGTGCGGGCGACGAGACCAGCGGCGGCGGCGGATCGTCGGGCAGTGACTCGGGCACGGGCAGCGACTCGGGCACGGGCAGCTCGGGCAGCGACTCGGGCTCGGGCAGCGACTCGGGCAGCGACTCGGGCTCGGGCAGCTCGAGCGGCGGGCCCAGCTGTGGTGACGGGATCATCGAGCTCGACGAGGAGTGCGACGGCGACGATCTGGGTGGCTTCGATTGCGCCAGCCTCGGGCTCGGCGACGGCACGCTGACCTGCACCGCGCAGTGCTACTTCGACCTCGGCGGCTGCAGCGGGTGAGTGGCGACGACGAGGCCCGCACGCGCCTGCGCGAGCGCCTGCGGGCGCGTCGGGCCGCACTGCCGCGCGTGTGGATCGAGGCGAACTCGGCCGCGCTGTGCGGCCACGTGCTGGCGTCGCCGCTGTGGGCCGAGGCCGAGGCGGTCGTCGCCTTCGTCGGCGTGCGCGGCGAGCCCGATACCGCCGCGATCCTGCACGCAGCGTGGGAGCGGGGCACGCCGGTGTGGCTGCCGCGCGTGCGCGGTGACGTGCTGGAGTTCGTCGACACCGGCGGGCCCGACGATCTGCGCTCGGGCTGCTTCGGCTTGATCGAGCCCAGCCCCACGCGCCCGCGCATCGATGCGCTCTTGCAGCTCGGCAGCGCGCTCTTGCTGGTACCCGGACTCGGTTTCGATCGCAGCGGCGCGCGCATCGGCTTCGGTCGCGGCTACTACGATCGCGCGCTCGCGCAGGTCCGGGATGATGCCGGTTTCCGCCGCGTGGGCGTGGCCTTCGAGGACTTCGTCGCCGACCTCGACGATCCCGAAGCGGCGATTCCGATGGCCGCGCACGACGTGCCGGTGCAGTGGCTCGCGACCGAGCGCGGCCTGCTGCCGTGCGCCCGGGCACGCGCCCTCGCGCCGCTCGCCCGCGACTAGCCCGACGACGAGGCGCCGCTCGGCTCGAGGCTCGCGAGCACGGCCTCGACGACCATCTGCGCCAGCACCTCGAGCGTGGCTTCGCCCTCGCGGACGTTCGCCGCCGACGGCGTGCCGCAGTAGGCCCGATCGAGCCCGCACTCGACGAAGTCCTGGGCACCCGCGGCGATGCGCTCGTGCAGCGGCACGATGTGCGGGGGCAGGGCCTGCGCGCGCGGCAGGTCGACCAGCGCTGGCGCGATCGCCAGCACCAGCGACGACTCGTAGGAGCCCGCATGGCACGAGCCGCTCTTGAACTCCGCGCCGAGCCGCTCGGCGAGGCGGCGGCGGGTCTTGTCGACGAACAGCAGCGCCACGCCGGTCGCGGCCTCGAAATCGGACGCGACCCGCCGCAGCGTCTGGATGTGCGCCGGCTCGAGATGGGCGTTGGTCACGACCACGCGGGCGAAGCCCATCGCGTGCGCGGCCATGCAGGTCTCGAGCACGCTCGCGTACGTGGTCTCGGCGCGCATCGACACCGTGCCCGCGAAGCTGCGCGCCCAGTCGGTGACGCCGTAATTGATCGCGGGGAAGCGCAGGCACACCAGGCCCCGCTCGGCCAGCGCGCGCCCGGCCCGGCGCGCGATCTCGACGCTGATCATCGTGTCGGTCCCGAGCGGCAGGTGCGGGCCGTGGGCCTCGACGCTGCCGGTCGGTACGATCGCGATCGACGGCGTGGCGCGCTGCAGCAGCGCCTGCACCCGCGGATAGGTGAGCTGGATCAGCTCCGCGTCGACGCCCGTGCTCATGTCGCCGCCCGACCGCGTAGCTCGCCGCGCTTGATCTTGCCGGTGTCGGTGCGCGGCAGCGTTGCGAACACGATGCGGCGCGGCACCTTGAACGCCGCGATGTGCCCGCGCGCGTAGGCCATCAGCTCTTCGGCCAGCGCGTCGCTGGCGGTGGCGTGCTCGTGCAGCTCGACGAACGCCATCGCCTTCTCGAGTCCGGCCTCGTCGCGATAGCCGACCACGCCGGCCTCGCGCACCGCCGCGTGGCCCATCAGGCAGTTCTCGACCTCGACCGGCGAGACGTACACGCCCGAGCACTTGAGCATGTCGTCGCCGCGGCCGCAGTACCAGAAGTAGCCCTCGGCATCGACCATGAACTTGTCGCCACCCTTGACCGCATCGCCCCAGAAGGTCTCGCGGCTCTTGTCGCGCATCCGCCAGTAGCCCGCGCCCGCCGAGGGGCCTTCGATCACCAGCGTGCCGATCTCGCCGGCGGGCACCTCGCGGTTGTCGTCGTCGACGAGGCGATGACGGTAACCCTCGACGATGCGGCCGAGGCTGCCGGCCTTCACGTCGCCGGGACGATTGGTGATGTAGACGTGGAACATCTCCGCCGAGCCGATGCCGTCGTAGACCTCGACGCCGAAGCGCTGCTTGAAGTCGAGGTACAGCCGCGGTGGCAGGGCCTCGCCGGCGCTGACCAGCGAGTGCAGCGTGTGCAGATCGAAGCGCAGCTCCTCGGGCAGCGCGGTGAGCTTGGCGATGTTGGTCGGCACCGTGACGAACTGCGTGACGCCGTGGTGCTCGATGAGCGCGAGGTAGTCGCGGGCCTCGAGCCGCTCGTGGGCCAGCAGGCAGCGGCCGCCGACCGCGAGCGGGAACAGCAGGTTGCTGCCGAGCGCATAGCCGAAGAACAGCTTCGGCGCCGACATCGTGAGGTCGCCGCCGTGGAGCCTCAGGGTCCGCTGCGCGTAGGCGATCGTGTTCCACACGAAGTCGTGGTGCATGTGCACCACGCACTTGGGGTTGCCAGTGGAGCCCGACGACGACAGCCAGGTCGCGAAGTCGTCGCGCCAGGTCGGCTCGGTGCGGGCCTCGGGCGCCTGACGATCGACCAGCGCGTGCCAGTCGTGGGTGCCCGCGGGCGCGGCCGCGCCACTGCGATCGAGCACGATGACGCGGGGAGGGTAGGGCGCGTCACCGATCACCGGCGCGAGCATCGGCCACACCTCGGCGTCGACGATGATGGCCTTGGGTCGCGCGTACTCGAGGTAGTAGGCGTAGTCCTTGGGCTGCAGCCAGGTGTTGGTGGGCACGGCGACGCAGCCCGCACGCAGCACGCCGAAGTAGGCCTCGGCCCACTCCGGGGTGTCGAGCAGCAGCAGCTGCACACGGTCCTCGATGCCGAGGCCGAGCTCCCGCAGTGCGTTCGTCACACGGCAGCTGCCGGCCACGAGTTCCCGATAGGTGCGCGTCGTCGTGGTGGCGGTCGCGGGGTCGCCACCGGCCTGCAGATCGGTGTGCAACAAGGCGACCTGGTCACCCTTGCCCTCGGCGATGCGATCGTCGAGGAAGAAGGTCACCATGTTGAGGCGGTCGGGGATGACGATCGGGTCCGACATCGGGGGCGCGCGCGAGCGTCCCACGTGCCGCGACGCGCGGGCAATCGGCAGCGTGATCGGGTAGGCTCACGGTTGCGCATGGACGTGCAGTACCCGTTGGTGCAGTTCGACCTGCGGCGCGACGACTTCGTCGTGTGGCTGCGGTGGATCTCGCTCGAGAAGCCGCCGTCGCCCCAGGCTCCGCCGTCGCAGGGCATGCGGGTCGAGCTGCAGCTCAACCGCAACACCGTGCTGGGGCCCTCGATCGTCTATCGCCGCGAGCTCGAGCAGGCGCCGGTCTACCTGCGCAGCAACCGGCCACGGGTGTGTGAGGTGCTGCAGGCCGCGACCACCAAGGGCGTGGTCGACGTGCAGCTCATCATCCACGGCTCGATCGCGAATGCGCCCTACGCGTCGCTGTTCCACGTGCGCGACTACGACGGGCAGGCGATCGACACCCGGCCCATCGAAGCCACGCCGATGCTGCAGGTGCAGCCCAGCACGCCCGGTGATCGTTGGCACGTGGCCGGGCAGGCCAACGTGCGCGTGCGGCTGGAGCTGAGCGGCGCGCCGATCCACCTGCGGGTCGTTCGCTGACCCGCGCGGCGATCGGAGCGCGCAGGGCTCCCGAGCGCAACTCAGTGCTTGGTCAGCATCTCTTGCATGCCCGGGATGTCGCCGAGCAGCGGCATCAGCACGATCTCGATGCGGCGGTTCTGTGCCCGCTGCTCGGGGGTATCGTTCGCGGCGACCGGATCGAACTCGCCGAAGCCGGCCGCACCCAGCTGTGCGGCCGGGTAGCC
>WBZX01001807.1_pt2 | contig 12379 bp, 8 predicted proteins | sample 5204211 | NCBI WGS metagenome assembly WBZX01 (sample SAMN12344362, study PRJNA552823) | activated sludge metagenome | biome: Activated sludge suspended growth; feature: Nitrification reactor; material: Wastewater; isolation source: activated sludge from nitrification reactor of wastewater treatment...
GCCGCGGCGAGCAGGGCCTGGCAGTCCATATCCGGCGGCCAGGTCAACGTGTCACGGATCCGTCAGACGCTCGATCGCGCCTTCACTCCGAAAACGGCCGAGCACCTGACCGGCAAGGCCGTCCTCTGGGCCGACGACAACCCCGCCAACAACGAGCTGGCCGTCCGAGCCTTCACGAAGCTCGGGCTCGACATCGTGCAAGCCGCGAGCACGGACGCCGCCATCGAGGCTCTGCAGCGACGCCGCTTCGATCTCGTGATCTCGGACATGGGGCGCGGCGAAGACATGCATGCGGGCTATGATCTTCTCGGGAGAATTCGCGCAAGCGGCAACAATGTCCCATTTTTCGTTTTTGCGGGATCGGACAAGCCGGAATACAGGAAGGAAGCAGCGGAGCGCGGGGCCCAGCTTTCGACCAACGACATGCTGGAACTGGTCGACCGGGTCGTAAAGACACTCGGCGAAACGCCCTGACGAAGCCGCCGCATTCACGCCGCCGCGCGAACTCTGCTATCAGGGGCGCCACACCTTCCCCCTCTCCCCGTCCTGACGGGGAGAGGGTCGGGGTGAGGGGCAGCGACACGACGGCGTTGCGTATTGGGCTGCCCCTCACCCTGGCCCTCTCCCATGCGAGGGCAGGGCATGGGGAGAGGGAAAAGCCACCCACCTGAGAACCTCGATGCCGAACGCAACGTCGAATGCCGCCACCGCCAGCGCCGTCCGCCCCGAGTGGGCCGACGCCCGCCGCATCGTCGTCAAGATCGGCTCGGCGCTGCTGGTCGATCGCGCCACCGGCATCCTCAAGTCGGACTGGCTGGCCTCGACCATGGACGATGTCGCCGCGCTCGCCCGCGAAGGCCGCGAGATCATCCTCGTTTCGTCCGGCGCCATCGCGCTCGGCCGCCATACGCTGAAACTGCCGAAGGGCGCGCTCGACCTCGAGCAGAGCCAGGCGGCGGCGGCGGCAGGACAGATCAGCCTCGCGCATGCGTACCAGGAGTTCGCGCGCGCCCGCGGGCTCACTGCCGCGCAGATCCTCGTCACGCTCGGCGATACCGAAGAGCGCCGCCGCTATCTCAACGCCCGCAACACCATCGAGTGCCTGCTGGCGCTGAAGGCTATACCCGTCGTCAACGAGAACGATACCGTGGCCACCACCGAGATCCGCTACGGCGACAACGATCGCCTGTCCGCGCGCGTCGCCTCGATGGTCTCGGCCGATTGCCTCGTGCTGCTGTCCGACATCGATGGCCTCTACACGGCGCCGCCCGGATCGAGCGCCGACGCGCATCGCCTCGATGTCGTCAGCGAGATCACGCCCGAGATCGAGGCGATGGCTGGCGACGCAGGCTCCGAACTCTCAAAGGGCGGCATGAAAACCAAGGTCGAAGCGGCCAAGATCGCGCGCGCCGCCGGCTGCGACATGATCATCACGTCCGGCAAGGTCATGCATCCGCTGCGCGGCATCGGCGAGGGCGCGCCGTGCACCTGGTTTTTGGCGCCGTCCGATCCGGTCACGGCGAAGCAGCGCTGGATCTCCGGCCAGCTCGAGCCGAAAGGCATCGTGCACATCGACGCCGGCGCCGAGAAGGCGATGCTGGCCGGCAAGAGCCTGCTGCCCGCTGGCGTCACGGCCGTGACCGGCAATTTCGATCGCGGCGACGTCGTCATCATCCGCACCGCCAGCGGCCACGAGATCGGCCGTGGCCTCGTCGCCTATGCCAAGGGCGACGCGGAGCGCATCATCGGCAAGCGCTCCGCCGCAATTGCCGAGATTCTTGGCTATTCGGGCCGCGACGAGTTGATCCATCGTGACGACATGGCGCTCAATCGCGCGCTGAAGTGAGGTTGGCGCCGATGGCGGATGCACCGACGACCAGAGCAACCGGACGGCCGTTGAAGGCCCTCGTTCGTGAACTCTACGAATCCGATACGCCGCGCGCGCGGGTGTTCTGCTACGGCCTGCTGGCGTTCGACCTGCTGACGGTCGTTTTCATCGTCGTCACGTCGTTCATGCCACGGCACCCCACCATCGAGGCGATCGACATCGTGCTCGGCGTCCTGCTGCTCGCCGATTTCGCCGCCCGCATGTGGCTGTCGAAGCGGCCGGTCAAAGAGCTTTCGCATCCTGCGACCTGGGCCGACATCGTCGCCATCGCGTCATTCTTGGCCCCCGTAGCGGGCGAGGCCGGCGGCTTCCTGCGCGTGCTGCGCACCTTGCGCCTGCTGCACACCTACCAGTTGTTGAAGCGGCTCAGGCGCGACTTCCCGTTCTTCCGCCGCAACGAGGACATCATCATCGCGCTGACGCACCTGCTGGTGTTCCTGTTCATCATGACCAGCCTCGTCTACGAAACGCAGCACTGGTCGAACCCGCAAATCACCAACTACGTCGATGCGCTCTACTTCACCGTGACGGCGCTGACCACCACCGGCTTCGGCGACATCACGCTGCCGGGCAGTACCGGCCGGCTCATCACGGTCGTCATCATGCTGTTCGGTGTAACGCTGTTCCTGCGCCTCGCGCAGGTGCTGTTTCGCCCGCACAAGATCCGCTTTCGCTGCCCGACATGCGGGCTGCTGCGGCACGAGCCGGATGCGGTGCACTGCAAGGCCTGCGGCACCACGCTGAACATCCCCGACGAAGGCGATTGATCCGGAGAGAGCGCCTCATCGTCGGCGCTCACGGCACTCAACCTTGCGGCGTCGCGTCACCGAGGCCATTGCCGTTGGCGAGCTTCTTCAACTCCATGATGCCGCGATTGAGTTCGGCCCCGAGGATCACGATCACCGCCGACACCTGGAAGAAGATCAGGGCGACCATCATCTGCGTCAGGCCGGCGTAGAAGCGCGAGTAGTCGGAAAAGCTCAGGTAGTGCGAGTAGAGACCGGCGGCGGCGAGCCACAGCACCGTCGTCAGCAATATGCCCGGCCAGACATCGGCGATGCGCCGCTTGCCCGCCGCCAGCCAGAGATGCAGTACCGTCAGTTGCGCCACCATGACGATGGCGCCGGTCGCGTAGCGAAACGAAGCGGTGAGCCACGTCGAGTCGAGCAGGTCCTTGAGCCACGACGGCTCGAACCGCGCGGCGAGTCCGGGGCCGACGACCACCAGCCACGTCAGCGCCAGCATCGACAAGGCCGATACGAACACGAACAGCATGGCGAGCAGCAGCATCATCAGATAGGGCCGCGTCTCCCGCTGGCGGTAGGCGCCGTTCAAGGCCGCGCGCAGCGTCTCGACGGCGCTGGTCGCGAAGAACAGCGCGATGCCGCCGCCGACGGTCAGCAGGTCGATGCGCGACGATCCCATGATGGCGTCGACCTGCGGGGCGAGCGAGCGCGCGACATCGGGCGGCAGGATCTGGAACAGACCTTCGATGGCCTGCGTGGCGAGCGGACGCCCGCCGATCACGCCAGCAACCGCGCCGAGGAAAATGCAGAACGGAAACAGCGAGACGACCGCCGCATAGGCGACGGCACCGGCCATGGCGAAGCCCGAATGCTCGTAGAGCCGGTAGATGGCCTCGAGCAGCGTGGTGTATCGCTTCATGCTCCCGTCTCCTGCCGGGCCCTGCGGATCGCGCCGCGACCCGTGTGGCCCATAACCGCCGCAATGCCAACTTTGCGGGTTGGGATGCAACCGGAAAATCGGCTCTGAATCGCGCGAAGTGCCGCAGCGGTGGCCCGAATGCATCGTATCCGTCCCCGCCGCCGTCACAGGGGAAGCTTGACAGGCACCTTCGATTCCAATCGTGCCGAACCTGCTCTACAGCATCACCAACACATTTCCCGGCCGACCGCCCATCAAGAAAAAGACGAAACCGCATGCTGCTGCGCCTCGCTCCCGTCCTGTTCGTGCTGCTCTGGTCCACGGGCTTCATCGGCTCCAAGGTGGTCGGCAATCATGCCGAGCCTTTCACGGTTCTCAGCCTGCGTTTCGCCCTTGTGCTTGCCGTGCTGGCCCCGGTCGCTTGGTTCACGCCGCGCGTCACGGCGCGGGCGGCGCGCGATGCCGCAATCTCCGGCGCCCTCATTCACACCGCCTACATCGGCGGCGTGCTGTGGGCGCTGCGCGAGGGCATGCCGGCCGGGCTCGTCGCCATCGTCGTGTGCCTGCAGCCGGTGCTGACCGCCCTGCTCGCCGGCCCGCTGCTCGGCGAACGCATCGGACCCCGCCACTGGGCCGGCCTCGCCATCGGCCTCGCCGGTGTCGCGCTCGTGGTGGCGCCGAAGCTCGCCGCCTCGGCGTCCGCCGCGCATCTCGCCGGCGCATCGTCGCCGATGTCCGTGGTCGCCGCGCTCGCGGGCCTCGTCGGCATCACGCTCGGCACGCTCTGGCAGAAGGCACACGGGCACACCGGCGATCTGAGGACACTCACCTTCTGGCAGTACGTCGGCGCCGTCGGCGTGGCGCTGCCGCTCGCCGCCCTGCTCGAGACCATGCACGTCGACTGGACGATGGAATTCGCCTTGGCCATGGCGTGGCTGGTGCTGGTGCTCTCGATCGGCGCCATCGGCCTGCTGATGCTGCTGATCCGGGCGAGTGCGGTATCGCGCGTGACGAGCCTGTTCTATCTCGTGCCGGCGGTGACGGCGCTGATGGCGTGGGCCTATTTCGGCGAGCGCCTGACGCTGTCGCAACTCGCAGGGATGGCGCTGGTCATGCTGGCGGTGCTGATGATCGGCTCGCTCAGGAGCGAAACGCGCGGCTGAAGGGCCCGGCTTCTCACCTCCGCGAGCATGGCCGCGGCGACACAGGGCAAGGCGGTTCCGCGAGCCGTAGCAGGCGCCGCTTTATTCGCCCGCGCCGCAGCGATATTTTCAGACCGCATGACAATTGATTTGCAGAGCCACATCGGGCGGCTGTCCGCCGAGCGCGAGCGCCTCGAAGCGTTCCTCGGCCGCCATCCGGCGTGGTCGGCGTGGCGCGGGGCGCTGGCCCGGGGGCTCACCGGCAAGACGCTGCAGGCGCATCGCGACAACGTCGAGCAGGTGCTGGCCCGCGATCCCGTGTTCGCGGCCTGGCAGGCGCTGACGGCGGCGATCGCGGCGCTCGACGAGGTTCAGGCCGAGTTGCCGCAGGTTGAGCCGGCCGAACCGGCCAGCACGCCGGCGCCCGAGGCGCCAGAGGATGCGGACCGGAGCCCGGCGGCGAACCGCCCCACGCGCGCTGCCCCGATGACCAGCGCAGCCGCACCGCCGCCGACGCTGCGCGAAGTGCAACGCGTCGCGCTGACCCTGCGCGGCGCGCCGGTGAGCGTGGAGACGGGGTCGGCGACCATCCATGCAGGTCCGCCGGAGCCTTGGCGCAGCGCAGTGGCACCCGGAGTGGGCGAGCAAGGCACCGGAGACGACCTCACCCGAATCCGCGGGATCGACCGCCGTCTGGCCGACGCACTCACGGCGCGCGGCATCCGCTCCTTCGCCGGCATCGCCTCGTTCACGGCCGCCGACGTGCGCACGCTGACGGCAGCGCTCGGCCTCGGCCGCCGCATCAGTGCCGAGAACTGGATCGAGCAGGCGGCCGTGATCTTCACACGTGACGCGGCGGCGAAGGCGAGGGCCGATGCCATCGCGGCCGACATCGCCCGCCGCCTCGTCGTCAACGCCGCCGCGCCAGGACTCGACCTTTCGAGCGCGGCCGCTATGACGCCAACGACGGCACCGGTTCCGCCGGAGGGTGCTGCTGCCGCCATGCCGCATGCATCGATCGCTCTGGTCGAGGCGGCTGCGCGTGCACCGGAACCGACGGACAAGCCTTCGCCGGCTGCCGCGAACGACCTGCCGAGCATCATCCGCGCTGCCGCCGCGCGCATCGCTGCCCCCGCGACGCAGGCAAGCAGCCACGCTATCGCCGCCGCAGCTCCCGAGGCGACCGCCACGCAACCTCAGCAACTGCCGCCGCCGTCCGCCGTTCCGATCGCGACGGCCGTGAACCGCGCAGCTGCGGCGATCGCCGCCGCCATCGCCGCGAATGCAGCGACCGCGCGGGCGACCGTATCCGAGGAACCGCATCTGCCTGCCGAGGTCGCCTTGTTCGAGGCCGATTTGTCACCGGCCGAAGCAGCGGCCGACGCGGACAACGGCGGCAGCCAGACGCCGACGCCGTCTCGAGGGCAGGAGCCGCTCGGCGACGACGCTGCGGCGGCACCGCCCGCAGTGACGGAGCCTCCGCTGCCTGTGGACCGGCCTGCGGCGGATGAGTTGGTGTCTTCCTTGCGCGCGGACGACGGGCCACCCGCCGATTGCGTGCCGGACGAGAACCCAGCCGTCATCGCGGAGTCGATTGCCTTTGCTACGGAGCCGTCGCTCGTCAGTTCGGCAGACACCGGGCCCGCCTCTGAAGACCTCGTGGGCGACGCGTCCGGCACGCGAACGGCAACCGACGCCAGCACGGAAACCGTCTCACCCGCCGAGACCGGCGTCACCGCTGCCGCGCCGGACACCGCAATCGCACCCGATCCCGCGCCAGCCGAAGCGCCCGCGCTTGTATCCGCGACCAAGTCCGAACAGACGCAATCCGAGGCACCCTCTGCCGCGCCCGACGACCTGCTTGCTATCCGTGGTCTCGGGCCCCGCGCTGCCGACGTGCTCGCCGGGCTTGGCGTCCGCCGTTACGCCGAGATCGCCGCGTGGAGCGCGCACGACATCGCCAGGGTGCGGACGGCACTGGACGGCGCAACGGGACCAAACCGCCACGGCTGGATCGAGCAGGCCGCCGTGCTGGCGACCGGCCGCCTTACGGCGCACGCCGCACACCGGCTGACGATCGGAACGGAGCCACCGCTCGCCGCACGTCCCGAACGTGACCCCGAGCGCGATCACGCGTTCGCCATCTGGCTCGCGCGGCACACCTCCGAGTTGCCGATCTCCCGCGCCGAACCGGCCCCGGCCCCGCGCGCACCTGCCGACGAACCCGCTCCCGTTGCAACTTCGAGCGCGTCGTCTGCTCCGGCGGAAGTACAGCCGGCCGCCGCGGTGAGTCCGCCCGTCCCATCTCCTGGCCAGGCCGGCGCGACGGTGGCGGCGGACGCCCCGACACCCGGGGACACGGCGGCCACCGCCGTGACCACAGCGGCCGCGCTCCCGCACGGCGCGAGTGCGCCTCCATCGGGGCCGGCGCCGGCCTTAGTCGCCTCAGCGCCGGCCGATCCAGACGAAGGGGCAAGCGCGGCGCCGGACCAACCCGCCGCCGCATCGGCTGGCAGCGACGCCGCAACGGCCGCTGCCGGCACTGGCCACGCCCCGCCGGTGCCACCGCCGTTGCCCGCGTCTGCCGTTGCCGACGCGACGGCGCGCATTGCAGCGGTCACCCGACCGCCGGTCTTCGAGAACACCATCCAGATCGCCCCGCAAGCGGCTCCGGCCGCCGGTGCGGCTTCGCCGCTGCAGGCCATTTCCGAACGCCTGCAGGCGCTCGAGCGCGATCTCGCCACGCTCGACATCGTGCCACTGGCGCCGCCGCAGCCGCGCCGCTCTCAAATCGCCGGTCCGTCGAACAGCAGCGCCCCGCCCGCCAGCGCCGGGGCCGGTCTCGCCCGGCACTCGACCGAGGCCGCGGAGCAGGCTCCGGCCAGCGCGGAAGAGCCGCCCGCCGGGCCTGAAGTCGCCCCCATGGCCGACGACGTGGAGGTGCATTTCGACGAAGCGGCCGTCACCATCGTTCGCCGCGCCGCGCACGAGATCGGCCTCGACCCGCTGCCGGCGCCAAACGGAAACGAGCGCGGCAGGGAGCCCGCCGCAGCCGTGCCTGACGACTATGCCGCCTACCGGGGCCGCGTCGAGGAAGCGGCGGTCGAGATCGTCAGGCCCGGGGCGGGGGCCCGCCCGACGACGGGCGCCTCCGCCGGTACAGCTCCGGCGTCCGGCGACGGCGCTGACGGCACCACCCCCGTGCGCCGCTTTCTCAAGGCGCTGACCGGCGCCTGACCCCTAGAGGCGGCTCGCAACCACGCCCCGATCTTCGCCGAAATGCCAACTCATCGAGCGGCGCCGTTCGGCCGTAGTGTGTCCTGCCGCACGGGATGTGAAAGCCGCGCAAAATGCGGTTTGCGCGTACCGCCGCTGTCATTATTGTGCAGAGCAACGAAACCAGTCCGGCCGGTTGCACGGCCGCCTTTTGCGACCTTCAGGAGATCCGCCGATGACGCTCGCCCAGATGAAACCCGCCTCGGACATTCTCGCCGCAGGGTCCGAACGGCTCATCGAGCGCGTTGGCGAAGTCGTCGATGCCGCCGAGCGCGTGCTCGGCGCCGCCAAGGCCGGCGTTCGGGTGAAGGTGCAGGAAGCGGGCGGCATCGACGCCGCCCAGCACGTCACGCACGGCCTCGCCTGGCTCGCGACCACCGTGGAAGGCATCCGCCAGATGCAGCACTGGGCGGCGAAGCTTCACGCCGAGGGCCGCTTCCACGAGATCGAGAAGCTGCTGCTGATCGCCGCCGCCGCCGAATACGGCGCGCAGATTTCGGGCGGCATTCCGATGAGCCAGGTGGAGATCATCCGCCCCGAGGCGATGGGCGTCTCGAAGGCCGACATCCGCCGCTACGAGGACGCCGTCGCCGATGTCGTCGCGGCCGGCAGCACCGATGCCGTCAAGGCGCGTCTCGCCGAACTCATCAAGGACATGCAGGGCGCCACCACGTTCGGTGACTCGGGTCTCGACGAGACGCATGCCGAAATCCACGAGCAGATGCGCAAGTTCTCGGAAGCCGAGGTCGTGCCGCACGCGCACGAGTGGCATCTGAAGAACGAATACATCCCGATGGAGATCGTGCAGAAGGTGGCCGAGCTCGGCGTGTTCGGGCTGACGCTGCCGGAGGAGTTCGGCGGCATGGCGCTCGGCAAGGAGAGCATGTGCATCGTCTCCGAGGAGCTGTCGCGCGGCTACATCGGCGTCGGCTCGCTCGGCACCCGCTCCGAGATCGCCGGCGAGCTGATCCTCAACAACGGCACCGAAGAGCAGAAAGCCAAGTACCTGCCGAAGATCGCGTCGGGCGAAATCCTCCCGACCGCCGTCTTCACCGAGCCGAACACCGGCTCCGACCTCGCCAGCCTGCGCACGCGCGCGGTCAAGGACGGCGACACCTACAAGGTCACCGGCCAGAAGACCTGGATCACGCACCCTGTTCGCGCCGACGTGATGACGCTGCTGGTTCGCACCAACCCCAACGAGAAAGGCTACAAGGGCCTGTCCATGCTGCTCGCGGAAAAGCCGCGCGGCGACGATGCCAACCCGTTCCCGGCCGAGGGCATGACGGGCGGCGAAATCCACGTGCTCGGCTATCGCGGCATGAAGGAATACGACATCTCGTTCGACGGCTTCACGGTGCCGGCCGAGAACCTGCTCGGCGGCGAGGAAGGCCAGGGCTTCAAGCAGCTCATGAACACGTTCGAGGCGGCGCGCATCCAGACCGCCGCGCGCGCCGTCGGCGTGGCGCAGTGTGCGATGGACCTCGCGCTCAAATACGCGCTGGAGCGTTCGCAGTTCGGCAAGCCGATCTATGCGTTCCCGCGCGTTTCGAACAAGGTCGTGATGATGGCGGTCGAGACCATGATCGCCCGCCAGCTCACCTACTTCGCCGCGCGCGAGAAGGACGAGGGCCGCCGCTGCGATCTCGAGGCCGGCATGGCCAAGCTGCTCGGCGCCCGCATCGCCTGGGCCAATGCCGACAACGCACTGCAGATCCACGGCGGCAACGGCTTCGCGCTCGAATACCCGGTGAGCCGCGTACTGTGCGACGCGCGCATCCTCAACATCTTCGAGGGCGCCGCGGAGATTCAGGCACAGGTCATCGCGCGGCGCCTGCTCGAAGGCGCCAACTGACGCGGGGCATTTCACCAACGCTGGTGCAGGATTCACAAAGGCGGCGGATCAACGATCCGCCGCCTTTGTGTTGGCCGCTTTCGAAGGGCGACGTCTGGTTCTGATCGAGGGCGACGGACGTCACATCTTGTCGGCGGTATCCGGTACGCGCAGCGACAGGATGTAGCTCGCCAGCGCTTCCATCTCGCCGCTCGAGAGATGATGGTTCGGCATCGTCTTCGGCACGCTGCGCAACCACGCCACGATGCCATCGAACGATTGCCCGGCGCGATTGGCAACGGCCGTGAAGCCGGGCACCGCCGCGGCTGCCGCCTTGTCGCCCTGCCCCGGATTGAGGTGGCATGTCGCGCACATGCGCTCGGCGAGCGCGCGCCCCCGCTCGATCTCCGCGGTCTCGTCGGCGCGCGCACCGCTTGCGGCGACGGCGGCCGCCAGCGCCAGGACAATCCAAGTCAGTTCGCCTGCACGCGCCATGGTCGCGTCCATCCAGATCGTTTCGCCAGCCTCACGATAGCGCAGTTGCACCGCCGGGAACGTCTCGCAACCACCACACCCGACAAATCCAAGCGTCCCATCGATCCCGCCGCCCGGACACCAAGGGCGACGCACTCGCAAGCTCAATTGACGATGCGCGCGGTCGAAAGTCCGATCCGCTCCTTCAGTTCGGAAAATTTCGCCGGGATGTCGTCGTTGTCGATCGCCTGGAAATACCAGCCCTGCGAAGCGCATTGCTCCAGGCCCGGGCTGATGGTCGTTTCGACGGGCTGCACCGTGTCGGTGTAGAGTGCGTTGGCGAACAGCTTCGGGTACTTCAGCTCGACCACGGCCAGCTGGAAGCCCTTGTCCTTGATCGACGCGCACAGCGTCTGGTCGATCGAGCGTTGCGCGAAGAACGCATCGCGCGATTCGATGCCGTCGGTGATCAGGATGAGCATCTTCTTCGGATTGGACTGTGAGCCGTCACCCTGGCTCCCGAGCAGGCGGTCGAACTCGTCGAACGCAGTGGCGTAGTTCGTCTCGAAGCGATCTGCGTTGGGGAAACTGGCGAGAGCCGATTTGACCAGGTTCGCGGAATCCGAAGGCGCGATGAGTTGTGTGGCCCAATTGGAGAACGCGACCACCGACACTTTTCGCCGCCCTTCTTGGACAGCGTTGTCGGCCGGGTCGAGCAGCAGATCGACCAGCCCGTTGAACTGATGGATCAACTCGTCTTCGCGAAGCTTGATGCCGGCCTCGCGCGCCATCTGATAGACCGTCTTGGTCCCCGGCTCCCAGCCCTCGCGACGGTGGCATCCGAACGCACACCCTTGCGGCAGGCGCGCGCCGTAGAACGCGGGCACGTACGGTCGCGTCAGAGCCTCCAGCGCATTGCGGTCAGCCTCCGTCGCGCCCATGCCGAGTGAACCGGACAGATCGACGGCGAAGTACAGATCCTGATAACGGGCGGCGCGCTGCGCACTTGCACGGGCGGCGACGAGCATTTCGCCCGAGCCCATGATCGCGCCCAGCGTCGTCGGCATTTCAACGCTCGCCCGGGCGACGATCATCTCGCCATCGAAGCGCTCGATCGTAGCCGCGACTTCACCGGAGAACGCATGTTGCTGGGCCGCGATGAAGCTTCTCAGCGTCGTCTCTGCCACCGAGCTGGTATCGGACTGGACCGCCGCCAGGACCGCCGCATCCAGCGTCGTCTGGAGCAGGCTCTGAGCGCGAACCCCGCGCGTGTAATCGACGGCAATGGAAGCGAAGCCGCACAGCAAGGTGGCAACGAGGCCGAAAGTTATGATGACGCTGCCCGCCGAACCGTTTCGAAACTCGCGGACAGCCATTGCCACCCGCGACCGGCGGCGATAGCTCGAACGAGACCATCCTGGCTTGGACATACCGGCATCCTCTGCATCGAATTCTTGCAGAGGACCGTGGAGCGCGCCCGCTTAAAGACGCATTAAATTGATTAGAACCCAGAATAGAATGACTTAACGCCCGGTAGCGGCAACGATCGAAATTCGATTCAATTGTCGGTGTACGGGTCCGGCCGCGTCGGTCCGGCGTGCGTGCCGCCGCTGACGCAATGCCGCTTGCCGGTCAGCGCTGCGCGGAGGCAGCGGCAGCGGCGGGCTTGTCGCCGATGCTCGCGGAACGCATCGGCCGGCGCGGTGCAGACGTACGCGGCGGCAGGGCGCGCAGCGTCGCCGGCCTCACCGCGGGAGCACGTGCGGAGACCGCCGCGATCGGGGCCGCCAGCGTGCCGTTCCGCGCCGCGACAACGGGCGCTGCCGGCATCGGCGAGCGCATCTGGCCGTCGAAGCGGTAGTGGCCCGTGATGCGATCGACGAACAGGCCGTCCTCGAGCTGCGGGCCCCAGCCGCGATTGTGGATGATCATCGGCCGTCCCGTCGGGCTCATGACATCCGAGACCACGGCGATGTGCGAGCGCGAGCCCGAGTTCTGCGGCCGGTCGTAGGTGACGATGTCGCCGGGCTGGTAGTCCTCGGCGTAGCTCGTCACCGGAAGGTTCTGGCCGGCGCGCGCGAAGAAGCGGCGCAGCGTTTC
>WBZX01002513.1_pt1 | contig 12378 bp, 10 predicted proteins | sample 5204211 | NCBI WGS metagenome assembly WBZX01 (sample SAMN12344362, study PRJNA552823) | activated sludge metagenome | biome: Activated sludge suspended growth; feature: Nitrification reactor; material: Wastewater; isolation source: activated sludge from nitrification reactor of wastewater...
CACCGGATATGACCGAAAAGCCAGAGTCGGACAACAAGCGTGCAATCTGCTCGGTCAGCATGTAGTAAGGGGAGTCTGCCCGCACCCGGGCGCTGCCGAACATGGTTACGGCCGGCTTGATCGCGGCCAGACGCTCAGTTGCCTCGACGAACTCTGACATAATGCCGAAAATCCGCCAGGACTCGCGGGCCGTCGCGTTTTTCAGCAGGGCCTCGGTCTCGACGCCCATTACCAGCTTGTCGCTCTCGGTCAATTTATGCCTCTCTTATTGTTGGTGGACGGTTCGTCCTATCTTTACCGCGCTTTCCACGCCCTGCCCGACTTGCGCAACAAGGCCGGCGAGCCGACGGGCGCCATCTACGGCGTTTTGAACATGCTACGTCGTCTGGAGACCGACTACAAGGCAGACTACAAGGCCGTCGTCTTCGATGCCAAGGGGAAGACCTTCCGCGACGACTGGTACCCGGAATACAAGGCCCACCGGCCGCCGATGCCGCCCGAAATGGTCGGCCAGATCGAGCCGCTGCACGCCGCCATCAAGGCCGCCGGCTGGCCGCTGCTCATGGTCGACGGCGTCGAAGCCGACGACGTGATCGGCACGCTGGCGAAAAATGCTGCGGTGGACGGCATCAATACGCTGATTTCGACCGGCGACAAGGACCTGACCCAACTGGTCAATCCGCTCGTCCGCTGGTACAACACGATGAGCAACGAACTGCTCGACGAGGCCGGCGTCGAAGCCAAATTCGGCGTGCCGCCGGACAAGATCGTCGATTATCTGGCGCTGGTTGGCGACACCGTAGACGGCGTGCCCGGCGTCGCCAAATGCGGTCCGAAAACCGCCCTCAAATGGCTGGCCCAATACGGCTCGCTCGACGAAATCGTTGCCCATGCCGACGAGATCGGCGGCGTCGTCGGCCAGAATCTGCGTGACCATCTTGGCTTCCTGCCACTCGGCAAGAAACTCGTTACCGTCGCCTGCGACCTCTCCAATCTGCCGGCGCCGGCCACGCTGACCGCGACACCGCGCGATGTCGCCACGCTGCGTGAGCTCTACACCCGCTACCAGTTCCGTTCATGGCTGGCCGATATCGACGGTCCGGAAGCGGCCGCCGATATCCCGGCGCGCACGGTTTCCGATGCCGCGGCGCCGACGCTCCAAGGCAAAATCGACGTTACCTACGAAACCGTGCTGAGCTGGCCGCAATTTGATGCCTGGCTGGCCAAAATCGAAGCCGCCGAACTGACTGCACTCGATACCGAAACAACCAGCCTCGACTCCTTCGAAGCACGGATCGTCGGCATTTCGCTGTCGGTCACCCCCGGCGAAGCCTGCTACATCCCGCTCGCCCACACCGCACCCGGCGTCGCCGACCAGTTGCCGCGCGACGAAGTGCTGGCCAGGCTGAAACCCTGGCTTTCCACGGTCAACCGGAAAAAAGTGCTGCAAAACGCCAAGTACGACCAGCACGTTTTCGCCAACCACGGCATCACGCTGGCCGGCATTGAGCACGACACCATGCTGCAAAGCTACGTCATCGAGTCCGATAAGGGCCACGACCTCGGCCAGCTATGCACCCGCCACCTCGGTCTCGACACCATTGCCTACGAAGACCTGTGCGGCAAGGGCGCCAAGCAGATCGGCTTCGACCAGGTCGATATCGAGCGCGCCACCACCTACTCGGCCGAAGACGCCGACGTCACGCTCCGTGTGCACAACGTCCTGCACCCGCAATTCGCCGATGAACCCGGCCTGTCACGCATCTACCACGAGATCGAGATGCCGGCCCGCCAGGTCATCTGGCAGATCGAGCGCAACGGCATCCTGATCGACGCCGATGTGCTGTCCCGCCAGAGCCACGAAATGGGTCAGAAGATCATGGCTCTCGAAGCCCAGGCCTACGAACTGGCAGGCCAGCCCTTCAACCTCGCCTCGCCGAAGCAATTGGCCGACATCCTGTTTGAAAAACTCGGTCTGCCGGTCAAGAAGAAAACCCCATCCGGCGGCCCGTCCACCGACGAAGAAGTGCTCTCCGAACTGGCCCTCGACTATCCGCTGCCCAAGCTGCTGCTCGAACACCGCAGCCTGTCCAAACTCAAGGGCACCTACACCGACAAGCTGCCGCGCATGGTCACTCCACAGACAGGGAGAGTGCATACTCACTTCTCTCAGGCATCAGTTGTAACGGGGAGACTTGCCTCGACCGATCCCAACCTGCAGAACATCCCGGTGCGCAGCGAGGAAGGCCGGAAAATCCGCACCGCCTTCATCGCCCCGCCAAGTAGCAGCATCGTCTCGGCCGACTACTCGCAGATCGAATTGCGCATCATGGCCCACCTCTCGGGCGACGAAGGCCTGCTTCACGCCTTCTCCCAAGGCGAGGACGTGCACCGCGCGACGGCCGGCGAGATATTCGGTGTCACGCCGCTCGAAGTCGGCCCCGACCAGCGCCGCGTCGCCAAGAGCATCAATTTCGGCCTGATCTACGGCATGAGCGCCTTCGGCCTGGCCCGCCAGCTTGGGCTGGAACGCAGCGCCGCGCAGACCTACATCGACCGCTACTTTGCCCGCTACCCCGGCGTCGCCCGCTACATGGAAGAGGCCCGCGAAATGGCGCGGCAAAAAGGCTACGTCGAGACCGCCTTCGGCCGCCGCCTGTGGTTCCCCGAAATCCGCTCAAGCAACGGCAACCGCCGCCAGGGGGCAGAGCGCGCCGCGATCAACGCGCCGATGCAGGGCACGGCCGCCGACCTGATCAAGCTGGCGATGATCGCCGTGCAGAACTGGCTGGAAAAATCGGGTCTGAAATCAAAGCTGGTCCTGCAGGTGCACGACGAACTGCTGCTCGAAGTGCCGGACGACGAACTGATGGAAATCCGCACCCACCTGCCCCGCCTGATGAGCCAGGTCGCCGAACTCAAGGTGCCGCTGGTCGTCGAAGTCGGCGTCGGGCCGAACTGGGAAGCGGCGCACTAAAGCTTTTGGGTAAATCCTACGGTCAACCGGAAATTTTGCCGAATTTCTGAATCGCCGCGGTGCTAACCCGTTCGGGGCTGTAGGTATCGATCCCGACCGCCGCACGCCGCCGGTCGCCGGCCAGAATCTCCGCCAGCCGACGTTCGTTTTCGGCCAGATTGCTCCGGTCGTTTTCGCGGTGCCAGAGGTGGAGGACGGCCGTCGCGAAGCGACCATCCTTGCGCTGCACGCCGGCATGCAGCAGACGGATGGCGAGGTCGGCGTCCTCGTGGCCCCAGCCCTGAAATGCCTCGTCGAAACCGTTGATGGCGTCGAAATCGGATCGCCACATCGCCAGGTTGCAGGTCCGCGCACCCTGCCAGCGCTGCGGCTGGCGCTTGCGCCAGCTCTGGCCGGGCATGAAACACAGCGGCAGCCAGCGGTTGATGGCCCCGGAAAATCGCCGGCCCAGCCAGGTCAGGCGGCTGTCGCCGTGCAGCGGGATGATCGGCGTCTGCACTACTTTTTTCGTGAAGTCCTCGGAGAGCAGCACCCGGTTCCCGGCGACAAACCAGCCGACCTCGGCCAGGGCACGGTGCGCCGCGACGAAATCCGGGCGCATCACACAGTCGCCATCGACAAAAACCACGTAATCGCCGCGGCTGGCCGCGACCGCCAGATTGCGCGCCGCTGCGGCGCGAAAGCCCTCGTCTTCCTGCCAAAGATGGAGAAGCGGCACCGGAAAATTCACGCCGGCTGCCGCGATAGCCTCGGCGGTCTCGGCGCAGGAACCGTCATCGGCCACCAGCACCTCGAAGCCCTGGTCTTCCTGCGCGGCCAGCGAGGCCAGCACGGCCCGCAGCGCATCGGGCCTGTTGTAGGTGGTGACGATGATCGAAATCAGGCGCGGCGTCATGGTTGGCGCAGCGGCTCAGGGACGGCGCAGCGGAGCCGTGTCCGGCACCTTCCAGGCCTGGTCCATCTCGTAGCCCTTGGCGTAGCGGTAGAACGTGCCTTCGAAATTCCCGAAGGCAATGATGAACCCCGGCCAACCGTCGAGAAAACCCCGCTTGAAAATGTAGTGCTTGATGAACGACCACAAGCCGTGCGTCAGCGCCTTGCCCATGCTGCCCTTGCGGCCGCGCAGGGTGAGCTTTTCCGCACCGAGCGTCGAATAGCGATTCGCCTTGTGCACGACTTCGTGCAGGTTCTTGAACGGCACCTGCCAGATCGGATTCTGCAGATGCCCGACCGGTCGGTCGCTATGCGGCACATACCCCTCGTGCACGGGCTCCATCGTGTAGCTCATCTTGCCCTTGCGGAAGAGCTGCGGCTGGCGGTAGTTCGGATACCAGCCGGAATGCTTGATCCAGCGCCCCATGAAGAAATTGCGGCGCGGCATCCAATACATGTCGAGGCTGGCCGGGTCGGCGATGACACGCAGGATTTCGTCGCGCGCCTCCGGCGTGCACCGCTCGTCGGCATCGAGGCTGAAAATCCAGTCATGGGTACAGGCAGCAATCGCCTGATTGCGCAAATCGCCAAAGCCCTTGAACGGCACCTGCACGACGCGGGCACCAAGGCTCTCGGCGATTTCGACCATGCCATCCGTGCTGCCCGAATCGGCGACGATGATTTCGTCAGCCCACAGGACGCTATTCACCGCCGCCGCGATTTTCTGCGCCTCGTTGAAGGCGATGATGTAGGCGGTGATTTTTGGCTGAACGGTGCTACTCATCTCGATTTTTCTTCTTTCTCGTCAAGGAGCTCGGCCTGGAACCGCCGGAGCGAGGCGAACGGGCATGTATTATAGGGGACTAGCGAAAAACACACCGACAACACCCTTGCACCGCCCCCCTATTTCGTTCCCTGCCCCGCCCAAACGCGTTCTGGTCGTTTGTACCCAACGCATCGGCGATGTCCTGCTCGCCACGCCGCTGGCCCGTTCCGTCAAAGCAGCCTGGCCCGACACCCAGCTCGATTTTCTCGTCCTGCCCGGCACGCAAGGCGTGCTCGAAGGCAACCCCGACGTCCATCAGGTGCTGGCCTTTCCACAGCGCGCCAGCCTGCGCGAGAAGCTCGCGCAACTGGGCAGGATATGGCGTCGCTACGATCTCGCCTTCGCCGCCATCCCCAGCGACCGGGCGCGCATTTTCGCCTGGGCGGCAGCCAGGAATGCAGTCGGCTTCACGACGGCCGAAGAAGCCTCATGGCTCAAGCGGCACCTGCTGAAAATCGCCGTGCCGTTCGACAACCTACAAACGCACACGGTAACCATGGGGCTGCGGCTGGTCGAAGCGCTGGGTCTGCCGGCCATTGGCCAGGTTCAAACCCCGCGAGTGCCTGCGGAGAACTGGCGCACGCGGCTGGAACAACTCGGCCTGACCGGGATCACGAATTACGTGGTCATCCACCCTAACCCAAAATTCCGCTACAAGATGTGGGATAGCGACAAGTGGATCACCCTGATTTCCTGGCTCAGGCAACAGGGTACCGAGGTGCTATTGACCGGCAGCGGCGACCCGACTGAAGCCGCCTATGTTCGGGACATCGCCAGCAAGGTTCCGGAAGGCTGTCGCTGCCTGACCGGGCTGTTGTCACTGGCAGAAACGGCGGAATTGCTCAAGGGTGCCCGCCTCTTCGTCGGCCCCGACACGGCCGTCACCCATCTGGCAGCGGCGACCGGCATCCCGACCATCGCCCTGTTCGGCCCGTCGAATCCGGTCAAATGGGGGCCATGGCCGAAGGACTGGCCGGCTGGCGAAAGCCCATGGCCATTTGTCGGCAGCAAACAACAGGGAAATGTCCGGCTGATTCAAGGCCCCGGCGACTGCGTGCCCTGCCTGTTTGAAGGGTGCGAGAGGCATCTGGACAGCGATAGTCAATGTCTTCTCGATATCACCGTAGAACAGGTTATCCAGACAGCCCGCGGGCTGATGCTGGACACCGTGGAGTGCTAAAGGGGATTTAGGGATTTTTGGCGGAAAACTGCACCGCAGAAAATCAAACCGATTGCCCAAGCAAAAAATCGCGCCTCGGAATGGTCATACAAAAACGAGTTGAAAAGGTTGCCAACCAGATAGGCGAGCAGGACACCATGGGCCAACAGGCGATCTGTAAATGCAAAGCGATCGCTGACTTGCCACAGTACAGCAAAGAGTGAGAGTAGAACGGCCAATCCAATAAAACCGAACTGAACCGTCGTCAATAGATATTGATTGTGCGGATTATTGGAAATGACATTGCCTTCCGGCGTCGCGGCCCGGTAGGCAACTTCAAAGCCCCCTGTACCCACCCCTATGAACGGATGCGCGGCGATCAGGCCGAGGCTAGTCGTCGCGAATTGCATTCTCACACCCATCGACGAATCTTCTTCGATTTTTTCACCGCGCTGCCAGGCTTTCAGTTCTTCGATTCCGGTGGTCATACGGCGCATAGCCGCGGACTCCGGGAACTGTTGCGCAACCATGACACCCGCAGCCAGCAATATGGCCGACACTGCCGCCCCACGCCAGCGGAAACGTTGGATGAACAGGTAGGCAAGCAAGGTGGCAAGGACCAGGTAGCCTGTTCGCCCTTCGATGGCCAAGGCGTTGGAGGCGGTGAGCAAGGCCGCCAGAGCGAATCCGATTCGCCAGCGCCGGTCGGTCGCATTCATCGCTTCGATCATCAGGAAGTAGGCACCGATGGCGACAAAAAAGCCGTGTGTAATGTGCAGCTTGAAGATGGCCGGATTGCTCGGGGAACGCTCTGGAAACCACGCGGCAGGAATAATCCCGAACTTGAAACCGAACGATACGATGGCAGTGACGAAAGCGGCGCAAGCAAAACCACGCAAAGCCGTTTGGCGCAGCTGGCGGTCGAACGGCAGCGTAAACAGACACAAGGCCAGGAGCAATGCCGCGTATTTTTCAAAATAGCGCAGGGTTTCCTTCGAACCGCCAAGACTCCAGACCATACCGACGGTGGCCAGCAGCAACAGGGCGCCTACGGCGTAACTAGCGGGATTGCTGCGCAGGCGTTGCCAGCGTTGCCGCCAATCTCCGGTGACCGCCCAAGCAAGCAACAGGACACCGGCGGCAATATTGTCGAACGCGGTCGAGATAGGCAGACCAAAACCAACCAGAAAGGCCAGCCAGGCGAGAAGCTGGACGCCTTTCTCAGCTGGCATGTGCATTCGCCTCTGAATCATCGGACAGCAAACCGGAATCGCGCTGCAAGCGCTGCAACTTGGCATACATCCCATCCCTGGCCAGCAGTTCGGCATGGCGGCCCCGTTCGACGATGCGGCCCTGGTCGAGGACGACGATGAGGTCGGCGCGCTCGATGGTCGACAGGCGGTGGGCGATGACGAGGGTGGTGCGGCCGACGATGAGGGTATCGAGGGCGGCCTGGATCAGGCGTTCGGATTCAGTGTCGAGGGCCGAGGTGGCTTCGTCGAGGATCAGGATGGGCGCGTTCTTGAGAAAGGCGCGGGCGATGGCGAGGCGCTGGCGCTGGCCGCCGGAGAGTTTGACGCCATTTTCGCCGACTTCGGTGAGCAGGCCGTTTTCCATCTGCGAGATGAATTCCCAGGCGTTGGCAGCGCGGGCGGCGGCTTCGATTTGGGCATCGGTGGCATTCTGGGCGTGGCCGTAGGCGATGTTGGCGCGCACGGTGTCGTTGAACAGCACGACGTCCTGGCTGACCATGGCGATGTTGTCGCGCAGGCTTTCGAGGGTCAGCTCTTCGAGCGGGTGGCCGTCGAGGCGCAGCGTGCCCTGCGTGAGGTGGTAAAAACGTGGCACAAGCGCCGCCAGCGAACTCTTGCCGCTACCGGACGGGCCGACCAGCGCGACGGTCTGGCCGGGCAGGATGTCGAGGTCGATATCGGTCAGCGCCGGACGCGGGGCGTTCGGATAGGTGAAACAGGCCTGCTCGAACTGCAGATGGCCGTGGGCGCGCTCGATGCGCACCGTGCCGCGATCATCCTCGGCCACTTCGTCGAGCACCTGGAAGACGCTCTCGGCGGCCGCCAGGCCGCGCTGCAGGGGCGCACTGACATCGGTCAGGCGTTTGACCGGCGCCAGCAGCATGACGAGCGCCGTGATGAAGGAAAGGAATTCACCGACGGTGGTGCCGGTATCGCTGTTGGACTGGCGCAGCGCCATGTAGGTGATGATGGCCACCGAGATCGAGACGGCGACCTGGGTTAGCGGCACCGTGGCGGCAGCGGCGGCGGCTTCGCGCATGGTGGCGCGGCGGAAGGTGTTGAGCACCTGGTCGAAGCGGCTCTTTTCGTATTGCTGGCCGCCGAAAATCTTGACCACCTTGTGGGCACCGACCGCCTCTTCGAGGATGTGGGTGATGAGGCCCATCGCCGAATAACCGCTGCGGGCGGCGGCGCGCAGACGTTTGCTGAAGATCCGGATGAGGCCGGTAACGACCGGGCCGACGGTCAGTGCGATCAGGGTCAGCTTCCAGTCGAGATAGAGCAGGTAGCCGAGCAGGCCGACGATGGTCAGCGAATCGCGCACCACGGTCGTCAAAACGCCGGTAGCGGCCTGTGTCACATTGGTGACGTCGTAGGCCACCTTGGAAATCAGCACGCCGGTCGACTGGTCGTCGTAAAAGCGGGTGGGCAGGGTCATCAGTCGGCCGAACATGGCCTGGCGCAGGTCGAAGACCACGCGTGCGGCAATCCAGGACATCGAAAATCCGGAAGTAAACGTGGCGATGCCGCGCAGGATGAAAATGCCGACAATGGCCAGCGGCAAGAGGATGATTTCGCGCTCGCTCGCCGCCTTGAAGCCGTTATCGATCAGCGTTTTCAGCAACCACGGGGCCACCGGCTCGGTCGCCGCCGTCGCTACCATGCCCACAATGGCAATGCCGAAGACGCGCCAATACGGTTTGACCCAGGTGAGCAGCCGGAGATAGATCTGGCGGCTGGACATCGTTGGTTCGGGAACTTGGCTCACGGGCGGCGGACGTAAATGTAAAAGTCCGCATTTTACCGGTTCGTGACGGCCTGTACCCGACCGTTTGCATCCAGTTCAACCGTTGTCACCGAGAGAAAACCCGGCGTCACTGTCAGCCAGGCGTCGTCATCCAGATCGAGCCAGCCCGCCAGCAGGACGCGAATGACACCGGCGTGCGTCACGACAACGGCCTCCGGCACGTTGATTCGGGCGATCGCCTGACGCGCCCGTTCCTGCATCAGGCGCGGCGATTCGCCGCCGGGCGGCGCGTAGCCGGCGATGTCGGCGGCCCAGGCATCGAGCTCATGACGGGGAATCTCGCCCCACGGTCGCCCCTCCCAGTCGCCAAAATTCATTTCGGCCAGCCGCGCATCGATGATCGGCTGCGGGTGAAGCTGCTCGGCCAGGTGCCGACAGCGCAGCAGCGGGCTGCTCCACACCGGCAGGCCGGGCGGCAGTTCGGCGCGCAGGCGGGCGACCTCGGCGATTTCAATTTTGGCCGAAATTTCCAGTTGACCGTAGCAGATGCCCGGTTCGATGCTCGGCTTCGGGTGGCGAATCAGGTGGAGGCGCACGCTTCGCTCATTCGCCAGAGCAGGACAAAGTTATTCGACGGCATGGCCCGTTGCTCGACCAGTTCCAACCCGCTTTGCCGGGCCAGCGCATCAACAGCGGTTGCATCGCGCACGCCCTGATGCGGCGCTTTTTCACGCAACGACTGGTCGAAGGCGGCGTTGCTGTCGCTGGTGTGGCGGCCATTGAACATGAAGGGGCCATAGATGAAGAGCAGGCCGCCCGGCGCCAACACGGCCGGCAGGCCGGCGAAGAGGGCTTCGACCGCCTGCCAGGACATGATGTGCAGGGTATTGGCGCTGTACGCCGCGTCGTAGCGGCCAGTCGGCCACGACCCAAGGACGTCGAATTCGACTGGCAGCAGGACATTAGGCAGGGCGGCTTCGGCCAGCCAGGCGCCGATGCCGGGCAGGAAATCCGGGCGATCCGAGGTCTGCCAGCAGAGGTGCGGCAGTTGGGCGCAGAAATGGATGGCGTGCTGGCCGGTGCCGCTGCCGATTTCCAGCACCTGCCGGCGGTCGGCGAAGACCTCGCGGAGCACGGCAAGAATCGGCTCGCGGTTCTTTTCGGTGGAGGGGGCGTGGGGTTTTTCCATGGTCGGAGGGGTGCGGATGATGCCGTCAGCTTAACGGCAAATCGGGCGAAGGATAGCGAGCTCAAGGCTTTCGATTTTAGGCATTTTTCCCGGTTGACCGTGGGAATGCCCGTGTTTTTCCCTGGCCATCGCCAATTTCGTCCCCCCGGCAAGCGGGAGTCCTGGTTGCCCGGACTATTGATTCCCGATTTACTGGATACGCGCCGCCAAGCCGAGGTAGAACGCTATTTCTGCCAATTGCTGCACTGCCCCGAGGCAGTCGCCGGTATAGCCGCCCAGCCAGCGGCGGCATTGGGCGGCGAGCCAGAGGCTGGCCAAGGCGGCCAGCGCAACGGCGGCCAGCGCCGGCTCGGGTGCCAACAAAACGAGCGGCAGGCCGGCGAAAGCCAGTGCCAAAAGGAGCGGACCAAGGCCAAGCCGGGCGGCGACCGGGCGAGCTTTGCTGCTCTCGTCGTCGCGGGCGTAGTCCATGCCCGCCATCAGGCTGACGGCGCAAAATCGGGAAACGGCATGGCCGGCGATCAGCGCCACCACCACCTGCCCGGCCGGTAGCGTCGACAGCAAGGCAAACTTGCCGAGCAGGGCGAGGACGACAGCGATGACGCCATAGCTGCCGACCCGCGAATCTTTCATGATCGCCAGGATTTTCGCCTTGTCCCAACCACCACCCAGACCGTCAGCGGTGTCGGAAAGACCGTCCTCGTGGAAGGCGCCGGTCAGAGCGATGCTCGCGGCCATGGCCAGGACTACAGCCACCGGCTGTGGCCAGATGTGCAGCGCCAGCCAGAAAACCAGCGCCCCGACGCCGCCGACGAGCAGGCCGATGGCCGGCAGGTAGCGCGCAGCCCGGGCCAGGCCATCCGGCGAATAGCCGACCCAGCCCGGCACCGGCAGCCGGGTGAAGTAGCCGAGGGCGGCAAAGAAGGTGGCCAGCTCGCGGCGGATCATGCCTTGTCGGAAACTCCGGCCGACTCGAAGCTGGCCATTTGGTTGAGGAAATTGAGCGCGGCCTGGACAAGCGGGAAAGCCAGCGCGGCGCCGGTGCCTTCGCCAAGACGCAAGCCGAGATCAAGCAGCGGTTCGGCGCCAAGCGCCGCCAGTTGGGCGGAGTGTCCGGCTTCGGCCGAGCGGTGGCAAAACACGCAGTAGCCGCCGAACGCCGGCGCCAGCCGGGAAGCGGTCAGCGCCGCCGAACCGACGATAAAGCCGTCGATGAGCAGGGTCATCTTCGCTTCCGCCGCGCCGAGCATGGCGCCGACCATCATGGCGATTTCGAAGCCGCCGAATTCGGCCAGCACGGCCAGCGGCTCGTTGCTGCCGCCGGCAGCGCGATAGCGCTTGAGCGCCGTCTCGAGCAGCGCCTGCTTGCGCGCCAGCCCGGCATCGTCCAACCCGGTGCCGCGCCCGATGCAGTCGGCGAGCGGCAGGCCGGTCAGGCAATGGGTGATCAGCGAGGCGGCGGCCGTATTGCCGATGCCCATTTCGCCGAAGCCGACAACATTGCAGCCGTTGATCGCCAGATTGCGACTGATCTCGGCGCCGCGGGCGATGGCTTGGGCGCATTGCTCGGCGCTCATCGCCGGTGCTTCGATGTAGTTGGCCGTACCGGCGGCGATCTTGGCGTCGATCAGTCCGGCGCGCTTACCAAAATCATGCGCCACGCCGGCGTCGATGATTGCCAGATGCAGGCCGTTCTGCCGGGCGAAAACGTTGATCGCGGCGCCCCCGGCCAGGAAGTTTTCGACCATCTGCCAGGTCACATCCTGCGGGAAGGCCGAAACACCGGCCTTGGCCGCGCCGTGGTCACCGGCGAAGACCAGCAGGTGCGGCTGACCGAACTCCGGGTCGAGCCGCTGCTGGATCAGGCCAATCTGGATCGCCGTCCGTTCGAGCTGACCGAGCGCGCCGAGCGGCTTGGTCTTGCGGTCAACCTTGTTTTTAAGCGAATTTTCGATTGCCCGGTCGGGGGCGGTGATCTGAAACGAATGCATCCGATTCTCCAAAAGAAAAAAGGGCCTCGCGACGATGCCGGGCGAATTGCCCAACATGGCCGCGAAACCCTGTCCACAGGTTTCCCAAGAGGACTCGACACGTCTTCTGGCTTTCGGATCAGCCGGAGCGCTGCGCCTTCCCGGTTTTCACCAGTGGCCTGTTGCAGCATCCGTCCCCGATTACAGCGGCGGGCCCGCCCCGGAATTGAGTTGCCTCGCACCGGGTTCCGTTACGTCGAATCGGGGCGAATTATCCGGCTTGCTCGTTCGGTGCGCAATCACCTAAAGTGCAGCCCATGAAAG
>WBZX01002514.1_pt1 | contig 12377 bp, 6 predicted proteins | sample 5204211 | NCBI WGS metagenome assembly WBZX01 (sample SAMN12344362, study PRJNA552823) | activated sludge metagenome | biome: Activated sludge suspended growth; feature: Nitrification reactor; material: Wastewater; isolation source: activated sludge from nitrification reactor of wastewater treatment...
ACGAGGAAATCGAAGCTCGTGGCGATGATGACGTTGTCACCCCGCGCGACGAACTCTTCGATGCGGGCCGGCGCATCGGTTGCACTCACCGACGGGGCGAACATCGCCGTCACGTCGTCGAGTTCCCCGAGCATGTAGGCGCGACCCTCGTCGTGGGTCTTGGTCCAGCCGTGGTCGCCGACCGGACCCACGTAGAGGAGGCCGACCTGCAGCGACTTGGTACCGGTCGGGTCGGAACACGTGCCACCAGCCTGACACGCGGAGCCGGGGCCGAAGAAGTCCTCGCATTCGCTGTCCTCGGAGCAAGCCGAGGGGGCCGTGCCGGGGAGGATCGTGCAGCCAGTCGCGAGGGCGAACGCAAGGAGAGACTTGGGAATGTAGCTGGCGTTCATGTCGTGATTCACCGGGCTCGGGTCGGCCGCCGCGGGTGGGATTCCAGTCTAACGATCGCGCCGGACAGCACCAACGAAATCCGTCGCGGCGTCCGGCCGAGCCCCATGGCTGGGGCAACTTGGGACGTCGCGTCCGAGTTTTCGCGCGATCATGAACGCGCCGCGCTCACGCCGCGCTGCCGGCTCATTTCGCGACTGCTGCCGGCTTGCCGACCGCGTCGAGGTCGGCCTTCGCCTTCGCGATCGCTTCGGGGCTCCGCGCGTCGATCGGTAGGCCCTCGAGCGTGGCGACGGCTGCGGCCCGTGCCGCTCGTTCGGCCTCGATGTCACCCGCGGCATGCTCGATGTCGGCGAGCATGCCCTGCGCACGGGCCTTGCGCGGGCCATAGGCCTTCGCGATCGCCTGCTCGATGTGGCCGCGCGCGCGCGCGGGCTCACCCGCCTGCAGCAGCACCCACGCCAGTCGATACGGCGGGTCGTACTCGTCCGGGAGGTCCTTCACCGACTGCTCGAGCGCGGGCACGAGCTCACCGGGGATGCCGAGGTACGCGTAGACCTCGGCGCGCGGCCAGTTGTAGGTCATCGCCAGGCGCGGTGTGCCGGCCTTTGCAGCCGCGTCGTCGAGCACGGTGCGCTGCCGCGTCGCGGCCCGCTTTGCCAGCTCGCCGCGGCCGAGCTTGTCGAGCGCCTGGCGCAGCACCAACAGCGCGTCGGAGAGATCATCCACCGTGAGCGCTTCGGCGTGCTCGCGCGTCAGCGCGTCGAGGCGCGCGACCACGGCGTCGCGCAGGTGGGTCTGTGCCGTCGCATCGGGGCTCGCGTCGGCGCATCCGAGCGCGTGCAGCGAGAAGTCGGTCGCGCTCGCGCTGCTGCCCGTGGCGTCGATCTGCGCCTGCGCAACGCTCGTGCAGCCCGCGACATCGCCCGCGCGGACGAGCGCCGCGAGCCACGAGACCCGCACGTCGGGGCCGCGGGGCCAGTCCGCCGGCGCCGCGGAGACGGCCTCCGCGTAGGCAGCCGCGGCGTCGGTCCACTGTTTGCCGGCCGACGCTCGATCACGGCGGCGTGCAGCCTCGTCCCACGTCGGCAGCGCGGCGCCGCCCTGCGCCATGTGACCGCGCTCGCCGTCGTCGAGGAAGCGCGCGAACTGTTCCACTGTCGCGGCGCCGACGAAGCGTGCCTGGATGCTCTCGTCGACGGGGGACACCACGAAGAAGGTCGGCCACGCGGCGGGAGGGAACTTGGCCACGACCGCAGCGTTGTGCTCACGATCGGTATCGAGCGCGAGGAACACGAAGCGGCGCTCGTAGTCGGCGAGGCGATCGTCGGTCAACACGTAGGCCTGCATCGACAGGCACGTGTGGCACCACGGTGCCCACATGTCGATCGCCAACGGCAGCGATCGACTGCGCGCGCAGGCCATCGCGCCGGCGTAGTCGTCGTGGAACCACCGCAGCTTGCCGCCCTCGCGGCGCGCGAGCTCGCAGGGATCCACGGCCGCGCCGGCCGCGGGCGTCGGTGCGGCCGTGGTCGGCGGCATCACAGCGCCGCCGTGCGCGGTGGTCGAGGCCGCAGCTGCGGGCGGCGTCTCGACGGCGGCGGCCGGGCTCGCGCCGCCGCCACAGGCCGATGGCAGCACGGCGCCGAAGAAGCAAGCGAATGCGAGGCGCAGCGACATCGCGCGAGGGCTTAGCACGGTGCCACCCGCCGATCGAGAGCGGTTCGGCGTGCGCGTTGGCGGCACGAGAAAATCGACCGCGTCGGCGGTCACACGCGTCGCGAGCAGCCTCCATGGATCGGGTTGCTCGCCCGCCACGGGCCGCCACGCACACCAAGGGCGCCTCGAGCGTCGCAGCCGCGGCAGCGTGGTCGGAGCGCCACGCACCGGACCGGTACCATGGACTCCAAGACCGACGGCGACGACGACGACGAGCTCGACGATGGCGACGAGCTGGACGACCCGCTGCTCCGCCTCCTGGCTGCCGCACCGCCGGTACCGCTGGGCGAGGCCGCGCTGCCGCCCTCGACGGTGGTCGGGCAGAACTACGTGCTGTTGCGGGTGCTCGGCGCCGGTGCGATGGGCGTGGTGTACGAGGCGACCGATCGCGTGCTGTCGCGCCGTGTGGCGCTGAAGGTGCACGAGATCGGGCGCAGCGATCGCGCGGCGCGTCTGTGGCGGGAGGCGCGGGCGATGGCGCGGCTGTCCCATCCCAACGTGGTGACCGTGCACGAGGTCGGCGTCGATGGCTCGCGCGGCTTCATCGCGATGGAGCTCGTCGAGGGCACCAACGCCCGCCAGTGGGCGCGGGCGCAGCGACGCGGCTGGCGCGAGATCGTCGCGGTCTACCGCGAGGCGGGGCTGGGCTTGGCCGCCGCCCACGACGTCGGGCTCGTGCACCGCGATTTCAAGCCCGACAACCTGATGATCGGCGACGACGGTCGCGTGCGCGTGGCCGACTTCGGGCTCGCGCTCGAGCGCCAGCGCGACGAGCCTTCGCTTCGTCCCGTGCGCGACGACGATCTCAGCACGCGCACCGGAGTTCGCGTCGGCACGCCGGCGTACATGGCACCCGAGCAGCGTCGCGGCGAGCCCGCCGATGCGCGGACCGACCAGTTCGCGTTCTGCGTCGCGCTGCACGAGGCGCTGCACGGCGTGCGGCCACGCGCCGGCGTGCGCACGGCCGACACGCACGAGGGTGCACTCGACGAGGTGCCGCGGTGGGTCGACGCCGAGCTCGCGCGCGGGCTCTGCGAAGACCCCGGGGCGCGCCACGCGGACATGCGCGCCCTGCTGCGGGCTCTCGATCCCGCGCCACGTCGGCGCCGGCGACTCGCGCTGTGGCTCGCGATCGCCGGTGGCGTGGTCGCGCTGGGTTTGCTGCGACTGGGCGGGATGCTGTCGTCGCAGAACGCGGTGGTACCGAGCTGCGCGGCGTCGGGCGGCGCGATCGACGAGAGCTGGTCGCCCGAGCGGGCCGTCGCCCTCGCCGCGCGGTGGCGCCGCGATCTGCCGGCGCTGGGCGAGGTCGCCGAGCGCACCGTGCTGCCCGTGCTCGACGCGTGGCGCGAGAGTTGGCGCGACGCGGCGCGCGCGGCATGCGAGGCCACGCGCGTGCGCGGCGAGCAATCGGAGCAGCGCCTCGACGAGCGCATGGACTGCCTGGGCAGCGCGCGGCATCGCTTCGACGCCGTGATCGCGCTGTTCGAGGAGTCGCAGGCCGATGCCCTCGCGCGCGCCGACAACGTGCTCGCGACGCTACCCGACGTCGCCGCGTGCGGGCGTGCGGATCTCTCGACCGAGCGCGAGCGGCTCGATCCGGTGCGACGCGAGGCCTACGATCGCCTCACCGGCGGGCTCGACCACGCGGTCGCGCAGGTCGCCGCGGGACGCTTCGCCACCGGCAAGGCGGAGCTCGATGCGCTCGTGCCCGAGCTCGAGCGCGAGGGCTTCGAAGGGCCCGTGATCGAGGCGCGTCGTCGTCGGGGCGAGACGCTGCTCGATCTCGGCCGCCAGAGCGACGCGGTCGCGGAGCTGGTGGTGGCCCACGATCTCGCGTTGGCCCACGGCAACCGCGACGCAGTGGCCGAGGTGATGCTGCAGCTCGCCCGCGCGATCGGTCGCACCTCGGCGGGCACCGAGGAGGCGCGACGGTGGCTGAGCTCGGCGCAGCGCTTGGCCGTCGAGCTGCAGTGGTCGGCGGTGCGTCGCGAGCAACTCGCGGTCGCCGCGGTGGAGATCGAGTTCTTCGGCAACCACTACGAGCAGACCATCGAGCTGGCGGAGCGCGAGCTCGAGCACGACGCGCTCGATGCCAGCGGTCGGATCCGCACGATGTCGCTGCATGGCTTCGCGCTCGAGCGGCTGGGTCGCTTCGACGAGGCCCTCGCGGTCCACGATCGCGCGCTCGCCTACGCGGAGCGTGAGCGCGGTGCCGACCACCCGAGCACTGCGATGGTGCTCGGCAACCGCATCAGCACGCTCGGTGAGCTGTCGCGGACCGACGAGGTCGCTCGATCGCTCGCGCGCATGCTCGCGATCCGCATCGCAGCGTTCGGGCCCGACGCGCCGGTGGTCGGCGAGGTCCATCGCCAGATCGGCGACGCCGCGAGGGCGGCCGGCCGCAACGACGACGCGCTCGCGTCGTACGACCGCGCCGAGGCGCTGCATCGCCGCGCTGGCGATGACATCGGATTGATCGCCGACCTCAACAACGGGGCCTGGGTGCGCCTGGTCGGCGGTGACATCGAAGGCGCGCGCGCGCACTACGACGAAGCACTGGCGACGGCCGAGCGGGTCTACGGCGCCAGCTCCATCCGCGTCGCCCACATCCTGCTCAACCGCGCCGATCTCCACGGCATGGCGAACGACGCCGTGCGTGCGGTCGCCGAGCTCGAGCGGGCGGAGTCGATCCTCGTGCGCGAGGTGGATGCCGACGATCTCGCTCTCGCGGTCACGCGCACGGGATTGGCGACGCTGTACGCCGATCGCGGGCAGCACGAGGCCGCCGAGGCCCGCTTCCGCGAGGCCATGCGCGCGTTCGAAGTGAAGCTCCCCGCCAGCAGCCCCAAGCGCATCGGTGTGCTCGACGGCTACGCGAAGGTGCTCGCGACCGGCGGTCGGCACGAGGACGCGCTCGTGCCGGCTCGCGCCGCCGCACGGCTCGCCGACGAGGTCCTGTCGTCCGATCACCCGCAGCGGCTGGAGGCGCACATCGAGCTGCTGCGCGAGCTCGTGGCCGCTCACCACGGCGCCGAGGCACGGCTGGAGGCCGACCACGTCGAGACGCTCGCGGCCCAGGTCACCACGCCGCCGCCGGTCGCGGGTGACGTGCCCGAGCTCGTGCGCGCCGCGCGGGCGCGGCCTTAGCCGGTGAAGCGCCGCTGCTCGACGGTCCGCGTCGATTCGCCGGTCGCGATGGCGGTCGCCGGGGGGATGCGGCACCATCGACGACGGATGGATGCGAGCGAGCGCGCCGAGCTCGAGGCTGTGATCGCAGCGCACTGCGCTGCGTCCGAGTACGGTGCGGCGGCGACCGCCGCCATCAAGGGCTACGGCCCCGAGATCCTCGGCTACCTGCTCGCCGCCACGCACCGCGAGCAGGAGACCGCCGAGATCTTCTCGGAGTTCTGCGAGAACCTGTGGCGCGGCCTGCCGGGGTTCCGCGGCGAGGCCAGCTTCCGCACCTGGTCGTATCGCCTCGCCTACCACGCGCTCGCGCGTGCAGCCCGCGACGGCATCCGCAAGCGTCGCCGCACGGTCGCGATGGCCGAGGTGCCCGAGGTCGAGGCCATCATCGATCACGTGCGCACGCGAACGCTTCCGCACATGCGCACCGAGATCAAGGCCGAGGTCATGCGCCTGCGCGAGCAGCTGCCCGAGGACGACCGCACGCTGCTCATCTTGCGCGTCGATCGACGGCTCGAGTGGGACGAGATCGCGTCGATCGTCGAGCCCGAGCTGCCCGACGCTGCGGATGTCCGGCGTCTGAGCGCGACGCTGCGCAAGCGGTTCGAGCGGGTGAAGCTCAAGCTCCGCGAGCTCGCCAAGGACGTCCCGCTCGACTGAGCCGGCGTTCGCCCGATCGAACGGACGCCGGCCCGATCGCCGGGGCCATCGGTCTGCACCGCCCGCCGCGGTGACGCCGGCTGGGTCGCGATCGAGAATCCTTGCGCCATCTGGGTCACACTCGGCGTGGGCGCCCTCCACCAGCTCGAGGGGCACCGCTGCCCCGTGACCCGCCGCGCGGTCGCTCCCGGGCGCCGGCGTGGGCGCCCGCCCTGTAGGTCCGCCCCGAGAGCCCGAGACGTCATGGACGAGCAGACCGATGCGTACGGCGACGACGAGCTCGACGACGAGCTCGTCGATCCGTTGCTCCGCATGCTCGCGGCCGCGCCGGCGGTGCCGCTCGGGACCGCGACGTTGCCGCCCGGGACGCTCGTGGGTCAGAGCTATCGCCTGCAGCGCAGGCTCGGCGCGGGCGCGATGGGAGTCGTCTACGAAGCCGTCGATCAGGTGCTGTCGCGCCGCGTGGCGCTGAAGGTGCACGAGATCGGCCGCAGCGATCGCGCGGCGCGGATGTGGCGAGAGGCGCGGGCGATGGCGCGGCTGTCCCATCCCAACGTGGTGACCGTGCACGAGGTCGGTGTCGACGGCTCGCGCGGCTTCATCGCGATGGAGCTCGTCGAGGGCACCAACGCCCGCCAGTGGTGCGAGGCGCGGCCGCGTACGTGGAGTGAGATCCTCGCGGTGTATCGCGCGGCGGGGGCCGGGCTCGCGGCCGCGCACGCGGTCGGGCTCGTGCACCGCGACTTCAAGCCCGACAACCTGATGATCGGTGACGACGGCCGGGTGCGCGTGGCCGACTTCGGACTCGTGCTCGAGCGGGCACACAGCGAGGTTTCGGACCCCTCCGACGCCGGTGACGTCGCTGCGCTCGACCGCGACGATCGCGTGACGCGAGCAGGCACCACGGTCGGCACGCCGGCGTACATGGCACCCGAGCAGCGTCGTCGCGGGGTCGCGGACGCCCGCAGCGATCAGTTCGCGTTCTGCGTCGCGCTGCACGAGTCGCTCTTCGGCACACGTCCCGGCGTCGAGGTGCCCGCGGGCGCGCTACCGGGCGCGAGTGATGATGTGCCGCGCTGGATCGGCACCGTGCTCACGCGTGGCATGGCGACGGAGCCCGACGCGCGCTACCCCGACATGCGCGCGTTGGTGGACGCACTCGATCCGGCGCCGCGGCGACGTCGGCGTGTGGTGCTGTCGCTGGGCCTCGGCGGCACCATCAGCGCGCTCGCGCTGCTGCGCGTGGGCGGCATGCTGTCGCCGGCCGGCGCGGCCGCACCCGATTGTGCGGCCGCCGGCGCCGCCATCGACGACAGCTGGTCCGACGAGACCACCACGCAGCTCGCGGCGCGCTGGCGGGCCGACGCGCCGGCGCTTGCCGAGGTCGCGAGTCGCACGATCCCGCCAGTGCTCGATGCTTGGCGCGAGCAGTGGCGTGACGCGGCGCGCTCGGCCTGCGAGGCCACGCGCGTGCGCGGCGAGCAGTCGGAGCAGCGGCTCGACGAGCGCATGGACTGCCTCAACGGGGCACGCCGACGCTTCGATGCCGTGATCGACTTGTTCGGCGAGGCCAAGTCCGACGCGCTCGCCCGCGCCGACACCGTGCTTGCGACGCTGCCCGATCTCTCGGCGTGCGCGCGGGTCGACGCGTGGGGTGAGCGCGCGCGACTCGACCCGGAGCGTCAGGCCGCGTACGACGATCTCTCGCGTGCGGTCGATCGTGCGGTCGCCCAGGTCGCCGCGGGGCGCGTCGCGGTGGGCCAGTCGGCGCTCGACGAGGTCATCCCTGCGCTCGAGAGCGCGGGCTTCCAGGAGCCGCTGATCGAGGCCCGACGGCGGCGCGGAGAGGCGTTGCTGAGCGCGGGCCGGCGCGACGACGCGCTGGTCGACCTGGTCGCCGCACACGATCTCGCGCTGCTGCATGCCGATCGCGACACCATCGCGGAGACGATGCTGCAGCTCGCGCGCGCCGTGGGTGAGACCCCGGCAGGCACGACGGAGGCGCAGCGGTGGTTGGCCTCGGCGCGCCATCTCGTCGACGTGTTGCAGTGGTCGCCACAGCGGCGCGAGCCGCTGGGGCTCGCGGCTGCCGAGATCGCCGCCAACGCCGAGCAGGAGGCGCACAGCCTCGAGCTCATCGACCGCATGCTCGAGCAGGACCCGCTCGACGTCACGACCCACATCCGCCTGCTGTCGCTGCGCGGGGCGGTGCTGCAGCGGTCGGGTCGCTTCGAGGAGGCGCTCGCGACTCACGACCGCGCGCTCGCCTACGTCGAGCGCGAGCGGGGCCCCGACCACCCGCTCACGGCCGACGTGCTGGGCAACCGCACCGTCGCGCTCGACGGGCTCTCCCGCCTCGACGAGATCGAGCGCTCACTCGCGCGCATGCTCGAGATCCGCGTGGCTGCCTTCGGACCCGACGCGCCGCTGGTCGGCGACGTGTACCTGCAGCTGGCGGGCACCGCGGTCGCGGCCGGCCGCATGCGCGATGCGGCGTCGTCGCTCACCCGCGCCGAGGCGCTGCACCGCGCTGGCGGCGACGACATCGGGCTGGTCTACGATCTCGCGATGATCGGAGAGGTGCAGCTGGCGTTGGACGACGTCGAGCGATCGCGGGTCGCCTACGACGAGGCGCTCGCGCTGGCGGAGCGCACGTACGGGCCGAACTCGCTCCGCGTCGCCAACGTGCTGCTCGAGCGCGACAACCTCCATCGCGGCTCCGGTGAGCCCGGTCGATCGCTGGTCGAGCTCGAGCGCGCCCAGACCATCTTGAGCCGCGAGCTTTCGCCCGACGACACCCGCCTGGCGCTGGCGCAAGGGCGCCTCTCGACCGTCTACGGCGAGCTCGGCCGCCACCAAGAAGCGGTTGCACACGCGCGTGCCGCGATGCGCACCTTCGACGCGCGGCTGCCACCCGACAGCCCCAATCGCGTGCTCGTGCTGCGGAGCTTCGCCGGCGTGCTGTCGGCGGCCGGCGAGCACGGCGAGGCGCTCGATCGGCTGCGGGCGGCGCAGCGCCTCGCCGATCGCGTCTTGCCCGCGACCCACCGCGATCGCCTGGGGATCCACGTCGATCTCGTCGGCGAGCTCGTCGCCAACGGGGTACGCGACGAGGCGATCGCGGCCGCCCGGGGAGCGATCGCGATGATGCCCGGGGTCGTCGATCCGCCCGAGCGCGCGACCTCGCTGCCCGAGCTGCTGCGCCAGGCGCAGGCGCTGCCTCGCAGTCGCGCGAACGGGTGAGAATTTCTTCACCCGCGCGCCCACGACGGGGTATCCCCGCTCGCATGTCCCGTCGCGTCGTCGCCCTGCTGCTCGTGCTCGGATGTGGAACGCCCGCCAACCCCGCGGACACCGACGATACCAGCGGGGGACCATCGTCCTCGGAGGGATCGACGGGCGCATCGAGCTCTGCGACCGCAACGACCGCGATGACCTCGAGCACGACTGCAGGTTCGACGGCCACGAGCGCGAGCACCACCGCGAGCACCACCGACGGCGGTAGCAGCAGCGACGGCGGTGCCGACAGCTCGAGCGGTGACGAGCCGCCGCCCCCCGAGGCGGTGGCCGTTGCGGTTGGCTACGGCACCCGCCGGGTACGCTCGGACGATGGCGTGACGTGGACCGACTTCGTCGAGGTCAATCCCAACGGTGGTGACGACAACGATCTGCTGCGCGGCATCGGCTACGGCGACGGCGTGTTCGTTGCGGTCGGCGGCGGCGGCAGCGGCTTCTCGATGCGCTCGAACGACGGCATCACCTGGACCGACGACAACCACACCCTCGATGCGTTCGTCTCGGACTGCGTGTGGCTGGACGGCACCTTCGTCATCGCTGGAGGCAACGGCTTGCTCGCGCGCTCGACCGACGCCGCCGTCACTTGGCAGGACGACAGTCCCTACTTCGCGGGGCACTACCGAGCGATCGCGGCCAGCGACACGCTCGCCGTCGCGGTCGGGCACACCTACGGCGACAGCATGGTCGGCTTGATCAACACCACCGATGGCAGTGGCCCGTGGAGCGGTGAGGCGATGGTCGGTGCGCAGTACGCCGGTCACGGCATCGCGTTCGGGCACGGCGTGTTCGTGACCCACGACAGCGACGGCGTGTTGCGGTGGTCGGATGATGGGCTGCAGTGGAATCAAGCGCTCGACCTGCAAGACGGCGCGGGCTGGGTCGCCTTCGCGAACGCGCAGTTCATCACCGCCGGCGATGGCAGCTACTGGGTCTCCACCGACGGCGCGTCGTGGGACGCGCTCGCGAGCGACAACCTGCGCGACGTGGTGGGCTTCATCGATGGTCACTTCATGACGCTCGGCTGGCCGGCAGCGATCGACATCTCCGACGACCTCGCGACCTGGCAGAACGTGTTCGCGCCGGGTGGATCGGGCCTGACGGACATCGCCGTCGGCGTTCCGGGCTGACGCCACCCGTGTCCGCACGGCGGCCCGGTTCGCGGGTAGCCTCGCGGCCCATGGTGCGTCGTGCCCTTGCCGTCGTCACGCCCTTCGTCCTGTCCTGCGCGCCGACGCGTTCGACGGTCCCGCCTGGGGCCGAGCTGCCGAACGCGCCCGCGATGCCCGACGCCAGCCTCGTGATCCGCGACGTGCGGGTGTTCGACGGCGCGCAGGTGCTGCCACGCACGAGCGTGTGGATCGACGACGGGCACATCGTCGCCATCGACGCCGAGGCCACCCCGCCGGCAGGCGCGGAGATCGTCGACGGCGGTGGTCGCACGCTGTTGCCGGGCCTCATCGATGCCCACGCCCACGCGCATGACGGCGCCGATCTCGAACAGGCGGCGGTGTTCGGCGTGACGTGCGAGCTCGACATGATGGGTGATCCCGCGTTCGTGGCCTCGCGGCGCCGACGCAAGCCCGGCGCCAAGCCGCTCGCGGCCGATCTGTTCGGTGCAGGGTTCGCGGCCACGCCCAAGGGTGGCCACGGCACCGAGTACGGCGGCGCCGTGCCGACGCTCGACCGTGCGAAGGATGCAGCCGCGTTCGTTGCCGCGCGTGTGAAGGAAGGCTCGGACTACCTGAAGATCGTCTACGACGACGGCTTCGGTCCGATCGAGTTTGCGCGTCTCGACGAGCCGAGCCTGCGCGCCGTCATCGACGCGGCCAAGCGCGAGGATCGACTCTCGGTCGTGCACGTCGGCTCGGCGCAGGAGTTCCGCACGGTGATCGAAGCCGGCGCCGACGGACTCGCGCACCTCGTGCTCGAGGGCGAGATCGACGCGGCCACCGTCGCGCTCGCGCGCGAACACGGTGTCTTCGTGACCGACACCCTGCCGGTGTTGTTCGGCCTGTGCCAGCCGGGTCGCGGCGCCGCGTTGGCGGCCGATCCCCGCATCGCGCCGTACCTGTGGCCTGCGGTGGCGCGCGAGCTGTCGTCGAGCTTCGAGCTCGGCGACTACGCGCCTTCGTGCGCGCCGGTGTCCCGCGCAGCGAAGCAGCTGCACGACGCCGGGGTCGATCTGCTGGCCAGCACCGACGCACCCAACCCCGGCACCGCGCACGGCGCGAGCATGCACGACGAGCTCGCGCTGCTGGTCGACGCTGGCCTGACGCCGGTCGCCGCGCTGGCAGCCGCGACCTCGAAGCCCGCCACGCGCTTCGGCCTCGACGATCGCGGGCGCATCCGCGTCGGGGCACGTGCCGATCTCGTGCTCGTCGCCGGCGACCCGACCACCGACATCCTCGCCACGCGCGACATCGTGGCGGTCTACAAGGACGGCGAGGCGGTGCCCCGCGAGCGCACCCGCGAGCGCGTGCAGAAGGCCTTCGCGGAGATCGAGCGCCTGCGGGCCCTGCCGGCGCCTGCGGGCAGTGAGTCGGGGCGCGTGTCGGACTTCGACGACGGCAGCAGCGGCGCCGCGTACGGTAGCGGCTGGGTGGCCTCGACCGACGAGATCGCGGGCGGCAGCTCGACCGCGACGATCAGTGTGGTGAAGGGCGGCGCTGCGAGGAGCAAGCACGCGCTGCGGATCCGCGGTGAGCTGACCGCAGCCGCCGGGGCAATCGCCTGGGCTGGCGCGATGTTCATGCCCGGCCCGTCACCGATGGCCGCGGCGAACCTCTCGAGCAAGACCAAGCTCGTCGCGTGGGTGCGCGGCGATCCCGGCCACTACCAGGTGATGCTGCTGTCGGGCCCGATGCCGGCCCGCGTCGAGCTCGAGGTGGGCAAGGCCTGGCGCCGCGTCGAGATCCCGCTCGATCGTTTCGACGGGGTCGACACGTGGGCGCTCGTCGGCGTGCTGTTCGCAGCCGTCGGCGAGCCGCGACGCTTCACGCTCGAGCTCGACGATGTTCGCATCGAGTGAGCGTCACTCGACGGCGGTGGCGATGCGACTGCGCGCGCGCAGCTCCGCCGACCACCGCTCGAGGTCGTCGCGGGTCTCGCCGAGGCGGCGCTCG
>WBZX01001121.1_pt1 | contig 12371 bp, 10 predicted proteins | sample 5204211 | NCBI WGS metagenome assembly WBZX01 (sample SAMN12344362, study PRJNA552823) | activated sludge metagenome | biome: Activated sludge suspended growth; feature: Nitrification reactor; material: Wastewater; isolation source: activated sludge from nitrification reactor of wastewater...
GCACCGGCGCTGCGACCGGCACCTCGCCCGAGACCTGTCGTCAGTGCGGCGGCAACGGCCAGGTCATCCATCGCCAGGGCTTCTTCACGCTGCAGACCACCTGCCCGGTGTGCCGCGGCGAGGGCAAGATCATCGTGCACCCGTGCACCGGCTGCAGCGGCACCGGCGTGGTCGCGCGCGAGTCGACCATCACCGTTGCGGTGCCCGCGGGCGTCGACGACGGCCAGACGCTGCGCATCCAGGGCCGCGGGCACCCGGGGGGACGCGGTGGCCCGGCGGGCAACCTCTACGTCGTCGTCCGCGTCGATGCCGACGAGCGATTCCTGCGCGACGGCTTCGACATCCACAGCCGTGTGAAGGTGTCGATGTTCCAGGCGGCGCTCGGCTGCAAGGTCGAGGCGGACACGCTCGAGGGCAAGGAGACCATCGAGATCGAGCCCGGTGCGCAGCCGGGCTACACCATCACGCGGCGTGGCAAGGGCATCCCGGTGCTCGGCGGTCGCGGCCGCGGCGACCACATGATCCACCTCGAAGTGATCGTGCCCGAGGACCTGAGCGACGAGCACGAGGAGCTGCTGCGCGAGATCGCCGAGGAGCGCGGCGACGCCGTGTCGGCGCCGGCCAAGGGCTTCCTCGGCTTCGGTCGCAAGCGGAAGAAGAAGGGCTAGCGCGCGCCCGTGGCGGTTCGTCGTGCCGGGCGGACGCTGCTGGCGACGCTGCTGCTGGTCGCCTGCTCGCGCAACCCTGCCACCGGTCGCCTGCAGTTCGCGCTGCCCAGCGACGCCGAGGAGATCGAGCTCGGCCGCTCGGCGGACGCCGAGGTCCACGCGTCGATGCCGACCTACGACGAGCAGCCGGCCGTTCGTGCGTTGGTCGCCGAGGTCGGCGCGCGGCTGTCGGCGCACAGCGAGCGCGCGGGCCTGCCCTGGCGGTACACCGTGCTCGACGAGCCCGCCGTCAACGCCTTCGCGCTCCCGGGTGGCTTCGTCTACGTGACCCGCGGTCTGCTCGCGCACCTCGAGAGCACCGACGAGCTCGCGGCCGTGCTCGCGCACGAGACCGGCCACGTGACCGCGCGCCACGGCGTGGTGCAGCTGCGCAAGCAGGCCACCGCGCGCCGCAGCGTCGGCATCTTCCGTGTCATCGATCCGAACCTGCAGCACATCGGTGGGTTCGCGGCGCGCACGGCCGGCCTGGCGCTGCTGGCCTACTCGCGCGAGGACGAGCACGAGGCCGACGACCTGGCGATCCGCTACGTCGACGCGGCGGGCTTCCGGCGCGACGCGCTGGTGCGGGTGTTCGCGGTGCTGACGGCGCTGGCGCGCCGCGGCGGTGATCAGACCCCGCAGTGGCTGTCGACCCACCCCGATCCCGCCGAGCGGCAGCAGCGGACCGCGGCGGCGATCCACATCGATCCCGCGGTGCCACCGACGCCCGAGCCGGCCTACCTGCAGACCATCGCGGGGCTCGCGTTCGGCGAGGACCCGCGCGATGGCTACCTGCTCGAGAACCTGTTCGTGCACCCGCGCGGCGGCTTCGAGCTCGAGCTGCCCGCGGGCTGGAAGGTCCTGCACGACCGCGAGCAGGTGCTGGCGGTGAGCCCCGACGAGCACGCGCTGTTCATGACGATGCCGACCAAGCACCGCGATCGCGAGGTCGCGCTCGGCGACTTCTTCCGCGACTCGAGCATGACCGGCGGGCAGCGCATCGAGGGCCGCGTCGGCGGGCTACCGTTCACCTCGCAGTCGTTCGCGATGGTCGGCGACGACGGCGTCAAGCTCATGGGCCTGGTGGCGTTCGTGGATCACGCCGGCCGCGTGATGGCGATGGTCGCGATCGGGCCCGAGCAGGACTGGGGCGCACGTGCCGATCTGCTGGCGCGATCCGCGAGCCGGCCCGCGCCGCGGTCGGCCCCGCGCGCATCGAGGTCGTCGCGCTGCCGCGCGCGATGACCCTCGACGACGCCGCGCGCGAGCTCGGCGGCATCACCAGCGCCGACGGCCTCGCGCTGCTCAACGGTGTGCAGGGCGGGGTCGCGCTGCCCAGCGGCTACCTGCTCAAGCAGGTGCGCGCGCCGGGCCCGACTCAAGGCCCGGTGAACACGAAGCCGACCACACCCTGATCCTGGTAGCCGTACATCGCGATCGCGTTGTCGCGCTCGGCCGCGCTGGTCGTGTAGAAGTGGTCGTCGCCGCCGGGCGCGTAGAGCCGATAGAGCTCCACCGCGCCGCAGCGATTGTCGGGCGACACGAAGCCGAGTGTCAGCTCCGGCGCGGCGGTGCCCTCGCAATCGATCGACGAGGTCAGGAAGCGGCGGCCGCCGGTGCCGGGCTTGATGCAGCGGAACAGCGGCAGCAGGCCGTCGACGCCGTCGGGGTAGACGAAGAAGAAGTCCGCGATCTCGAGCGTGAGCCCGGCGGCGGCGACCTCGGCGGGATTGGCGGTGTAGAAGTGGCCGATGCCGCCGATCGCCCGCTGCACGCCGACGCGGCAGCCCGGCAGCGGTCCTTGGTCGCACACGCCGTCGCAGTCGTCGTCGACGGCGTTGCACAGCTCCGCCGGCGCCACGCACTGCGGCGCGCACACGTCGGCGCAGCTCATCACGCCGGCAGTGCCGCAGCTGGTCGCGCACGTGCTGCCGTCGGTGCACGCGACCGAGGTCTCGCAGCCGGTCGCGATTGCGTCGTCGCAGTCGGCCCAGCCGAGCTCGCATCCGTCGAGCGCGCACTCGCCTGCGCCGCAGCCTGCGATGGCATGGGGGAGCACGCAGCTGATGCCGCAGCCACCGCAGTTGTCGGGATCGACCTGCAGGTCGGCACAGAGCTGACCGCACGCGACCTCGGGGCTGTCGCACGAAGGCGGTGGCAACGGATCGTCGCCACCGTCGGTGCCGAGGGTCTCGCTGCCGTCGTCGGTGACGCCCGCGGTCGCGTCACCGCTGGCGGTCGTGGCCGCGCCGCTCGAGCCGTCGCCGCCGTCGCCCGGCGTCGCACCGCCGCCGCCGGCACAGCCCAACAGCGCCAGCGCGGGGCCCAACAGCGCCAGCGCGGGGCCCAACGCGGCCGCGCGGGTGCGATCAAACCAGGATGCCCGCGACATCGTCACTGGTCTCGCCGCCGTTCCAGCCGAAGCTCGGGGTCTCGATGCCCAGCGCGCGCAGGATCGTCACGTGGGCCTTCGAGAAGTTGCCGCCGGGATCACGCACGTGCACGTTGGGGGCGATCGCCCCGCAACAACGGCCCGCGAACACGGCGCCCATCTCCGCCACGCTGTGCTGCCAGCCCTCGCCGTACTCCGAGGTGCCGAACACCAGCGCGCGATCCATCAGCGAGACGCCGGCCGGATCGACCACCGCCGCCAGCTGATCGAGCAGCGCGCCGAAGGCCTGCATCTGGTAGTTCGTGATGTTGCGGACCAGGTCCCACGAGCCGGCGTGGCAGGTCGAGTGCATGTCGTTCTGCGCACCCTGGGCCGCGAACACGTGGGTGCTCGCGGGCGAGGTCAGCATGAACGAGAACACCCGCGACAACCCGCAGCCGAGCGCGACGCCGAGGAGGTTGCCCATGATCTGCGTCTTGGCGATGAGGTCGGGGGTGTCGGCCGCCGGCGAGGGGCCCTGGCACGGCGTGCTGGTGAGCTCGAGCCGGCGCTGGATCTCGTCCAGGTGGGCGAGGTGCTCGTCGACGCGCACGCGGTCGGTCGCACCGAGCTGCGCGCGAAGGTCCTTGGCGTCGTCCATGACCGCGTCGAGCAGGCGCGCGCGACGGGCCACCGCCGGCAGGTCGGCCGGCACCGCGAACAGCAGGTCGTAGAGCTGCCCGGGATCCATGACGGGCTGGTTGAGCGAGTCGGGGCCGTTGATCGACACCGCGTTCCAGTGGCCGTAGTCGTGGAAGCGCGCCGGCGAGGCGCCGAGCACGATGCTGCGGAAGCGCGGTACGGCGGTGCCATAGAACTCGTCGTGCTTGGCGACGTACTGATCGAGCGAGGGCCGCAGCGCCGTCAGGGTGTGCGAGCCGTGATCGAAGCCATCGGGGCGGATGCGATCGCCGGTCATGGCGACCATGAAGCCGCGCATGTGGCCGTCTTCCTGGCCCGGCGGACTGGGCGGCACCTCGGTGTGCGGCGTGAGCCCGGTGGCGACGCTGACCTGGTGATTGGCGAGGTGGGCGAGCAGCTCGCTGGGGCTGAAGCCGGCGCCGGTCTGCGCCGGCGTCCACAGATCGGGGTAGCCGGTCTGCGCCTGCAGCGTGCCGTGGCCGGCGTGCCAGGGCATGCCGTTGGCCCAGTAGAACATGCCGAAGATCGGGCCGGCCTCGCTGCCATCGGCATGGGCGCCGCGGTCGTCGAGCATCGCCGAGAGCACCGGCAGACCCAGCGCGACGGTGGCACCGCCCACGCTGCCGCGCAGCATCGTGCGCCGCGAGAGGAAACGTCGCGCCATCACACACCCCCTTGCGGGCTGGCGGTGCGGAAGCCGTCGTGGACGACCAGCTCCTGCACGAGATCGAGGAAGCGATGATCGGCCTCGCCGAAGCGTCGATCGAGGTCGTCGATCACGGCCTCCTCGTCGTCGGTGTCGAGCCGGCCCTGGGCGGCGCGGAACAGCTGCTGCACGATGCAGCGCGAGACCTCGGGTCGGCTCTCGAGCAGCGCGGCGAGCTCGCGACCGTCGGCCAGCGGGGTGCCGTCGAGCTCACCCGAGCTGTCGACCGGCACGCCGTTCTCGAGCTCGCGATGGGCCCCGACCGAGTCGAAGTTCTCGAACAGCAGGCCCGGCGGGTCGATGAAGGTGTGGCAGGTGGTGCACGCGGGGTTCTTGCGGTGCTCCTCGAGGATCTCGCGCAGGGTCTCGCCCTCGCCGCTGGGCGGATCGAGCTGGGTGTTCACGTTGGCCGGTGGCGGCGGCACGGTCTGGCACAGCACGCGCTCACGCACGTACTTGCCGCGGGCGGTCGGTGAGGTCTGGGTCTGCTTGGCGTTCATCGTCAGGAACGCGCCGAGGGTCAGCAGGCCCGCGCGCGGCCCGTCCTCGGGCAGCTCGACCGGCACGAAGGTGATGGGCGTCGCGCCCGGTGCATCGAGCTCGTACAGCGCGGCGAGCTCGCTGTTCACGAAGGTGCGGCGGGTGCTGAAGATGCGGCGGATGTCGCTCTGCTCGCGGAACACCGCGTCGGCGACCAGCAGCTCGACCTCGGTGCGCATCGAGTCCGGCATCGTCAGGGAGAAGCTGGGGTAGACCGCGGGGTCGCGCATGACACCGTCGAGGCGGCCGAGATCGAGGAACTGCGCGAAGAACTCGCCGATCGCGTCGTGGGCCCGCTCGTCGGCGAGCATGCGCTCGACCTCGCTGCGGATGCCGTCGGTGGTGTCGAGGTCGCCGCGCTCGGCCGCGGCGAACAGCGCGTCGTCGGGCATGGTGTTCCACAGCAGGTATGACAGTCGCGAGGCCATCTCCCAGCCGTCGTAGCGCAGGCGCTCGGGCGTGGCCGCGTCGGGCTTGCCGATCTCGACGCGGTAGAGGAACCACGGCGATTGCAGCATGCCGGCGACCATCGAGCGCGCACCTTCGATGGCGTCGGGCTCGGCGAGGTCGACCGCGACCTGCAGCCAGCGCGCGTGCTCGTCGTCGGTGAGTGGGCGACGGAACGCGCGGCGTCCGAAGCTCGCGAGGAACTGCGCGACGCAGCCGTCGCCGGGGGCGACCGGCTCGCAGCCCATGAAGGCCGCGCGCCGGGTCGGGTCGTCGAAGACCGCGTGGGTGACCGCGTCGGCGGCCTCCTCGTACTGCTGGGTGCCGAGCTCCGACAGCGTGGTCGAGGTCGCACCGATGGCGTAGAAGAGGTACGGGTTGGTGTCGGGTTCGACCGGCGTCGGCGGAAGCGGCTCGCCCAACAGATCGACCAGCGTGTGCCGGTACTGCAGCGCGGTCAGGCGCGGCAGCACCAGGGCCCCGGGCACGAACTCGATCGGCGCGCCACCGCTGTCGCCGGCGTCGCCGCTCGAACCGCCGCCCCCGTCCTCGGCGGTCCCGGCCGTCATGTCACCCGCGTCGCCGTCGCCGTGATCCGCCCGTGCGGGCGCCCCGTCGTAGCAACCCGCGAGCGCGAGCAGCGTGAGTCCCCACGCGCAACGCCGCCATGTTTGCATGGTGCCCATCCCCGCCCACGATGCTGCCAACCGCACGTGCGGGTGACCAGCGCGGGTACCTGGCGCTACGTAGATCGGGCGGCAGCCCCCGAAGGACGCCGTCCGAGGCCGGCAATGTGGGCTCGGCCGGCGCGGGCTCGGGCGCGTGCCCGGGGCCGCCGCGATCGGCGAGGGCGCGATCCCGGCCCACCGCCCGGGGGGTCGGGCGGTCGCCGCACCGGCGGGGCTCGCGAGCCGTTTTTCGGCGCACGATCGACTCCCTGGTGGTCGTGACCCGCTTGGCCCCGCGTGATCCCGCGACCGACAACGTGCAGGTGCTGCCGTGGTCGGGGGACGATCGCGAGCTACTGCCGCTGTTGCAGCGCGGCGGAGCCACCGCGGCCGCGATGATCTACGACCGCTTCGGCGCCGACGTGCACCGTGCGATCGGCCGCTGCCTGGGGCCCGACGTCGAGCGCGACGACGTGGTGCACGACGCGTTCGTGCAGATCCTCCGTGGCGTCGGCAAGCTTCGCGATCCCGCCGCGCTGCGCGGATGGGTCGCTGCGGTCGCGGTCAACACCGCGCGCTCCGAGCTGCGACGGCGCCGGCTGCGACGGCTGTTGTGGTCGAGCGAGCCGGTGCCGGAGCCCGCGGCCAAGCCGGTCGATCCCGAAGCCCGCGATCTGCTGCGACGGATCTACGCGCGCCTCGATCGCCTCGGCACGACCGAGCGCGTGGCGTTCGTGCTGCGGTTCGTCGAGCGCCACCAGCTCGCCGAGGTCGCGCGGCTGATGGATTGCTCGCTGGCGACCGCCAAGCGACGCATCACCCGCGCGAGCGCCCGCTTTGCCGAGCTCGCCGCTGACGACCCCGAGCTCGCGGCGCGTTTCCGGGGGGCCCCATGAGCGATCGCTACGACGCGACAGGTGTCGATCTCGAGGCGGTGGGTGGCTTCGTCGCCGAGCATCTCGACGGTGCGGTCGATCGTCGGCGCGCGCTCGAGCAGCGTGCACGCCTGCTCGCGGCCAGCGATCAGGTCGGGCCGCGCCGCATGGCAACGTGGTGGGTGCCGCTGTCGCTGTGCGCGGCGGCCCTGGTCGCGTGGTGGGCGTGGTCGGCGTGGCCGCGGGCCGCGAGCGTGGTGACCACCAGCCCCGCGACGCCGAGCCTCGCGCGGGCCGGCGAGTGGCTGCAGGCGCCCGCCCGCGGGGATGCGGCGCTGCCGGTGGGCGCGGGTGCCAAGCTGTCGCTGCACGACGGCGCGCGCGGTCGCGTCGCGCAGGCCGACGCCGAGCAGGTCGCGATCGTGCTCGAGGAGGGCCGCATCGAGGCCGAGGTCGACCCCGCGGCCCAGCGTGCGGTGACGATCGAAGCCGGACCGCATCGGGTGGCGGTGGTCGGCACCGTGTTCACGGTGCAGTGGCAACCCGCCGAGGGCGGACTTTCGGTGATCGTGACCCGCGGTCGCGTCGAGGTGCACACACCGGCGAGCAGCGCCCCGATTGCCGTCGACGCCGGGCGGCGGCTGCAGGTCACGCGCGACGGTGCGGTCTCGTTGACCTCGACGACGAGCGTGCCGGCGGCCGTCGACGACGAACCCGAGCCACCGATCGAGCTGGTGCCCGACGCGTCGCCGGTGCGATCCAACCCCGACGCGCCGCGGGTCCGACCGAGCGCGCGCACCCGCGACGAGGAGCCGGCGCCGAGCTGGCGGGCGCTCGCCGACGACGGCCGCTATCGCGAGGCGCTCGCGGCCGTCGAGGCCGCGGGCTTCGATGCCGCGCTCGCGGCGTGGCCGGTCGCCAGCCTCGAGCAGCTCGGCGATGCTGCGCGACTCGCCGGCGCGCCGGCGCGCGCGGACGCGGTGTACCGGGCCATCCGCAAGCGCTTCGCGGGCACCACCGCGGCCGCCCGCGCGGCGTTCCAGCTCGGTCGTCAGGCGGCCGACGCCAAGCGCGAGCCCCAGGCCGCGGTGCGTTGGCTGCGAACCTACCTGGAGGAGGCACCGCAGGGCAGCTTCGCCAAGCTCGCGCGGGGGCGCCTCATCGGCGCGCTGATCGACGCCGGTGATCGCAGCGGCGCCCGCGAGGCCGCGCGCATCTACCTCGACGCCTATCCCGACGGCCCCCATGCGAAGATGGCGGCGGCCCTGCTCGACAGCCCCTAGAACGGGGCCGCGAGGGGGCGACCGCCGACGCCGATGATCCTCGCGGCCGCAGCCAGCCGATGGTTCGCATGCCTGTTCGCGGCGGCGCAGCCGGTCGTCGTCGAAGTCCCGCCCGCGACGGTGATCGAAGCGTCGCCCGACGCCAGCGCGGCCGCGGTGACGCCGAGTGCGTCCACACCGATCCTGTTGTGGTCCGACCCCGCGCCGCCCGACGCCGCTGCGGCTTGGGGGGCTCGCCTGCGCCGCGTGCAGGCCGAGCTCGAGCTGCTCGGCCTCCCGACCTTGGTGGTACCGGCGGGTGCGTCGGCATCGACCGAGCTCGCAGCGCAGCTGCAGCAGCACGGTGCCCAGCTGGCGATCTGGGTCGCCGGCGATCGTGATCGTGCGGAGCTGTGGCGGCTCGATGGTCGACGGCTCGAGCAGATCGCGATCGTCACCGGGGACGAGGACGACGGCACCTTCGCAGTGCGTTGTGCCGAGGTCGCCAGCGCGTTGTCGCTGCCGGTCGCGCACGCCCAGGTGCAGCCGCTGCCGCGTGCCGAGCCGATCGCGCCCGCGCCCGCGCCGATACCTCCGCCGCTGCGCGGGGATCTCCGGCTGTCGTTCGCGCTCGGTGGTGCGTCGCGCGACCTCGGGCTGCTGTTGCTGCCGGGCATCGGCGGTGGGGTCCGGCTCGGGCGACATCGTCGCCTCGGACTCGACGGCGAGCTGGCCGCGACCGCGCTGCAAGGGCGCGTGCGTGGGCCGGCGGGCGTCGCCCGCGTGGGCTGGTTCGTCGCCCGCGCCCACGTCGGCGTGTGGCCGGTGCCGCGTGCACGGGTCTCGCCGCTCCTCGGGCTGGGCGGTGGCGTGCTGGCCGCGTGGACCCGTGGGCGCGCGAGCGTGCCGTATCGCGGGCGCAGCGATGCGACCGCGGTCGGCGTGGTATCGGCGCTGCTCGACGTCGCGATCCGGGTGGCGCCGCGGCTGCGCGTGCGCGTGGGCGTTCGGGTGGCGATGGCCCTGCCGGCGCTGCGCATCGACACCGGCGCGGCGCCGCGGCGTACCGGCTGGCCGCTGGGCGAGGGCGTGCTCGCCCTCGAGTGGCTGCCGTCGCGTCGATGACTCAGCCCATGTACGGGTAGCGCCAGCTGCGGGGCGGCGCGAAGGTCTCCTTGATCGTGCGCGGCGGGAGCCACCGGATCAGGTTCCACATCGAGCCAGCCTTGTCGTTGGTGCCCGAGGCCCGCGCGCCGCCGAACGGCTGCTGCCCCACGACCGCGCCGGTGGGCTTGTCGTTGACATAGAAGTTGCCCGCGGCCTCGCGCAGTGCCGCGGTCGCCTGCGCCACCGCGTCGCGATCGTGGGCGAACACCGCCCCGGTCAGGGCATAGGGGCTGGTGCCGTCGACCAGCGCGAGCACCTCGGCGAAGCGCGTGCGGGAATCGCCGGCGTCGTCCCAGACGTGGATCGTGAGCACGGGGCCGAACAGCTCCTCGCACATCGTGCGGTACTTCGGATTGCGCGCGACGATCACCGTCGGGTGGATGAACCAACCTTCGGCGTCGTCGTGGCGGCCGCCGAGGACCTCGTCGATGTCACCGTCGGGGCCGCGCTTGCCGATCGCTTCGTCGATGGCACCGGCGAGCTTGGCGTAGCTGCGGCCGTCGATGACCGCGCCCATGAAGTTGCGGAAGTCGGTGACGTCGCCGACGCCGACCTCCGCGAGCATGTCGCCCAGGCGCTGCCGCACCGCCGGCCACAGCGAGCGCGGCACGTAGGCGCGCGACGCCGCCGAGCACTTCTGGCCCTGGTACTCGAACGCGCCGCGCAGCAGCGCCACGGCGACCTCGTCGACGTCTGCGCTGGGATGCACGAGCACGAAGTCCTTGCCGCCGGTCTCGCCGACCAGACGCGGGTACTGGGGGTAGCTCGCGATGCGGTCGCCCACGCGTCGCCACAGCGCCTGGAAGGTGTCGGTGCTGCCGGTGAAGTGCACGCCGCCCAGCTCGGTGCTGTCCAGCACCGGATCGCCGACCGCGGCGCCGGGGCCGGGTACGAAGTTGATGACGCCCGGCGGCAGCCCGGCGTCTTCCAGCAGCGACATGATGACCGCGCCCGATCGCACCGCGGTCGAGGCCGGCTTCCACACCACCGTGTTGCCGCACAGCGCCGGCGCGGTCGGCAGGTTGCCGGCGATCGAGGTGAAGTTGAACGGCGTCAGCGCGAACACGAAGCCGTCGAGCGGTCGGTAGTCGACGCGGTTCCACACCCCGGCCGGCGAGATCGGCTGCTCGGCGAGGATGCGGGTGTAGAACTCCACGTTGAACGTGAAGAAGTCGATCAGCTCGCAGGCCGCGTCGATCTCGGCCTGGTGGGCGGTCTTCGACTGCCCCAGCATGGTCGCGGCGTTGAGCTCGTCGCGGTAGCGCTCGCGCAGCAACGTCGCCGCGCGCAGGAAGATCGCGGCGCGTTCCTCCCACGGCAACGCGGCCCATCCGGGCTTGGCACGGCGCGCCGCTGCGATCGCCGCGTCGACCTCGTCGCGACCGGCCTGGTGGAACACGCCGAGCACCTGGCGCTTCGCGTGGGGTGCGGTGATCGGCGCGGTGCGACCGGTACGGAGGTCGCGGCCGTCGATGCGCGGTGCGATCTCCACCGGCGTCGCCAGCTGTCGCGTCAGCTCGGCCTGCAGCCGCTCGCGCTCGCGGGAGCCGGGTGCGTAGTCGCGTACCGGCTCGTTGACGGCCTTGGGGACCTCGAAGCATGCGCTGGTCATGGTGTGCTCCTTGCGTGGCATCGGGCCCGTCGTCGCGCAGATGCGACGACGAGCGCGAGGAAGAGGGGGGCGAGTGGCCGGGTGGGGCCGTCGATGGCACAGCCGCGTGACCGCGGCGTCGCCAAGGGTGGCGGTGCGGTCTCGATGCGCGGCGGCTCGACCGCGGGGCGCTCGCCGGGATCGGCCTGCGGGCGCTGCGGCTCGCTGCCGCCGCCGAGCGCCGCGAGGTCCTCGGTCGCCGAGTGGGTCGGTCGCGAGCGCGAACACATGCCGTCGCCGAGCTGGCCGCCGGGGAGCTCGTGGGCGTAGATCAGGTACGAGACGCCGGCCTCGTAACCGCGGCCGCAGGCCGCCGAGTTGCTGGCGGTCCAGATGTCGACCGTGCTGCCGATGGCGCCCTTCCACACCCGCGTGACCTCGAACGAGAAGCGCAGCTTGCCGTTCTCGCGGTGCACGCCGTAGGTGCGGCCCTCGAACACCGCCGCCGCGCGTGCGGCCGCCAGCTCGGGCGGTGATGGTGGCGCGCAGCTGCACGCGTGTACCGCCCGCGGCGCGAGCAGGGCGATGCTCGTCGTCAACAGCACGCACGCCACCACGCACGAGCCCCGCTGGGCACGCGTCGATAGCGGGGAGCGCGGTGCACAGGGGCGCATGTCGACGTCGCGGCACGAAGGTAACAGCCCGCAGCACCGTGCGCGCCTCGAGCGAACGTGCGCTGCTCGTGCGCTCGCGCAAGCCGCGGCAGCGCCGCTGTCGCGTCCAGGGGCTGGCGAAACCCGCGGGTCTTGTCTACACCCCACGTTCCGACGTGCGCGTCCGCTTGCGGTGCGCGCCCCCAAGACGATCGCGACGCCCCACGCAGGCGACGCCGACCCGAGGAAGACTGCCATGCTCACCGTCAGCAACGTCTCGAAGACCTACGGCGGCAAGAAACTGTTCGACGACGTCACGACGACCTTCGACGCCGGTCATCGCTACGGCCTGACCGGCGCCAACGGGGCCGGCAAGTCGACGTTCATGAAGATCCTCGCCAGCGAGCTCGAGCCCGACCAGGGCAGCGTGACCCGCCCCGCGCGCAGCCGCCTGTCGATGCTGCACCAGGACCACTACCGCTACGAGAACGAGCGCATCCGCGACGTGGTGGTGATGGGCAACCCGCGGCTGTGGCAGGCCATGCAGGACAAAGAGGTCTTGCTGGCCAAGGGCGGCGAGATGACCGACGACGACGGCATGCGGCTCGCCGATCTCGAGATCATCGTCGGCGAAGAGGACGGCTACAGCGCCGAGACCGAGGCCGAACGGCTACTCACCGGC
>WBZX01002517.1_pt1 | contig 12370 bp, 3 predicted proteins | sample 5204211 | NCBI WGS metagenome assembly WBZX01 (sample SAMN12344362, study PRJNA552823) | activated sludge metagenome | biome: Activated sludge suspended growth; feature: Nitrification reactor; material: Wastewater; isolation source: activated sludge from nitrification reactor of wastewater treatment...
ATACAGGATCTGAACGTATTTGTACAGTTCGTTCTGTAATTCAGCGATTCCGGTGGTGCCGGTCTCATACAATTGTTCGATTTCATCACCAGTCAGCGCTTTGTTGTACAGCTTGACTTCATCCAGCGCACCATGGAAGAATTGTCCGCCTTCGACAGGGTTGTTACCCATACCAAATGGCAATGCAGTACTGTTGAGCTTTGTAGCCACAGGTTTGCGGTTGACTTCGACACCATCGATATAGATGATATCATCAGTGCCATCATGTACCATTGTCACATACCACCAGAAACCAAGTACCAATTCATTCCCATCCTTGGAGTCCATGTCTGAAATGAAATGATCAAACTGCAGATTGTTTCCATTCGTTGTCCATACAATCTTCAGGTGTTGTGGAAGAGAAATTTTCCAACGCTCGTTCCAATGACCGAAATCAAGGACATATGCTTCAGCATCATTCAGGTTCTGGGCATCAACCCGGATCCAGAAACTCACTGTAGCGTAGTCAGAAATCAATTGTACGGCATTAGGAACAAGAATAGAATCACCGTCACCATCAAATACAATCGCCATACCAGCCGCATTCGGGCGGTTGGTCACTGGCTCGAATGTTGGGTTGCCTCCGATTGCACCATGATTGTTGTAAGGGGTTGCATCATTTGCATCACCTTCAAATCTATAATGGGCGACAAGGCCTGGCTCAGCAGTTTCGATAGGCTCTGTCGTAGAAGCTACGATAAAGGCAGTCTCAGATACATTGCCTGCAAAGTCATAAGCATATACTTCGAAGGTATAAAGGGTAGATGGATCAAGCCCTCCGATAAAGATGGAAAGCGTGGCAGCATCTAACGAATCAACATATTCGCCATCGACAAAGGTTACATAACCCTTCACAGCTGTATCGTCAGTCGAGGCATCCCATGAGAAGACTGCAGAATTGGCTCCGGCAGATACTGCAAGATTGGCAGGTGTGGAAGGTGGGGTAACATCTGGTGTTTCATCCATACCGGTCACCAGGGTCAGGAATGATGGCAGGGATTCATTACCGGCAAAATCAATCGCAGAAACACCAAATGCGTATGAAGTCAAAGGTGCTAATCCTGAAATAGTAGTTGTCGTAGCTTCTGTAGTCTGGATCAATCCTCCATCCTGGTATACATTGTAACCAGCAATACCCGATTCACCATCCGTTGAAGGCTGCCACGTAAGGGTTACATTGGTAAAGCTTACTGTGCCTTCAAGGCCAACAGGCGCGTCTGGCGCTGTGATATCTGTTTCGCCCGGATTGGCGGACTGTGCAGCATAGAGGTCAGCTACTTCCTGTGCAGTGAGGGCAGTCTGATAGATCTGAACATCATCGAGTGATCCATCAAAATAGTTGGCCACATCAATCGGATCAAATCCTATACCTAAAGGATGTACTGTAGTCGCCAGATCACCTGGTGAGTCCTTTGAGTTGGCAAGGTTTCCATTGACATAGATATAATCCTTTGTACCATCGTGAACCATGACCATGTGTGTCCAGGTACCAGGTACCAGTTCGTTGCCACCACCAGCATCCAGGTCAGAGCAGCAAGCTGTTGCATGTGTAGTCCACACAGCCTTACCATGACTTGGAAGGGATATTTTCCAACGCTCCTGCCATCCACCATAGGAAAGTAAGTAGGCCTCACCACTTGCTGGAAGTGAATTTGGATTGACCCAGAAACTAACACTCGTCACTGGTGAATTTAATTGTGGAGAATTGTCAGCAGTTACACCTGCAGTACCGTTGAAGAACATACCATGGTTAGCGCGGCCAAAACGATCTGCTGCTGCAATAGCGCCGGCTACCTTTCCATTGTTATGGTATGGAGAGTCATCCTTTGCATTTGCATTCAGGCTGTAGTCAGCTACGATATCACCGGCGAAAACAGGAGGTGTACTTTGTGCTGCATACAGATCAGCGACTTCCTGGTCTGTGTAAGGATGTGTAGATATTTCAACTTCGTCGATGTCTCCATTGATAAAGCTTCCTTTGTCGATTGGATCCCAACCGATACCCAGTGGATGTGTAGTATGATGGAGTGCACCACCAACATCTTTGGAATTGGCCAGTACACCATTGATATAGATTTTATCCTGTACTGTACCGTGAACTGCGACCACATGTGTCCATGCGCCAGGAACCAGGGCATTGCCATCACCGGCATCCATGTCTGAACAGCATGACGTAGCATAAGTCGTAAATACCACCTTGCCATGTGAAGGAAGAGAGAGTTTGTAGCGCTCCTGCCAACCCCCAAAGGATAACAGGTATACCTCACCATTGGCAGGCAGTTCATTCATCTTGACCCAGAAACTTACTGAAGCCCAATCTGAATTGTATTGTGTCGAATTGTCAACTGTGATACCTGTGACATCATCAGGACTAACAGCAATAGCGCTTTGTGGATAACCAAAACGATCGTAGGTCAGGTCTGCATCCGCAGGCTGGCCATCATTCTTAAACTGGCTGACATCTTCGAGATCTCCACTGACAGGCAGGTTGAGGACTACAGGGTTAGGTCCAATCGAAGCTGTGTTTTGTGTATTGTACAGGTCTGTGATTTCAGTACCTGTCATCGCATAGTTGTATATCTGTACCTCGTCAAGTGAGCCGTTGAAATAATTGGCTACATCGATAGGATCATAACCGATGCCTAAAGGGTGCACTGTATAAGCCAGGTCACCCGGAGAATCCTTTTCAGCGACAAGTACGCCGTTGACATAGATTTTGTCCTTGGTGCCATCATGTACGAAAGCAGCATGTGTCCACTTGCCAGGCACGAGTTCATTGCCACCACCTGCATCCAGGTCTGAGCAGCAAGCTGTAGCATGTGTTGTCCATACCATCTTGCCATGGCTTGGCAGGGATATTTTGTAACGCTCCTGCCATCCACCAAAGGATACCAGGTAAGCTTCACCTGTTGCTGGTAAGGATTTTACATTTACCCAGAAGGATACGGTAGTCGTCGGTGAGTTGAGGTCAGAAGAATTTGGAGCAGTCACACCGGCATCAACACCATTGAAAGTGACGCTTTTCTTTCCAAACCCAAAACGGTCAGTCGTAAAAGATATGTTTCGTCCGCTCGCATGATTAGCATAGCTTGATTCATCGCGTGTATTTCCGCTGAATGAATAAGCAGCTACAATGTCATTGACAGCTACGGGGGCTGTAGATTGGTCAGCGTAGAGACTGGCAATAGCCACATCAGTGAGTGCACCATCATAGATCGTCACTTCATCCAGAGCGCCTTTAAAGAAATACGCATTGTCGATTGGGGCATAGCCCATACCAAGAGGTTGGGTGGTCGCATCAAGGTCACCTGCGTAATCTCTTTCATTGGCCAGTACCCCATTGAGATAGATCTTCTCCTTGGCTCCATCATGCACCATCACGAGGTGCGTCCATGTACCGACCACAAGTGGTGTACCGGAATCCAGGTCAGAGCAGCATGAACCACCGGCATGTGTTGTCCAGATTGGTTTGCCATGTGAAGGAAGGGAAACCTTCCAACGCTCTTGCCAACCACCATGGGAGAGAATGTAAACCTCGCCCTGGGCAGGGATCTCATCCACCCTGACCCAGAAACTTACTGAGGTCGTTGGGGATTGCAGCAGTGGGGAATTGATGGCCGACAGTTGGCTTTGTACTCCGTCAAAAAGGAAAGCCTGGTTGGCCCTCCCGAAACGGTCCTGTGTTAATGTCGCACCATGGATAGATGCATTGTTAGCGTAGCCGGAAACGTCCTTCGCGTTTCCGTTGAAATCGTAGTAAGCTACGATTTGCTGTGCGTGCAAGGCAGAAGCTGCAAAAAACAGCAGCCATGCAGGCAACAACATTAAGTAAACTCTTTTCATTATTGGATTGATTTTATTGTTAGTGATATTGTTAATGCAATTATTCAATGACAAAAGTCTGCGCCCACACCTGGTGTGCACCGGTGACCTGTAGTATGTATATTCCCTGATGTAGTCCTGAAACATCAATAGTCTGATCATCGATGTCTCCGATATGCTTTCTGCTCACGATACGCCCCTGGTTATCTGAAATCAAAATTTGATATCCGGACGAGCTGGCTATATTTTCCTGGCCTTGCCATTTGAAAGTGATTGCATTTCCAGCCGGATTTGGGAATAGTTGCATCGCTGAATTGAGCGAAGCATCAGTTGTGAAAATGCCGGTCATGACATTGCCACTTTCCGCTGCGACAGAGTCAGGCAATAGGGCGTAGTTGTAGATTTTAATTTCATCGAGCACACCCTTGAAGCTATAGTTAGCATCGTCCGGAAGGATCTGGCCTATTTCCATATCTACCGGGCTGCTGTGTATATCTCCGGAGAATGAAGTGAAATTTTCAAGTTGTCCATTGATGTAGATCATCATATACCTGCCATCATAGGATGCAGCTATGTGATATGTTTTGGTGTTTTCCTCCAGCACTGTTTCAGCGTCGAGATCTTTCACCTGGCCGCTTGCATTCTTGAGTGTCCATCGCACTTTGCGGTCTGGAGTGATAGAGAGTTTCCAGCGATCCTGCCAACTGCCATGGGATATGATAAATCGTTCTTTGTCCCCAATAGTCTGAGGCTCTGCAAAGCAAGTGACAGTGATGCCCTTGGTAAAATTGAGGATCGGTTGGTTGGTCACCCGGATGTGGTCGTTGACCCCATCAAAGAAATATGCCGAAGATGGATTGCCAAGGGAATCATTTGTAAGCTTGGCTCCGGATACCAATCCATGCAGGGCATTCCCGCTGATGTCCTGCGCATTGCCCTGGAAGGGATACCAGGCGATCAGATCACCATCTGTATGCAGCGTAGGATCAAGGACAATGAGCTTGATACTGGCCGTTGATGATCCACCGCGTCCATCGATCACCAGGAGTTCGATAGTTGAAATCCCTTCTTCTGCAGGCGCGAGCCAATCGGCCAGGTCATCTGATCCGATGATTTGGCCTTGTGTAGCCGTCCAGCTATAGGTGAGTTCATCATTGTTCTGGTCTGTTACAATGGCATGTAATGATATGGTACCATCTGGTGAGGTATATCTTGAAGTTGCGGTGAGCTGCAGTATCTCTGGTGCGATATTGATTTCGCTGACCACTTCGATGGTGATCACAGCGGTGTCTTTTTGCTGGTCTTCATCCTCTATGATCAGCTTCATTTCATAACTGCCTTCCTGGTCAGGCGCCGTCCACTGTGCTGTTTTTTCAAGCCCGGATAGCGTACCATCAGGAAGGATAAAAGTATAGATCAGGTCTTTTGTCTCCTGGTCGATTCCTTTTCCATAGAGGGTGATGGTATTGTTTTTTTCGACAGTATTGCTTTGCGTAGCAAATGACTGGATGCGCGGCGGGGAATTGTATGCAGTAGAACTCTGCCTGTAATCCACTATGACTCCATTGATCATCATTTTGTTATTGTCATATGTTATTGTGCCACCTGCAGGTGCCAGTACAATGGATACCGCCTGGTTAGCCGGGATATCAATGGAGGTTGGTCCGGTGACATTTTGCGCCAGGAAGGTTTCTGTCAGTACATCATAGATATCAGAAGGCGAAGCACCGGCATCGATCACTACAGACTTGGTCACCAGGAATGGATTGAAAAGCAGGTAGGAAGGATATGCATCATCATTAAAGAAATCCGTTTTCAGGAGATCGAGCTTCAGGATTTTTTCTTCATTTGTTTTTTCTACAAGCGATCCGAGATAGCCAATCGATGATGTACTATAGAGGGAAAGGTTTGTTGCAGCCCAACCTCCTTTCTTCGCATCACCTGTTGAGAAAGGGCTTGAACCCTGCCATTTTTCACGTAGCGCTTCGTATCCGATGACTCCCTTTGGATCATTAGCATCAGACCATGCATCTGCATCCTGCAGGTTGCTTGGGAGATATCCCGGATACATCAGCCTGGTCGCATTGGCCACATTGAGCATCCATTTTCCGACTGCTCTGGCAAAGCGCTTATCATATCTAACCAATGGGACCAATGCACTGGCTTGTTGTACCCCATTCAACTGGAAGGCATAGTCATCTCCGGTTTCATTTGCTTCACCCACCAGGCCGGAGACATCAACACTATTCCAGGTATCTACGATCGTGCCCCATCCTCTCAGCGGGCCGCGGTTGAATACCCAGAAGAGCAGTTTTTCTACATTGTATTCGGTCCCGATTTCAGCATTCATTTTGGCGGCTACGTACGCTCCATAAGGAAGCTGCATTTCATAGGACGGATTGCTGTTGAGATTGACGAGATATTCCATACTCCATTCAGCAGCACGCAGGTAATCTTCGTTGCCGGTTTCTTTATAAGCATGGTAGAGTAGCCAGGCATAAGCCCCTGCAGCTTCCGGCTCATGCACACCATCCGGATTGGGTTGCATATGCAGGAAATCCCAGGCGCGGTAATCCATAAAAGCCCTGGTCCAGGGAGTTGCACTTCCACCCATCGCACTCACTGCCTCCGCCATACGACCAGCTACCAGATCAAACTGATTGCCGGCATCCCCAACCTGGCCATAGAGGTCATACAATTGATAGAAGTAGATGTTTGGCATCATATCATACCACCAGTCCGCACCACTGTGCCCCCCGATATTATTGAGATAGAGGTTTTCGCCATTGGATCTATTGAAGTAATCCTGGCTCATCAGTATCCAGTTGCGCCCATATTGGTTTGTCTTGTCGATACCGGCCAGTGAAGCACCCACCAGGGATGGCAATACATTGATGCCTTCGCCATTGTTGGTACTAAAAGTACCAACATACGTGTCAAGTCCGAAGGTAGGATGCTGGGGATAGTTGGTCCCGGATGTCTTGACAAAGACTAATGGCAGATGTTCGCCACTCTTCTGCTCATCATACACAAAAGAGTCGTAGGCGGTGGCCACAGCTTTCCAGTCACGCATGTAGTATGGTGATGGTTCATTTGGCATCAGCTCGACGCGCGCTATTCCAACCTGACCAGCCTGTGCCTGTATGAGTCCAGTGAGGCAACAAACGATCAGGGTAAGTAATATAGAAAAGCGCATATACTTCATTTGGAATGGATTAATAACCCTGGTTTTGTGATAGGTTTGGATTGAGATCAAGTTCGGTCTGTGGAATAGGGAAAACTTCATTTTTTCCGGCAACAAATCCCGGGATCACCTCAGCAGCAATACCCCATCTGACGAGATCAAAAAACCGGTGCATTTCAAAACCTAGTTCGACTAACCGCTCATGGCGGATCAGGTTGATGAGTTCTGTTTTGTCAGTGGTCGTGATGGCAGGTAGTGTATTCGCCGGATCAGCAGCTTGTGCACGGGCGCGCGACCTCACTGTCTCCAGAGGAACTAATGCCTCTGATGTTCTTCCCAGCTCAGCGAGGGCTTCGGCCTCCCACAACAATACATCAGCATAGCGGATAGCCGTATAATTGATACTGCCATCTGATTTCTGTGTCACTTCATCCTGATGCTGCAGGTATTTCCTTGGACTGGCACCAGTCGTAGAAAATGAGGCCTTGTAGGTGACTCCAAAGTATGGCTCGTTGTGGCGTGCTACTGTAAACTTCAATCTGGGATCATTGGGTTCAAACGAATTGACAAATTCCAAGCTCACTTCACAGAAGCCATAGCCATCCTGTACTTTCTTGGAGAGCCACCATTGGTTTAGGAAGTTACCTACACCCAGTTCGAGATTCTCATGCTGGATCTCCCATACGGATTCACTGTTGTTTTGGGTGGAATCGTAAAAATTGTTTCTGTAATCGACCTGGAGTGCATAGATGCCGAGTGCCTTGATGTCATCGATTCTGCTGAGGACCGAATTATAATCTTTGAGATAGAGATACGCTTTTGCTGCAAGGGCAAGCGCTGCTCCTTTTGTAGCTCTTCCGAGATCATTTCCTGAATAGCTTTCAGGGAGCAGTGTGGCTGCGAGTTCACAATCTGATGCAATCTGCGCCAGCACTTCTGCTTTAGGCGTGCGGAACACGTTGACTTCATCAGGTGCCTGTATCTCAAGGATCAGGGGTACATCGCCAAAGACCTGCATGAGGATAAAATGATAATAAGACCTGAGGAAAAGTGCCTCACCAATGACTCTGTCCTTGAGTGCCTGGTCAGCATCGACCTGTGGTGTCTTCGAAATGACCGTATTGGTCTGCACGATACCGGCATAGTTGAGCTTCCAGAAATCATTGATTTCCTGTGTAGAGGCAGTTTGCTTCATGATATCAATCTCGATGATACCCGGGCGTGAACCATCACCACCTGCCAAAGCTTCCTCTGAGGCAAGAGTACCAAATACCCAGTAGAAATTATTGTTCCCATTGTTCATGAGCAGTGGCTGATATGCCGCGTTGACTCCCTGTATGGCATCTTCTGCGGTCTTGAAATAATTATTCGCATCGAGGACACCCAGGGGTTCTTTGTCAAGGACATCCGTGCAGGATGAGAGCCATGCGCTGAAGAGCACGAGAAGGATCGGAGTATATATGCTGTTTCTCATGGTTTAAAATTTGAGGTTCATGCCAACCAATACAGTGCGGGGAGCAGGTACAGTGCCCCAGTCAATCCCTACTGCTAGATCTGATGACACGTTGTATCCCTGCGTATCGTTGGTGTTCGCCTGTATTTCAGGATCGAGCCCTGAATATTTGGTAAAGGTGAATAGATTTTGCGCTGACACGTAGATCCGCAGATCTTTGATCTTATCTGTTTTCAACATATCGTTGAAGGTATAGCCCAGTGTCACGTTTCTAAAGCGCACATACGATCCATCTTCCAGAAACCGCGTTGAGATCCTGCGGTTGTTGTTACGATCATCAACACTGACCTTAGGGATATCGGTATCTGTATTGGCTGGTGTCCACCGGTCCAGGATCTTCGCATAACTGTTAAATCCACGGAGTTGTGTCTCATAGGCAAAGTTGCCATACAGGAAATACACATCATTACCGAAAACACCCTGGACTAATGTTGACAAGTCAAAGTTTTTATACCGCACACTCAGGCTTAGTCCCAGAGTGAAATCAGGAAATGGATTGCCGATATGCGCACGGTCATCATCATTGATCACATTGTCTCCATTGAGGTCGGCAAACCTGACATCACCCGGGCGAGTATCATCAGACTGAAAGGCACTGGCATCGATTTCTTCCTGGCTTTGGAAAATGCCCTCCATCTCATACAGGTAGAACGAACCAATAGGATAGCCCGGCTCAGTGCGAGTGATCGGTCCATCAGACAAGCCGAAGCCACCAAGCAATGGCTCTGTGCCGGCAAGCGAGATGACCTCGTTATCAATAGTGGCGATGTTAGCACCGATTTCATAGTGCCAGTCATTGGTCGTCTGGCGATAACTGATCGCAAACTCCAGGCCTTTATTTTCAACTACACCTGCATTGACGTAAGGAGGATTGAATGCACCTGCGGATTGAGGCAGTGGCACACGCACCAGGATATCATCTGTCCGCTTGATATAATAGTCTGCGATGATAGAAAGGCGATCTTCCCAAAGGCTCATGTCAATTCCAAAATCAGTCTGTGTGGTCGTCTCCCATTTGATATTTTCATTTCCAGTCTCCACGATTTCTGTTCCGGTAGAGATGACGCCACCAAAGGGATATTCAAGTATACCAGTCTCTACCAGCGAACTGTATGGATAGTTTCCTATTTCCTGGTTCCCTTGCTGGCCCCAGCTTGCTCTCAACTTGAGGCTGGAGATAACCTCCAGGTTATCAAAAAATGGTTCACTGGAAATATTCCATGCCACAGACACTGCAGGGAATAGGGCATAACGGTTAGCCTTACCAAATCTGGAAGAACCGTCCCGACGTAGTGAACCATTGATGACATACTTATTCCTGTAATTGTAACCTGCTTGGGCAAAGTAGGAGAGCAGCCCCCATTCCGTCGCAACGCCTGATGCATTGATGTCACCAAGTTCCTGGGTGACACTGACATCGATAAACTGGAAAGCAGGGTCAGTCAGGAAAAAATTACTGGCAGAAGCGCCCAGGTAATCTGTGCGGTTGTCAATCGCTTCCATACCCAGCAGTACACTGAGATTATGGTCATTCGAAGCACCAATAGAGGTGGTATAGTCAAGGGTATTGTTCCAGATCATCGTGCGATCGGTGACATTGCCCCTGTTGAGCGATGTTGGATCGTAAATAGCGGCAGAAAGCCTTTCTTTAAAGATGGTCTCATCCTGGAAGAGGATATCCGCACCCAGGTTAGTCCTGAAGGTCAGATGGTCAAGTATTTTATACTCTGCAAATACATTTCCAAAAAAACGATAGCGTTGCACTGTCCAGTCTGTGGCATCGATAAAGGCCAGTGGATTAGCATTGCCATCCCCATACAACGTCGGGTCCCCCAGCGAGGAAGAAGTATTGATGTAATCTCCGTTTTGATCATAGATCGGAAATACTGGCGCAGCGATCAAGGTATAGCGTATTCCACTGAGTTCATTACCTGGACCTGCGCCATCACCAGAACTGTTGATGACATCACGATCAGTAAATGAAAAGGAGATATTGTTGCCGACCCTGAATCGCTTTGTACCTATATCCCCATTGAAGCGGAGCAGGTATTTATCATACTTCTGTTTCTTAAACACGCCATCCTGGCTGGAATATTCACCCAGGAGGTAAAAGCTGCCATGATCTCCTCCCCCTGAAGCAGACAATGAATAGCGCTGTGTAGGTGCGGGGTTAAAGACCTGGTCCAGCCAATTGACATTTCCAAGGGTGTCAAGAATGGCCAGATCGTAAGTGTCCAGTTGACGGATCGGATCGCGGAGAGTGTTTGCATTGTTGATGGCTTCATTACGTATCAATAGATAATCTTCAGTATTGAGCAATTCGGGTAACCGGTTGGCTTCCTGGATACCATAGTAAGAATCAAAATTGAAGGTTGGAGCCCCTTTCTTCCCCTTCTTAGTGGTGATGACGACCACACCATTGGCGCTTCGTGAACCATAGATCGAAGCGGAGGCGGCATCTTTGAGGATCTCTATGGATTCGATGTCGGAAATCGAAAACATGTTGATATTTCCGGAAGTAGGTACTCCATCAATGATGTAAAGGGGATTGTTGCTCCCCAATGTTCCTGCCCCCCGTATACGGACAGCAATATCATCTCCCGGAGCACCTGTGGTCTGGGTGACCTGGACACCGGCGGCCTGACCTTGCAAGGCCTGATCCAGTCCGCTCAAGGGTAATTGATTGATATTTTCTGCTTTTACGGTCGATATAGCGCTGGAGATATTGCTCTTGATTTCCTTTTTGTATCCTACGACAACAACGTCCTCCAGCAATTGATTATCGGCTGCAAGAGTAATGTCTATGATTGTCCGCCCGTTGACATTTATATCCTGTGTGATAAAGCCGGTGTATGAAAACTGTAGGGTGGCATCTGTGGCTGCTGAAATGGTATAATGGCCATTGACATCAGTGATCGTGCCATCAGGTGTACCTAGTACGACGATATTGGCACCGATCAGTGGTTGCTGGTCCTCCCCGGAAGTGACCATACCGGAGATGGTTAGATTTTGGCCAGCCACAAGCATCGAGAGGAGCAAAAGGCTTCCTGTCAGTTGAATTCTGGCAGCATTGAGTATACTTCGTGTCATGCAACTATTTTTTATAAAAACAACCTGGCATCTGACTATTGTCAGGCACAAAGCATTACCAGGCAATCATGTATGGGATGGGTAGGTGAAACTACAAAGAAGGATTTCAGCAAATCTGTACTTTAAGTGAAAAGAATGGTATTTTTATGAAAATCTTATCCTACGTATTTCAACACGTATTAATATTATGAAAGTATATCAGGAGATCACACCGGTGACAGGGACGGACCTGTTTGTGATATTGGACTCAGTAAACAAAGGTTTTGAGTATCCGATTCACAACCATGCAGAATTCGAATTGACCCTCGTGTCAGGGAGTGCCGGAAACCGTATCGTGGGGGATTCCACCCAACGGTACAAGGAGGAAGACCTCGTGCTGATCGGTCCTTACCTGTTCCACAAATGGGACGATGAGGACAAGCAGGGTACTGCCAAGGATCCATGCCGGGTGATCACCATACAATTTGACATGCATTTGTTTGACAAGGCGCTGCTGGCCAAGAAGCCCTTTTCCCTCATACAGGCCTTCCTCGTCAGTGCGGGCCGCGGGATCAGGTTTTACGGAAAGACCCTCGCGGAAGCAAAGAAAAGGATACATCGGCTGACCAGATTGACCGGAGTAGAAAGCGCCACAGAGTTCTTGTTGCTCTTTGATCTCCTGTCCAAATCCAGGCAGTTTGAATTCCTGGCCAGTGAGGGATTTAATGTCAACCCAGTGCAAG
>WBZX01002519.1_pt1 | contig 12365 bp, 9 predicted proteins | sample 5204211 | NCBI WGS metagenome assembly WBZX01 (sample SAMN12344362, study PRJNA552823) | activated sludge metagenome | biome: Activated sludge suspended growth; feature: Nitrification reactor; material: Wastewater; isolation source: activated sludge from nitrification reactor of wastewater treatment...
GGCGCCGTTTCGATGCGCGCCCCGCGCGCCGCGGCGTCGGCCAGATAGCCCTCGACGCGGGCCAGGTGGCGCGCGTCGACCACCGCGGTCAGGTCGGGATTGCCGTCGATGGTCGGGAACAGCCCGGCAAAGGCGGCCTTCAGCGCGGCGATGAAGGTTTCGACCTGCTCGTGGGCGACGTACACCACGTCCGGGTTGACGCACAGCTGGCCGGCGTTGGCGCCCTTCGCGGCGGCGATGCGGAAGGCAGCGGTGGCCGGATCGGCGCTGCGGCCGACGATGGCCGGCGACTTGCCGCCCAGCTCGAGGGTGAGCGGCACCAGATTGGCGGCGGCATTGCGCATGATCGCCTTGCCGACCTCGGTGCTGCCGGTGAACACCAGGTGGTCGAAGGGCTGGGCGCTCATCGCGGCGCCCATTTCGGGGCCGCCGGTCACGACCGCCACGTCGAGGGGGTCGAACAGGTCGGCGACCGCGTCGGCCACCACCCGGGCGGTGCGCGGCACGATCTCGGACGGCTTGAGGATCGCCCGGTTGCCGGCCGCGAGCACGTAGGCCAGCGGCGCGAAGAGGGTGAACAGCGGGGCGTTCCAGGTGCCGATGATGCCCACCGAGCCCTTCGGCTGGTACTGCACCCAGGCTTCGGCGCCCAGCTGGTCGTAGGGCGCGAAGGCCTGCCGTTTGTCGGCTGCCATCCACGGCTCGAAGTGGTCGCGGGCGTGCTTCAGCGAGGCCAGCGAGCCGAGCACGTCGTTCATCAGCGAGAAGCCCGGGTGGCGCCCGCCGAAATCCTCGTCCAGCGCCGCCACGAGGGGCGTGTGGTATTTGACCAGCAGATCGATGGCGGTCTGGATGCGGCGGCGGCGGGTCGCGCCGTCGACGGCGCCGGCGGCGGTGAAGGCCGCCTTCTGCGCGGCCAGCATCCCGGCCAGGGCCGCGGTGGTGTGCTCGTGTGTGCTCATGGTTTCGGGATCACCTCGGGTTGGTAGGGGGAAGCGCGTGCGGGGCCGGCCGCCGACCCGGCGTTGCGGTCTGCACATTAGCAGCCGGCGCCGGCCCGCCCATCGTCCGATTGGATGAGGCCGCGCACGGCCGGCCCGCCGGCGTTTAGTCCGTTGGGACGATGCCGGCCCCGGCGGGCGCTGCCGATACTGCCGCCATGACTGACCACCCTGCGAGGCACGACATGTCGCAAGCCAGCTTTGATCCCCAGGCCTTCCGGGCGGCCCTCGGCACCTTCACGACCGGGGTCACGATCATCACCACCCGCGGCGACGACGATACGCCGATCGGGGTCACCGCCAACAGCTTCAATTCGGTGTCGCTCAACCCGCCGCTGGTGCTGTGGAGCCTGGCCAAGTCGGCCAACAGCCTGCCGGCCTTCGAGACCGGCCGGCACTGGAACGTCCATGTCCTGTCGGCCGACCAGCAGGCGCTGGCCGCCAGCTTCGCCGCGCAGGGCACCGACAAGTTCGGCGGACTCGAACTGGAGCCGGGCATCAGTCCGGCCCCGCTGCTGCCCCACTGCACGGCCCGCTTCCAGTGCCGCACGGCGTTCCGTTACGACGGCGGCGACCACGTGATCTTCGTCGGCGAGGTGCTGGCCTACGACCGCAGCGCGCTGCCGCCGCTGGTCTATCAGGCCGGCCAGTACGCCATCGCGGCGCGCAAGGCGCGCCAGGAAGTCCGCCTCGGCGCCACGCCGCCGCCGGAGTGCAGCTACACCGAGGATCTGCTCGGCTATCTGCTGGGCCGCGCCCACTATCAGATGCTGTTCGCGCTGCGCCAGCTGCTGGCCAGCCACGCGCTCGACGAACCGGCCTTCTTCATCCTGTCGACGCTCAGCGTGCGCGACCGCCTGACCCGCGACGGGCTCAATGCGATCATCGGCTACACCGGTTTCGAAGTCACCGCGCGCCAGCTCGAAACGCTCGAAGGCCAGGGCTACATCGCCCGCGAGATCGACGGCGGCGTTGCGCGCTACGTGCTGACCGCCGACGGCCGCGAGGCGTCGCTGCGCCAGATCGCCCACGCCAAGGCCGTCGAGCAGGATCTGGCCGACGTGCTGGGGGCCGGCGACATCATGGTCCTCAAGCTGCTCCTGAAGCGCCTGATCACCACGACCGACCCCGGCCTGCCGGACATCTGGGCGGCCGACGACGGCGCCTCGCCTGCCACCGCCTGAATCCCGTCCATCAACCTTGTTCCAGGATCGACCCATGCCTCTGATCGACCGCTTTTCCCTTCATCATCAGGTTGCCCTCGTCACCGGCGCCGGCCGCGGCATCGGCCGGGCCATCGCGCTGGCCTACGCCGAGGCGGGCGCCGACGTCGTCTGCGCGGCCCGCACGCTGGACGACGTGAACGCCGTCGCCGCCGAGATCCGCGCCCTCGGCCGGCGCGCGCTGGCGGTCAGCTGCGATGTGAACGACGCCGGCCAGCGCGCGGCGGCCGTCGACCGCGCCGTTGCCGAATTCGGCCGCCTGACCCATCTGGTCAACAACGCCGGCGGCGCCGGCCCCAACGACCCCCTCAAGCTCGCCCCCGAACGCTTCGACGACATCCTGCGCTTCAACGTCGGCAGCGCCTACGCGCTGACCCAGCTGTGCGTACCGCACATGCGCGCCGCCGGCGGCGGCAACATCATCAACATCACCTCCGGCGCGGCCCGCTACGCGCAGCGGCATTTCAGCGCCTACGGCGCGGCGAAGGCGGCGCTGACCCAGCTGACCCGTCTGCTGGCCCAGGATTTCGCGCCGCAGCTGCGGGTCAACGGCATCGCGCCGGGCCCCATCCTGACCGCCGCGCTGGATCGCGCGCTGCCGGCCGGGATGCGCGACGGCATGATCCGCAACACGCCGCTCCAGCGCCTCGGCGAAACCGACGACATCGCCGCCGCCGCGCTCTATCTGGCCAGCCCGGCCTCCGCGTGGGTCACCGGCAAGATCCTCGAGGTGGATGGCGGCGCCGAATCCAGCGTGTGGCCGGGCTGAGGCGCAGCGGCAGTTCGATGCCGGGAGCCGGGAGCCGCATCGCCGCGGTGGACTTGAAGCCGCCGGCGCGGCTGACCGTCCGCGCCGGCGAGCCTCACGCCTTGCCCGGTTTCAACAGGAAATGGGCCAGCGCGGGCAGCAGGATGCCGGCCCCCAACATGTTCCACACGAACATGAAGCCAAGCAGGACGCCCATGTCGGCCTGGAACTTGATCGGCGATATCACCCAGGTCGCGACCGCCACGCCGAGCGTGATGCCGGTCAGCGCCACCACCTTACCGGTGAACAGCAGGGCCTTGTAATACGCGTCCGACAAGGACATGCCTTCGCGCAGGCGGGCCAGCGTGACGGTCAGGATGTACAGCGCGTAATCGACGCCGATCCCCACGCCGAGCGCAATCACCGGCAGCGTGGCGACCTTGACGCCGATCCCCAGCGCGACCATCAGGGCTTCGCACAGAATCGAGGTCAGCAGCAGCGGAATGACCGCGCAGACCACCGCCCGCCACGAGCGGAAGGTGATCAGGGCCAGCACGATCACCGCGGCGTACACCAGGATCAGCATCTGCGTATTGGCCTTCTTGACGACGATGTTGGTCGCCGCCTCGATCCCGGCATTGCCGGCGGCGTTGAGAAACTTCACCTCGGCGGTGTCGTTGCGCCGCGCGAAGTCCTCGACGACCCGCACCACCGCATCCAGCGTATCGGCCTTGTGATCCTTGAGGAACACGTAGACCGTCAGCAGATCGCAATTCTGGTTGAACAGCTCACGCGGCGCGCGCGTGGCGATGGCGTTGAGCATGTCCTGCGTCCGCGGCAGCTCGAACCACTTGCCGCTGCCTTCGTTCATGCCGGCCGACGAACGCTTGCTCAGGGCGGCGAACGAGTTGGTCGACTCGACGCCGGGCAATTGCTGCAACTCCGACTCCAGCGCATCGACCTGGCTCAGGGTTTCGTACCGGGCGCAGGCAAACTGTTTCGTCTTGGCCATCACCACATAGACATCGCTGCTCGCCGCGTAGTTGGCGGCAATGAAGGCGTTATCGCGGTTGTAGCGCGATTCGGCGCGCAGCTCGGGGGCGCCGGGGTCGAGATCGCCCACTTTGAGCTGCAGACTGACCGCGAACCCGACGACGCCCATCACGATCGACACCGCAATCGCGATCGACGCCCACTTGCGCTGCGTGAAGCGATCCAGGAAAACCCAGAACGGATGCTTCCGGTGTCCCACATCGGCCTCGTCGCCGATCTCGCCCTTCAAGCTGCGCTGGGCCGCGACGGCACTCACGCCGGTATACGACAGGAGGATCGGCAGCAGCACCAGATTGGTGAAGATCAGCGCCGCGACACCCATGCTGGCGGTGATGGCGAGATCCTTGATCACCGGGATGTCGATCACCATCAGAACGGCAAATCCGACCGCGTCGGCGAGCAGTGCGGTGAGGCCGGCCAGGAACAGGCGGCGGAAGGTGTACCGGGCCGCCACCAGCGCATGCGTGCCGCGCCCGATATCCTGCATGATGCCGTTCATCTTCTGGGCGCCGTGGCTCATGCCGATCGCGAACACCAGGAAGGGGACGAGGATCGAGTACGGATCGAGTTCATAGCCCAGCGTCGGCAGCATGCCGAGCAGCCACACCACCGCCACCAGCGAACACAGGACCACCAGCAGGGTGCTGCGCAGACAGCGGGTGTACCAGTAGAGCACCGCGGTACAGATGGCGATCGCCATCGCGAAGAAGAGCAGCACCTGCCGCAGGCTGTCGATCAGATCGCCGACGAGTTTGGAAAAGCCGGTGATGTGCAGGTGTACGCCTTCGGCTTCGTACTTGGTCCGCAGCGCTTCCAGCTGGCTCGAGAAGGCGTGGTAGTCGAGGCGCTGCCCGTCGACCACATCGTTGAGCGGCAGGAAGACGATGGTCGACTGGTAATTGGCGGCAACGAGCTGGCCGATTTCGCCGGAACGCTCGACGTTTTCGCGCACCTGCGCCAGGCTTTTCGCGCTGCCGTCGTAGTCGTCGGGTATCACCGGGCCGCCGTCGAGCCCCTCCTCGGTGACCCCCACCCAGCGCGTCGCCGGCGTCCACAGCGATTTCATGTACGGGCGATCCACGCCCGGCAGCAGGAACAGTTCGTCGTTCAGCTGGCGCAGGGTTTCCAGATAGCGGGCATCGAAAACGGAATCTCCGGTCGCTTCGACGGCGATCCGCACGCTGTTGCCCATGCCGGCCAGCTCCTTGCGGTTCTCGAAATAGTTGAGGATGTAGGGATGCTGGACCGGCAGCATCTTGTCGAAGCTGGCGTTGAGCCGCAGGCCGAAAGCCTGGACGCCCAGAATGACGGTCAGCAGCGCACAGACCAGCACCACCACCAGCCGGTTGTTGAAGAACGCACGCTCGGCGAGCGAGCCCGAACGGCGGTCGAAATCCTTGAAATCCCGGATCACGGGGTGTTCGGCCAGGGAAGTATCGACACTCATGGCTTGCTCTCCACGGAAACCTGGGCCAGCGCGGCATGGCGGATGCCCCGCGCCCCGGCCACGACAACTTGTCCATCGGACACCTCGGCCACTGCCGCCAGCGGGGTGCGCCCTCTTTCGCCGCCGGCAACGAAGCGCCGGCCACCGTCCTTGCTGACATGCACACCGCCACCGTCATCGACCAGCACGATGTCGCCGCTCGCCAGCCGGCGACCGGCGGTCAGCGTGTTGGCCGTCGCCAGCGTGCTCTTGTGCCAGCTCTGCCCCTGATCGGCCGACCAGTAGGCGTTGCCGCGCATGCCGAAGGCGAGCAACTGCCCGGCGCTCGCCAGGCCACCGAAATACGTCCCCTGATACGGTGTTTTGAGCGCCCGGAAGGTGCCGCCGCGGTCGTCCGAAACGAACACCGCGCCCTGTTCCCCGAACAGGTAGAACGTCGCGCCGTCCTGCACGATCGCGTAGAGATGCAGGCCCTTCGGGTTGTCGATGCGCCGCGCCAGCGACTGCCAGCTCGCTCCGCCATCCTGCGTTGCCAGCAGCAGGCCGTAAGCGCCGACCACGATGCCGTGCGCGGCATCGCTGAAATGCACGCCGAGGAAAGGTTTGTCGGGACCATCGGCTACCAGGCGTTCGGCGTTTTTGAGCAGGCTGTCGGTGGCCCCCGGCAGCTTCGCGTCGGCGAGAAGAAGCTGCGCCGCCGCCTTTCCGTCGAGCAGCTTGTGCCAGCTTTGCCCGCCGTCCTGCGTGCCGAGCACCACGCCGCTGTGCCCCACCGCCCAGCCGTGCTTGGCGTCGGCGAAGGTCAGCGCCGTCAGCGTCACGGTGACCGGCACCCTGGCCTGCTGCCACGCCCGACCCTGATCATCGGACCACACAATCAGGCCCCGCTCGCCGGCCGCCAGCAGACGCTGGCCGGCGATCTGCACGTCCAGCAGCGCCGCATTGGCGAGGCGCGGCCCGGACAACATCAGCGCCGGCCGCTCCAGCACATCCTGCTCCGCTTGCGCGGCACCACTTGCCAGGGCCAATCCCAGGGCGAACGCCACCCGCGACAGGCCTGACCGCTTGTCGATTCTCATGATTCGATACTCTCGTGCGTGGGCCGGCACGCAGGCGCCTGCCGGCCCTTCGTTAAGACCGTGGTCCGTGTGCCTCAGCGAACGCCCGCGCCGGCGAGCGCATCCGGCGTGAAGTAGGAATCCGGCCGGCGATCCACCACCTTGTACGGTGACTTCAGGTCGTTGAAGACCAGGCTCGTCATCCACGTTCCGGCCTGCAGATTGAAGACCGTGAAGGTCATCGACACCTGCGCCGGCACATCCGGGGCGGCGAACGGCACCGCATGCTGGGTGCGCCACAGCTTGCCCTGCGCGTCGTAGCCATCGACCAGCAGCACCGACCAGCTGTCTTCATCCACGTAAAAGCGCTTCTTCGGCACGGCATGGCGCTTGCCCGGCGCCAGATCGGCCTCGACCACCCACACGCGATGCAGCTCCCAGCGCAGCTTGTCGGGGTTCAGGTGATGCTTGCTCCACGCTTCTTCGGTCTTCGCATTGACGAAGCGGTTGTTGTTGTACGGCACATAGACTTCCTTCTTGCCGACCAGCTTCCAGTTGTAGCGCTCCAGCGAGCCCAGGAACATGAACACTTCGTCGAAATAGTTCTGGCCCGACGACACGAAATCCGGCCCGTCGAAGGCGATCGTCGGCGCCCGGCGCACGCGGCGCTGGCCGGTCAGATACTGCCAGGCCTGGCGTCCCCTGCCGATCTGGTCGACCGGATCGCGCAGCAGGATCGACTCGCCGGCCTTGAACGGCGGATCGGTTTGCAACTGGCGGATCAGCAGGAACTCGCCGCCGAACTTGTCCACCGCGCCGTCCTTGTAATAGAAGGGCAATTGATGGTTGTCCATCGCTTCGACGGCCATCGTGCGGCTGCCATCGGCGGCGCCGACCCACACCCGGAACGGAATCTGGACGGCCTCGCCGCGCCAGCGCAGCAGGTGGTTCCACATCACTTCCGCGCCGCTCTTGGGAATCGGGAACGGAATACCGCCAAACGCGTTCTCGATGTTGTTGCCGCCTTCGGTCGCCTTGGCGCGGGTGGCGTTAGCGAAGGTGTTGTCATACACCCATTGCGGCGCGGCCGCGGTGCGATGGGTCGGATACACATCGACGCGGTTGGTGTCGGGGTATTTGCGCAGCAGTTCCTGCACCCCGTCCGACAGCTTGTCCTTGTATTGCGCCATATTGGCGGCGGTGATCTGCACAACCGGCTTTTCATTCGGGAAGGGGTCCGGACGCGGATCGCCGGCCTTGTAACCGGCCGGCGCCTTGTTGAGGCCACCGGTCCAGGCCGGAATGGTGCCTTCCTTGTTGCCGGCCTTTTCGGCGCCGAGCGGCGTCAGCGTGGATTTGAGTGCCGCCACCTCATCGGCCGAAATGGCTGCCAAGGCCGGCACGCTCATGGTGTAGAGGGCAGCGATGACGCTGCCGATGAATGTTCTTCTGCGCATTTTTGTCTCCGTGGTTTATTTATTAGAAGGTGCTCTGGATCGACAACGAGACGAAGTCGCGGTCAGCCAGCGATTGCGCGCCGGTGGTCATGAACGGTCCCGGAATCGAGGTGCTGGTATTCGGCGTCAGGAAGGCGTTTTCCCGGCCGAAGAAATGGTTGTAGGTCAGCCCGAACTTCACCTGCTTCTGGTAGCTGCCGGCGATGCCGATGCTGAAATCGCCGCCCCGCTCGACGCCGCCGTTGAACTTGAAGACGGCCGACGAGCGACCATACGGGTTGTAGCCAATGCCGATCGGCAGCGACAGATCGATGCCGGGCAGCACCTGGAAATACTGCGGCGAGAAGATCGCCCGGACGGCCATCGCATCGCGTGTCACGTTCGGGTCCATCGCCAGCGGGTTCTTGTCGACGCTCAGGGTCCGGTTCCAGGCCACCTCGCCGAGCAGTTCGGCACCGTCCCAGATCGGGCTCTTGCTCATCAGATAGATGCCCGAGACCTGCGCGTGCAGCGTCTTGCCCACCGCATACAGCGGATTGTCGCGACCGTTGCCGAGCCGGCCGATATCGACCTGCGGCGCCGACACCAGCGGCGCGTTCCAGCGATACGAAAGTTCGCCGGCGACGTTGGCCTCGCCCACCACCGTGCTGAAGCTGGCGCCGACGGTCTTGACCTTCTCCGCGTACACGTAGTGGAAACTGCTGGCCGCCGGGTCGAGCATGATCTGCGGCCCCTTGTCGTTGTATTGGGCCGCGTAGAGTCCGTACTCGATATCGCTGTCGCCGAGCTTGAAGCGCGTCTGGAGTCCGCCCTGGAAGCTGTCGGGCTTGTCGTCGTGCACCTTGCGCATGCCCAGCAGGCTCTCCGCGCCGGCACCGACGAAGTCGACGTCGCTGAGGTAGGAGCCGGACGGCGGCAGGCGGTTCTTCTGCCATTCGTACTGGTAGTAGGCGCCGACCGAGACTTTCGACGAGACTTGCACCTGCGTCGAAACCTGGCCGACCGGGCGGATGATTTCCTTGAACTGCGATCCCGGCACCGACAGCAGCTTGATCAGATCGATCGGCGCCTGGGCGTTGGCGATCCCGTTCGCGCCAAAGAACAGGCTCTCGCCGTAAAGCACGGTGTGGCGACCGGCGCGGACGCTGAACGGCGTCTCGGCATCGTCGCGGCTCTTGAAATAGAAGAACACATCGAGAATCTCGGCCTTGCGCCCCATCATGTCGCGGGTCGGCCCGGTGAATTCCCCGGCGCCGACGCTGGTCGAATTCACCGTGGCCGAACGGTTGTCGTTCGACTGGTTGTAGACGCTGTCGTACCAGGCGGCCGCCGAAACCCGCCCGCCGAAGTTCTCGTACGACGCATCGAGTTCGGAAAACAGGTCGACGCGATTCGAAACCACGCCCTTCCTGAAATTGCGGTCGCCGTCGTCCAGCTGCGGCCCCGGTGGCGGCGCGCCGGCATCGCCGCCGGCAATCCGTTCGCTCGGGTTATGCAGTCGATACGCGGTGCTGTACTTGATGGTGTTGTCCCAGCGCGCCTTGACATCCGATTCGCCCATCGGAATCTCGAATGCCGCGACGCTCCCGATTGATCCCATTGACGCAACAGCAAGCGCCGTTGCCCGATTAAGCGCCAGCCGGACTCCCCTTTTTTTTCTCATCGACTCCTCCATTGAAGACAACTACAGATTTTTTGGAAAAAAGCTCCCCCTAATGGCTGAGCGCCATTAATTCAAAAAGGCAAATCGCGAATTAAGTTCTGGTCTGAACGGTCAGGTGAGAATCACCATGAAATAGGTCGCAGCCATCACGACGGCGACAGGTCGGCGACCGGCGAAGCGGCCAGTTGGCGCAGCGTGCTGCTCACCGTCAATGGCGCCATGACCTCGACGAAAGCCCGCCAGGCCGCGTCGCCGCACAGTTCGCGGCGATGGCGCTGCGCGGTGGCGGCATCCGGAAACGCGCGGTAGATCAGCACCTGATTCAACTCGCCGGCAATCGAACTGAACACCCCGCGCAATCCTTCCTGCATCGTGGCGTCGATGTTCAGTCCGTGATCGCCGAGCGCCTTCCAGCAGGCGGGAACGCCGCCAGCCGAAAAAGTCAGGGTCAGCTCTTCGAAATGGCGATCGCGGCTTTGCGGGCCGGCGCCGACCGGAAATCCGCCGGCCGGCAGCCAGTTCGCGTCCTTCCGCCAATACGGCGTCAGCCCGTCCAGCGGCGCCGGACGCAGGAAACTGCTTTTCTGCGCAACGATCAACGGACGCACCGCCTTGAAATAGGGCAGCAACTCCGGCTTGCCGTAGAGCCCCATCAGCCGCGTTTCCCAGTCGGCGAAATCGTCGTAGCGGTACAGGCTGACGATCTGGTCGGTCGCACCGCTCTCCGCCGACCACGTCCCAATCAGGCGTTGCTGTATCGGCGCCAGGCCGTCTTCGCCGCGGATACGCTGGGCGTCCCAGAAAGCCTGGGTGGCGCCCAGCCGCAAGGTGTAGCAGCGCTGCTCGATCAGCATGGCGTCTCCCCCGGAATGGGCGCGGTACCGTCGAACGCATGCTGCAGCAGCTGACGGACCGCGTCTCTTTCGATTGGCCGCGGATTGGGATAAGGGGACTCGACCACCAGATCGGCCGCGCGATCGAGTCCGTCGGCGGGCATGCCCAGTTCGGACAGGCGCATCGGAACGCCCAGTTGCCGCGCGAACGCGTAAAGACCGCGCGGCCCGTTGGCGTGGCCAAGCGCGCGCCCGACGCGCGACATCGCCGCGCCGGCGTGCGCCGCGTTATAAGCCAGCGCATGCGGAAGAATGACGGTGTGCACTTCGGCATGCGGCAGGTTGAAGCTCCCGCCGAGGATATGGCACAGCTTGTGGTGGATGCCCATCTGCGCGTTGCCGAGCACCGAACCGCACAGCCACGCGCCGTACAGCGCTTCGCTCCGCGCCGCCGCGTCGTGCGCCGATGCCTTGATCCGCGGCAAAGCGCTGGCCAGCGCGCGAATCCCCTCTTCGGCCATCAGGCTGACGATCGGGTTGCCGTTGGGGGCGTACAGACCTTCGGCGGCGTGGGCGATGGCGTTCATGCCGCTGGTCAGGCTCAGCCCGACCGGCAAGTCGTACGTCAGTTCCGGATCGTAGATGACGGTCCGCGGCATCACCTTCCAGTCGCGCCCGGTCCGCTTGATGCCGCCGTCGGTCAGCCCGTACAGCGGGGTCATTTCGGAGCCGGCATAGGTCGTCGGCAGGGCCACGATGGGCAGGCTGGACTCGAGCGCGATCGCCTTGCCGAGCCCGATCGTCGAACCGCCGCCCACCGCCACGCAGCCGTCGGCCCCCAGCGTCCGCAGCGCATCGATCGCCTTGCGCGCGGTGTCGATCGGAACATGCATGACCGCCTGGTCGTACACGCCGGCGCACCGGTCGCCGAGCATCGCGGCCACGTCGTCGCCGAGCGCGCGCTGACCCGGCGTGGTCAGCACGACGACGCGCCGCAGTCCGCTCGCCGCCAGCTCCTCCGGCAGCTGGCGGCGGCTTCCGGCGCCGAAGACGACCCGGCCGGAACGGGCTTCATGGACAAAAGACTGTTGCATGGTTTTTACCTGACGTAGTCGGTAGCGGACAGAAGGGCGTGGGCCGCGGCAATTTCGGAATCGAGGATGCCGTGTTGGCCCGCCTCGACGAGGTTCAGCTGCACGTTTGCGCCCGCCGCGCGGAAGCACTCGGCACTTTCCGTGACCCGCTCCACCGGCACCCACGGGTCATGCGTCCAGCTCGACAGCAACACCGGCAATCCCGCCAGTTGCCGTGACGGTGAATCGCGCCGCATGCCGTCCGGTCCGATCAGTCCGCCGGTGAAGGCCACCAGCGCCCGGTAGCGCCGGCCGCTCCGCCACACGTATTCGCAGCACAGGCAGGCCCCCTGCGAGAAGCCCATCAGAATCTGCGATGCGTAGGGAACTCCGGCATTCGCCAGATCGTCCGAGAGCGTCGCGAGGCAACCGAGCGCGCGGCCCAGCCACGGTTCGTTGGCATGCACGGGCGCGATGAAGCGCTCGGGATACCATGAGTCGTTTTTTGCCGACGGCGCCAGCCACGCCAGCAGGTTTTCCGGGAATCGTCCGACGACCAGATCGAACATGATTTCCGGCGTCTGACCGCGGCCATGCACCAGAATGACGGCCGACGCGGCATCCTTCGGTGGCGTGCCGAAACGCTGCGGCGGTTTCTCGAGGTGCGGATTGGCTTCAATGTCCGTCATCGGGATTTCATCCTTGATAGCGTTTGCGGAGCACGGCCTGCCTCATTCCGGCCATGCCCCGCGCGGTCGATCAGAACTTGAGCGATTCCAGCGAACTCAGGATCTGCTCGCGCTGGCTGC
>WBZX01002520.1_pt1 | contig 12357 bp, 11 predicted proteins | sample 5204211 | NCBI WGS metagenome assembly WBZX01 (sample SAMN12344362, study PRJNA552823) | activated sludge metagenome | biome: Activated sludge suspended growth; feature: Nitrification reactor; material: Wastewater; isolation source: activated sludge from nitrification reactor of wastewater...
CACCCCGACGAGCATGAACAGCGACGCCTTGAAGATGCCGTGGGCGATCAGCAGGGTGCAGCCCGCGAACGTCGTCTCGGGCGTGCCCGCGCCGAACAGCACCATCATCAGACCGAGCTGGCTGATGGTGCCGTAGGCGAGCACCAGCTTGATGTCGTGCTGCCGCAGGGCCCGGTAGCCACCGAGCAGCATCGAGGCGAGCCCGGCGGACAACACCACCGGCCGCCACGGGGGTGCGTCGGCGAAGGCGGGCGAGAACCGCGCCACCAGGTACACACCGGCCTTCACCATCGTGGCGGAGTGCAGGTAGGCGCTGACCGGGGTCGGGGCGTTCATCGCCCGGGGGAGCCACGAGTGGAACGGCACCTGTGCGGACTTGGTGAGCGCGCCCACCAGCACCAGCACCAGCGCCCAGTTGACCGCGGTGCCCGACGGCGGGTCGGCCAGCAACGCGGACATCGAGTACGTGCCGGCGGTCTCGCCGAGCACGATGAACCCGCCGAGCATGGCCAGGCCGCCCATGCCGGTGATGAGCAGCGCCTGGAGCGCCCCGGACCGGGCGGCGGACCGCTCGTCGTTGGTGCCGATCAGCAGGAACGACGTGATCGACGTCAGCTCCCAGAACAGGAACAGCGCCAGCAGGTTGTCGGCCAGCACCAGGCCGAGCATCGAGCCCGAGAACACCAGCAGGGTCGCCGAGAACCTGCCCAGCACCGGGTCGCCGTCGTGGAAGTACGAGGCGGCGTAGCAGAACACCAGCACCCCGATGCCGGCCACCAGGCCCACCATCAGGAACCCGAAGCCGTCCAGGCGCATGCCGAGGGTGAGCCCCAACGAGGGCACCCACTCGACCTGCTCGTCCACGACGCCGCCGTCGGCCAGCGCCGACCAGTTGGTCAGCGCCCACACGCACGCGGCGGCGGGCGGCAGCGCCGCCAGCAGGAACGCGCGTGGGCCGAGCAGCCGCGCGACCATCGGCAGGACGACCGCCACGAGCGCGAAGGCCAGGAGCAGTGCGAACAGGGCGGTGCCTCCTCTCGGGATGCGCGGGGAACGGGACGCCGACCAGACTTCCCGGCACACCTGAGGAGGCCGAGGTTAGCTCGCCGAGGTCGGCCCACCCGGCGGCTCAGTGGGGTGGGTCAGACCGCGTCGTCGCCGAGCTCCCCGGTCCGGATCCGGCTGATCGACGCCAGCTGGCTCACCCAGATCTTGCCGTCGCCGATCTTGCCGGACCCCGCCGCGGCGCTGACCGCCTCGATGACGGCGGCGACCTCGGCGTCGGGCACGACCGCCTCGACCTTCACCTTCGGGAGCAGGTCGACCTGGTACTCGGTGCCGCGGTAGGTCTCGGTGTGTCCGCCCTGGCGACCGAAGCCACGGACCTCGGTGACGGTCATGCCGCTCACGGTCGCGGCCTTCAGCGCGGTCTTGACGTCCTCGAGTGCATAGGGCCGGATGACGGCCGTGATCATGGTGGGCATCTGCAGTCCTCTGTGTGGCTCGTGCCGCCGACAGTAGGCAGGACGGGTTTCGGGTCTGTTTCGCGTCGGTGAAGGCCGACGGTCGGCCCGACCGACGCGACGGTGCTCAACCGGCGGGGTCGAGCACGTGCATCAGGGCCCGGCGGATCTCCGCCTGGTGCTCGGCGTCCAGGACCTTCTCGCCGTTCGCGTCGGTCACGTAGAAGGTGTCCACGACGTCACCGCCCATCGTGTGGATCTTGGCCGACGAGACGTTCAGGTCCAGGTCCGCGAGGGTCCGCGTCAGCTCGTGCAGCAGTCCGAAGCGGTCGGGCCCGACCGCTTCGAGCACCGTCGCACCCGACGCGGTGTCGTTGTCGAACCGCACGCGTGGGGGGAACTGGCTCAGCCCCACCGTGCGCCGGCGCCGCATGCTGCGCTCGCGCTCGTCCAGGCGGGCCTGCACCGCCAGGCGCCCCTGGAGCGCCTTCGCGACGTCGGCGCGGACCGCGTCCCAGGGCACCACGCCCGAGCCGCCGAGCGCCACGCGGAACTCGTCCACCGCGACGCCCTCCTCGGAGTAGACGTTGGCCTCGATGACGTCCAGGCCGTGCAGGGACAACGCCCCCGCGATCCGGAAGAACAGGCCCCGGCGGTCGGGGCACACCACGGTGATCAGGTCGCCGTCCGCGGCGACGTGCAGCCCGCCCTCGGCCATGAGCTCGCGCTGCTCGTCGGAGGGGAACCGCGGACCGTCGGAGGGGTCGGGCCCGTCGCCGCTGAGCAACCGTGCGACCCGGGTGGACAGCTGGTCGACCAGCTGGGCCTTCCACGGGCCCCAGGCGGTCGGTCCGGTCGCCAGCCCGTCGGCCTCCGACAGGGCGCGCAGCAACGCCAGGTGCTCGGGGGTCTCGACGATGTCGCCGACCATCGTGATGGTCGCCGGGTCGTCCAGGTCACGGCGGGTCGCGACGTCGCTGAGCAGCAGGTGGTGGCGCACCAGGAAGGCGATGGACGCGACGTCCTCGGGCGGGAAGCCCATGCGCGCCGAGATGGTGCGCGACATCTCCATGCCGACCTCGCTGTGGTCGCCGGGCTGCCCCTTGCCGATGTCGTGCAGCAGCGCGCCGACCACGAGCAGGTCCGGTCGCGGCGTGCGGTGTGCGAGCGACGCCGCCTCGGCGCTGCACTCGAGCAGGTGCCGGTCGACGGTGAAGCGATGGAAGACGTTGCGCTGGGGCAGGCTGCGGGTCGGCTCCCACTCGGGCAGCAGCGGCGTCCACAGGCCGAACTGGTCGAGGGTCTCGACCACGGGGATCGACGCCGGCCCGTTGAACAACAGGTCGACGAAGCGCCGGCGGGCGTCGTCGGGCCACGGCTCGGGCAGCGGCGGCCCGTCGCGCAGCAGCCGCAGGGTGGCGGGGCTCATGCGCTTGGCCGCACGGGCCGCGGCCAGCGCGACGCTCAGGACCGCGACGGGGTCGGTCACCGGGGCCGTCTCGTCGGGCAGGCAGACCCGGCCGTTGCGCAGCATCAGCCCGTCGTCGAGGTGGCGCTCGCGCCGCAGGCGGTCGCGCAGCCCGCCACCCGACCGCAGGTCGATCTCGTACCAGCTCTCGTCGCTGGCCCAGGCGATGGCACGGCCGGCGGCCGCCACCCGCGCCATCAGCACGTCCGCGTCCGCGTCGCCGGTCCACGCCGCGACGGCGTCCTGGTCGGCCAGGGTGAGCCGGTCACCCGGTTTCGCCGCCAGGCGGTGCAGCTCCACCCGCACGCCCAACAGCGTGTCGTAGTGCTCGTCGAGGCCGTCCACCAGGACGGGGTCCAGCTCGGCGCCGGCCGCCTCGGCCCAGCGCAGCGCGTGCACGTCGCGAAGACCGCCCCGGCCGTCCTTCAGGTCGGGCTCCAGGTCGAAGGCGACCTCGCCGGCCTCGGCGTGGCGCTCGCGCACCGAACCGCTGAGCTCGTCGAGCCACTTCTTGCCACGGCGGCGCCACCCGGCCTTGGCCTTCTCGGCCAGCTCGTCGCTGAGCGACTCGTCACCGGCCAGGTGCCGGGCGGTGAGCAGCGCCGTCGCGGTCTCCAGGTCCTCACCGGCCAGGGTGAGCGTGTCGCGCACGGTGCGCACCGCGTGGCCCAGCTTCAGGCCGATGTCCCAGATCGGGTACCACAGCGAGTTGGCGATGTCGCCGATGTCGTCGATGCCGCGGTCGAACAACAACAGCAGGTCCAGGTCGGACTGCGGCGCGAGCTCGCGGCGGCCCTGGCCGCCGACGGCGACGAGCGCCACTCCGGGTCGGTCACCGGCGGTCTCGTCGAACAGCTCGCGGAGCCAGTCGTCGACCAGGTCGGTGTAGGCCTCGCAGAACGCTCGGCCGCTGAGCGACCGGTCCGCGAGGAAGTCACTGCGACGCAGTGCGGGTGGCATGTGGTACCTCGAAGTGGTTGGCCCGGAACGACCCCCGATGTCCCCCGGCCAGGTCGGGCCTGCCCTGGCCGGGGAACGCCCCGTGGGTCGGGGATCTCTGGTGAGTGGTGGCGACGCTCAGATGGCGTCGGCGCCCCGCTCACCGGTACGGATGCGGACGAGCTCGTCGACGGAGGTGACCCACACCTTGCCGTCGCCGATCTTGTCGGTCCGTGCCGCGCCGGCGATCGCGTCGACGACGGCATCCACGTCGCCGTCCTCCACGATCGACTCGATCTTGACCTTGGGCAGGAAGTCCACCTGGTACTCCGTGCCGCGGTAGGTCTCGGTGTGACCTCCCTGGCGGCCGAAGCCACGGACCTCGGTGACGGTGATGCCGACGACGCCGGCGGCCTTGAGTGCGGACTTCACGTCATCGAGCTTGAACGGCTTGACGACAGCGGTGACGAGCTTCATGTCTGATCCCCTTCTGAAGGACGGTTGGATGAACTGTGGTGGTGGTGGAGTGTGGTCTCGGTGGTCGGGTCGGCCCGTGGGGTCATCGTTCCATCACGCCCGCCCCATGGTGACCTCGCCGATGTTGTAGGCGGTCTCGGCGTGCTCGGAGATGTCCAGCCCGGACAGCTCGGCCTCCTCGCTCACACGGAGGCCGATCGTGGCCTTGAGCGCCAGCAGGATCAGCGCCGTGACGATCCCGGAGTAGACGATGGTGACGCCGTTGGCGATCGCCTGCTCCGCCAGCAGCGTGACGCCGCCGCCATAGAGCAGACCGTCGAGGTGGTCCGCACCGAAGTACGCCGAGTCGGCGAACAGGCCGATCATGAGCGAGCCGACCAGGCCACCGACGAAGTGCACACCGACCACGTCGAGCGCATCGTCGTAGCCCGCCTTGAACTTCAGGTGCACCGCGAAGCAGCAGATGACCCCGGCGGCGAGGCCGATCCAGATCGACGACATCGACGAGACGTAGCCGCACGCCGGCGTGATCGCCACCAACCCGGCCACGATCCCCGACGCCGCGCCCAGGTTCGTGACGTGGCCGTCCTTGATGCGCTCGACCAGCGCCCAGGCCAGACCCGCTGCGGATGCAGCCAGGAACGTGTTCATGAACGCCTGCACCGCAGTGCCGTTCGCGCCCAGCGCGGAACCCGCGTTGAACCCGAACCACCCGAACCAGAGGATCCCGGTGCCGATCATGACCAACGGCATCGAGTGCGGCGGGTGCCCCTCCTTCGGCCAGCCGTGCCGGCGACCCAGGATCAACACCGCGACCAGCGCCGCGATGCCGGCGTTGACGTGGATCGCCGTGCCGCCCGCGAAGTCCAACGAGCCGCGCTCGCCCAGCCAGCCGCCGTACACCCACTTGAACACCGGCGCGAACACCAGGAGCATCCACACCGGGGCGAAGATCGCCCAGGCGGAGAACTTCATCCGGTCCGCCACGGCGCCCGAGATGAGCGCCGGCGTGATCACCGCGAACATCCCCAGGAAGGCGATCGTCAGTAGCGATGCGTCACCTCCGTCGACCGCGAGGCTCTGGTTGCCCAGGAACGCCGCATCGAACCCGCCGAACCACTGCGCCTCGAAGTTCCCCGCAGCGATGGAGTACCCGATGATGACCCACAGCACCGGGATGATCAGAAGGCACCAGAAGTTCATCATCAACATGTTCAGCACGTTGCGTGAACGATCCATGCCCCCGTAGAACAACGCCAGTCCTGGCGTCATGAACAGCACGAGTGCGGCAGACACCAGCACCCACGCGACATCACCTGCTTCCATGTTCTTGGCCCTTTGCATCTGTCCGGACGCAGCCCTTACGTCCGTCGAGCGTGGAAGCTACGAACGACGTGTTTCGGCGATGTTTCCCGGAGCGAGCCGTTTGGTTACGGGGTGAACGACTGCACGTAGGATCGCCGGCGTGTCGATCCGCACGGACTGCCGCCACTACTCCCGCCGGACCATCAGCGCCGACGAGGTCGTCCAGCGCTGCCGCCTCGGCGCAGCGGTGGAGATGCCCTTCGCGTGCCCGGAGGACTGCGTGTTCTTCGAGCAGCGCCCGGTGATCGACGGCGGCTGGTCGGTCAGCGGCGGTCGCTGAGCACGTCGTCCAGGCGCCCGAAGAACCGGGACCGGGCCACCACCTCGATCCCGGCCGCCGTCGCCGCGGCGCGCAGCTCGTCGTCGACGTGCGGGGCGAAGCCCACCACCCGCACCCCGGCGGCCGCCACGTCCGACGCGGGGTCGAGCACGCCCTGCCGGGACAGGTCGACGACCACCAGGCCGACACCGGCAGAGGCCGGGACCAGCTCGGCGGGATCACCGACGAACCTCACGGGACGTCCCGCGAGACGCGACCGGTCCATCAGGTCGGGCACGTAGGCCACCACGGCCGGCCCGCCGGCAGGGCTGCTCACCGACGACCCTCGGCCCGTCGACGGGCCAGGTGCACGTGCGCCTTGGCCGCGCCCCACACCAGGCCGGGCTCGGCCAGCGACTCGTCGAGGTCGGCGAAGGTGGCCGGGGCGAGCCCGTAGACGTCCTCGGGGAACGCCCGGACCGCGAACTCGTCCCGCTCGATCGGGGGGACACCCGCCTCGGCGAGCACTGCGGTCGGGTGGCGCACGGCCCCGCGCAGCAGCGCCAGCGGGGTGGCCGTCTGGTCGTCGAGGTCGGTCATGAGCAGCGCCCGCACGGCGGGACCGACCTGGTCACGGCACTCACGCCCGGCGTCGGCGGCCCGGGCCTGCAGCGCCGCGTCGACGGGGTGGCCGGCATCCGCGCACCGGGCGAGGACCGACCGCTCGACCCAGCCGGCGAGCGCGGCGTCGATGCCGTCGGCGAGCACCGCGGCGTGCGCGAGCAGTGCCGCCTCGTCCTCCTCGTCGGTGCGCACTCAGCCACCCACCGTCGTCGAGGGGACCACCGAGCTCGTGGTGGCCGTCGCCGCATCACGCTGGGCGGTCACCGGCGGCTCGAGCTCGGGCGGCGCGGGCACGTCGCCCACGGGCTCCCCGAGGGGGGTGTCGAGGATGCCGGGCAGCTCGTCCCCGCTGCACCACAGCTCGACCGCCTCGTCGGCGATCGCCACCTCGGGTGCGCACGGCAGCAGCCGGCGGTCCAGCACCGCGATGCGGGGGTCGATGCCCTCGCGCTCCAGGTAGGGGCTCTCGACGACCAGCTCGTTGCGGTCCACGCGCACCTTCGCCGGCGCACGGTCGGGGCCGATCACCAACCGGCCGTCCACGACGCGGGCGGGCACCCCGAGCACGGCGGCCACCGAGTCCGGCGCCACGACCAACCGGAACGATCCCCCGCCGATGCCGCTGACCCCCAGGGTGCGCCCCAGCGGGTCGGGGTCGACCTGCAGGTCGTCGAGCACGTAGTCGGCGCGCACGATCCGCACGCCCGAGACCTCGGTGTCGCGGAGCCGGACCTGCACCCGGTCGATGGACGCGCCGAACAGCGCCGGCACCAGCGTGGGCCGCCACCACGATCTCCCGACCGTGACGGTGGCCGCCTCGATCCCCTCGTCGCGCAGCTCCGTCGCCGCCGCGCGCTCCACCAGCTGTCGTCCGCCGACCTCGGCCAGGACCAGGCCGACGAACAGCACTCCCGCCACGACCGCCACCACCCGCCCGGTGCGATGGCGCGACCGTGGCGCGCTCACGTCGCGGGACTCATGCGCCGACCTGGTCGAGCACGACCTCGGGAGCAGCGACCATGCCGACGTAGAACGGACCGAACTCGCCGTACTGCGCCGATGCCTCGTCGTAGCGCATCGTGTAGACGATCTCCTTGACGTCGTCGGGCCGCTGGCAGAACAGCGTGACGCCCCACTCGTAGTCGTCGAGCCCGGTCGAGCCCGAGATGAGCTGGGTGACGCGGCCGGCGAACCGGCGGCCGGACGCACCGTGCTCGTACATGAGCTCCTTGCGGCGGTCGTAGTCGAGCTCGTACCAGTTGGCGCCCACGTTGCGCCGCTTCGACATGGGGTAGAAGCAGAACGCCGGCTTCCCCTCGGGCGGCAGCTCCGGGTACAGCCGCGCCTGCTGCATCTCTGTCGGGATGCCCTGTGCGTACTCCGACAGCTCGGTCATCGACACGTAGGAGTCGACGAGCTCGAGGCCGGCGTCGACCAGCGCCGTCTGCAGGCGGCGCAGCTGCCACTGGTCCTTGGACAGCGCCATCACGGCGACATCGGCCTTGTGGCCGAGGATCGCCGCCGTGACCACCTGGTCGTCACCCGCGTCGGCCTCCTTCAGGGCGGCCAGCACCATGTCGCGGTCGGTCAGCGGCGCGACGCGGAAGAACAGGTGCAGCACGCCGACGCCCACGGACGGGGACGCAGGGACGGTGTCGGAGCCGGTGGTCATGGCGCCGAGTCTACGGACCGCTCACCCGTCGGTCGCCTCGGGGTGGGTCAGAGCAGCGCGGCGAGCTCGGTCCCGCCGTAGATGCAGGCGACGACGATGACGAGCAGCCCGAACCAACGGCGCACGGACTCCTCCGAGGCGCCGATCGTCAGCCGCGCGCCGACCTGCGCACCCGGCACCACCCCGAGCATCAGCGGCAGGGCGAACACCCAGTCGACGTGACCCAGGGCGATGTGGGCGATCAGGGCAGGGATCGAGAAGATGGCCACCGCCACCAGGCTCGATGCGACCGCCCGCTTCATCGGGATGCGCAGCGGCCCCGCCATGGCCGGCACCATGACGATGCCCCCGCCCACGCCGAGCAGCCCGGCGACGAACCCCGACCCCGCGCCGACCAGTCCGAGCAGCCAGATCGACCGACTGCCCTCGTCGGGCTCCTCGCCGGCGCTCGCACGCGCCGCAGCGGCGGCAGCCTGGACCTTCGCACGGTCACCGCCGCGGACGACCGACACCCCCGACCACAGCATCAGCCCGGCGGTCAGGACCATCAGCAGGCGGCCGTCCACCAGGTCCGAGACCCAGGCGCCACCGAGCGCGAACACCGCGCCCGAGATGCCCAGGCTCAGCGCGAGGGTCCAGTCGACCAGCCCGGCCTTGGTGTAGCGGTACGCACCCGAGATCGCGCCCGGCAGGATCGCCGGCACCGTCGACCCGACGGCCTCGATGGGCGTCGCGCCGAGCACCCTCACCGCGGGTGTGGTGACCACGGCGCCGCCGATGCCCAGCAGCGCCGAGAGCACGCCCGCCAGGAAGCCGACCGCCAGGGTCGCCAGCGCCGCGCCCACCTCCGCGGCGGTGATCGAGTCCATCGCCACAGTGTCGCCCACCGGGCCCGGACGCGGCGAAGGCGGCCCACGTGGGGCCGCCTCCGCTGGTGCCGGCGCGCACCGGCTCGGTCGGGATCAGAAGTCCATGTCGCCCATGCCGCCGCCCGCCCCGGCACCGGCGTCCTCGGGTGCGTCGGTGATGACGGCCTCGGTGGTCAGGAACAGCGCGGCGATCGACGCGGCGTTCTGCAGCGCCGAGCGGGTCACCTTGGCGGCGTCGATGATGCCGGCGGCGACCAGGTCCTCGTAGGTGTTCGTCGCGGCGTTGAGCCCCTCGGCGGGGTTGGCCAGCGCACGGACGTTGGCGACGATGACGCCGCCCTCCAGGCCCGCGTTCTCGGCGATCTGCTTCAGGGGACCCTCGAGCGAGGCCGACACGATGCGGGCACCGGTCGCCTCGTCGCCCGACAGGGTCGCCACGAGCTCGTCCACCGCGGCCTGCGTGCGCAGCAGGGTCACGCCGCCGCCGGCGACGACGCCCTCTTCGATGGCGGCCTTCGTGGTGGACACGGCGTCCTCGATGCGGTGCTTCTTCTCCTTCAGCTCCACCTCGGTGGCCGCGCCGACCTTGAGCACCGCCACGCCGCCGGACAGCTTCGCGAGCCGCTCCTGGAGCTTCTCGGTGTCGTAGTCGGAGTCGGTGTTGTCGATCTCGGCCTTGATCTGGGCGATGCGGCCGTCGATGTCGTCCTTGGAGCCACCGCCGTTGATGATCGTCGTCTCGTCCTTGGTGACCACGATGCGGTCGGCCTGGCCGAGCACGTCGAGCCCGATGGTGTCGAGCTTCAGACCGACCTCCTCGAGCACGACCTGTGCGCCGGTCAGCACGGCGATGTCGGTCAGCATCGCCTTGCGGCGCTCACCGAAGCCGGGGGCCTTGACCGCGACCGAGGTGAAGGTGCCGCGGATCTTGTTGACGACCAACGTCGCGAGGGCCTCGCCGTCGACGTCCTCGGCCACGATCACGAGCGGGCGATTGGTCTGCATGACCTTCTCCAGGACCGGGACCAGGTCACGGATGTTGGAGATCTTCGAACCGACGAGCAGGAGGTACGGCTGCTCGAGCACCGCCTCCTGGCGGTCCACGTCGGTCACGAAGTACGGCGAGATGTAGCCCTTGTCGAAGCGCATGCCCTCGGCGAACTCGAGGTCGATGCCGAAGGTGTTGGACTCCTCGACGGTGATGACCCCGTCCTTGCCGACCTTGTCGATCGCGTCGGCGATGGTCGAGCCGATGGCCGGGTCGGCCGACGAGATGCCGGCGACCTGGGCGATCTGCTCCTTGGAGTCGACCTCGATGGCGAGCTCGTGGATGCGCTCGGTGGCTCGGGCCGTCGCTGCTTCGATGCCCTTCTTGATGCCCATCGGGTTCGCGCCAGCGGCCAGGTTCCGCAGACCCTCGCTCACCATCGTCCAGGCGAGCACCGTGGCCGTGGTCGTGCCGTCACCGGCGACGTCGTCGGTCTTCTTGGCGACCTCCTTGACGAGGGCTGCGCCGATGTTCTCGTAGGGGTCCTCGAGCTCGATCTCCTTGGCGATGGACACGCCGTCGTTGGTGATCGTCGGCGCGCCCCACTTCTTGTCGAGCACCACGTTGCGGCCCTTGGGGCCGAGGGTGACGCGCACGGCGTCCGCGAGCTGGTTCATGCCCGACTCGAGCTTCCGGCGGGCGTCGTCGTCGAACGAGATCGTCTTGGCCATGGGGAATCCTCCGTTGGATGTGCGTTGGCACTCGAAGCAGCAGAGTGCCAGAACTTCTGGCACTCTACAAGGCGGAGTGCTAACGATCACGGCGCGACGCGCCAGGTTGGGGGCTACGGTCCCCGCCGTGGCACGGGTCGTGGTGATCGGGGCGGGGGTCGCGGGGCTCGGTGTGGCGCTGTGCGCAGGGCGGAGCGGCCACGAGGTCGTGCTGGTCGAGCGCGACGACACGCCGCTGCCGGCGGACCCCCGCGGCGCGTTCGAGTGGGACCGTCGTGGCGCGCCACAGGTGCGCCACTCGCACGCCTTCCTCGCCCGCCTGCGCAACCTGCTGCGCGACCGCCACCCCGACGTGCTCGCCGCGCTGCTCGACGCGGGCGCCACCCCGCTGGACTTCATCGCGATGCTGCCCGAGGGGATGGACCGGACCCCGATGGACGGCGACGAGCACCTGGTCGCGCTCGCCTGTCGCCGCACCACCTACGAGTGGGTGCTGCGACGGATCGTGACCGACGGCGACGCACCGCTCGCGGCGTTGCACCACGGCCACGGCGTCACCGCGCTGCGCGCCACCGGCGGGCAGGGCACGGACAGCGACGGCGGGACGCCGCTGGTGTGCGGGGTGGAGCTGGACGACGGCACGGTGCTGGACGCCGATGTGGTGATCGATGCGAGCGGACGCCGCTCGCCGCTGCCCCGCCTGCTCGGCACCCTCGGCGTCCAGCTGCGCGAGCAGGTCGAGGACACCGGCATCGTCTACTTCTCGCGCTTCTTCGCACTGCGCGACGGCGCGTCGTACCCCGAGCAGCTCGGACCGATCGGCGGCGACCTGGACTACGTGAAGTACGGCGTGTTCCGGGGCGACGACCGCACCTTCTCGATCACGCTGGCCGTGCGGACCGACGACGAGGTGCTGCGGCGTGCGCTGATGGACCCCGAGCGGTTCCTCGCCGTCGCCTCGACCATCCCGGCGACGGCCGCGCACGTCGAGTCCTCGCGTGCCGCGCCCATGACCGAGGTCCACGTCATGGCGAGCCTGTTGAACCGGCGCCGCTGGTTCCTCGACGACGACGGTGCGCCCGTCGTGGCGGGTCTGCACGCCGTCGGGGACGCGCACACCTGCACGAACCCGCTCTACGGGCGGGGGTGCAGCCTGGCGATGGTCCAGGCGCAGCTGCTCGCCGATGCGCTCGACGCGCACGGCCTGGACCACCGGGCACGAGCCGTGGCCTACGAGACGGCCAGCCGGACCGAGATCACACCGTGGTACACCGCGGCGGTCGCCCAGGACCGCATGGGCCGGCGAGCCGCCGGCGATGTCGACCCGAGCACGACCCCCGCCCCCGCCCCCGCCAGCGGCGGCGACGTCGACCCCAGGGAGTTCGCACGCCAGCTGCTGCGCGACGGGCTGTTCCCCGCCCTGCGCGTGGACCCGGTGGTGCTGCGCGCCTTCCTGCGCATGTTCAACCTGCTCGAGCCACCGGACTCGCTGATGAAGGACG
>WBZX01002521.1_pt1 | contig 12352 bp, 11 predicted proteins | sample 5204211 | NCBI WGS metagenome assembly WBZX01 (sample SAMN12344362, study PRJNA552823) | activated sludge metagenome | biome: Activated sludge suspended growth; feature: Nitrification reactor; material: Wastewater; isolation source: activated sludge from nitrification reactor of wastewater...
AGGCGGCTCGCGAGCCGCCGGCGCCGCGCAACCCCAGCGACAGGACTTCACCATGACAGCACACAATCCGCCGACACCGCAGCCCCACATCCTGGTCGAGCGGCGCGACGGCGTGGCCATCGTCACGCTGAACCGGCCGCAGGAGCGCAACCCGCTCGGGCTCGGCTTTCCCGACGAGATCCTCGCCGTCCTCCAGGATCTGGAGGACGACCTCGGCCTGCACGCCGTCGTGCTCACCGGCGCCGGCAGCGTCTTCTGCGCCGGCGCGGAGCTGGGCAAGGTGGTCCACCCGGACGGCATCGACCCCGAGGTCCAGTTCCGCTTCATCCGCGGCCTGCACAAGGTGGTGCAACGCATCCGCGACCTCGAGCTGCCGGTCATCGCCGCGGTCAACGGCGCTGCGGTGGGTGGCGGCGCCGCGCTGGCGATGGCCTGCGACATCGCGGTCGCGTCGGAGCGGGCGAAGTACTTCTTCGCCTTCGGCCGCCTGGGTGCCGCGGCGTGCGACATGGGCTGCTCCTACCTGCTGCCGAAGATCGTCGGCACGATCCGCGCCAAGCACTGGCTGCTCACCGGCGCGACCGTCGAGGCCGCCGAGGGCAAGGCGTGCGGGCTGTTCGTCGACGTGGTGCCGGGCGATCGCCTGCTGGCGGCCGCGCTGGAGATTGCCGGGGCGATCCAGGCCGCGACGCCGCGCCGGGCCGCCGCGGCCAGCAAGCTGGCCATCGTCCGCGGCGAGGATGCCGATCTGCAGACCAGCATCACCTACGAGACCTACATGCAGAACTACCTGTTCTTCACCGAGGACCACAAGAGCCGCTTGCGGGATCTGATGAACGGGATCAAGCCCGGGCGCTGAACCGCGCCGCGCCGGCAGCGGCTCAGGCGCCCGGCGGCGGCCGCGTGCTCGCTCAACCGCGGCGGCAGGCCGGCGACCCGACCCGGGGTGCCGCCGAGCTTGACCGGCACGCCCAGGTGGCGATGGCCGTCGGCCTCGACCGCCATCGCGCGATGCAAGGCATGCGGCTGGGTCAGCGCCTGCGCGACATCGTTCACCGGCCCGGCAGGCACGCCGCGGCGCATCAGCGCCTCGCACAAGGGAGCCGCGGAGAGCCCGGCCAGCGTGCGCTCGATCTCGGCGCGCAGCGCGTCGCGGTGCTCCAGGCGCAGCGAAGGACTCGCGAAGCGCGGGTCGGCGCCGAGGTCGGCGCGCTTCACACACTCGCAGAAGCGCCGGAACTGCCCGTCGTTGACGACGCCGAGGAACAGCTCGCCGTCGGCGGCCGTGTAGCGGTCGTAGGGCGCGATGTTGGGATGCGAGCTGCCCATGCGCTGCGGCACGCGGCCCGAGTAGTACCAGTTCGACGCATGCGGCATCTGCAGCGCCAGGCCGCTGTCGAACAGCGTGGCCTCGACGCGCTGGCCTCGTCCGCTCGCGGCGCGCGCGGCCAGCGCGAGCAGCACGCCCACCATCGCGTTGTAGCCGGTCAGGTAGTCCACCACCGGCACGCCCAGCCGCAGCGGGCCGGATTCGGGCGTGCCGTTGGTGCTCATCAGGCCGCAGATCGCCTGCGCCACCGCGTCGTAGCCCGGCAGCCCGCCGAGCGGGCCGTCGGCGCCGAAGCCGCTCACGCCGCAGTAGATCAGGCGCGGGTAGCGCGCGGCGAGCGTCTGCTCGTAGCCCAGCCCCCACTTCTCCATCGTGCCGGGCAGGAAGTTCTCGACCAGCACGTCGGCGTCGACGAGAAGCCGCTCGAGCAGCGTGCGCCCGGCGGGACGCGAGAGGTCGACCGCGATCGAGCGCTTGCCGCGGTTGAGCGCGCCGAAGTACGCGACCATGCCGCGCTCGTCGAGCGGCGGCCCGAAGCGGCGCGACTCGTCGCCGTCGGGCGGCTCGACCTTCACCACCGACGCGCCGTGGTCGGCGAGCATCTGCGCGCACAGGGGGCCGGCGAGCACGCGCGAGACGTCGAGCACGCGCAGGCCCTCCAGTGCGCGCGGTGCGGCGTGGGGCGCCGCAGCCGACGGCCGCTCAGCCATGCATCAGCAGCCGGGTGGCCTCGGCGCGGATCGCCGCGGGCATCGGCATCGACTTGCGCGCCTTCAGGTCGAAGAACAGCGCGGCGACCACGATCGTCGTCAGTGCGGCTCCGTCGCTGGCGTCGACGATGTGGTGGACGACGTGGAACACCTTCTCGCCCACGGCCAGCACGCCGCTGCGCACCTCGATGGCGGAGCCGGCGCGCATCGGGCGGTGGTAGGTGATGTCGTAGTCGAGCGCGGCCGAGCCGGTGCCGCTGGCCTGCAGGGCGCGGCGGTCGATCTTCATCGCGCGGAACAGGTGCGTGATCGCATCGTTGAAGCGTGCAATGTGGGCGCGCGGCGTCGCCACGCCATCGGGGCCGCACTCCCATGCCTCGATCGAGCTGCGGCAGGTCAGCAGCAGCGCATCGGCATCGTGCGGCGCCTGCCCGGTCACGGCCATCGGCGGCGGCGCCTCGATGCCGGGCAACTCGCCCGCGCAGCCCAGCGCGGCCGCGCGCGCGTCGTCGGGCCAGGCGGCGGGGCGATCGGTCTCGGCATCGACGAGCTGCAGCCGGGTCTCGAACGCGGCCGCCTCGACGCCGGTCTCCTGGTTGATCATGCGGCTGGCCATCGTGAATGTCGCGTCGGCGTCGCCGAGCGCGCGGATGCCGCCGCGCACCAGGTAGATGTCGCCCGCGCGCAGCTCGCGCTTGAACAGCACGCGATCGGCCAGCGGGCGCAGGGCCCAGCGCTGTGCCCGCAGGCGCGACGGCGCCAGGGCGAAACGTGCGGCCAGATGCGCCTGCGCGTCGCTGGCCTTCGCCAAGTAGAACTGCACGTTCATGTGGCCCCACTGGTCGCAGTGCCAGGGGTTGACCGCGCCGCGGCCGATGACGATCACGCGCTCGCTCATGGTGCGGGCTCCGCGGCCAGGCGGCGTTCGAGCGCGCGCGCCAGCACGGCGGCGTCGAGCGGCGTCGAGCGGCGCCGGTCCAGGTCCATGTTGACGGTGAACACCTTGCTCGTCATCGCGACCTGCCCGGTCTCGACCTTGACGAGCCGGTGGTAGAAGGTCAGCTTGCGTTCGCTCGCCTCGAGCACGCCGCTGTCCATGCGGATCAGGTCGCCCGCCAGCAGTTCCTTCAGGTAGGCGATCTCCTGGCGCACGGCGGCCGGCGCCTGGCGCCGTTCGCGGATGAAGGTCGGCGTGATGCCGATCGAGGCCATGACATGCCAGGCGGCGTCGGACACCTTGGCGACGTAGAACTGCACGTTCATGTGGCCGAGGTGGTCGCACTCCGAGGGCGCGACGCGGCCGAGGTGGGTTTCGACGAGCAAGGGCGGTCTCCGCGTGGTCACTCGGCCTTGATGCCGGCGGCCTTCACGGTGGCGCCGACCGTGTTCAGCTCGGCCCGGTGCAGCGCCGTCAGCGCTTCGGCGTCGGCGGGCCGCGGGTCGAATCCGATCGAGCGGATCTTCTCCGCGATCGCCGGATGGCGGACGATGCCGAGCAACTCCCTGCCCAGGCGTTCGGCGGTGTCACGCGGCGTCCCGGCCGGTGCATAGAAGCCGACCCATGCCGAGTACGCCATGCCGGGCACACCGGCCTCCGCCGCGGTCTCGAGCTCGGGCGCGAGCGGGGAGCGCTGCGCTCCGGTCAGCGCGAGCGCTCGCAGCCGGCCCGCCTTGATGTTGGGCAGGCTGGCCGAGAGCGGCTCGCAGATCACGTCGAGCTGGCCGCCGATCAGGTCGGTGAGGCCCTGCGCCGAGGACTTGTAAGGCACCCTGACGAGGTTGATCTGTGCAGTTGCCTTCAGCAGTTCCGTGCACAGCAGGGCGGAGCTGGTGCCCGAGCCGTAGTTCAGCTTGCCGGGCGCGGCCTTGGCCGCGGCCAGCAGATCGCGCACCGACTTGATCGGCGAGGCGGATGGGACCACGAGCACGAACGGCGCATCGGCGGCCAGCGCGAGCGGGACGAAGTCCTTCAGCGGATCGAAGGGCACGTTGGCGTACAGGAACGTGTTCGCCGCCATCGTGGTGTTCGAGCCGAGCAGCAGCGTGTAGCCGTCGCCGGGGGCCTTGGCTGCAGCGCTGACACCGAGCACGCCGCCTGCGCCGGCCTTGTTGTCGACGACCACCGTCTGGCCGAGCCGCTCGCCGAGGGCCTGCGCGACAAGCCGGGCGAGCGCGTCGGTGCTGCCGCCGGCACCCTGCGGAACGATCATCGTCAGCGGTCGGGACGGCCAGGCCTGGGCCCGCGCGGGTGGTGCGGCGAGGGCGGTGCATGCGGCCAGCACGCCGGCCACTGCGAGTTCGAACAGCTTCATCGTTGCCTCCGGAAGGCGGACTTGGTTGGCGGGCACCGAACGTTCGTTTGGTGACTAGAATCCCGGCAGTCCACAACCGACCCGCCGGGGAAGAACACATGAGTGACGACGCCGTGCTCGTCGGCCGCCGCGATCTCGTCTGCGAGATCACCCTGAACCGTCCTGAGCAGCGCAACGCGATGGAACCCGAACTGCTCGGCGCGTTTCAGCGGGTCATCGACCGCGTCAAGCTCGACCGCGAGATCCGCTGCGTGATCATCACCGGAACGGGCGCCAACTTCTGTTCCGGCGCCGACTTCCGCAGCAGCATCCTCGACCGCGGCCACGAGTTGCCGCACGAGGCCTCGTTCGGTATCTACCGCCCGTTCCTGACCATCCTCGAGGTCGGCGTGCCGGTGATCGCGGCGATGAACGGGCACGCGATCGGCGGCGGCTTCGGCCTGGGCCTGGTGTGCGACCTGCGGGTGGCCAACCGCGAAGCGCGCTACGGCGCCAATTTCGCCCGCCTCGGGCTGCACTCGGGCATGGCGATCAGCTATCTGCTGCCGCGCGTCGCCGGCGTGCCGCTTGCCGCCGAGCTGCTGTTCACCGGCCGCATCTTCTCCGGCGCGCAGGCGGCCGAGATGGGCATTGCCAACCACGCGGTCGAGCCCGGCGAGGTGCTCGCGCGGGCGCGCAGCCTGGCCGACGAGATCGCTGCCTGCGCCCCCGTGGCGGTGCGCATGCTCAAGCGTTCGCTCTACCGCGGCCTCGGCTGGGACCCGCGCTCGGCCGGCGAGATCGAGGCGCTGCTGCAGTCGCGCACCATCGAGATGGAGGACGCGAAGGAAGGCGTGGCCGCGCTGCTGGAAAAGCGCGCCCCGCGCTTTCGCGGCGTCTAGCCTGTCCAGCCGGCGCTGCGCCCGCTCGCGTCCTTCGCGCATGGCTATCGGCTGGCGGCCGCAGGCGACGATCGGGTGGCGCCGCTTTCGAGCAGCGCCGCGATCTCCTCGCGTGTGCAGCCCGCGTCGGCCAGCAGTTCTTCGCTGTGCTCTCCCAGGTGCGGGGCGAGCCGCCGAACTTCGGGCGGCGTGCGCGACCAGCGCGCAGGCGAGCGCAACGTGACCACCGTACCCTCCGTCGGATGCAGGCGTGGCTCGAAGAAGCCGACATCGCGCAGGTGCGCATCGTCGAGCAGCGATTCGAGCGAATGCAGCGGGCCGGCGGGCACGTCGGCGGCGGCGAGGATGTCCAGCCATTCGCCCGTGCTGCGCGTGCGGAAGGTCGCGTCGAGCCAGGCATAGACCTCGGCCGAATGGTCGGTGCGCGCCTGCAGGCTGGCGAAGCGTGGGTCCTGCATGCGGTCGCCTTCGCCGATGCGCTCGAGCACCGAGCGCCACTGGCGGTCGGTGATGACGAAGGTGCACAGGTAGCCGTCCAGCGTGCGGAACGGTCGCCGGTCGCGGCTGAGGTGGCGCGGGTAGCCGGGCGGGCCCAGCGGCGGGTCGAAGGAGCGGCCCATCAGATGGTCGCCGAGCACGCCCTGCACGAGGGTCTCGAACATGGGCACCTCGATCGCCTGGCCTTCGCCCGTGCGCAGCCTGTGCACCAGCGCGCCGAGCACGGCGTTCACCAGCGCGACGCCGGTGTAGCGGTCGGCCATGGCCATCGGGATGTAGCGCGGCTCGCCGCCGCCGGCGCGCTCGAACAGGCTGGGAATCGCGGCCATGCCCTGCATCAGGTCGTCGAGCGCAGGCTTGGCGGCATAGGGGCCGTCCTGCCCGAAGCCGACCGCGCCGACGTAGACGATGCCGGGGTTCACCGCCGCCAGCGCCTCGTACCCGAGGCCAAGCCGCGCCATCGCGAGCGGCCGCACGTTGTAGACGAAGACATCGGCCTTCGCGGCCAGGCGCAGCAGCGCTTCGCGCGCGGCGGGCTGCTTGAGGTCGAGCACGATGCTGCGCTTGTTGCGGTTGTTCTGCTGGAAGATGCCGCCCATGCCGGGGCTGACCGTCGGCCCGATGCCGCGCACGACGTCGCCTTCGGGCGGCTCGACCTTGACGATGTCGGCGCCCATGTCGCCGAGCAGCTGCGTGGCGAAGGGCCCGAGCAGGTACGAGGTCAGGTCGAGGATGCGGATGCCGCGCAGGGCACTCAATCGGGTGCTCCTTCAGCGCGAGCTGCAGTCGACGACGGCCTGCCAGGCCGAATGCAGGCCGCGCTCGCGCAGGTCCTGCACCAGTACGCGCGCCCAGGCGGCTTCGGCGCCGTGCTCGTCGCGCCAGGCCAGCAGGCGCAGCGTGCTGCGGTGCAGGGCGTGCTCGGCGGTCACGCCGATGGCGCCGTGCAGCTGGTGGCCGATGCGCGCGGCAAGCCCCGCTGCTTCGCCGGCGCGCAGCTTGGCCGCGGCGGTGGCGGCGGTGAACCAGTCCGTGCCCTCGCTGCAGGCGGCCGCCTGCACCGCCACCCGCGCGGCTGCGGCTTCCTCGGCGAGCTGCGCGAGCTGGTGCTGCACGGCCTGGAACTGGCCGATCGCGCGGCCGAACTGCACGCGCTCGGCGGTGTAGGCCAGCGACAGGGAAAGCACGCGGCCGAGCGCACCGGCGATCTCGGCGGCGGTGAGCAGCGCGGCGCGCGCGCGCACGTCGGCCGCGCGCACGCCGGGAAGGCGCACGCAAGCGGCCCCCGTCGATGCCAGGGCCACGTCCCGGCAGACGAGGCGGGCGGAGGGATCGACGCGGCCTGGTACGGGCGGGGGCTGCAGCTCGCAGCTCGGGCGCGGCAGCCAGGCCATCCAGGCGTCGCCAGCGGCGTCGCTGCCGACCAGCGCCACGTGGCCGGCCTGCGCCGCCCACGGAACCTCGGGCTCGTCGAGGCTCAGCGTGCCCAGCGCGGCGGCGCGTTGAAGATCCGCTGTCGAGTAGGCGAAGGCCACCGGGCCCGGCGCCAGCCCTTCGAGCCCGGCGCGCGCGCGCAGCCAGCCGCACAGCACCGACTCGGCCACCGGCAGCGGAACGCCGAATGCGCCGGCCTGCTCGAGCAGCGCGACGGCGTCGCTCCAGTCGCCGCCGACGCCGCCCGCCGCCTCGGGCACCAGGAGCTGGCCGGCGCCGAGGTCGGCGACGGCGTCCCAGAACGGCTGCTGCCATTGCCCGGCGTCGGCGGCAGCAACGACCGAAGGCGTGCAACTCGCCGCGAACAGGCGTTCGGCCGCTTCGGCCAGGGGGCGGGCGAGATCGCTCATCGCGCCTGCAGATGTTTGGCGATCATGTTGCGCAAGACCTCGTTCGTGCCGCCACGCAGGTTGTAGGTGGGTGCCAGCGGGAAGGCCCCCGCCAGCAACGCGGCGAGCGTGGCGTCGCCGGCCAGCCGCTCGTCGGCGACGAGCGCTTCGCGCACGATCTCGAGCGTGTCGCGCTCGAAGTTCGTGCCCAGGTCCTTGACCATCGCCGCCTCGATCACCGGCGAGCCGCCCGACTCGAGCGCGCCCCAGATGGCCAGGCTCATGTTGCGCAGCGTCAGCATCCGGGCGAGCAGCCGCCCCGCGGCGACGTCGCCCGCCGAGGGTGCCGCCTCGAGCACGAGGCGCAGGCAGCGCTCGACGACCGGCATGGTGCTGAGGCAGCGCTCGGGCCCGCTGCGCTCGTAGGCCAGTTCGCTCGTCACCTGCTTCCAGCCGTCGCCGGCCTGGCCCACCAGCCGCTCGGCGGGCAGCTCGACGCGATCGAACACCACCTCGTTGAAGTGGTGGCTGCCGTCGAGCATGCGGATCGGGCGGATCGTGACCCCGGGCGCCTTCAGGTCGACGATGAACTGGCTCAGGCCGGCGTGGCGCGCCTTCGGGTCCAACGGCGCGGTGCGGCACAACACGATGGCGTAGTGGGCGATGTGCGCGCCGCTGGTCCACACCTTGCGGCCGTCGAGCACCCAGCCGTCGCCGGCGCGCTCGGCCCGGGTGCGCACCGAAGCCAGGTCGGAGCCGACGTCGGGCTCGCTCATGCCGATGCCGAAGTAGGTCGTTCCCGACGCGATGCGGGGCAGGAACTCGCGCCGCTGCTCTTCGCTGCCGAAGCGCAGCAGCAGCGGCGCGCTCTGTCGGGCGGCGATCCAGTGCGCGCCCACCGGGGCGCCCGCGGCCAGCAGTTCCTCATTGATCGTCAGCGTGTCGAAGGCGCTGCCGCCGCGCCCGCCGTAGGTTTGCGGCCAGTGGTAGCCGATCCAGCCGCGCGCGCCCAGACGGCGGCTGAAGTCGCCGTCGAGGCCTTCGGTCCAGGAATTGACGCGCGGCGCGAAGCCGCCGCTGCCGACTTCTTCGGCGATGAAGGCGCGCACCTCGCGGCGCAGATCGGCGGTGGCCGATCGGACCGAGGGCAAGGCGAAGCCGGGGTCGAGAAACAACATGGCGGGGGGCTGGCAGAGGGTCTGCTTTTGCGAGTATTCTATCAACTGTTAGTTTGTTGTCTCAGGCCTAACCCGCACCGCGAAGACACCATGTCCAACCGCTCCCTCGACGACCTGAACCCCGGCGACGTGTTCAAGAGCTACGGCCGTACCGTCACCGAAACCGACATCGTGCTGTTCACCAGCCTGGCCGGGCTGAAACTGCCGATTTTCATCAACGAAGAGTTCGCGAAGAAGCACACCAGCTTCGGCGGACGCATCTGCCCGGGCCTGCTCACCGCGACGATCGCTGCCGGGATGATGGAGGAGATCCTCGGCCCGGCGACGATTGCCGCGCTCGAACTCACCGACTTCAAGTTCACGGTGCCGGTGCGCCCGGGCGACACGCTGCGCGCCGAGATCACCGTCGAAGACAAGAAAAACCTGTCGGACGGCAAGCGCGGCGTCATGCACGGGCGGGTGCGCTTGTTCAACCAGCGCGCCGAGCAGGTGTTCGAGTTCAGCGAGAAGCTGATGATGCGGCGCGGGCGCGTCGACGATCTGGTCTGACGCTGCACCGCGCGGCGCAGGTCGCCGTCAGTGCGCCGTCAGTGGATCGACATGCCGCCGTCGGCGCCGATCAGCTGGCCGGTGACGTAGCTCGCGCCTTCCGAGGCAAGGAACACCCACACCGGGGCGATCTCGTCGGGCTCGGCCCAGCGCCCCAGCGGCACGCGCGCGAGGTAGGTTTCCTTGAAGCGTGGATCGGTGCGGATGGTCTCGGTCATCGGCGTGGCCGCGCCCGGCGCGACGCAGTTGACGACGATGTTGTAGCGCGCCAGTTCGCGCGCCGCCGACTTGGTGAAGCCGATCAGGCCGGCCTTCGCCGAGCCGTAGTTGATCTGCCCGATGGTGCCCAGGATGCCAGCGGTCGAGATCGTGTTGATGATCCAGCCGCGCTGGCGTTCCATCATGCCGCCGACCACCGCCTGCAGGCAGTGGAAACTGCCGCTCAGGTGCACGTCCAGCACCTGCTGCCATTGGTGCGGCGTCATCTTGTGCAGCATCGCGGTGCGCGTGATGCCGGCGTTGTTGGCGAGCACGTCCACCGGCCCGAGCTTGCCGGTCACGCCAGCGACCATCGCCTCCACCCCAGCCCGGTCGGCCACGTCGCACTTGAAGGCCTCCGCGTGGCCGCCGGCGGCGCGGATGGCCTGCGCCACCTGCTCGGCCGTCTCCAGGTTCCAGTCCACCACCGCCACCTTGGCCGACTGGGCCGCGTAGGCCCGTGCGATCGCCGCGCCGATGCCCTGGCCTGCGCCAGTGACGATGGCGACCTTGCCACCGAGTGCCTTGCCGTCGAACATGCTGCTCTCCTGATCGATAATCAAACGAGTGTTTGGTAGACTAGAGAATGCCACAGACTGCCCCCGAATGCCAGCGACGAAGCCGCGCGACGAGCGGCCGGCGCAGGGCTCGGGCCGCGAAAGCGAGACGACCATGATCGACCTGAGTGCCCGGCTCGACGAGCCCGACGAAGTGCAACGCATGCTGCGCGACGCTGCGGCCGACTTCTTTGCAGCCGACGGCGAAGGCCAGCGGCTGCGTGAGTGGCGCGGACGGCTGCCCGGACACGATGGCGAACGCTGGCGGCGCATGGCTGAGCTGGGCTGGACGGGCCTGTGCATGCCCGAGGTGCTGGGCGGCAGCGGTCTGGGCCTGGCGGAAGCGGCGGTGCTGGCCGAGCAATGCGGCCGCGCACTCGCGCCCGAACCGCTGGTGGCCGGTGCGCTGCTGCCGGCCTGGGCGCTGCTGCACGGCGAGTCGCAGGCGCTGCGCGAGCGTTGGCTGCCGCGGCTGGCGCGCGGCGAGGCGCAACTCGCGCTGGCCGGCGCCGAAGCCGGCGCGGGCGAAGGCGAGCTCCGGGCCGCCGCGCGCGAAGGCGGCTTCGTGCTCGCCGGGCGTCGTTCCCGCGTGGCTGCGGCGGCGGGGGCTGATGCGTTCATCGTCGAGGCACCGGGGCCGCAGGGGCCCCTGCTGCTGCTCGTTGAGGCCGGTCAGCCCGGACTCAGGGTCGGAACGCAGCCGCGCGTGGATGGCGGCTTCTGGGGCGAGCTGCACTTCGAGGACGTCGAGGTCGGCGCGGGGCAGGTGGTCGCCGGCCCGGCACGCGCGGCGTCGGTCCTCGAACGCGCGCTCGACCTGGCGCGCATCGCCTCGTCGGCCGAGTTGCTGGGCACGATGGCCAAGGCGCTCGAAACCAGCGTGGCCTACATCTCGGTGCGCGAGCAGTTCGGGCGGCCGGTCGGCAGCTTCCAGGCGCTGCAGCACCGCGCCGCCGATCTGCTGATCCAGGTCGAGCTGACGCGCTCCGTGGTGCTGCAGTCGGCCGCTGCAGCCGACGCGCACGGCGGCGACGCACAGCGGCTCGCCGCTGCCGCCAGCCAGGCCAAGGCGCGCGCGTCGGCCGCCGCGCTGGACGTGACCAAGGGCTGCATCCAGTTGCACGGCGGCATCGGCTACACCGACGAATGCGCGATCGGCCTGTACCTGAAGAAGGCGATGTTCGGCGCCGCGTGGCTGGGCAGCGCGGCGGTGCACCGGCGCCGCTACGGCGAAATCGCCGCCGCCGGTGGCGACGCCGCAGCGCCCGAAGTCATCGCCGAGGGCGACCCGCCGATCCGCCGCGACGAGCTGCGCCGCTGGCTGGCCGACAACTTCCCGCCCGAGTGGCGCTTTCCGCCGAGCCGCATGAGCCAGCGCGAGACGCTTTCCTGGCACGCCAAGCTGCATGCCAGGGGATACGTGGCGCCGGGCTGGCCGAAGGCGCACGGCGGCATGGGCCTGAGCGCCTACGAGCAGGTGGCGCTGCAGTCCGAGTTCGACCGCCACGGCATCAACATCGCGCCGAACATGGCGGTGGTGATGCTCGGGCCGCTGATCATCCGCTACGGCACCGAGGCGCAGCAGCGCGACATCCTGCCGCGCATCCTCTCCGGCGAGGTGCGCTGGTGCCAGGGCTATTCGGAGCCGTCGGCGGGCTTGGACCTTGCCAGCATCCGCACCACCGCGGTGGCCGACGGCGACGACTTCGTCGTCAACGGGCAGAAGATCTGGACCTCGTTCGCGCACGAGGCCGACTGGATCTTCATGCTCGTGCGCACCGACCCGAAGGCGAAGAAGCAGGAGGGCATCAGCTTCCTGCTGGCCGACATGCGCACGCCCGGCATCACCGTCAAGCGCATCCGCAACCTCGGCGGCAATGCCGAGTTCTGCGAGACCTTCTTCGACAACGTGCGGGTGCCGCGCGCCAACCTGGTGGGCGGGCTGAACCAGGGCTGGACGATGGCCAAGTCGCTGCTCGGCTCCGAGCGCATCATGATCGGCAACCCGCGCGGCGCGCGTGCGCCGCTGGCGCGGCTGCTCGAGCTGGCGCGCGCCGCCGGCCTCGACGGCGATGCGGCCTGGCGCGCGCGCTACGACCAGCTGCGCCTGGACGTCGACGACCTGGAGGCGCTGTACGTGCGCTGCGTCGAGGTGCTGCGGCGCGGCCGCGAGCTGGGCCCCGAGGTGTCGATGCTGAAGATCTGGATCACCGAGGCGCAGCAGCGCGTCGCCGACTTGATGCTCGAGACCGCCGG
>WBZX01001523.1_pt3 | contig 12350 bp, 12 predicted proteins | sample 5204211 | NCBI WGS metagenome assembly WBZX01 (sample SAMN12344362, study PRJNA552823) | activated sludge metagenome | biome: Activated sludge suspended growth; feature: Nitrification reactor; material: Wastewater; isolation source: activated sludge from nitrification reactor of wastewater...
TCGGCCACCGAGATCCAGATGAACGAGGCCGAAGGACCGGACCATGCCATCGTCACCTATGACGATAACCGCATCACCGACGCCCAGATGATCGAAGCCATCCAGAAGCTCCACGATGGACAGTACAAGGTGCTGGCCGTTAGCATCACCAAGGAAGTGAAGGGAGCCTCCGCTTCCAATAGCGAGGCGGAGCAGGGCGCTGAGGAAAAGGGTGTGAGCGTTTCCGTGCCGAAGGAAGTGGTATTGCCTAGCATCCTCGCCATCCTCAGTCGCATCCTGCGCTGATTTGCGATCAGCCAATGACTTGAAAGGGGGCGGAAGCCCCCTTTTTCGTTGATGCTTGCGCGTGTGTGACGTTCACGCGTTCGGTTGCTGGGTAGTTTCGCCCCCCGATGGAATCGAACAGTGCGCGCGCGTTGCGCCCCGTGGTCCTGTGGCTCATCACTGGCTGTGTGCTCATCGCTTGCATGGTGGTCATCGGTGGCATCACCCGCCTCACCGGCAGTGGCCTCAGCATCACGGAATGGAAACCCATCATGGGTGCTCTGCCGCCCATGAACGAGGTGGAGTGGAACGAGGCGTTCTCCAAGTACAAGGCCATTCCGGAGTACACGCTCATCAATCAGCACATGGACCTCGCCGGGTTCAAGCGGATCTTCTTCTGGGAATACCTGCACCGCAATTGGGGCAGGCTCATGGGCATCGTGTTCATCGTGCCCTTCCTCGTCTTTTGGCGCAAGGGCTTGTTGCGCGGATGGCTGATGAAGCGCTCCATCGCCATCCTCATCGGCGGTGGTCTCGTAGGAGCGCTGGGTTGGTTCATGGTTGCCAGTGGTCTCGAGGACGACCCCGATGTGAGCCACTTCCGACTGGCCATCCACTTGTGCGCGGCCTTCAGCGTGTTCGCCATGGTGCTGTGGACCGTGTTCGATATCAGTGACCAGCACAGCGGGTTCCGGGGTGATGGTTCTATGGCAGGCCGATGGGCGCGTGCCCTGCTCGTTCTGCTGGCGGTGCAGATCATCTGGGGCGCCTTCACAGCGGGCCTCGATGCCGGCCGCATCTACAACACGTGGCCGCTCATGAACGGGGCCTTCATGCCGGAGAACGTGATGGTCAACGGTTCGTGGTGGAAGGACTTCGCCGACCATAAGGATGGGGTGCAGTTCGTACACCGCAACCTGGCTTGGTTGGTGGCGGCCGGTCTAATCGGCTTCGCCGTGCATTTCCGGTCCGTGGCGGCCATGCAAGGCGTGTGGGTCCCACTGCTGGCCGCAGTGTTGCTGCAATTCGTACTGGGCGTGTTCACCATCATCACTCAAGTGCGGATCGAACTGGGGGTGCTCCATCAGTTCGGAGCGCTGCTGCTGCTTGCCACCTTGCTCAAGGCCCTGCACCGGACCGGGCGCTCGCTGCCCAACGCAGCGTAGCAACCAGTCGCGCGTAGCTTCGTTCATCTATATGGGGTCCAGTAGATGTTCTAGATGAACTTTTCTCTTGCTCTTAAGTCACTTGTACTAGTGCTCTTCCTTGCGGAAATGAGCCCCAATGCGGCAGCGCAAGAAGCTCAGTTGGTATTTGAGGATGCTTGGTTCGCAGGCGAATCCCTGAAGCACGTCGTAAGTACATCGGACAACGGTCATGTGATCGGCGTATATGAAGATCGAAAGATCAAGCTGGATGCAGCGGGTGATCCTATGTGGTGTACGTCATACGGGTTCGAAACGTTCCTCGAAAGGGCAACGCCCGATGATGGCACTGTTTCGATGAGCTTTCCGGAGTTCGTTGTGCACGCCGGTCCATTGCAGGACACGCTGGTGATGCGATGTTCATTGATGAAACTGAACTCCAGCGGCGATGTGGAATGGGCAAGAACACTCTCCTCGGAATTCCTCGGCGAGGAACAACTAGAAGGGGATCTCTATGGAGGCGGGTGCATGGAGGTCGATGAGGAAGGGAGGATCGCGTTGGCCTTGCATTGCACCGCACTGACACCAAGACCGATATGGGTTGTCGAACTGGACCAGACCGGCGTGTCGGTTTGGTCACGCACCATAACGGATATGGACCCTCGGCTCTCGCGACTTTCCATCGCTTTGGATGGCGTTGGGGGCGTGTATCTTCTCTCGTGGTATGACTCGGTCGATCTATGGGATCCGGCTGAATTCGACCTTGTCAAGCTCTCTATGGATGGGGATTTGGATTGGATGCGAAGAGGGACTTTCATGAGCGGAGGGATGAAAGGAGGGTCTTTGATATGCTCCAACGGGCATCCAGTGATAGGCGCATTGCAGGATTCCGGATCCAACTTCTACGGGTACCTCATTAGTCTTCACTCCGACGGTACGTTGGCTTGGCTCAATCGATACTTCGGTCCTGGCGGCGCGAACGATAACCAAGATGTCTGGGAGTTAAGGGCGCTCGACAATGGCGAGCTCTTCGCCGCTCACTATGCGCAGAACGAGCAATGGTCTGAAGAGGTGATCATCCGCTTCGCAGAAGATGGTAGCGTGATGGATGCTGCCAAGGAAGTTCCAATGGACATCGCGGGCTATAGCTTTCACGTGGATTGGGGGGGCGTTGATGTGCGAGGTTCCACGGTCGCCATCGCTACCAGTGTGCATCGTCAGGCCCCGTGGGACCCCAACCCGGCTTGGCGGGCATTTGGAGCTTGGGTCTGGATCTGAATGGCTGTATGCTCGCACCTGTCACTGTTTCCGTAACCACTTTCAACAGCTTCGTAGAGATCGCGGCGGTGGACCCACTGATAAGCGCATCCGGTTTGGATCCGGTCAGCATCGATATCTCCGTTCAAATGGAGGCCGTGCCGACAACTGGTGATGCATGCAGCTTGCCGATGTATATCGAAACTCCGTCGGTGGCCCATTCAACACTGGATGTCCGACCTACCATGGTTCCCCGCGGAAGCCCAATACAGATCCGATCATCGACACCAGGAAGATTAGAAATTAGGGATGTCACGGGAAGGTGTTTCTCCACAATGCGGCTAGCGGCCAATGTTCCGGTGGAGTTCGACACCGCGCAACTCGGCAGTGGAACTTGCCTTGTCTCAGTGAGCAGCGATGACGGTGACGATGAGCGCGTTCGCAAGGTCTTGGTCGAATAGCCTACGACGGAATGGTCGTGGCCATCGCGTCATCACTTCCAACGCAGCGTAGCAGCGAAATGCCGCAGGTCCGCGCGTAGCCGCTCGGTCACCGGCGCCAGTGAATCCGCGTTCGGTGGCGTGTCGAAGTACAGCGCACCATAGAGGAAGTTGGTGGTGCTGTCGGTGAGGTAGAAGACCATCGGGCTGGCCACTTCTCCTTCCACATCGAACAAGGTCCCGAACACGCGCACACTATCGCGCAACACCCGTTCGCGATCGATGCGGGCTGCTTTCGCCTCGTGCTGTGTCTTGAACACATGTGCATCCTCGATCAGCTCGGCGAGTTGTCCGTTCACCGGGCTCCAGGTCATGTGCACGGTGGCGCGCTGTTTCTTGAAGCGCATGTCGAACCAGCGAGCATCGCCCTTGGCTGCGCGTGGCACTACCACAGCGTAAGCGGGTACGTCAGCCGTGAAGGTGAGGCTGTCCGTCCAAGGCGCATAGGACTGTTCCGGCAGGTCGATCCGGAACCAGCCACGCGGTTTGGGTACGGCTTCCTCTCCGCAACCCGACAGCAGTACCAGCGCGCTTAGTAGGAGCCATGCATGCAGTGGCAACGGTGCAGTGTTCCGGCTTGTGGTCAAGTGCTTCATGTGCGCACGATCTCGTCGCTTACGATCACCTTCACCCGTCGTACCCGCTTGTTATCCGAAGCTTCCACGATGAAGGTGAAGTTCTGGAGGTCCACCCGTTCGCCTTTCTTGGGGATGCGGCCGGTGAGTTCGAGCACGAAACCGCCGAGCGTGCCACTGTCGCCCTTGTGTTCTTCGAAAAGCTCACCGTCGATGCCGAGCACGCGGTACACATCCGTGAGCGGTGCCTTTCCCTCGAAGACCCACGTGCGATCATCGAGCTTGCTGTAGATGAGGTCCTCATCATCGAATTCGTCCGTGATGTCGCCCACGATCTCTTCGATCACATCTTCCATGGTGATGATGCCACTGGTGCCACCATGCTCATCCACCACCACGGCCAGGTGCACCTTCTCGGCCTGGAACTCCTTCAGCAGGTCGTCCAGCTTCTTCGCTTCGGGTACGAAGTAGGGTTGGCGCAGGAGCGTGTGCCAGTCGAAGTCGGCCTTGCCGATGTGAGGAAGCACGTCCTTGATGTAGAGCACGCCCACGATACGGTCGAGCGTGTTCTCGTACACGGGCACGCGGGAGAAGCCACTGTCCACGATGGAGCCGAGCAATTCCTTGAAGGAGAGTTCATGGTCGAAACCGACCACCTCCGTGCGCGGGCGCATCACCTGGCGCACTTCGAAGTTGCCGAACTTGACGATGCCCCGCAGGATGCGTTGTTCCTCGGCGGTCGTGCTCGCGTCCTTGGTAAGGTCCAGGGCATGGCCGAGGGCATCCATGGAGATCCCTTGGGCGCTGCGCTTGCGGTAGCGTTTCTCTATGAAGGTGGTGCTGCGCACGAGCGCTTCGCTCAGCGGCCCGAAGAACCAGCGCAGTGCCAGCAGCGGCCCGGCCATGGTCTGTGCCACTTGCATGGCATGGCTGGTGGCGTACACTTTCGGGAGCACTTCGCCCACGAGCAGGATGACGAAGGTGACGGCGAGCACTTGGATGATGAAGACCCAACTCGCGGGCATGCGTTCCACTTCGAGCAGGCCGGTAACGGCCACACCGGAGAGCACCACGACCCCCACGTTCACCAGGTTGTTGGCGATAAGGATGGTGGCCAACAGTCGTCGTGGTTTGGCCAGCAGGTCCAGCACCCGCTGCCCCCACTGCCCACCGCGTTCCTTCACGTCGCGCAGTTGGGTGGGAGTAAGGGAGAAGAGCGCCACTTCACTCGCGCTCATGGCCGCAGAACCCACGAGGAGCAATGCGATAACGACCAAGTTCACGACCGTGGCCGCATCGACCGCGCGCCAGTACAGGACCGTCGTTAACAGGTAAGGCGAAGGAGGCTCCAAGCGATCGGGATGGGTGGAACGGCGATCCTCGGGGATCAGAAGGGCAGATCGTCCACCTCTTCGTCGCGCAGCTGCGCCGGGGCCGATGCCGAGGTGGCGGCAGCCGTGGCAGGGGCCCGTTCGGGTTGCCCAGCACCCGTATTGGCGCGGTCCAGCATGGTCATCTCATCCGCATGCACCTCGGTGGTGTAGCGCTCAATGCCATCCTTGTCCTGCCACTTGCGGGTGCGCAGTTTGCCTTCCACGTACACCTTGCTGCCTTTGCGCAGGTAGCGTTCGGTTATCTCGGCCAGGCCACGCCAGGCCACGATGCTGTGCCACTCCGTCTGCTCGCGCTTCTCGCCGGTGGTGCGGTCCTTATAGGTCTCGGTGGTGGCAACGCGGAAGTTGGCCACTGCCGCACCGTTCTGCAGGTGCCTTACTTCGGGGTCGGCGCCGAGGTTGCCGATCAATATCACTTTGTTCACTCCGGCCATGGTCGTGGGGATAGGGGAGGCCGAAGATAGCAGGCCGTTCGGCGGTCACCCGGCCGAAGGATCCAACAAGTAACGTTCAAGCAGACGGGGCAGGGCATAGTGGGCCAGTCCATCCGCGTTCACGCGTACCCACGTTCCGGGGGGGCGGAAGCCCTTGGGTGGTTCCGCCCGCCAGAAGACGGCCTGTAGTACCTGGTGGCTGAGCACATGCTTTACGGGGCCTGTCGGGGACGAGACCACCCATCCCTTGCCCAACTGGGCTGTCACGAGCGCGGCCATGGTGGAATGGTCCGCAGGGTCGGGTGTCTCCAGCAAGGGTAGCTCGTAGAGGCCCTGCCAGATGTCCTTTCCCGTGCGCTGGTGCAGGTAGAGTGCCTTGCCCACCTGTACGTGCAGGTAGTTGAAGTACCGCACGCGCACCTTGGTCTTCCCCGCCTTCACCGGCAGCGAGCCGATGCGATGCGTGGCGCGCGCCGCACATCGGCGGGCCAGGGGGCACTCTGCACAGGTGGGCCGTTGCGGGGTGCATACCAAAGCACCCAGTTCCATCACGGCTTGGTTGTGCTCTCCCGGGTGCTTGGGGTCCAGGAGCGTCGCCGCCAACGCGCGGAATTCCTTGCGTCCGGCAGTGCTGTCGATGGGGGTGTCGATCCCGAATACACGTGCCAGCACCCGGTACACGTTGCCGTCCACCACCGGTTCAGGCAGCCCGAAGGCGATGGACCCGATGGCAGCCGCCGTGTATTCGCCCACACCCTTGAGGGCCTTCAGCTCGGCATAGGTAGTGGGGAAGCGACCGCCGTGCTCACGCACCACCTGCTGGGCCGCCGTACGCAGGTTGCGGGCCCGGCTGTAGTAGCCCAAGCCTTGCCAGGAACGCAACACCCGGTCTTCGGTGGCAGCGGCCAGGTGGGCCACGGTGGGGTAGGTGTCCACGAAGTGGTGCCAGTAAGCCCGGCCCTGCTCCACCCGGGTCTGCTGCAGGATCACCTCGCTGAGCCAGATGCGGTACGGGTCGTGGCTTTCGCGCCAGGGGAGGGGGCGCTTGTGCTCCCTGTACCAAGGGAGGAGCGCCTTTGTGAACCAAGCGGTTGACATACAGGGACAAAGATGGGTTGCGCGATCGGCTGGTCCGGCTATATTTGCGGCCCCAAACGAAAACAGGGTCATGACGAAGGCGGAGCTCGTGGCGATCATCTCGAAGAAGACAGGCGTGGAGCGCATGGTGGTATCCGTCACCGTGGAAGCGCTCATGGACGAGGTGAAGCAGAGCCTGGCCAAGGGGGAGGATGTGCACCTGCGTGGTTTCGGCAGCTTCGTGGTGAAGCACCGGGCCCAGAAGACCGGACGCATCCTGGCGAAGAACACCACCATCATCATACCCGCGCACGATGTGCCCGCCTTCAAGCCGGCCGATGTGTTCGTGGACCAGGTGAAGAACAGGGAGGGCGTGAAGTCATGATGGGATTGAAGAGGCCCCAATGGCTGGCCCTGGCCGGTGGGGTGGTAGTGATCGTTCTTTTGATATTGGCGCCCCGGACACCTTCCGGGAAACAGGAGGAAGCGGCGGCCGCACCTGCCATGGACCCCACCAAGGCCCGTATGGCGGAGGCGATCGCCCTGGTGCAAGGCCAGGAGCCCATGCGCGGGATCATGATGCTGCGTGAGATCGTGCAACAGGATCCGGCGAATGCGGAAGCCCACTGGCACCTTGGTCTCTTCTCCGTGCAAAGCGGACAATGGGACAAGGCTCTGGACCGCTTCAAGAAGGTGAAGGAACTGGACGAAAAGGGATTCCCCGATGTCTGGTTCTATCTCGGGCGCACCTATGCGACATTGGACAGCACGGATCAAGCGATCGCGTGCTTCACGAAGTACAAGACATTGACACAGGACACGGCCATCCTCAACGGGGTGGATCGTTTCCTCATCGAACTGAAGAACAACTAACAACGAACGATCATGCCCTGCGGTAAGAAGCGGAAGCGCCACAAGATGGCCACCCACAAGCGCAAGAAGCGCCTGCGGAAGAACCGCCACAAGAAGAAGATCCGGTAGGTAACCGCTCACGCGGTTGATCTGCCCTGTTCGTGGGTCGTAAGACCTTCGACCTTGCTGCGCGCACCCTGCGCGCAGCGGCTCTTCACACTATATCCGTTCCCCTCACGTGAACATCGACCTGGTCATTCGTTCGAGTGCTGGCGAGGTATCCATTGCCCTGCTGAAGGACAAGGTGCTGAGCGAGCTGCACCGCGAGCAGACCGAGCGCGGCTTTGCCGTGGGCGACATCCACCTGGCCAAGGTGCGCAAGGTGGCCCCCGGCCTCAACGCCGCCTTCGTGGACGTGGGGCACGAGAAGGATGCCTTCCTGCACTACTTCGACCTGGGGCCCCAATACCGCAACTCCTACAAGTTCGCCAAAGGCGCCGTTGCCGGCACCGTGAAGAGCAGCTTGCTGGAGGAGTGGAAGCCCGAGGCGGACATCCCCAAGGATGGCAAGCTGGGCGATATCGTGAGCGCCAGCCAGAGCATCCTGGTGCAGATAGCCAAGGAGCCCATCAGCACCAAGGGGCCGCGCCTCACGGCGGAGGTGACGCTGGCCGGCCGCTACATGGTGCTGGTGCCCTTCATCAACAAGGTGAGCATCAGCAGCCGCATCACCGATGAGGTGGAGCGCAAGCGCCTGAAGGAGCTGATGCAGGCCATCCGGCCCAAGAACTTCGGTGTCATCATCCGCACCAATGCCGCGGAGAAGAACAGCGAGGACCTGGAGAACGACCTGAAGACCTTGATGCAGCGGTGGGACGTGATGTTCCGCAACCTGCACAATGCACAACCGCCCAAGAAGGTGCTGGGCGAGGTGGACCGCACCAATGCCGTGCTGCGCGATGTGCTGAACAAGGATTTCACGGCCATCCACGTGGACGATGAGCTCCTGGCGGATGACATACGCACCACCCTGGGGAAGATCGCGCCGGAGAAGGCCGGCATCGTGAAGCACTACAAGGGCAAGATCGACATCTTCGACAATTTCGGGATCAACAAGCAGATCAAGCAGGCCTTCGGTAAGCAGGTGATGCTCACCAGCGGTGCCTACCTGATCATCGAGAAGACCGAGGCCATGCACGTCATCGACGTGAACAGTGGCAGCCGCAAGGGCGGCAACCAGGCCCAGGAGAAGAACGCGCTGGACATCAACATCGAAGCGGCCCACGAGATCGCACGCCTCTTGCGCCTGCGCGATATGGGCGGCATCATCTGCGTGGACTTCATCGACCTGTACGAGGCGGAGAACCGCCGCATCCTGCACAAGACGCTGAAGGATGCCATGGAGAGCGACAAGGCCAAGCACAACGTGCTACCGCCCTCGCGCTTCGGGGTCATAGAGATGACGCGCCAGCGCGTGCGCCCGGAAACGGAGATAGACACCAGCGAGAACTGCCCCACGTGCAACGGCACGGGCGAGGTGCAGGCCGCGGTGCTGATCATAGACGAGATAGAGAACGCGCTGAACTACCTGCACGGCGAGAAGGACATGAGCGGCCTGACCCTGAACGTGCATCCCTTCATACACGCCTACCTCACCAAGGGCCTGCCCAGCATCCAACACAAGTGGTGGTGGCGCTGGAAGAAGTGGGTGAAGGTGAAGCCCGAAGGCGCGCTGCAATTCCTGGCCTACACGGTGCAGGACGGCCAAGGGAACGTGGTGCCGTTGTAGGCTACACCTGCACACCCGCGCACCGCGCTGGTAGCACCGCCGTGCCCGTGGGAAGCCCCACAAGCTGCCAGGATTTCATGTGCAGCCTTCCGTAAGCGGTCGGCAGGTGTCCGGGACGACCGGGCGGGTATCCGGAAGCGGGCGGCAGGTGCCAGTATTTCAGGTGCAGGCTTCCGGAAGCACCGGGCAGGTGCCATGATTTCATGTGCAGCTCTCCGGAAGCGGTCGGCAGGTCTCTGGAACGACCCGGCAGGTGTCCGGAAGCGCTGGGCAGGTGCCATGATTTCAGGTGCAGGCGTCCGGAACCGGTCGGCAGGTGTCCGGAAGCACTTGGCAGGTACGTGGAAGCGGTCGGCACGCTTGCGGAAGCGGTGGTGTGGGGCGCGGAACGGGCGGGAAGAAGCGCGATGGACGTTGGTGACCGCACGAGCGTGGGTGCGTTGCACGTACTGGGAACTGCCATGCATGCGGAACCGAGCAGCCCGGGCGCTTAACGATGGTGAAGTGAAAACAACCCTTGCTGCAGCGAGACCGACCGTTGCCGTAGGGGCGTGCAATAGCCGTGCGGGCCGCTCGTTGCCCTAGCGAAGGGCGCACACAACAACGATGACCGTGCAAGCGTGCTTCCCCCGGGCAGGGGCGCTGCCCACCTAATTGCACAGGCGATGAAACAGCTATGGGAGAACCGCGTGAGCATGTTCTATGCAGTGAAGGATACGTGCGAGACGCACATTGCCATCTGGACGCCACTGGTGCCGTACGCAACGGCACACGGTGAGTTCCTAGCGAACTTGGGGTTGATCGAAGACAACACTGAGAAGCAGGAGTTGCAGCTGGACGGTATCGCTACCAACAAGCGCGAGCGGCGCGATGTGATGGTGGCGCTGACGCTGGCGGTGGCACAGGCGGCGTACGCGTTGGCCACCGACACGGGCGACCCGGAGTTGAAGGCCAAGATGAACTACAGCCGGAGCGACCTGCTGGAGGGCCGCGACACGGTGATAGGCCAACGGTGCCAAGGGGTACACACGGAGGCGAACGCAGTGGCGGGTTCGTTGGTGGCCTATGGGGTTACGGCTGCGGACCTGACGGCGTTGCAAACGGCGATAAACAAGTACGTGGCGGTGGTGAGCGCGCCGCGCACGGCGATCACCATCCGCAAGGGTGCCACGGCGGCGATAGAGACGCTGACGCGTGAGAACCTGACGATACTGAACGAGCGGATGGACAAGCTGATGGTGACCTTCAAGACCACGGCGCCGAGCTTCTACCAAGCGTACTTCGATGCGCGGATCATCGTGGACTTGGGAGGGAAGGAGGAAGAGCCGGAACCGCCGACGCCTTGAATGCGAGGCCCGCTGGCTAGTGCAGTGGCACAATCGGGTGGAGGTCCAACGGGCCAAGGATGGTGCTCTTGACGGGGCACCATCCGCATTTAGGTGGGTGGAGGAGGTGTTGGAGGTGTGACGAATGACGCGCTAGAACCCGCCAACAGCGCGTGATGCAGCCCCGTGGAAGGGGTTTGGGCGATGCTATCAATGATGAACATTCTTTGAACCGCTGGTACCAATGGGCCAAGGGTGGCCTTAGCTTCCCATCACCAACGCCACTGCCCATGCACGTACCCCCCCCCGTTCGGGCGCTCGCTACCCTGCTGGTAGCGGCGCTGTTGCCCTGTAGCGTCCTTGCTCAAGCCTTGGACGCCACGCTTACCCCCAGCAACTACAACGGGTACAACATCAGTTGCTTCGGTGCACAGGATGGCAGTATAACCGCTACGGCCACGGGAGGTACGCCGCCGTACAGCTACGAGTGGACCAACGGGGGTGTGACGCAGACCGTTAGCGACTTGGCCGCTGGCTATTACCGCGTGAAGGTGAAGGACGCTGTGGGCGTGTATGTCGAGCTGGACATGACACTGTCGCAGCCCACGCCCATGAAGGTGGAGGCCTATGCGCCCGAGTACCCGAATGGGTACAACATCAGCTTGTACAACGCCTACAACGGTAGCATTGATGTGACGGTGGCCGATGGGGTAACGCCCTACAGCTACCAATGGCTGGATGGGGCTAGCACGCAAGACCGGACAGGCTTGGGCGATGGTAACTACGAAGTGCTGGTATCCGACGCCAATGGCTGCGAGAGCATACAGACCAAGTTGTACTTGACCCAGCCCGAACGCAGCGACTGGACCATGAGCGGGAACACAGGTTCCAACCCAGGGGTGAACTATATAGGCACGGCGGATGCGAAGGATGTGGTGTTCAAGAGCAATGCGAGCGAACGCTTGCGGCTCAAGAGCAATGGTGATATTTCCTTGCTGGGCAATGCCGCCATCGGCAAGGGCTACCTCTTCTTGGATGCGGATGGTGTGCTACGCGCTGGGACGTATGCCTATGCCCTTCAAACTCTCGATGGTCCCTGCTTCGAACTCAACCAGTTCCCCCTTTGGGAAACGCGCGGCAACACGTTCTCGACGCCACTCTGCGAAGAGCCTCGCCTGGGCACCATGAGCAACCACGCGCTACGCATCTATACCAATGGCAGCCAACGCATGATGGTATCCACAAGCGGCCTGGTAGCGGTGGGCGGTGTGCCCGTGGCCGACCAATTGGAAGTACACACCAACTTGAGCAACAGCGGCCTCGCCTTGGTGAACGAGAGCAGCATGAGCACGGCCCGCACCGTGGTGCGCTTCAAGAAGGGGACCACCAACCGCTGGGAATTGGGCAGTGACCTGAACCAGAACGGCACCCAGAACTTCTTCTTGTGGGACGCATTGGCAAGCGAAGCACGCTTACTGGTGAACGCGGATGGGAAGGTGGGCATTGGCACCGTGCCGCCCACGGGTGCCATCGGGGACTATCGGCTCTATGTGGAGAACGGTATCGCCACCCGCGATGTGCTCGTGAAGCTGAACGACTGGCCGGACTACGTCTTTTCCGACGGCTATCACTTGCTGCCACTAGCTGAGTTGAAGGACTACCTGCGGACGAACAAACACCTGCCCGGTATCCCCTCTGCGGCCGATGTGGAAGCAAAGGGTGGCGTGGAAGTAGGCGA
>WBZX01002522.1_pt1 | contig 12349 bp, 11 predicted proteins | sample 5204211 | NCBI WGS metagenome assembly WBZX01 (sample SAMN12344362, study PRJNA552823) | activated sludge metagenome | biome: Activated sludge suspended growth; feature: Nitrification reactor; material: Wastewater; isolation source: activated sludge from nitrification reactor of wastewater...
CGGCGCGGCTGCAAAGTCGGTGAAGCGTGGGCAGAACGCAGTGATCGGTGGCGCCTTCGGAGGGTTCATCGGTGGGTTCCTCTTCGACTTCATCGGAGACTGGATGAACACGTCGTCCGGCACCGTTCCACGAATCGTTGCACTCTCGTTCACGGGCGGGCTGATGGGACTCGCGATCGGATTGATCGACGATGCGCGTCGAGATCTCTGGCTGGAGATCGCGAGCGGCGGTATGGCCGGCAAGCAATTCATCGTGTGGGAGGAGTCCTGCTCCATCGGAAGTGGCGCGGCGAACGACATCACCCTGATCAAGGACCCGATGATCGCTCCATCGCACGCAACATTGCGACGAGTCGGTGGATCGATCTCCATCGAGGTCGTACCCGGTGCGCCATCGATCCGGGTCGACGGCGCCGACGTGACGTCCGCGCGCATCTCCGAAGGCTCCATGATCGAGATCGGCCAAACGGTGCTGCGCGTCGGCCAGCGGAGCGCAGTCCTTCCAACGTTCAACGGCGCGTGAGCTTCCTAGCGCCGCTCGCTCTCTCGCTGGTCGCCGGCCTCGTTGCTGCCGGAGCTACTCAGCCCGGGCCACCGAGCCCCATCTCCACCGTCGCCGACTCGGTGGTGCGAATCGAAACGATCGACTCGACGGGAACCGGTTTCGTCGTCGGCGAGCGGAGGATTCTCACCGCAAACCACGTCGTCGAGGGGTCTGCTCGCGTGAGCGTCGTTATCGACGGCGAGCGACTCCCTGCCGCTGTCGTGAAGCGTGACCAGCAACTGGACGTCGCCGAGCTGTCCGTCGACGACGGGGCCGGGGTACCGGCCCTCGGGCTGAGCGCGACAATTCCCGATCTCCTCACCGAGGTTTATGCCTTCGGCAACCCTCTCGGTTCGTCATCGGTGACCCGCGGCATCGTGTCGTCATTTCAGGGTGATCTCATCCAGACTGACGCCGCCGTCAATCCAGGAAACAGCGGAGGTCCGCTCGTCAACGCCGAGGGGGTCGTGGTCGGCCTCGTCGTCTCCAAAGAGCGGGATGCCGAGGGAATCTCGTTTGCCCTTAGCTCCAAGGCGATCCTCGGATTCCTGGGCGACGAGTCCGCGAGCGGGGGAACGACGACCCTAACGTCGCCATCAAGCGGGGCGGCTGGCAGCCCCCCGAGAGTTCCTCGCACGGTGACCGACAATCCCGAGCGCACCGAGCGACGGCTCGCCAGTCGGGCCGGATCTACGCAGTGGCCGGTCCTCGTGGCGGTGGCGATCGCTGGCATCGGGCTCGGGTGGGCCAGCGCCCTTGTCGTTGCTCACCGCCGTTCCGCGACATCCGCCACACGTTCGATGAGTAGTCGTGTCGTGTCGGCCGGACCGCGTCTCATCGTGACCGAGGAACTCCTCGAAAGGAAAGACGAACATGAGTGACGAGAACATCGACGTGGTGATCATCGACGCGACGGGCAGCCATCAACAGGAAGCAACAGTGCCTGCAACTGCCCAATCTGTGCGGCTCATCGCCAAACTCGTCGAACTCATGGACATGCCGATGATGGGCCCTGACGGACAACCGCTCAGCTACAAATTCCACCACAAGCGACTCGGTCGCCAGCTTCGCGACGAGGAGACGCTCGCCGATGCCGGCGTCCAGAACGGAGACACCCTCCGCCTTGTGCCAGAGATCACCGCCGGCGCATGATCCTCGATCTGACTGACAGCCGCTATAACCGGCAGGAGCTGATCCCATGGTGGGATCAAGAGCGGCTGGCCTCAGCCCGCGTCCTCTTGGTGGGCGCCGGCGCACTTGGCAACGAAATCGGTAAGAACCTGGCCCTTGTTGGCTTTGGGCACGTCACCGTCGTCGACATGGATCGAATCGAACGCTCGAATCTGGCCCGTTGCGCGCTCTTCCGCGACGAGGACGAGGGCAAGCTGAAGGCCCAGATGCTCGCGAAGCGTATGAAGGAGGTCAATCCGAACATCACGACCGACTGGTTCGCCGGACAGATCCAAGATCTCGGCGTGGGTGCGTTCGAGGACATCGATCTCGCCGTCGCCGGACTCGACAGCCGGATCGCTCGTCTCTGGGTGAATCGAGCTGCCCGCCAGATGAACCGACCGTGGGTCGACGGCGCGATCGAAGGCATTCGCGGCGTCGCCCGCGTCTTCCTTCCGGATGGGCCGTGCTACGAGTGCACGCTGGGAGAGAACGACCGACGTGTCCTCGATGCTCGCCGATCGTGCGCGCTCCTCACCCCGGAACAGATGCTTGAGGGGAAGGTGCCGACGAATGCGACAACCGCGTCGATCATCGGCGGCATCGAGGCTCAGGAGGCCATCAAACTCCTTCACGATCGGCCGGAGCTTCCGGTGCTGGCAGGCCGGGCGTTCATGTACTCCGGCGAGACGTTGGACACCTACCTCGTTGATTACGTCGAGGATGAGTACTGCATGTCGCATGAGCGCCTCGGCCCCCGCCAGCGGGTGAGCTACTCCGGCACGGACACGCTCCGGTCGATCATCTCGAACGGGGGACTGCTCGGCGAGGGCGAAGCTCCGGTCGTTGTGGAGCTGGTGCAGGAGATCGTGCGATCAGGGGCGTGCGCGACGTGTGGAACGTTGGTGACCCACGGCCGATCGTTGAGATCATTCGGTACGGGCGACCTGGTGTGTCCTGGCTGCGAGACACCCTTCGGCTTGGACGTCGCCACCCGATTCGACCTTGACGACGCGATCTGCGACCAGCCACTCACCACTCTCGGGCTCGCCCGGCACGACGTTGCAATCGTCAAGGAAGGTGACACATGGACGACCCTTTTACTCTCCGCCCAAGCTTGACCCGACAACCGATGCTCTCGCAGGGCGTGCTCGACGTGGCGACCGCACACATGTACTCCGACACAGACGTCGAGATGGGTGGGTTCTTCGTCGGGACCATCGAAGAGGGGCTCGCTCACGTCGCTGCTGCGATCCCTGCACTCCGGGCGACGGGCTCGCGGGTCCATCTCCAGTTCGGCCACGACACCTGGTCCGATGTCGCCGAAATCGTTGACCGCGAGCACGACGGCATGAGCATCGTGGGCTGGTTTCACTCCCATCCAGGCCACGGCATCTTCCTGTCGGGCTACGACGAGTTCATTCAACAGAACTTCTTCTCCGTCGATGGCATGGTCGCATTGGTCGTCGATCCGACAGACGGTGCACTTGGGTGGTTCGAGACGAACGACTCACGCATTCTCGAACCGCTGCGCCAAAACGTGGCGGCTGCACCCATCGCCGATGCGGGCCGCGCTCCGTCGCCGAGGCCCGATCGCTCCCCATCGCGACAACGCATCATCGCCGTCGGGGCACTTGCCCTAGCGGCCGGTGCAGTCGGAGGCTTCGCCGCGGCCGGCGTGTCTGATGACCCGGGTGCGACGCTCCGCGCCCTTCGGGCGTCGCGGTCGGAGGTCGAGACGTTGCGCCGGAGCCAGGATCGGCTCGAGGCCGACCTGCTCGCGCAGAGCGGTCAGGACGTCGGCTCCAAGGGCGCGACCAATGCACCTCCGGCACCCTCAACCACGGCACCCTCGACCCAGGCACCTGCGATGCCGACGCCATCCACCACACCGTCCGAGCAGATGTACACGATTGCCGCCGGCGACTCCCTGTGGTCGATCGCAGAGGCCCAACTCGGTGACGGCGCCCGTTGGACGGAGATCTACGCGCTGAACCGGCCAGTGATCGGCGACCTCGGAGACGATGCCACGCTGCCCGGCTCGACACTCGACAAGACCATCGTGCTCCCGCAATGACGGAGAGCATCAAGCCGAAGGGAATCATGAGATGAAGCGATTCATGGGATGGACGATCGTCGCGCTGGCTGCGATGACCGCCCCGTTGTCAGCGTGTCAGAAGACCGAGCTCACGACGATCAAGGGATCGCTGGTGTTGGCGATCAGTGACGGATACACCGGCTCGACGACGTGCAAGGGTGCCGGCCCCTGGTCGGAGGACCGACAGGGAAGGAAGCTCCGTATGCGTGAGGGGACCGGTTCGAACGCGATTCCGATCGACGTGGCCCGCTACTCCGAGGGCAGAGTGACCAGCGACGGGTGCACCTTCACATTCGAGTTCCACGTGCCCAAGGGACTCAAGCAATACACAGTCATCAGTTGCTACGACGGCGAGGATTGCCAGAAAATCGGCTACACCTGGGACGAGTTGCGAGACAACGACTTCCGCCTCGACTGGTGCAAGGGCTGCGACGGCGGAGAGCTTGGGGGAGGCGAGGACGTCGGGCCGGCTGGTGACGCGTCGGTCGGCTCGGGGAACTAGCCAGTGCGATCAGGCGTCCGAGGACCGGGGCCGTACCGGTCCACTCGCTGGCGCGTCGTCCTCGATGCTGGTGTGTCGGTTTCTATCGACCGCCATCTCGGCGCCACGACGAACGTCGAGCAGGCCGGGGTCCTCGTCGGCACGCACGACGAGGACGCCGTCTACATCCACGCTGCGATACCCGCCCGCCACGGACGGGCCGAGCGGACGGCATTCACATTCACGCAGGAGACCTGGGCCGACGTCAACGAGACGCTGGAGCGCGACCACGCAGGCGGAATGATCGTTGGTTGGTACCACAGCCATCCTGGGTTCAGCGTCTTCCTCTCCGACTACGACACGTTCGTGCACCGGAGCTTCTTCAGGGACCCGTGGCAGGTCGCATACGTCGTCGATCCTTTGTCGACGGAGTCAGGTTTCTTCGGCTGGGAGGACGGAGAACTCGTCCGCTGCGACACGTGGGATCTGCGCCGGCGCATCGAACCCGACAGCCTTCGTCCCGTCCAGGAGCCGCTCCGATCTGCCCCGCCACAGACGGCGGCTGCTCGCCCACTGCGTTGGCCGCTCGCTGCGGCGTTGCTCGCCCTCATCGCAACCGGGGCCGGGGCCTTCTGGGCGCTCCGGGATCAGCCCTCTGCAACGGCAGATCCGATCTCCCTTCCGCCAGTCCTCCGCCACGACGGAGTGGTCGTCGACCGGACGATGCGGTTGACGCCCAAGAACGTCGTCGTCGAGGTGACAGTGACGACCGTCGACGGATGCGGCGACGTCTGCATTGTCACGATTCCCGTGCCGGTGGCGCTGAAGCCGCAGACTCCCGGAAACTCCCAGTGCGGCGCGCCGGTGGGCGATGATGTCGCACGTGTCCGGGTCTCGAGACCGAGCAACGGGAGGTCATGGAAGGGTCGCGTCGAGTGGTGCCTCCGAAGCCCACCCACCGACGACATGATCGAACGAGTACTCGCTGCGGACCGTACACGCGTACTCGGCTGGATGGTTGACCCGGGGCGCGTCAGCGAACGACAGCTCTCGGTCAAGGTCGGGGAAGAAGCTCGGGTCCCCTTGGGTGACCTCGAGTTCGAGGACGGAAGCGTCGCCCCAATTCGCTGGGACGACCCCCAAGACTCTCACGTGGAGGTCGTTCACGCCTCGGGCCGTTCGCTCGTACGCGGCATGCGCCAGACTCGGACTCCCGTCCGGATCACGGGGAGGCGCGAGGGATTCGAACGCTCGCCTGAGTTCAACGTTGAGGTCACCGTGGCCGGGTGAGAGACGGCCATCGTTAGCGCTCGACGTCCACATCTCTCGCCGGGTCGCGGAGTACGCGATCAGCGGGAGCAGCCGACGGTTCACCGTGATCATGGCGAGTCGACGTTCTCAATGACCCGGTCGCTTCCTCGCCGTTTAGGGCGCAGACTCGCAGCCATCTCGCTCGTACACTTGTTCGTATGTACTTCAGCAATCCTGAGCGGGACACGAAACAGTTGCACGCCCGGCGCGCCGAGACGGAGTGGCGGAGCCTGACCGGAGTAGTCCGTGTTGGCGAGCTGGAGTTCCCCTGCACCGTCACGGACCAGCCGACTTGGGACATGGGCGGAATCGACACTGTCAGCGTGGCCGCTGACGCGGTCCTGCTTTCTCAGGTGATTCCCTATACATCAACGGTCCAGCTCGAGGTGCTGTTCGACGACCAGCTCGAGGTCGTGTTCGTCGGTCCAATCAGCTCCGTCGACTGAGAGCACGGGACCTGCCGACTCAGGTTGATCAGCCCTCTAGTTGAACTGCAGGAGGCTCGCCTTGGGGGTGCGGCCTTCTGGACTGCCGAGCCGCAGACCGTCGGCCCCCTGATCGGTGGCCTGCTCAACCGGCCGGACGTAGGCCTAGACCAGAGTCAACTAGGAGCCGACAGCAAACTCGACATGGTCTTCGTGACCTGTCCGATCGACGGGCTTCAGCCAGAGACGACGGTCCTAGCGGGTCAGGTTGTCTTCTCGGGCGATGCGCGTTTCGCGGATCTCGCGGACATGCAGACTGCGGACCCAGTTCTACTCCTACGGTTCAAGGAGGCGAGATGTTGGGCGATCGTCGTTCAGGCGGCTTCGACCGATTGGAAGACCACCGCCCATGGCCTGCGCGTGATCGACAGCACACTGGCCTGGCTCATGACGGTGCACAGGCTCGGAGTGTCCGCCGTCGGCGTCGATCACGCCCTTCCGTACGATCGGCGCTGGGTCCGCAGCCGGCCAACTCGCCGAGGCATCACGCTCACGTGTGGGGATCGGACAGGAAATCGACACCTGAGCGGGGGAGTCCTTCCTGTCGATGGCCCAGTCCTCACAGATCGTTCGTCGATGCAACTTCCGACGCTGCCCGGCCAACTTGGGGACGAACGACTGCTCGAGGGACTGCTGGCGTGGCGACGATCTGTTGAGTCTGACAACCGGTTCACGGCGTGTTCTGCGCTGTGCGAGGCAATCGAGTGTCTCGTGGCGGACGTCTCCGTCGCGAAGGAGTTCTCCCGCTCGGATCGGAAGCAGCTGATGACGGCGATCCCGGACGGGCTCTCAGCTTCCAAGCGCGAGCGAGTCATCAAGGTGCTCGGATGGCTCAACGAACCCTCCCTCATGATGAAGATCCAGACCTTCCTGTCGAGCTCGGGCGTCGAAACACCGCAAGCGGATCTTGATTCTTTCGCCGCAGTCAGAGGAGCGAGAAACGACCTTGTTCACGGCTGTGGAAACACATCCGTGGCCTGGTCAGATCTCCAGCGAGCTCAATCCTGGGTTGCGAGCCTGCTCACCTTGGCCATTCAGCAGGCACCACCTGATCCGGCAAGCGCACTCGGCCTGATCCGCGTCTCGCAGGTGCCGATCGTCCGTCGGACGCCCTAAGGCACGCAGAAGTCAATCGCACCAGCAACCGTCGACGATCGAATCGAACCTCCTTGACGCGCCTGGCAACTTGCCCTACTGGCTAGGCCGCCACCAGCCACGTCTCCCAGGGATCGCGTGTACTTGGGGTTAGGGTCCCCCCTCCGACACGAACCGTAACCCCACGCGGTTGAGCGTGGAGGGTTACGGAGTTAGCGGTGTGGTCGTACCGCAGCGAGACGCCGAGTTCTCGGTAGATCTCAGCCTTCTGCTGAGGTGCCGCCTGGCGCAGGACGCCGACGATGTCGCAGAGGTCGGCGACGAGTTGCTTGATCTGGTCGGCGCTGAGTTCGCCGTCTGATCGTTGCGACCTGAGTTGGGCATGAGCGGTGTTCTTGCGTCGTTCGGTCTCGGCGATCCACTTCGTGACGGTGACGATGTCGCCGTCACCATCGAGGACGGCTTGGTATCTCGCGAGCTTTCGGTCGCATTCGGCGATCTCGGCCTTCAATTGGTCGAGCCGCTCTTGTTGGCCTTCGCCGGGGGTGCCGGCGGCGGAGAGCGTCGCGCAGGTGCGATCGATCTCGTCCGGTTCGAAGAGCGTTCCGATCCACTCGTCAAGGTGGGGAATGACGAGATCCTCCTTCACGTAGACGCTCTTGGGATGTTCAGCTTCTCCGACGGGGTAGTCGTCGCGATAGCGGCACCGGTAGTAGGCGCGTCCGTGGTTCCACTGCCCTTGCATCCGCCTTCCGCACACGTCACAGCACATCAGACCGGCCAACACGTAGGAGCGTCCCGGAGCTGGTTGACGGGTGGCAGCTACCTTCGTGCGAGTGAACATCGCCTGGGCGGCGTCGAACAGCTCCCGAGGGACGAGCGGCGGGTGCGTCGGCTCGTTCGACCAGATCCACTCGCTCGCGGGGTTCCAACGCATCTTCGTCTCGTGACCGAGCGCGACGTCCTCGACATCGAGAAGGACCTCGTCCTTGCGTTGCTTGTTCCAGACTTCGTGTCCGGTGTACCGGGGGTTGAGGAGGATCGCCCGCACCGCAGACTTCGCCCAGCGGCCTCGGCCGCTCGCTCGGTGCCGGTTGCGTGCGGGGTCATGCGCGGACGGCGATGGAATGTCGTCGAGGTTCAGGCCTTCCGCGATGAGGTGGAAGCCGAGGCCACCGGCGAACTCGGTGTAGATCCGCTCGACGACCGGAGCCGCGTCCGGATCGGGCTCGAGGACATGGAGACGTTGGCCGATGGCTGCCTTGCCAGGGTTCGGATGCGCTCCGGCGTCGCCAAGGCGATAGCCGTACGGTGGCCGCCCGCCGAGGTATCTGCCTTCGATCGCCGCCTGGGCAGCCATGGCCGAGCGCACGCGAGTCTTGATTCGGTTGCGTTCGCCTTTGCTCATTCCGCCGTAGAGGCTCATCACCAGGTCGTGGGCGTCGGAACCAGGGTCGATCGCTCCACCGACCTCGGGGACCCATAGGCCGACGCCGTAGTGGACGAATACCGGGAAGGTCAGACCGAACTGGTTGCCGTAGAACGCCCGCTGCGGCTCACCGATCACCACCGCATCGAAGCCTCGCGACGGGTTCGAGAATGTCGACAACAGGCGAGTCGCCTCCGGCCGGCGCTTCCAAGGCAGCGACCTGGATTGCCCGATGTCGAAGAACTCGCTGACGATCTCGCCGCCGACTTGGTCGATGATCTGCTGGGATCGGGCGAGCTGCCAGTTCTTCGAGGACGTCGGGTCCTGTTGATCCTCGGTACTCACCCGCCCGTAGAACGCGAATCGCTTCATGGTTCAGGAGCCTACGGCGTCGGTCTGACACTCTTCCGAGTGCTCGTCCCCGCTGCTGGAGCCGACCTCTCGACCTGTTGGGGCGGGGAACGAGGCGACAAGAATCCTCATGAGTGCACGAGCAAGGGCAGGCGTCAGCTGCGGTGCCTCCGACGGCACGGAGACCTCGATGCCAGCAGGTCTCACATCAGTGGTCGATGCTGCCGGATTCAGACGGCGATCGAGTGGCGGCTTCATGACTGACCTAAGCGCGTGTCACTCCTTGCGTTCGTCGGATTTCTCGCCGGTGCTTCACCGCCCGCAAGGCAACCGACACGGCCTGGGCGTGTCGCGTCGCGTCGACGAGCGTCTACCGACGTTGCTCTGCCGCCGTCGAGCTCCGCCATCGCGCTGTCGTCGTTGACGGCTGATTGTCAACCGGCACTCGGCGCAGGGCGACGAACGGTCCGAAGGCGACGGCCGATGCGACACAGAGGTGGACGGCGAGGAGCACGTCGTGAAGGGCATGACCGCCCCGACCGGACAACGGACCGCCGACGTCCCCATCCCATCCCGATGCAAGGCGACCGCCAATGCGACGGGAAACCGGACGGCGGACCCGACACGCCAGCGTGACGTTGCGGGGCGGGATTCGGCGGACCGGACGCTCGATCGTGGTCAGGGATGACCAGCCGGATTTCTTGGCAGTCTCGGGAAGGTGGTCAGACGCCTGTCCAGGGTGACCAGGCACGTTTCGCAGGCTGCACGCCGGATTTCTTCCCCGGTTGCGAGGAGCCGATGCGCCTAGCGATACCAATAGCCGACCGTGCCTGGAGAATGCCGATGAGTCCACCTGACCTGTTCACCGTCACCGAAGCAGCCACCGTGTTGCGGATCGGCCGCACGACCGCCTACGAGCTCGCCCGTCGCGACCTCGCCACCGGTGGGGGCGAAGGACTGGGCGTGGTGCGGATCGGTGGGCAGCTGCGAATCCCGAGGGTTGCGCTCGAGCGAATCGTCGGCCGGTCGCTCACCGGCCCGGCCGGCGACGTTGACCAAGGCGGGGCCGTCGTGCTGCCTCACGCCGTCGTTCCCGACTCACCAACCGCTTTCGTCGAAACACGAGCAGCTGCGATCGGTCGGGCTCGTCGCACCGTGTCGGTGGATCAGCTGCGGTTCGACGCGTGATCGGTTGCTCGGTCGGCTGGACGGTGCCTTGGTCAGGTGCCATTTCGTTCGACGCACTTGCACCACGGTGCCCCGCCGCCGGTCACGCGGGCTGTCGCCTCTGGCTGTCGCCTTGTTGAGCATCGGCAAACTCGCCGCCGGCGCCGGCGACTACTACACCGCAATGGTCGCCGACGGCGCCGAGGAGTACTACACGACCACTCCTGAAGCCCCCGGCGAGTGGGTTGGCGCAGCGGCGCTACAGCTGGGCTTGTCCGGCACGGTCCGACCCGACGACTTCACCGCCGTGCTCGAACACCGCTATCCGGGAACGAACGTCAGAATCACCGCCGCACGATCCGCTCCGACCGTCGCAGCGTTCGATGCCACGTTCAACGCACCCAAGTCGGTGTCGATCCTCCACGGTCTCGGCACCCCCGACATCCGAACTGCTGTCCGGCACGCGCACGATGTTGCTGTTCGTGAAGCGCTCGCTGTGTTCGAGACGGAAGCATCACGGGGTCGACGCGGCCACGGCGGCGCTGACATCGTTGCCGGTGACGGGTTCGTCGCCGCAGCGTTTCGCCACCGCACGTCGCGGGCCGGTGACCCGCACCTCCATACCCATATGGTGGTCGCGAACCTGGTGCATGGGCCTGATGGTCGGTGGACGGCGTTGGATGCCAGGCCGCTCTACCACTGGTCCAAGACCGTCGGCTACCTGTACGAGGCTGAGCTCCGCCACCAACTCTCCACCACGCTGGGTGTCGACTGGCGGGCGGTGCGACGCGGGATCGCGGATGTCACCGCCGTGCCGATGCGGGTGGTTGACGAGTTCTCCACGCGCCGCCACGAGATCGAAGCCCACATGGCCGCCAACGGAGGAGACTCGGCACGCGCCGCCCAGGTCGCCGCCTACGCAACACGTCGCATGAAAGACCACACCGCGACCCCCGAGACGCTGCTCGACGGATGGCGCCAACGCGCCGTTGACCTCGGTTTCGACGCGGAGCTGGTCTGCGATCAGTTCAACGCCTGCATCGACGAACGGCGCGATGTCGGGCTTGTTCATCTCACCCCGATGTTCGAGCGGCTCGCCGGCCCGCACGGCTTGACCCGGAACCGGTCGATGTTCGGGCGCCGCGACGTCATTCAGGGGATCTGCGAGCTCCTTCCGAACGGGGCGCCGATCAACAGCATCGTCGAGTGGGCCGACCTGTTCGTTGCGTCCGAGCACTGTGTTCAGCTCACCGGCACGGGTGCTGCAGCGATCCGAACCAAGAACGGTCGACTCGTCTCAGCAAAGACCGACGAGACCCGCTTCAGCACCCCCGACATGCTGGCCACCGAACGCCAACTCATCGATTCTGCTGTCCGTCGTACCGGTGACGGGGTCGGCACTGCGGATCATCGTCACGTCGACGCGGCGGTCAACGGTCGGCCGACGTTGAGCGACGAGCAGATGCGGATGGTGTGGCGTGTCTGTTTCAGCGGCGCCGGGGTCGACATCGTCGAAGGTGTCGCCGGGGCTGGCAAGACCTACGCGCTCGCTGCCGCTAACCAGGCGTGGACCGACGGCGGCCAAACGGTGATCGGGTGTGCGCTCGCCGCGAAGGCGGCGCGGCAGCTCCAGACCGACGCCGACATTCCGTCGGTGACGATCGACCGGCTTCTCATCGACTTGGACCGGCCCGAGCGCGGAGGCCTTGCCCCGAACACCGTGATTGTGGTGGATGAGGCTGCGATGGTCGGGACCCGCAAATTGCTGCGGCTCCTCGACCACGCCGACCACGCCCGGGCGAAGGTCGTTTTGGTGGGTGACCCGTGCCAACTTCCCGAGATCGAAGCCGGCGGCGCGTTCACCGGGCTCCGCCGACGCCTCGACGCCAGCCTTCTTGCCACGAACCGGCGCCAACAGGCGTCGTGGGAACGGACCGCGCTCGCCCACCTACGCGTCGGCGACACCGATACCGCCGTCGACGCCTACCTCGACCACGGCCGGGTCAAGATCGCATCACCCGGATCAGACGCCCGAGAGCAGATGGTCGACGACTGGTACGACGCGCGGCAATCCGGGACGGCGGTCATGCTCGCGTCAACCCGTGCCGAGGTCGACGCACTCAACCGGTTGGCGCGCCGCCGACTTCAGGCTGATGGCACGGTCGGTGGCGATCGGGTCACGCTCGCCGGGGTGGCGCTCACCGAAGGTGATCTCGTC
>WBZX01002523.1_pt1 | contig 12348 bp, 7 predicted proteins | sample 5204211 | NCBI WGS metagenome assembly WBZX01 (sample SAMN12344362, study PRJNA552823) | activated sludge metagenome | biome: Activated sludge suspended growth; feature: Nitrification reactor; material: Wastewater; isolation source: activated sludge from nitrification reactor of wastewater treatment...
CACATAGGCGTTGCCGCACGCGTCGAGGGCGACGCCTTGCGCGAACTGCTGCTCTGTGTCCCCGAAGGACCGACTCCAGAGGTGCGCGCCCGGGCCGTCCCCCGCGCCGGAGGCGGTCGCGCCGCACGCCCCCGCGGCCTCGGCGGCGACGCACGCCCCCGCGCCCCCGCTGGACGAGTCGCACGCCGTCCCCCCGAGCCCGAACCCGACGACGAACAAAGGAACAAGCACTCTCGTCCGCAACATGGTTATCTCCAGGCCGAGCCCAGGCAGGTCCCCCCTCCGCCGCAAGGCCCGTGGGCGCCCCACAGCAAGGACCGATCCGGCGCGACGGTCCCCCACGAACAGGCCGCCTTTCACGCACCCTCCCCGCCCCTGTGCGCTCCGGTGCACGCTCCGGACACGGGCTGTGCGGCGCGGTGCTCACGGCTCCTTCGGCGGAGAGAGGCCTGCGCGTTCGCGCTCTGCGAGCCCCAATCGATCTCATCGCCTCGTTGCCACGGGGGACGGGCCATACGACCATGCCCGCGTGAGCGAAACTCCCCGGTCGCCGTCGCGCGTCGAGGCTTCGGTCGCGGCCGTGAGCCTGGGCGTGCTCGCGCTCGCGTCGCCGCTCCGCAGGCTTTGGGCGCAGCCGTCGCTCGGGCCCGCGGCGCCCTTCGTCGTCTGGATCGTCGTCGTCGTCGCCGCGGCGCTCCTCTTCCGCGCCGCGGGCCGAACGCCGGAGTAGGCGGTTGGGATCGTTCGCGCCCTCGCACCTGTTCGCCGCCGCCGTCGCTTACCTCGCGATCCTCTTCGGCCTCGCTTACGCCTCCGCCCGCGCACCCGCGCTCCGCAGGCTCGCCGCGCACCCGTGGACGTACACGCTCGGGCTCGGCGTCTACGCCTCTTCGTGGACGTACTACGGCAGCGTCGGCTTCGCCGCGAAGCACGGCCTCACCTTCCTCGCGGTGTACATGGGCGCCACGCTCGGGTGCCTCGCCTCGCCGATCCTGTGGGCGAAGGTCCTTCGACTGACGCGGGAGCATCGCCTCGGCTCGGTGGCGGATTTGCTCGCGTTCCGGTTCGGCGGGCGGCGCGTCGGGGCCGCCGTCGCCGCGTTCGCGCTCCTCGCGAGCGTCCCCTACGTGGCGCAGCAGATCCACGCCGTGAACGACTCGGCGCGCACGATCCTGGGCGCGCCCCCCGGCCCCGTGGCGGGCCTCGTGATCACCGCGCTGCTCTCGCTCTTCGCGATGGCGTTCGGGGCGAGCGGGAGGGCCCCGCAGGAGCGGCACGAGGGGCTCGGCATCGTCGTCGCGTTCGAGTCGCTGGTGAAGCTGGCGGCGATGCTCGCGGCCGGCGGCGCCGCGCTCTTCGGCGTGCTCGGAGGCGCCCCCGGGCTCGCGAGGTTCCTCTCGGAGCACCCCGCCGCGCTGGAGCGCCTCTACGCGCCGGTGCATCAGGGCACGGGGTTCGGCGCGGTGCTCGTGCTCTCGTTCGGGGCCGTGTTCCTCCTGCCCCGGCAGTTTCACATGGCCTTCGCGGAGGGCACGCAGGACCGCTCGCTGCGGTTCGCTTCCATCGCCTTCCCTCTCTTCCTCGTGCTGCTGAACCTCGGCGTGTTGCCCATCCTCTGGGCCGGCACGCTCGTCGCGCCGGCGGAGGCGCCGGACACGTACGTGCTCGCGGTGCCGCACGCGCTCGGCATGTCCACGCTCACGGTGCTCGTCTTCATCGGCGGCGTGTCGGCCGCGAGCGCGATGGTGGTCGTCACGACGATCGCGCTCGCGGGCATGTGCGTGAACCACCTGATCTTGCCGGCTCGCCTCGATGTCCTGCGGCGCGATCCGTACCGGCGCGTGAAGTGGCTGCGGCGCGCGCTCATGGGCGCGATCGTCCTCGCGGGCTACCTCTTCGATCGCCTCCAAGCGACGCGCGGCCCCCTCGTGCTGACGGGCCTCGTCTCGTTCATCGCGTTCGCGCAGCTCCTCCCCGGGGTGCTCGCGCTGCTCTACTGGAAGCGCGCGACGCGGACGGGGCTCCTCGCCGGGCTCTCCGCGGGCGCCGTCGTGTGGGCGGGCACCGCGCTCGCGCCGCTCTTCGGGGCGCCGCTCGCGGGCGGCCTCGGGGTGGCGCTCGGCCTCGATCCCGAGGACGCGTGGACGGCGCCGACCATCGTGTCCCTCGCGCTCAACGTCGCGCTCCTCTTCGGGGTGAGCCTCTCGACGGACCAGCGCGAGGACGAAGCTCGATCCGCCGAGGTCTGCGCCGGCCGCGATCCGGTCACGCGGCCCCTGGCCCCGGCGCGCACCTTCGGCGAGCTCCGGGAGCGCCTCGACCGCGCCCTCGGGCGCGACACAGCGGAGCACGAGATCGCGCGCGCCCTCGCCGAAGCGGGCCTCGCCGCGGGCGAGGCGCCCGAGGCCGTGCCCCCCCGCGTGGCCGCGGCCGTCGAGCGAAACCTCTCGGGCGTGTTCGGCCCCGTGCTCGCGCGCCTGGTGCTCGACGTGCGCCGATCCTCGCTGGACGACGGGGCCGCGTGGGCCGAGCAGCTCCGCTTCCTGGAGGGCCGGCTCCGCGAGGCACCGGCGGATCTCTCGGGCGCCGCGGCGCAGCTCGACGGCCTGCGCCGCTACCTCCGCGCGGTGCTCGAGGAGCTGCCGATCGGCGTGTGCGCGCTCGGGCCCGACGACGCGGTGATCCTCTGGAACCGCGCGCTCGCCGCGATCACAGGCGTCGTCGCGGTCCGCGCCGTGGGCGCTCCGCTCTCGGCGCTCCCGGGGCCGTGGGGCGCGGCGCTCGCGAGCGCCGAGGACGCCCCCGAAGGCGCGCGCGAGGTGGAGGCGCAGGTCGACGGCGCCCCGCGCGTGCTCTTCGTCCGCAAGGCCACCGTCGATCGCAGCGTGCTCCCCGGCGCGGCGCGCGGCTCCGGCCCCTTCGGCCTCGTCCTGCTCGTCGAGGATCGCACCGAGCGCCTCGCGCTCGAAGCGGAGCTCGCGCACAAGGACAGGCTCGCGTCGATCGGCCGCCTCGCCGCGGGCGTCGCGCACGAGATCGGCAACCCGCTCACGGGCATCGCGTGCCTCGCGCAGAACCTCGAGAGCGAAGGGGGCCCTCCCGAGGTGCGCGATCGCGCGGGGCAGATCCTCGCCGAGACGCGCCGCATCGACGGCATCGTGCGGGTGTTGCTCGGGTACAGCCGCTCGGGGCGCGACGGGAGCGCCGCGAGCTTCCGGCCCCGCGTCGAGCGCGTCGATCTCGCGAAGATCGTCGACGACGCCGTGCGCCTCGTGCGCGTGGATCGCTCCGCGAAGCGCGCCAAGGTGCAGACCGCCGTCGAGGACGACCTCGTCGTCGCGGGCGACGCGCAGCGCCTCGTGCAGGTCTTCGTGAACCTCCTCACGAACGCGTGCGACGCCTCCGACGAGGGCGGCCTGGTGCTCGTCACGGGCGAGGCCGAAGGCGGGGCGGCGGCGCTGCGCGTCGTCGATCACGGCACCGGCATCGCGCGCGAGGTGCAAAAGCGCATGTTCGAGCCGTTCTTCACCACCAAGGAGCCCTCGCGCGGCACCGGTCTCGGCCTCTCTGTCGTGCACCAGATCGTCGACGAGCACGGAGGCTCGATCGCCGTCGAGAGCGAGGAGGGCGTCGGCGCGGCGATCCTCATCCGGCTTCCGCTCGCGCCGCCGCCGGTGCAGGGTGGCCGCACGGAGGCGCGGTAGTCGGATGGCGCAGATTCTGGTGGTGGAGGACGAGCTCGTCATCCGAGCCGAGCTGCGCAGGCTCCTCGCGCGCCAGGGCCACGACGTCGCCGAGGCCGGCAGCGTCCGCGAGGCCGAGACCGAGCATCACCTCGACCGCTTCGATCTCGTCCTCGCCGACGTGCGCCTGCCGGGAGCGCTCGGCACCGAGCTCGTCGGAAAGGCCCCCGGCGTCCCGGTGCTCCTCATGACGAGCTACGCGACAGTGCGCTCCGCCGTGGACGCGATGAAGTGCGGCGCCGCCGACTACATCGCCAAGCCCTTCGACCACGACGAGCTGCTCGCCCTGATCGATCGCCTCGTCGCCGGGCCGCGACAGGGTCGCCCGGCGGCCCCGGCGAAGGGGATAGCCCCGCCCCCCGGCGATCCCGCCGAGCTCGCCGGGATGGTCGGAGCGTCGCCCCAGATGCGCGCCGTCGCCGCCCGCGTGCGCAAGGTCGCCCCCACCGACGCGACGGTCCTCGTGCTCGGCGAGTCCGGCACAGGCAAGGAGATCGTCGCGCACGCGATCCACCGCCTGAGCCCTCGGGCAGACCGCCATTTCGTCCCCGTCAACTGCGCGGCCATCCCCGACGGCCTGATCGAGAGCGAGCTCTTCGGCCACGAGCGCGGCGCCTTCACCGGCGCGATGACCGCCCACGTCGGCCTCGTCGAGGCGGCGCACCAAGGCACGCTGTTCCTCGACGAGATCGGCGAGCTCCCCCTCGCGGCCCAGGCGCGGCTCCTCCGCTTCCTCCAGACAGGCGAGGTCCGCCCCGTCGGCGCCACCCGCCCGCGCGAGGTCTCCGTCCGCCTCGTCGCCGCCACCCACCGCGATCTGCCCGCGATGGTCGAGGCTGGCACGTTCCGCAAAGACCTCTTCTTCCGCCTCCGCGTGATCGAGGTGAAGCTCCCCCGCCTCCGCGACCGTGATGGCGACGCCCTCCACCTGGCCCGCCGCTTCCTCACCCGCCACGCCGAGCGGAGCGGACAGCCCCTCTTCTGCCTCGGCGCCGCCGCGGAGCAGGCCATTTTGGCTCACCCGTGGCCCGGCAACGTCCGCGAGCTCGAGAACGCGATCGAGCGGGCGATCGTCCTCTGCGAAGGGGGCGAGATCACGCCGGATCTCCTGGGCCTCGGTGAGGAGAGCGACGTCTGCGCTCCCGAAGCTCCGAGCGCCCCGAGGAGCGCCCCCGCGAGCGTGGAGCCCGGCCCGAGGAGCGACTCCGCCGCGTCGCCGCCGGCGAGCTCCGACTCCCTCGAAGAGTACTTCCGGAGGTTCGTCCTCCTGCACCAGGCCGAGCTCAGCGAGACGGAGCTCGCCAGACGACTCGGCATCAGCCGCAAGACCCTGTGGGAGCGCCGGCAGCGCCTGGGCCTCGCCCGGCCCCGCTGAGAGGAGGGGGCCCGTGCGGCCGGGCTACGATTCGTAACATCCCTTTGTTACGAAACACCCCACCTCCAGGATCCGCGCGGTGACCCTGCGGCGCGTCGCCGCCATTTTCCCCGAAAATGACGATTTCGCGTCGCGGCAATGACGCGCTGACACACACGCTCCCCGCCTGGTCCGCGCATTGCCAAGGTCCCTTTCGCCATGAAGAGACCCCTCGCTGTCGCCCTGACCATCGGCCTCGGACTGCCCTCGATACACTCCGCACGTGCCGAGTATCCCGCCGAGCTCGACAAGGGGGTGAAGATCGATCTCGGCTCCCCCGACAGGTTCCTCCGGATCATGACATGGCAGCAGCTTTGGCTCCGGTACGCCGAGTACAACCCCGGCTCCCTCGTGCGCGGCCAGGTCCGCCAAGACGGCTTCGACATCGGGATCCGCCGCTCCCGCCTGCTCCTCCACGGCCAGATGACGAAGGACCTCCTCCTCGTCCTCCACGCCGGCATCAACAACCAGAACACCGTCGGCGGCGGCTTCGGGCTCGGCACGGACGGCCCCAAGAAGCCGCAGATCTTCATCCACGAGGCCTATGGCGAGTACACCCTCGTCGGCGATCACCTCGCCCTCGGCGGAGGCCTCCACTACTGGAACGGCGTCTCGCGCATGGCCAGCGCCAGCACGGTCTCCTTTCTGACGACGGACGCCCCGATCTTCAACTGGCCCACCATCGACAAGACCGACCAGTTCGGCATGCAGCTCGGCGTCTATGCCAAGGGCCACTTCGGCAAGCTCGAATACCGCGTGGCCCTGAACAAGCCATTCGCCGTGCCCGAGGGCAAGCCCGACGTCGGAAAGACCGACTACGACCCGACCTCCGACACATGGGCAGGACAGGGTTACCTCAAGCTCGACTTCCTCGACAGGGAGTCGAACGTGCTGCCGTACTACGCCGGCACCTACCTCGGGAAGAAGCGCGTCTGGAACATCGGCGCCGGCGTCTACTACCACCCTGGCTCCATGGCGCACCTCACCCTCGCGGGCGAGAAGCGCCGGGACGACACCCTCGTCCTGGGCGTCGACTCCTTCGTGGATCTCCCCACCGGGGGCGGCAGCGCCTTCACGGGATACGTGAATGTCGTCTACCAGAACTTCGGCCCCGACTACGTCCGCAACATCGGTATCATGAACCCGTCCCTCGGCACGGACGAGGTCGCCAAGAAGTCGTTGAACGGCGCCGGCAACGCCCTCCCCACCGTCGGCACGGGCACGACCTACTACGCGCAGGCCGGCTTCCTCCTCCCCGACGTGCTCGGCAAGGCGGGCCAGCTCCAGCCCTTCGCGGCGATGCGCTTGTCCAACTACGAGGGGCTCGACGGCCCTGTCCTCGTCCCCGAGGCGGGCGTGAACTGGTTCGTGGCAGGGCACCACGCCAAGATCACTCTCCAGTACAGGAGCCGCCCTGTCTTCGACGTCAAGGACGGCAAGAAGGTCGAGACCGACAGGAAGAGCGAGCTCACCACGCAGCTCGGGTTCACGTTCTGACAGCCGCGGCGCCGGGGGCGGCGCGAACATCGATGAAGGCCGCGAGCGCAGAGGGGCGCCGCGAGCGCAGAGGGGCGCCGCGCGCGCCTCGAGACAGGCACACACCTCACGGAGGACTCATGGAGAACGAAGCTCACCTCTTGCCCAAGATCACGACGATGGCCGAGTACGAGGACCTCCACCGGAGGAGCCTCGCGGATCCGGAGGGCTTCTGGGGCGACTGGTCCCGCATGCTCACGTGGTACCACGCGCCGCTCAGCACACTCGACGTCGACGAGGAGGGGACCGACGCCTCCTGGTTCTCCGGCGGGCGCCTCAATGCCTGTTTCAACTGCGTCGATCGCCACGCCGCGCGCACCCCGAAGAAGACAGCGATCCTCTGGGTCAAGAACGATCCCGGTCAGTATGAATACATATCGTATTCCAAGTTGAAGCACGAGGTCGGCCGCCTCGCCAACGTGCTCAAGGCGCAGGGCGTCCGCGCGGGAGATCGCGTGTGCCTCTACATGCCGATGATCCCCGAGCTCGTCTATGCCATGCTGGCCTGCGCGCGGATCGGCGCCGTCCACACGATCGTGTTCGGCGGCTTCTCCTCCGAGTCCCTCCGCGAGCGCATCCTCGACGCGGGCGCCGAGATCGTGATCACAGCGAACGAGGGGCCCCGCGGCCACAAGGCCGTCCACCTCAAGGCCCTCACCGACGCCGCCATCGAGGGCCTCGCGCAGGTGCGCCGCGTCCTCGTCGCCCGCCGCACCGACACCCCTGTCCCGATGCGGGCGGGCCGCGATCTCTGGCTCGACGAGGAGGTGGCCCGACAGCGATCCACCTGCCCGGCCGAGTGGATGGCCTCCGAAGACCCCCTGTTCATCCTCTACACCTCGGGCTCGACAGGCAAGCCGAAGGGCGTCCTCCACACCACCGCGGGATACCTCCTCCATGCGGCGGCGAGCTTCCAGATCATCTTCGATCACCGACCCTCCGACGTCCACTTCTGCACCGCCGACATCGGCTGGATCACAGGCCACAGCTACATCGTCTATGGCCCCCTCGCGAGCGGCGCGACGACCGTCCTCTTCGAGTCCGTCCCCACCTTCCCGGACGAGGGGCGGCTCTGGGAGATCGCCGATCAGCTCGGCGTCACGACCCTCTACACGGCGCCGACGGCCCTCCGCTCCCTCATGGCCGCGGGCGACGAGGTCCTCGCCCGCTCTCGCCGCGACACGCTGCGGGTCCTCGGCAGCGTCGGCGAGCCCATCGCCCCCGAGGTCTGGCGCTGGTACAAGGACAGGGTCGGCCACTCCAAGGCGGCTGTCGTGGACACCTTCTGGCAGACGGAGACAGGAGGGATCCTCATCTCCCCCCTTCCCTTCCTCACGCCCGACAAGCCCGGCGCCGCGACGCGCCCCTTCTTCGGCGTCGAGCCGGTCCTGGTGGACAACGACGGTCACGTCGTCTGTGGCGACGGCGTGAGCGGCAATCTCTGCATCGCGAGGCCCTTCCCCGGCCGCGCGCGGACCATCTGGGGCGACCACCGCCGCTTCCGTGAGACCTACTTCTCCCGCTTCCCGTCCCTCTATTTCACGGGCGACGGCGCGATCCGCGACGCGGACGGCGACTACACGATCACCGGCCGCGTGGACGACGTGCTCAACGTCTCCGGCCACAGGCTCGGATCCGCCGAGATCGAGGGCGCCCTCGTCGCCCACGAGTCCGTCGCCGAGGCCGCGGTGGTCGGCGTCCCGCACCCGATCAAGGGCGTCGGCATCTTTGCCTATGTCGTCCTCCGCGCCGACGAGCGCGACCGCACCCCGGACGAGATCAGGGGCGCCCTCAAGGAGCAGGTGCGCCACGCGATCGGCCCCATCGCCACGCCCGACGCCGTCCAGATCGTCCCCGGACTGCCCAAGACCCGGAGCGGCAAGATCATGCGCCGGATCCTCCGCGGCATCGCCGTCGGCCAGACCGCCGACTTCGGCGACACCTCCACCCTCGCCGATCCGATGATCGTCGACGTGCTCGTCCGCGCCCTCGCCAAGAAAGAAGCGTCCCCGTGAGCCAGACTCCCCTCTCTCCCCTCGAGCTCATCACGGCCAGGAGACAGCGACTGGCCCTGATCCTGACAGCGGTGATGGTGCTGATCTACTTCGGCTTCATCCTGCTCGTCGCCTTCGACAAACCCCTCCTCGGGACGCTCGTCGCCCCGGGCCTCTCGGTCGGGATCGTCCTCGGCGCCGCCGTGATCATCACCGCGTGGATCGTGACTGGCATCTACGTCTGGTGGGCGAACAAGCACTATGACAGCGTCGTCGCCGAGACCCGGAAGCTCGAAGGAGGTGCGCGATGATCGCCGCCGCGCTCGGACAGGTCAGCTCGACAGCCATCGCCTTCTTCTTCGTCTTCATCACGCTCACCATGGCGATCACCGGCTGGGCGGCCCGCAAGACCAAGACCACCTCCGAGTTCTTCGCGGCCGGCGGCAACGTCACCGGCTTCCAGAACGGCCTCGCCCTCGCGGGCGACTTCATGAGCGCAGCCAGCTTCCTCGGGATCGCCGGCCTCGTCGCCACCTCCGGGTTCGACGGCCTCATCTACTCCGTCGGCTGGCTCGTCGGCTGGCCGATCGTCACCTTCCTCATCGCGGAGCCCCTCCGGAACCTCGGCAAGTACACCTTCGCCGACGTGCTCGCCTATCGCCTCCGCCAGCGCCCCGTCCGCGTCGCGGCGGCGGGCGGCGGCCTCGCGGTGATCGGCTTTTACCTGATCGCCCAGATGGTCGGCGCCGGCAACCTCATCGTCCTCATGTTCGGCCTGAAATACGAGGTCGCCGTCCTCGTCGTCGGCTGCGTCATGCTCGCCTACGTCCTGTTTGGTGGCATGATCGCGACGACCTGGGTGCAGATCATCAAGGCCGTCCTGCTCCTCGGCGGCGCCATCCTGCTCGCGTTCCTCGCGCTCTCCGCGTTCGGGTACAGCCCTGTCCGCCTGTTCGAGGCCTCCGCCGCCCAATACGGCCCCTCCGTCCTCGCCCCCGGCAAGCTCGTCCAGAACCCCGTCGAGGCCGTCTCTCTCGGCATCGCCCTCATGTTCGGCACCGCCGGATTGCCCCACATCCTCATGCGCTTCTACACCGTCCCCAACGCCCGCGCGGCGCGGACCTCCGTATTCTACGCGACAGGCTTCATCGGCCTCTTCTACCTGGTGACGTTCATCCTCGGCTTCGGCGCCTCCGTCCACGTGGGCCGCGACGTCATCACAGGGGCGGACAAGGGCGGCAACATGGCGGCCCTCCTCCTCGCCGACGCCGTCGGAGGCCGCGTATTCTTCGGCTTCATCTCCGCCGTCGCCTTCGCCACGATCCTCGCCGTCGTGGCGGGACTGACCCTCTCCGGCGCCGCCGCGCTCTCCCACGATCTCTGGGTCAACGTCATCAAGCACGGAAAGGCCGACGAGAGCGAGCAGCTCCTCGTCGCCAAGGCCGCGACGGTCCTCCTCGGCGTCATGGCCATGGTCCTCGGCGTCGTCTTCAAGGGCCAGAACGTGGCGTTCATGGTCGGGCTCGCCTTCGCCATCGCGGCGAGCGCCAATTTCCCGGCCCTCTTGCTCTCCATGGTGTGGAAGCGGCTCACCACCCGCGGCGCGACGGCGAGCATGTGGACAGGCGTCACGAGCGCCATCCTCCTCATCGCCCTCTCTCCCACTGTCCAGATCGACCTCCTCCACCGATCGAGCGCCATCTTCCCCTTGAAGAACCCAGGGATCATCACCGTCCCGCTCTCCTTCCTCGTCGCGATCGTCGTCAGTCTCGTGGCCCGTGAGCCGGAGGCCGAGGCCAAGTTCGCCGAGGCCCACCGCCGGATGCACCTCGGCGACCCGGTCCGCCGTCCCTCCATGACAGCCGAAGTCCCGGTGCCCGCCCCCGACGCGGCGTCGACGGCCGTGCTCGAACCTTGAGCGTCGCATGCCTGCGACGTGCCGCCGCAGCACGTCGCGCTCGTCCGCGGGCAGCGCCGCGAGGGGGGTCTTCAGCGCCTGGAGAACGTCGTCGCGATACCGTGTCTTCAGAAAGGCCAGCTCCGGATCCGCCGAGGGGGGTGAAGAGCCCGCGAGCTTCATCCGGCCCTTGACACTGGCCCCCCCACCGGCCTAGCCGTGACGTCCCATGGATAGCGGCTGGCAGATCTACCTCGCGACCCGCAAGAAGAACGACCAGGTCTTCAACCACTACTTCATGCGGCCGATCGCGGGGTACATGGTCGCGCTCCTCGCGCCGACGGGCGTCACCCCGAACCAGATCACCATCTTCAACCTCTTCGCCTTCGTCGTCGCGGCCGGCCTCCTCATCGCGCTCCCGACCTTCACGGGCGGCCTCATCGCCATCGGCGTCCTCGAGTTCAGCTACCTCTTCGACTGCACCGACGGCATGCTCGCGCGCCACAAGAAGCTCGCGTCCAAGTCCGGCCACCTCTTCGACTTCTTCACCGACGAGATCAAGGCCACGCTGCTCGTCGGCGCCCTCGGCCTCCGCGCCTATTTCACGGGCGGCTTCGGCTTCGACGCGAAGGTGTGGCAGCCCGCGGACGTGCGCTTCCTCTTCGCGGCGCTGGCCGGCGTCGTCGTCATCTCCTCGGCCACGTCGCTCACCAACTTCGTGCGCCGCCCCGAGCTGACGGGCAGCGAGACCCCCGTCGAAGCGCACTACGAGACGGTCAAGGTGGCGCGCCCCGAGGGCCCGGTCCGCTGGGCGATCTGGTCAGTCACGACCTTCCTCCGCTTCCTCAACCACTACCCCAGTCACATCTGGATCTTCGCCGTCCTCGGCCGGTTGGAGCTGTTCTTCTGGGTCTACGCGGCCATCAACCTGCTCTACCTCGGCCGCGGCTGGCTGGGCATCCTGCTCCGCTTCGGCCGCACCTGAGAGCGCTCTCTCTCCTTCTTTTCTCGGGGGCGCGGCAGGCGACCTCCCCCACCTGTCGCGCCGCCAACGCGTCTCCGCGCCGCCTCCCCCCGAGGCCGCGCGCCGCGGCGCCACATCGGATGTTGCCGGCCGGGCGCCGGACGGCTACGTAGGCCGCAACATGGCTTCCAGCTCGAAGATCGTCCCGCCGCGAGGCATGCGCGACATCCTTCCCGAGGAGTACTTTCTCCGGGAGAGCCTCATTTCCATCATCCGCGATGTGTACGAGTCGCACGGCTACGCCGGCATCGACACGCCCGTCCCCGAGCGCATCGAGTACCTCACCGCCAAGGCCGGCGGCGAGACCGAGCAGCTCATGTTCAAGATCCTGAAGCGCGCGCAGGAGGGCGGCGACGAGGGCGGCGCCCCCACCGAGCTCGCCGACATGGGCCTCCGGTACGATCTCACGGTCTCGCTGTGCCGCTACTACGCGACCAACCACGCGCACCTGCCGGCGATCTTCCGCCGCTACCAGATCGCCCCCGTCTGGCGCGCGGACCGCCCCCAGCGCGGCCGTCTCCGCGAGTTCTACCAGTGTGACGTGGACGTGATTGGCATCAAGGACTCGCTGCCCGAGTGCGAGGTCATCCTCGCCACGACGCACGCGCTCCGCCGGCTGGAGGTCGGCGACACCTTCGTCAAGCTGAGCGATCGCCGCCTCCTCCCCCTTGTTTTCCAGGCGATGGGCTTCGACGACGGGCAGACGCGGCGGGCGATGGTCTCCATCGACAAGCTCGACA
>WBZX01001840.1_pt2 | contig 12346 bp, 11 predicted proteins | sample 5204211 | NCBI WGS metagenome assembly WBZX01 (sample SAMN12344362, study PRJNA552823) | activated sludge metagenome | biome: Activated sludge suspended growth; feature: Nitrification reactor; material: Wastewater; isolation source: activated sludge from nitrification reactor of wastewater...
GGCTGCACAGCACGGGTGCGCTGGGTGCCGGCATGCCGATGCAGATGCGCACCGGCACGGGCCGGCACGTGATCGTCGACGGCCGGGTCGAGTTGCTCGAGCCGCCGCACCGCTTCGTCCACACGCACCGCTTCACGCAGTTCGACGACCCGGTGTGCCGCGTGAGCTACGAGCTGCGGCCGGTGGGCGACGGCGTCGAAGTGACGCTCACGGTGTCGGGCATGCCCGCGGGCACCCGCACCGCCAAGAGCATGGCCAGCGGCGGCACGAGCATCCTGGCGGCGCTCAAGGCCATCTGCGAGACCGGCCGCCCCGCCCTGGGCACGCGGCTCATGTACTGGATGTTCGACCACTTGGAATTCATGCTGCCCGCCCGCACGAAGAGCGAGCACTGGCCGCTGAAGAACGACTGACCCACCCACCGAGGAGACTGCCATGGCCGACCCCACCGCCGCCACGATCACGCAGCTGAAGAACATCCAGTCGCGCACCGGCAGGACGATTGCCGAGCTGCACGCCGCCGTGGCCGCCAGCGGCGCCGTCAAGCACGGCGAGCGACGAAGCTGGCTCATGGCGAACCTCGGCCTCGGCCATGGCGACGCCAACGTGGTGGTCCATTTCATGGACAGGCCCCTGCCCGACCTCGGTGTCGGCGCAGCGCCTGCAGCGGCGCAACCCGCCGCCGGCGACCCGCTGGCGGACATCTACACCGGCGCCAAGGCCGGCCTGCGCCCGCTGCACGACGCGGTGATGGCGCGCATCAAGGGATTCGGCGCGTTCGAGGAGGCGCCGAAGAAGGCGTACATCAGTCTGCGCCGCCGCAAGCAGTTCGCGATGGTGGGGCCGGCCACGAAGGACAGCGTGGAGATCGGCCTGAACGCCAAGGACCTGCCGGCCCACGCGCGCCTGAAGGTGCAGCCGCCGGGCAGCATGTGCCAAGCCACGACGCGCATCACCAGCGCGGCGGAAGTCGACGCGCAGCTCGTGGGCTGGCTGCGACAGGCCTACGACGCGGCGGGCTGATCCGACCCGGGCCGCAGGCGTGGCGCCTCAGCCCGGGGCCCCCGGGTCCCGCCAGCGCAGCACGGGCCAGCCGCGCGCGGCGGCCTCGGCGGCCAGGCGGGCGTCCGGGTCCACCGCCACGGCGCGGCCCACCGCCTGCAGCAGCGGCAGGTCGTTGATGGAGTCGCTGTAGAGCACGCTGTCCTCGCGCTCCAGCGCGCGGCCCTGCGCGGCCAGCCAGTCGCGCAGGCGCGCCACCTTGCCGTCGCGCATGTTCAGCGTGCCGGTGACGGCGCCGCTGAAGCGGCCGTCGGCGGCGATGTCGCATTCGGTGGCGATCAGGTGGCCGATGCCCAGCGCCTTGGCCGTCAGCTCGGTGATGAAGCGGTTGGTGGCGGTGGTCAGCACGATTTCGTCGCCCGCGTGGCGGTGCGCGTCGATGCAGTCCCGGCCCGCGCGCACCAGGCGCGGCAACACGCACTGCGCCAGGAACGCCTCGCGCAGCGGCTGCCACTGCGCCGGCGTGCGGCCGGCCAGCGTGCCGACGTAGAACTCGCAGAACGCCTGCGTGCTCACCGTGCCGGCCTTGTAGTCGGCTTCCATGCGGCGGTTGCGCGGCTCGAACTGCGCGCGGTCGAGCACGCCGCAGTCCATCAGGAACTCGCACCACAGCACGTCGCTGTCGCCGTCGAGCAGCGTGTGGTCGAGGTCGAACAGAGCGAGCACGCCTACGGCTGCCTGAGGTGCCAGGCCTTGGGACGGGTGAAGGCGAGCAGCCCGTGCGTGGACAGCGTGAGACCGATGCCCGAATCGCCCACGCCGCTCCACGGCAGGCGCGGGCTGACGCGGTCGCAGCAGTTCCAGTAGACGCTGCCGGCGTTGACGCGCGCGAGCAGCGCGCGCGCGGCGGCCTCGTCGCGCGTGTAGACGCCCGCCGTCAGCCCGTAGCGGGTGTCGTTCATCAGCGCCACGGCCTCGTCGTCGCCGCGCACCTTCTGGATGCCGATCACCGGGCCGAAGCTTTCCTCGCGCATCAGCTCCATCGTGTGGTTCACCTCGGTGAACACGGTGGGCGCGTAGGCGTTGCCGGGCAGGCGGTGGCCGCCGCGGCGCAGCGTGGCGCCCTTGGCCTTGGCGTCGGCCACCTGCGCGTCCAGCACGTCGATCTGCGCGGCGCGCGTGATGGCGCCGATGTAGGTGGCGTCGTCGGCGGGGTTGCCCACCTTGAAGCCGTCCACCGTGGCCAGGAAGTGCTCGACGAACGCGTCGTGCAGCGACTCGTGCACGTAGATGCGCTCGACCGAGCAGCAGCTCTGGCCGCTGTTGTACATGGCGCCGTCGGCCAGCGACTCGGCCGCGGCCTTGGGGTCGGCGTCGGCGCGCACGTAGGTCGGGTCCTTGCCGCCGAGCTCGAGCTGCAGCTTCACCAGCCGGCCCGCCAGCGCCTGGGCGATGCGCGTGCCGGTGGCATGGCTGCCGGTGAAGAACAGGCCGTCGATCGGCTGCGCCAGCAGCGCCGCGCCGGCCTGCCCGCCGCCCACCACCAGCGCCAGCACGTCGTCGGGCGTGCCGGCGTCGTGCAGCAGGCGCACCAGGTGGCGCCCGGTGAGCGTGGCGAACTCGCTGGGCTTGTACAGCACCGCGTTGCCCGCCAGCAGCGCCGGCACCACCACGTTGCAGCTCACGAACCAGGGGTAGTTCCAGGCCGAGATGTTGGCCACCAGGCCCAGCGGCACGTGGGCGATGCGCTCGCGCATCGACGCGTCGTCGAACACCGCCTCCTCGGCGAACGCGGCCTGCGCGTTGGCGATGAAGAAGTCCAGGCGCGGCAGCAGGCCGTTGAGCTCGTTGCGGCTCTGGGCGATGGGCTTGCCGGTCTCCTGGGTCAGCGTGGCGGCCAGCACCTCGCGCTGCGCGGCCACCGCGTCGCGGAAGCGCTGCGCCACGGCGATGCGCTCGGCCAGCGGCTGCGCCGCCCAGGCCGGCTGCGCGGCGCGCGCGGCCGCGGCCTTGGCCGCGATGGCGGCGGCGTCGTCGGCGGGCAGCTCGGCCACCAGGGCGCCGGTGGCGGGGTTGAGGATCTTCAGCATGGGTGCGGTGGTCATGGTGGGGAGGTGCGGCGCGCGGCGGCGCAGGCGGCGCGGAAGTCCGCCAGCAGCGGCGCGTCGTCGATCAGGCTGGCGGGTTCGGCCAGGCCGGCGTGGAACTCGGGATGCCACTGCACGGCGGCCACGTAGGCGGCCTGGCCGGTCCAGCGCACGGCCTCGATGGTGCCGTCGTCGGGGCAGCGCGCTTCCACCACGAAGTCGGGCGCCAGGTCCTTGATGCCCTGGTGGTGCACGCTGTTGACGATGGCGCCGCGCTGGCCGGCGTAGAGCTGCGCCAGCCGCGTGCCGGGCTCGAACGCCACGGGATGGAAGAGCTGGTCGTACAGCGCCGCGTCGCGATGCGGCCGCGCGTCGGGGCGCTGCGTGGCGATGTCCTGCCACAGCGTGCCGCCGAAGGCCACGTTGAGCAGCTGCAGGCCGCGGCACACGCCGAACACCGGCTTGCCCAGCGCCACGAACTCGCGCGCCAGCGCCATCTCGTATTCGTCTCGCACGCGGTCGCCCTGCCAGCGGTCCTGCAGCGGCTGTTCGCCGTAGCTGCCGGGCCAGAGGTCGGACCCGCCCATCAGCACCAGGCCGTCGAGCCACTGCGCGTACTCGGCCAGGCGCGCGGCCGGGTCGGGCGCGGGCACCATCACCGCGAGGTCGCCCTGCGACATCACCCACCGCACCACCGACTGCTCCACGTACTGCAGCGTCTTGCCGGTGAAGATGGGCCGCGCCGGGTCGGCGTGGAAGAAGCACGCCGACACCGCGATCTTGAGCGGCGCCGTCACATCGCCTCCCGGAACAGGCGCTCGTAGTCGGCCGCGGTGGCCTTGATCGGGTTGGTCTGGCCCGCGAAATCGGCCACCGCCAGCGGCACCAGGCCCGGCAGGTGCGCAGGCGTGACGCCGCGCGCGGCCAGGCCGCCGGTGATGCCGATCTCGGCCTTGAGCCGGCGCAGCCAGGGCACGAACTCGGCGCCGCCGCCGGGCAGGCCCGCGGCGTGCGCCAGCTCGTCGAACTTGGCCGGCACGGCGGTCTGGTTCCAGGCCAGCACGGTGTCGATCATCAGCGCGTTGGCCAGGCCGTGGTGCATGTCCACCACCGCGCCGAGCGCGTGCGCGCAGGCGTGCACCGAGCCGAGGTCCTTCTGGAACGCCACGGCGCCCATCAGCGAGCTCATCATCATGTCGGCGCGGGCCTGCAGGTTGCGCGGCTCGCGCACCGCGGTGGCCAGCGCGCGCGCGCCGATGCGCAGGCCTTCGAGCGCGATGCCGTCGCACATCGGGTGCCAGGCCGGCGACAGGTAGCTTTCGATGTTGTGCGTGAGCGCGTCCATGCCGGTGGCCGCGGTCACCGCGGGCGGCAGCGCGAATGTGAGCTCGGGGTCGGCGAACACCGCACGGGCCAGCAGCTTCGGGCTGAACACCGCGCGCTTGACGTGGCTCGCCTCCTCGGCCACCACCGACGAGCGGCCGACCTCGCTACCGGTGCCCGACGTGGTGGGCAGGGCCACGAAGTAGGGCAGCTCGTTGACGATCGGCCGCACCTGCGGGTGGTCCCACACGTACTCGATCACGTCGCCGTCGTGCACCGCCATCAGCGCCACCACCTTGGCCACGTCCAGCGCGGCGCCACCGCCGAAGCCGATGACGCTGTCCGCCCCGTGCGCGCGGAAGGCCGCGGCGCCGGCCATCACCTGGCTGGCGGTCGGGTTGCCGAACACGCCGTCGAACACCGCCACGTCCAGCCCCGCCAGGTGGGTGCGGAACTCCGCCAGCACCGGCAGCGCCGCCAGCGCCCGGTCGGTGACGATCAGCGGGCGCTTGAGGCCCTGCTCCAGCAGGTGCGGCCCGACGAGCGCGCGCGCCCCCGCGCCGAAGTGGATGGGTGTCGGGAAAGAAAAGCGGGTGATGGTCATGAAGGCAACGCGGTCGTCAGATGATTTCGAAATAGCGCCTCAGCTCCCAGTCGGTCACCGCGTCCTGCCACTGGCGCCACTCCCAGTCCCGGGTGGCGGCGAAGTGGTCGACGAACGCGTCGCCGAACCAGTCGCGGGCGATGTCGCTGGCCTGGAAGATGCGCGTCGTCTCGATCAGAGAGCGCGGCGCGCGCGGGATGTTCTCGCCGCCCTGGTTGGTGCCGGTGATCGGCGGCGTGGTGAGCTTGAGCCCCTTCTCGACGCCGTGCATGCCGGCGGCCACCACCGCGGCCATCGCGAGGTACGGGTTGATGTCGGCGCCGGGGCAGCGTGTTTCCAGGCGCGTGGCCTTGGGGCTGCCGGCGATGACGCGAAAGCTCGCGGTGCGGTTGTCCAGGCCCCAGGTGGGCTTGACGGGCGCCCAGAAGCCGTCGACCAGGCGCTTGTAGCTGTTGACCGTGGGCCAGAACATCGGCGCGAACTGCATCAGCGCCTGCAGCTGCCCCGCGAGGTAGCTGTCGAACAGCTTGCTCATCGAGCGCTTGCTCTTCGCGTCGTAGAACAGGTTGGTCTTGCCGTCGGACAGGCTCTGGTGGATGTGCCCGGAGCAGCCGGGGAACTGCTGGCTCCACTTGGCCATGAAGCTGGGCATGACGCCGAAGCGCTTGCCGATCTCCTTGGCGCCGGTCTTGAACAGGATGGCGCGGTCGGCGGACTCGAGCGCGTCGCAGAACTGCAGCGCCACCTCGTACACGCCGGGGCCGGTTTCGGTGTGCAGGCCTTCGATCGGCACGCCGAAGGCGAGCATGTCGTCCATCAGCGCATTGAAGAAGCCGCGCTGGTCGGCCATGCGCAGCAGCGAGTAGCCGAACATGCCGGGCGTGATGGTCTCGGGGCCGACGCCGCGCTTGCCGGCCCAGCTCTGCGGCGTCTCGGCGAAGTTGAACCATTCGAATTCCACGCCGCACATCGGGTCGAAGCCGAGCTTGCGCGCGCGCGCCAGCACGCGCTTCAACACCTGGCGCGGGCACACGGGGTGGGCGCTGCCGTCGGCGTTGACGAACTCGCCCAGGAAGAACGGCACGTTGCCGTCCCAGGGCACGCGGCGCAGCGTGGACGGGTCCAGCCGCGCCAGCGCGTCCGGAAAGCCGTGGTGCCAGCCGGTGACCTGGGTGTTGTCGTAGCACTGGTCGTGCGCGTCCCAGCCCAGCACCACGTCGCAGAAGCCGAAGCCGCCTTCGAGCGCGCCGGCGAACTTGTCGATGTGCAGGTACTTGCCGCGCAGGATGCCGTCGACGTCGCTGACCGCGACCTTGACCTTGGTGACGCCTTCCTTGCGCAGCGTGGCGACGATGTCCTGCGGCTTGTTTGTCTTGCTGGCCATGGTGTTCGTTCGTGCTTGTCGAAGGTCGGTGAGTTTGCTCTTGTGTGCGAGGGTTGACTACGTGTACTCAGGCCGCTGGTCGACAAGCCCGACCTCAAAGCGCCGGCGCCCCACTCGCGATGCCCATCTCGGCCAGCGTGTCCGCCACCGCTTCCACCGCCTGGCGCATCTCGTTCGGGCCGATCGCGCCGATGCAGCCGACGCGGAAGGTTTCCACCTGCGTGAGCTTGCCGGGATACAGCAGGAACCCGCGCGCCTTGGCGCCGTCGTAGAAGCGCTTGAAGTCGTAGCGCGCGTCGGCCGGTGCGTGGAAGGTGACGATGATCGGCGCCTGCACGGCCGGCGCGAGGAACGGCCTGAAGCCCAGGCGCGCCATGCCGCCCACCAGGGTGCGGCAGTTGTCGGTGTAGCGCGCCAGCCGCGCCGGCTGGCCGCCCTCCTCGACGAACTGCGTCATCGCCTCGTCCAGCGCGGCCACCACGTGCGTGGGCGGCGTGAAGCGCCACTGGCCGGTCTTCTCCATGTACTGGTGCTGGTCGTGCAGGTCCATCGCCAGGCTGTGGCTGTGGCCGGCGCAGCCGTCGAGCACGGCCTTGCGGATGAACACGAAGCCCATGCCCGGCACGCCTTCCAGGCACTTGCCGCTGGCTGCCACCAGCGCGTCGAAGCGCACCTTGCGCGCGTCGATCGGCAGCGCGGCGAAGCTGGACATCGCGTCCACGATCAGACCCTTGCCGCGCTTCTCGCACACCGCGGCCACCTCGGCCAGCGGGTTCTCCACGCCGGTGCCGGTCTCGCAGTGGATCAGCACCACGTGCGTGATGGACGGGTCGGCGTCCAGGCGCGCCTGCACGTCGGCAGGGGCGATCGGGCGGTCCTCGGCCACCGGCAGCAGCGTCACCTTGCGGCCCATCAGCTGGGCCAGCTTCGCGGCGCGCTTGCAGTAGGCGCCGTTGTCGGGCACCAGCAGGTGCGCGTCGCGCGGGGTGACGGTGGCCACCGCGGCTTCCACGCTGAAGGTGCCGCTGCCCTGCAGGGGCACCACCACGTGCGTGTCCTGGCCGTGCACCACGTCCAGCAGGCGCGTTCGCACGCGGGCGGTGACGGCGTTGAAGTCGGCGTCCCAGCTGCCCCAGTCGCGCAGCATCGCCAGCTTGGTGCGCAGCGTGGTGGTCAGGGGGCCGGGGGTGAGCAGGATGCGGTCGCGGTCCATCGGGTGTGCCTCAAGGTTTCTTCCAGGCCTGGGTGCGGCGGCCGACCCAGGCGCCAAGCGCCATGAACAGCAGGGTGGCCACGGTGTTGGCGGCGGCGATCAGCACCGCCATGGCCGCGGCGGCGCCCATCTCGCCGGCCTCGTCGAGGTTCAGGATGGCGATCGACGCCACCTTGGTCTCGGGCGCATACAGGAACACCACCGCAGAGATGGTGGTCATGGCGTTGATGAAGAAGTAGCGCGCGATGTCCACCAGCGCCGGCGTGCAGATCGGCAGCGTGACGCGCCAGAAGGTCTTGTAGAACGGCACCTTCAGCGACGCCGACACGGCCTCGAACTCGGCGTCCAGCGCCTTCAGCGCCGTCACCGCGGTGAGGTGGCCGGTGGTGTAGAAGTGGACGATGGTGCAGGCGGTGAGCAGCGCGATCGTCTGGTACAGGCCGTTGAGCGGGTTGGTCGGCGCGTTGAAGAAGAAGATGTAGCCCAGGCCGAGCACCAGGCCCGGCACCGCCATCGGCAACATCGCCAGCAGCCGCACCAGGGTGCGCAGCGGCACCGGCACGCGCGTCTTTTCCACCAGGTAGGCGCCGCTGAACACCAGCGCGGTGCCGAACAGCGCCGTGCCCGCGGCCACCTTCAGGCTGTTGACGAAGGCGTCGCCCACCTCGGCGTCCACCAGGCCCATCGTGTAGTGGCGCAGGCTCGGCGCCAGGTTGTAGGGCCAGAAGCTGACGAGGCTGGCGAACAGCGCCATGCCCAGCATGGCCAGCAGTGCCAGCGCCACGACGCCGCAGAACGCCAGCAGCGCCATGTCGCGGCCGCGCGAGGGCTTGGCCACGTAGGGCACCGCGCGCGCGCTGAGCATGGCGGTCTGCTTGCGGCTGACCCAGTGGTCCACCGCGAAGGTGAGCACGGCCGGCGCCAGCAGCAGCAGCGCCACCACCGCACCGCGCTGGAAGTCCTGCTGGCCGATGACGAGCTTGAACACGTCGGTGGCCAGCACGTTGAAGTTGCCGCCGATCACCTTGGGGATGCCGAAGTCGGTGACCACCAGCGTGAACGTCACCAGCGTGGCCGAGATCAGGCCGTACTTGGCGCCGGGCAGCGTGATGGTGACGAACTTGCGCCAGCGTGTGGTGCCCATCGCGTCGGCCGCCTCGTACAGGCGCGCGTCGGCCAGCGTGAGCGCGGTCACCAGGATCATCAGCGCGTGCGGGAACACCGAGAAGATCTCGGCCAGCACGATGCCCGGCGCGCCGTAGATCTGGTCCACCCCCAGCGCCTGCATGACGCCCTTGAGGACGCCCTGGTTGCCGAACCAGTAGATCAGCGAGATCGCCGACAGCAGCGACGGCGCCAGCAGCGGCACCAACGTCAGCGTGCGGAAGAAGCCCTTGGCCGGCATGCAGCTGCGCGCCAGGGCGTAGGCGAACACGAAGGCCAGCGGCACCGTGACCAGCGTGACCAGTGCCGACACCCACACGCTGTTCCACAGCGACTGCAGCAGCGCGGGGGACTGCGCGTAGGACACGAAGTTGGCCAGCCCGACGAAGCGGCCGTCGGCGTTCTCGAGCGACTGCAGCAGGATCGCCGCCAGCGGCGACGCCAGGAAGGCCAGCAGGCCGATCGCCACCACCGCGATCGCCGCGCTGGCGATGTGGTCGGTCCAGTGGGCGCGCTGCTTGACGGGCGCGGTCATGGCCACCGATGCGGTCGTCGCGGTCATGACTGCAGGCAGCAGCGCGGCCCAGGGAGGGCCGGGCTGCGCCGGGCGTGCGACGGAGGCGGTCGTCGCTTCGCGCCGACTGCCCTGCGGTACTCTGGCTTCCGGCCCGCGGCCGAACTCGCTTCGCTCACTTCGTTCGCTTCGCTCGGACAGCCGCCGCGAGTCAGTTCACGAAGCGCGCTGGCGCGCGCGGCCGGAAGCCCTGCGCTCCTCGGCGCCTCCCACGCACGCCCGGCGCAGCCCGGCCCTCCCTGGGCAGACACGTATCGGCATGCGCGACAAGGCCCCTCGGCGGTGGCATGCGCGTGGGTCGCCGTGACCCGCTGTTTCCTCGCGTCGCGGCGGGCGGTGCCGGCGGCTCGCGACTTGGGGAACGCCGAGGAGCGCAGGGTTCGGGGTCGGCGCGCACGCAGTGCGCGCATCCACTTCTGACCCGCCGAACGTGTTTGAGCCTGACGAGCGCAGCGAGTGGGGCGAGTTGTTCGGCGCGACCCCGAACCCGAGCACCGCAGGGCAGTCGGCGCGACGCGCCGACCGTTCCCGCAGGAGCGCGCCGCCGGTACCGCCCGCCGCGACGCGACGCGCTGCCCTTCGCAGGACGCGAAGCGAACGCAGGCAGCGCCGCGCATAACCATCAGAACACTCGCATCCGCTCCGGCAGCAGCCGCAGCGGCAGGCGGCCGCCGACCTCCAGCCCGTGCTCGGCCAGGAAGTTGAGCGACAGGTAGACGGTGAGCCGGTGCTCGCCCAGGTCCGGGCTCTTCACGCGCACCAGGCAATAGGAGCCGAGGAACTCGATCTTGTCGATCTCGGCCTCGAACACGTTGCTGTCGCCCGGCGCGATCGGCCGCGCCAGCACGTCCTCGGGGCGAAGGTAGACGCGCACGTCGGCGCCCGCGGTGGCGGTGGCGTCGAGCGCGCAGTCGTACAGGCGCGGGCCCACGCGCAGGCCGGCGGGCTCCAGACGCGCGGGCAGCACGTTGACGCGGCCCACGAAGTCGGCCACGAAGGGCGTGGCCGGGTCGCGGTAGACCTCCATCGGCGTGCCCACCTGCTCGATGGATCCGGCGTTCATCACCACGATGCGGTCGGCCACCGACAGCGCCTCTTCCTGATCGTGCGTGACCATGATGGTGGTGACGCCCAGCTTGCGCTGCAGGCTGCGGATTTCCGAGCGCAGGTGCACGCGCACGATCGCGTCCAGCGCCGACAGCGGTTCGTCGAGCAGCAGCAGCCCCGGCTTGGTGGCCAGCGCGCGCGCCAGCGCGATGCGCTGCTGCTGGCCGCCCGACAGCTGCGCCGGCACCTTGCCCTCGCTGCCCGGCAGGCCCACCAGCGCCACCAGTTCCTTCACGCGCGCGTCCACCTCGGCGCGCGGCGTGCGGCGATTCACCAGCCCGTAGGCCACGTTCTGCGCCACAGTGAGGTTGGGGAACAGCGCGTAGGACTGGAACACGATGCCGTAGTCGCGCTCGGCCGGCGGCAGCCGCGAGATGTCGCGACCGGCCTGCTCGATGCGGCCTGCGGTCTGCACTTCCAGGCCCGCGATGATGCGCAGCAGCGTCGTCTTGCCGCAGCCCGACGGACCGAGGAAGCAGACGAACTCGCCCCGCTGGATGTCGAGGTCGATGCCGCCGAGCGCCGTGAAGGCCCCGAAGGTCTTGTGGATGCCCGACAGGCGCAGGTAGGGTTCAGTCACGGCAACGGCAGTCTTCGGTTTCGCACGGCCCAGCAGACGCCGCGGGCCGGCTCCGCCGGCCCGCTGGCGTGCCCCCCTTGGGGGGTGGCGGCCTGTGGCCGCCTCGGGGGGTTACCTCTTTTCAGTCTTGCCGTCGTAGCGCTTCTTCCACTCGGCCAGCACGCGCTCGCGGTTGGCGGCGGTGACGGCGAAGTCCATCTTGACCAGACGCGCCTCGTAGTCCTTGGGCACGTTGGCCAGCGGTGCGGCCACGCCCGGCTGCGCGGTGATGGCGAAGTTCTTGCCGTACAGGATCATCGCGTCCTTGCTGGACGCCCAGTCCGCCAGCTTCTTCGCGGCGTCGAGCTTCTTGGTGCCCTTGTGGATGGCGAACGCCTCCAGGTCCCAGCCCAGGCCTTCCTTCGGGAACACCAGGTCGATCGGCGCGCCCTTGGCCTTGTTGGCGTTGGCGCGGTACTCGAAGCTGATGCCCACGACGAACTCGCCGGACGCGGCCATGTTGCAGGGCTTGGAGCCGCTGTGCGTGTACTGCGCGATGTTCTCGTGCAGCGCGTCCATGTACTTCCAGCCGCCGCCCTTGCCGTTGTCGTCGCCCCAGAGCGTGAGCCAGGCGGACACGTCGAAGAAGCCGGTGCCCGACGACGCCGGGTTGGGCATCACGACCTGGCCCTTGTAGGCGGGCTTGGTCAGGTCCTTCCAGGTCTCGGGCTTGGGGATGCCGCGCTTTTGCGCCTCGACGGTGTTGAAGCACACGGTGGCGCCCCACACGTCCATGCCGAACCAGGCCGGCGGGCTCTTCTTGTCGACGTACTGGCTCATCAGCGCGTCGAAGTTCAGCGGCTTGTAGGGCTCGAGCATGCCGTTCTTGTCCAGCAGCGCGAGGCTGGACGCGGCCACGCCCATCACCACGTCGGCCTGCGGGTTGGACTTCTCGGCCAGCAGCTTGGCGGTGATCACGCCGGTGGAGTCGCGGACCCACTTCAGCTCGATGTTGGGCTCGATCTTGTTGAAGCCCTCCTGGTAGGCCTTGAGCTGGTCGGTCTCCAGGGCGGTGTAGACGGTCAGCGTGGTCTTCTGGGCCAGGGCGCTGCCTGCGGCAAGTGCCAGCCCCAGGCCGGCGACGATCGAGAGGCGATGGATGCTCATGCGGTGCTCCTCCAAGAGCGGATGTGACGACGAACCGGCGATCGTGCGCGCCCTCCGATGACCGCTTGATGACGGCGCGGGACCGGGCGGGCGCAACTGCGGGGCATCCTGCATGGGTCGATGCCGGATGTCAACGGTAGTTTGTCGATTGTTGACAATCCG
>WBZX01002524.1_pt1 | contig 12346 bp, 11 predicted proteins | sample 5204211 | NCBI WGS metagenome assembly WBZX01 (sample SAMN12344362, study PRJNA552823) | activated sludge metagenome | biome: Activated sludge suspended growth; feature: Nitrification reactor; material: Wastewater; isolation source: activated sludge from nitrification reactor of wastewater...
CCTTTCCGAACAGCGCCGCGACTTTCGCGACGTGCGCGTGGCGCAGATTCTCGCGGTCCGCAAATTCGGCTACATCGACCCCGAGACGGTCGAGAACGTCCGCCACGAAGCCTATTTCTTCAGCGGCGCCTCGCGTGCCGGCGGCCAGGAAGGGTGGATCGACTACACCCCGGCCTATTTTTCCGAACTGCCGGCCCTGATCAAGAACGACCTGATTCCCGCCGATGTCGTTTTCAGCCTGGCCTCGCCGATGGACGAGCACGGCTTCTTCTCGCTGGCACTGGCCGCCGACTACACCATGGCCGCCATCGAGAAGGCGCATGCCGTGGTCCTCGAGGTGAATCCGAACGTGCCCTTCGCCAACGGCGACTGCCACATCCACATTTCGCAGGTCGCTGCCCTGTGCGAGAGCGAGGAGCCGATTCTCGAAGTCGGCCTGCCGAAGATCGGGCCGGTGCAGGAAGCGATCGGCAAGTATGTGGCCGACATGATCCCGGACGGCGCCACGCTGCAGATCGGCTACGGCGGCATCCCGGATGCGGTGGTGATGCAGCTGACCCACAAGCACGACCTCGGTATCCACACCGAAATGGTCGGCGACGGCATCATGACGCTGGTCGAGGCCGGCGTCGTCACCAACCGCAAGAAGAATTACCACCACGGCAAGATGCTGGCGACCTTCGCGCTGGGTTCGAAGAAGCTCTACCAGTTCATGCACCGCAATCCGGCACTGGAAATGCACCCGGTCGATTTCACCAACGACCCCTATCTGGCCGGCAGGAACGATAACCTGCATGCCATCAACGCCACCATGCAGATCGATTTCATGGGCCAGTGCGGTTCGGAAAGCCTCGGCTTCGCCCCGTATTCCGGTACCGGCGGCCAGTCCGACTTCGTGCGCGCCGCCAACCGTTCCAACGGCGGCAAGGCCTTCATCGTGCTGCCGTCGACGGCCAAGAACGACACCATCTCGCGTATCGTGCCGACGCTGTCGCCCGGCACGCATGTGTCGACCGGCAAGAACGACATCAACTACGTGGTCACCGAGTTCGGCGTCGCCCAGTTGCGCGGCAAGACCGCCAAGCAGCGCTGCGAAGCGCTGATCGGCATCGCCCATCCGAACTTCCGCGGCGAATTGCGCGAGATGGCGAAGAAGATGAAGCTGCTCTGACCGGTGTAGGGTGCCGGGGCGCGGAATGACCGCGGCCCGGCCTTACATCTTGTAGCAATTTGTTTCAGTCCGACGCGGAACTATCGGCTATCTTGTAAGTGAATGCATGGAAACTGCATTGAGGATGGTTCGATGAAAGCGCAAAAAATCCTGTTGCTCCTGATCTCCCTGCTGCTCGCCGGTGGCGGCAGCGCATGGGCGGGCGGACGGGTGTACGGCGGCGTCGGTGTCTATATCGGTCCCGGTGGTTACTGGGGTCCGGGTTACGCGCGCCCCTATTATTATCCGCGGCCCTATTATCCCGGGTTCTATCCCTACCCGTATGGCCCCTATTACGACGAGGCGCCGGTCGTGGTCGTTCCGTCGGCGCCGCCGGTCTATATCGAGCGTAACGATGCCGCCGTCGAACAGAACCAGGGCGACACGCACTACTGGTATTACTGCCGAAGTGCGAAGAATTATTACCCCTATGTGAAGGAGTGTCCGGGTGGCTGGCAGAAGGTTCCGCCGCGACCGGCGCAGTAAGCAAATGAGAATCCCGAAGAGTTTTGCCACGCGTGCAGGCGTCGTCGCCGGCGCGCTGTTTCTCGGCGCCTGTACCGTGCTGCCGACCGGGCCGAGCATCCTGGTCCTACCCGGTACGGGCAGTTCGATGGACAGTTTTCGCTACGACGATAACGAGTGCCGCCAGTATGCTTATGCCCAGATTGGCGGTACGACGGCGCAGCAGGCAGCGAACCAGGCAGCGGTCGGCAGTGCCGTGGTCGGTACGGCGATCGGCGCGGCTGCCGGCGCGGCGATCGGTGGCAGCCAGGGCGCTGCGGTTGGTGCCGGGGTCGGTCTGGCAGGCGGCAGTGCCGTCGGCGCGAATTCGGCCTACGCCTCGGGTTATGGCACGCAGCGCCAGTACGATAACGCCTACATCCAGTGCATGTACGTCAAGGGACACCGTGTGCCGGTCCCGGCCAACATGGCCTATCCGCGGCCGGTGCGTGGCAACGATGCGGGTTCCAGTGCCGGGATTCCACCCCCGCCACCGGGGGCGCCGCCACCGCCGCCGCCCCGGTAAGGGGTGCCGCTCAGGCGACGCCGGCGGTGTGCGCCTGCTGGTCGGCCCAGTACGATGAACGCACCATCGGCGCACAGGCGGCGCCGGTGAACCCCATCTTGTAGGCTTCGGCTTCGTACATCTTGAAGGTGTCCGGCGGCACGTAGCGGCTGACCGGCAGATGGTGGCCGGTCGGTGCCAGATACTGGCCGATGGTCAGCATTTCGACATCGTGGGCGCGCAGGTCACGCATGACTTCGAGGATTTCCTCGTCGGTTTCGCCAAGGCCGACCATCAGGCCGGATTTGGTGGAAACCTTCGGATAGCGCGCCTTGAACTGCTTCAGGAATTCCAGCGAGTGCTTGTAGTCGGCCCCGGGGCGGGCCTGCTTGTAGAGGCGCGGCACGGTTTCCATGTTGTGATTCAGCACATCGGGCAGGGCGCCGCCGAGCACGTCGAGCGCGACTTCCATGCGGCCGCGGAAATCGGGAACCAGGGTTTCGATGGTGGTGGTCGGCGACAGTTCGCGCGTGTTGCGGATCACGTCGACGAAGTGCTGGGCGCCGCCATCACGCAAATCGTCGCGGTCGACGCTGGTAATGACCACATATTTGAGTTTGAGCGCGGCGACCGATTCGCCGAGTTCGCGCGGCTCGTCCGGGTTGGGCGGCAGCGGCTGGCCATGGCCGACGTCGCAGAACGGACAGCGACGGGTGCAGATGTCGCCGAGGATCATGAAGGTCGCCGTGCCGCGGCCGAAGCATTCGCCGATGTTGGGGCAGGTGGCTTCCTCGCAGACGGTGTGCAGCTTGCGTTCGCGCAGCATGGTCTTGATTTCGCCGAAGCGCCCGGCGCTGTTGCCGGCCTTGACGCGGATCCAGTCCGGTTTTTTGAGCGGTTGGTCGACCGGGACGATCTTGATCGGGATGCGCGCGGTTTTGAGTTCGCCTTTTTGCTTGACGCCTTTTTCAGCCATGTTATTGGTCCAGTTGCTGTAGCAAGTGTTGAGAGAGTTGCTCGCCGGCCTCGTGAGCGGTGAGCGGGATGCCGAGATCGCGGGTTTGCGTGACCTTGAGCCCAGCATAGCCGCAAGGGTTGATCGCGGTAAATGGGTAAAGATCCATATCGACATTGAGCGACAAGCCGTGGTAGCTGCAGCCGTTTTTGATCTTGAGGCCGAGCGCGGCGATCTTGGCGTCGCCGACGTAGACGCCCGGGGCGCCATCGCGACGGACGGCCGCCACGCCATGGGCGGCGAGGAAGTCGATCACGCCCTGTTCGATGGCGGTGACCAGTTCGCGGACCTTGATCTTCAGTCGTTGCAGGTCGAGCAGCAGGTAGATCACCACCTGGCCGGGGCCGTGGTAGGTGACCTGGCCGCCACGGTCTATCCTGATGACCGGGATGCCGACTTCTTCGAGGATATGTTCGGGTTTGCCGGCCTGGCCGAGTGTGTAGACCGGCGGGTGCTCGACGATCCACAGTTCGTCGGGCGTTTCGGCAGTGCGGCCAGCTGTGAAATCCTGCATGGCCTGGAAGGTCGGTTCATAGTCGACCCGGCCGAGTCTTTTGACGACAGGATTCACAGAACAACTTTGATGAGCGGATGGCTGGTCAGGTCGGTGTACAGCGCATCGAGCTGCGGCTTCGAGGTGGCGACCACGGTGCACGTCAGGCTCAGGTAGTTGCCGCCCGAGCTGGCCCGCATTTCCATCGTCGCGCCGTCGAAACCGGGGGCGTGCCGGGTGACGATTTCAAGGACCGCCTGGGCGAGTTCGTCCTGCGCCTTGCCCATGATCTTCAGGGGAAAGTCGCAGGGAAATTCGAGGAGGGTGTCCTTGTACGAAGCCATCTCAGCCTTTGCGCATTACCGTGTTCTTGAAATCCTGATACCAGTGCCACATCCGTTCGCCGACCGGGCCGGGCTTGCCGGTGCCGACCGGCGTTCCGTCGAGCGTGGTGATCGCCAGCACTTCCTTGGTCGATGAGGTCATCCAGACCTCGTTGGCGGCGCGAAGTTCATTTTCGTGAATTTCGCCAATTTTTAGCGGTTGACCGTGACTGGCCGCGAGTTCGAGAACGACGTCGTAGGTGATACCGGGCAGCATGAAATCGGTCTTGGGCGGTGCCAGCAGCACGCCATCCTTGACGACGAAGATGTTCGAGGCCGCGCCTTCCTTCAGGTAGCCGTCGCGGATCAGCAGCGCCTCGGCGCAGCCGGCATCGACCGCCTGCTGGCGCGCCAGGATGTTGGCGAGCAGCGAGATCACCTTGAGGTTGCAGTGCGCCCAGCGGTCGTCGGCGACGGTAATCGCAGAGACGCCCACGGCCCGGACTTCGGCCGGCGTGGTGACCAGCGGCGAACTGAAGGCGAAGGCGGTCGGCGGCACGCCGGCCGGCGGGAAGGCGTGGTCGCGCTTGTTGTCGGCGCCGCGCGTGACCTGCAGGTAGATCGACTGGTCCGCCCACGGGGCGTCGGCGATCAGCCGCTCGACCACCGCCGTCCAGCCGGCGACGTCGAGCGGATTGGCCAGGCGGATGCCGTCCAGCGTCGCCTGCAAGCGCGTCAGGTGTTCGGCGAGGCGGAACGGGCGCCGCGAGTAAACCGGAACCAGCTCATAAACCCCGTCGCCGTAGAGAAACCCGCGATCGAGCGGCGAAATGCCGGCTTCCGCCAGCGGCAGAAAGCGGCCGTTCAGATAGACCGGATCGGCGACGTAGGGGGTCATGCGCTTATTCGAACCAGAGCAGGACGCTGTCGATGGTACGACCGAAGATGCCGATCAAGCCCACATTTTCAAGCGCCGGCACGGGATAATCGCCGTACAGCTTACCGTCGATGGTGACCTTCAGCGAACCGAGTTGCTGGCCGGCCTGGATCGGCGCCATCAGACGCGGTTGGGGGGTGAAGTCGCTCTTGACCTTGTCGGCGTAGCCGCGCGGCACGGCGATCATGAACGGCCGGTCGAAACCGGCCTTGACCGTCTTCTGCGTGCCCTTCCAGACGCGCAGCGTGGCCACCGGTTGCTCCTTGGTAAACAGGGTGACGGCGTCGTAGGACTGGAAGCCCCAGTTGAGCAGCTTGAGCGATTCGCTGGCGCGGGTGGCGTCCGACTTGGTGCCGAGGACCACCGACAGCAGGCGGCGCTGGTCGCGCAGCGCCGACGACACCAGGCAGTACCCGGCGCCTTCGGTATGGCCGGTCTTGACGCCGTCGACCGAGGAATCCATGAACAGCAGGCGGTTGCGGTTGGGCTGGGTGATGTTGTTGTAGCGGAATTCCTTCATCGAGTAATACTTCTTGTACTCCTCGGGGAAGTCGCGGATCAGCGCGGACGCCAGGGTCGCCAGGTCGCGTGCAGTGGTGTAGAGCTGGGGATCGGGGAGGCCGGTGGAATTGGTGAAGTTCGAGTTGGTCATGCCGAGGCGCTTGGCTTCGCGGTTCATCATCTGCGCGAAGCTTTCCTCGCTGCCGGCAATCGCCTCGGCCAGCGCGACACAGGCGTCGTTGCCGGATTGCACGATCATGCCCTTGATCAGGTCTTCGACCGGCACCTGCGTGTCGACCCTGATGAACATCTTCGAGCCGCCGGTCTTCCACGCCTTTTGCGACACGGTAATCGGCGTGTCGAGGGCGATGGTCTTCTGACGCAGTGCGGCGAAGGTCAGGTAGGCAGTCATCAGCTTGGTGAGCGATGCAGGCTCGATGCGCTCGTCGGGCTTCTCTGCGGTCAACACCTGGCCGGAACCCATTTCCAGCAATAGCCAGGATTTGGCGGCGAGCGTCGGCGGCACCGGCAACTGTTGGGCCAGCACGTTGCTGCTGACGACGACAAATGCGAGGAGGGCGAGGATTTTGCGAAACTGGTACATGGATTTTTCTGCTTTGGTTCTGCGTTGGGGGGTGGAAATTATAACTCCCGCGTCGACGGCGTCGGGCGAGCGCTGAATGTAATCAGGTATTTGGCGTGCCCGGTGAAGATGACAACAGGACCTCGATGGCCGGGTGGCGAATACGCCGTTCATTGGAAATAGCATAGATCTGCTCGCTGACGCCGGCCATTTCGCCGAGCGGTTGGGCGTCGAGCTGCTCGGCGACCTGCTCGGCAAGGGCCAGCGGTGCAGGGAAAAACCCGAGTCCGGCGCGCCCGAAGGTGCCGAGCAAGGCGCTATCCTGGAATTCGCCGACGATGCGTGGACGGATGCCGGCACCCTCGATCCAGCGGTCGATACGGGCGCGCAGCGCATTCTGCCGCGTCGGCAGGAAAAGTGGCGCGCCATTCAGGCTTGCGGGGAATCCTGGCGCATAGCGCTCGACCAGCGCGGCACTGCCGAACAATCCGGAAGCGAAGTCGCCAAGCTGGGTACTGAATACCTTGATATTGCCCCCTACAGGCGCCGGGCGGTCTGTCAGCACGACATCGAGGTGGTGCAGTGCCAGTTCTGCGAGCAAGGGCTCGAAGCTGCCCTCGCTACAGATCAGGCGAACGTCTTCGGGCATTGCCAAAACCGACGCTAAGAGCCGGTAGGCCAAAAGCTTCGGGATGCCGTCCGAAATGCCGGTGCGCAGGCGTAAGGCACTACCGGTGTCGGCGCTGCCGACGGCTTCCTCCAGTGCTTCGCCGAGCTGGAAAATCTGGTCGGCGTAGCCGAGCGCGATCCGGCCTGCATCGCTCAGTGCCAATCCTCTGCCCTGGCTGACGAACAATGCCTTGCCGAGATTGCGCTCAAGCAGTGAAAGTTGGCCGCTGATCGTCTGAACCGCGACGCCCAGCCGTTCGGCGGCGCGCGTCATGCTGCCTTCGTGCGCGACGACCCAGAAGTAATGCAGGTGCTTGTAATTGAGGTTCGCCATAAATAATCAGAAAAATTCGAAGTTATATTCAGGTGTTGTGCGATTTTACAGGATTGTGCGTTGCACTATCATCGGCACGTTTCCTGTATCCATGGAGTCCATGATGAAACGTATTGTGCTCTTTCTTGCCACCAACATCGCCGTGATGCTGGTGCTGGGTCTGGCCGTCAATCTACTCGGCCTTGATCGCTTCCTGACCGAAAACGGCCTCAATCTCGGCATGTTGCTTGCCTTCTCCGGTGTTATTGGTTTCGGCGGCGCCTTCATTTCGTTGGCGATGTCGAAGTTCATGGCCAAGCGCAGTGTCGGCGCTCATGTCATCGAATCGCCGAGCAATTCGACCGAAGTCTGGCTAGTCGATACTGTCGCCCGCCTGGCCAAGGAGGCCAATCTGGCGATGCCGGAAGTCGCCATCTACGAGGGCGAACCCAATGCTTTCGCCACCGGCGCGACGAAGAACAGCTCGCTGGTCGCGGTGTCGACCGGCTTGTTGCAGGGCATGACGCGCGAGGAGGTCGAGGCCGTGCTGGCGCACGAGGTCGCGCACATCGCCAATGGCGACATGGTGACGCTGACGCTGATCCAGGGGGTGGTCAACACCTTCGTCATCTTTCTCTCGCGCATCGTCGGCTACGCGGTCGATTCCTTCCTGCGTCGCGGCTCCGATAGTAGCGGCCCGGGTATCGGCTACATGGTAGCCAGCATGGTCAGCCAGGTGGTTTTTGGCGTGCTGGCCAGCATCATCGTTGCCTGGTTCTCGCGCCAGCGCGAATTCCGGGCCGATGCCGGCGCCGCGCAATTGATGCGCTCGCCGGTGCCAATGCAGAACGCGCTGCGTCGCCTGGGTAGCCTGCATACCGAGCCGCTGCCGCAGAGCATGGCCGCTTCCGGTATTGCCGGGGGCGCGGGCTTGATGGCGCTGTTCGCGACGCACCCGCCGCTGGAAGAGCGAATTGCTGCGCTGAACCATTCCTGACCGCAAGCTGACACGGATGGTATGAGGCTTGCTAGAATGCTGCCTATGATGCATTGCACAAAACTAATCGCCTTGATCGGCGGGCTGAGCGCCACGCTGGTTTTCGCGCAATCCGCCTACGACCTGCCCCGGCTGGAATCGCTTGCCCTGGAATCCAGCCGGGCCGTGCTGGCGGCGCGCGATCAGGTGACGGCAGCACGTTATGCCGTCGATAGCGCTGGCGCCTTTCCCAATCCGGAACTGGAATATCTTGGCGGTTCGACACGCGCCAGAACGCCGGCCGGCAATGCCGGCGATGCGCGCACCGTGACGCTGACCCAGCCGCTTGACATGCCTTGGCGGCGGTCGGCACGCATCGGGGCAGCCGAAGCCGGGCTGGAGGCAACGACAGCCAGCGCACGGAGTTTCGAGGCCGATCTGCTGGCGCGCCTGCGGGGGCGTTATTTCGAGCTGCTGCGTCGCGAGGCGGAGCTACGTAATGCCAGGGAAGACATGGTAGCAATGGAGAGTGTGCGCTCACGTATCGCGTTGCGTGTCGAGACTGGAGATGCGGCGCGATTCGAGCTGATCAAGGCCGATGCCGAGGCACTGAATGCGCAGAAGGTCGCTCAGGCGGCCGGTTACCGTGTCGAGCAGGCGCGCTCACTGTTGCGGCAGGCAGTCGGCGGTGGCTTGCCGATGGAGTTCGCCATCAACGGCCGACTCGGCGACGTGCCCCCCCTGCCGCCACTGGATGGCTTGCGCAAGCAGTTGGCGGAAATCAGCCCCGAATTGGCGCGTGCGCGCGCCGAAACGGTGCGGGCCGAGCGCCAGTTGGAACTCGAGCGCGCCCAGCGCTGGCCGAATCTGGCGCTCAAGGCGGCCATGAACGAAGACCCGGACATCCGTGCGTCTCAAATCGGGGTGGTGATGACCATTCCGCTCTGGGATCGCCGCAGCGGTCCGGTTGGCGAGGCGGCCGCGCAACTGTCGCGGGCGCGCAACGAGCTCGCGGCGCAGGAATTTTCCCTGGCCCAGGCGCTCGAAGTCGCCTTCCAGCAATACGAAATCGCGCAGACGCAGGTGACGGCGCTCGAATCGGGCATCGTGCGGCAGGCGGAAGCGGCGTTGAAAGTGGCCGAGGCGGCTTATCGCCATGGCGAACGCGGCTTTCTCGAAGTGCTTGATGCCCAGCGCGTCTTTCGTGCAGCACGCGCCGAACTCATTTCGGCACGCTACGAACTGGCCACCGCCTGGGTGGAGATCGAAAGACTGCGGGCGATTCCCGGAGGAAAGACTGAATGAAAAACGCCCTCTTTTTGCTGTTGACCGCAGCACTCCTGTTGGGGTGCAACAAGGAGGACAAAAAGGCCGAGGCTGCGCATGCCAGTGATCCGGCACTGGTCGCGCCGGGGCCCGAACTGCTGGCCCAGCTCCAGTTGGCGGATGTCAGCATTCGTCCCGTGGCGGAAACCCTGCGTGTGGCCGGGCGCATCGACTTCGACGAGCAGCGTCTGGCGCGCATCGGTGCCACCGTCACCGGGCGCGTGATGCAGATCGACGCGTTGCTAGGTCAGGAGGTGAAGAAGGGGGAGGTGCTGGCGCGCCTGAACAGCAGCGAGCTCTCAAGCCAGCAACTGGCCTACCTCAAGGCGCGCTCGCAGCTTGAGCTCAATCGGCGCAATGCCGAGCGCGCCCAGGCGCTGTACGACGCCGACGTCATCGCCGCCGCCGAGGTTCAGCGCCGTGCCAGCGAATACCAGATATCGGTCGCCGAAACCCGCGCCGCTGCCGATCAGCTACACATTCTTGGCGTCAGCCCGGCGGCTGTCGAACGTCTGGGCAAGGATGGCGCGGTCGATTCGGTGACGCCGGTGGTGGCGACGCTGGCCGGTGTGGTGGTCGAGCGCAAGCTGGCGCAAGGGCAGGTCGTCCAGCCGGCAGACACGCTGTTCGTCGTCGCCGATCTGTCGCGCCTGTGGGCGGTAGCGCAGGTGCCCGAGCAGCAGGTCAGTCAGGTCAAGGTCGGCCAATCGGTCAGTATCGAGGTGCCGGCGTTGGGTAATGAAAGGCTCGTCGGAAAACTGATTTTCGTCGGCCAGACGATCAACCCGGAAACGCGCACGGTGCTGGTGCGCACGGAACTGGATAATCGTGACGGCCGCCTGAAACCGGCGATGCTGGCATCGATGCTGATCGAGGCCAAGCCGGTCGAGCGCATGGTGGTGCCTTCCAGCGCGGTGGTGCGCGAGAGCGATGAGGATCATGTGTTCGTGGCGGAGGGCGATGGCGTCTTTCGCTTGCTGAAAGTCAGGCTCGGCCCGGAACTGGCTGGTATGCGCGTTGTGCTGTCCGGACTCAAGGGGCACGAGAAACTGGTGGTTAATGGTGCCTTCCACCTGAACAACGAACGTAACCGCAAGGCGATGGAGGGAGCGTGATCGAATCCCTCGTTCGTGAGGCGCTCAAGCAGCGCCTCGTCGTTGCGGTCATTGCCGCCGTCCTTTTCTTTTTCGGGCTGGATGCGGCACGCAAGCTATCGGTCGACGCCTTTCCGGACGTTACCAACGTCCAGGTGCAGATCGCCACCGAAGCGCCGGGCCGTTCGCCAGAGGAAGTCGAGCGTTTTGCCACCGTGCCGCTGGAAGTGGCGATGACCGGCCTGCCCGGCCTGGAGGAAATGCGCTCGCTGAACAAGCCGGGACTGTCACTGATCACGCTGGTCTTCAACGACAAGACCAATGTCTATTTCGCACGCCAGCTGGTCATGGAGCGGCTGCTCGAAGTCGGTTCGCGGTTGCCGCAGGGCATCACGCCGGTGCTCGGCCCGGTGTCGACCGGTCTGGGCGAGGTCTATCAATACACCTTGGAGCGCCCGGATGACGGTGACCGGACGCTGACCGAAGATGAACTGATGCAGCGCCGGGTCGCCCAGGACTGGGTGGTACGCCCCTTGCTGCGCTCCATTCCCGGCGTGGCCGAAATCAACTCCCAGGGCGGCTTTGCCAAGCAGTATCAGGTGTTGGTCAATCCGGACAAGCTGCGCCATTTCGGGCTTTCGATCGCCGACGTCTACCTGGCGGTGGGCCGGAACAACGCCAATGCCGGTGGCGGCGTGCTGCCGCAATACGCCGAGCAATACCTGATCCGCGGCGTCGGTTTGATCAAGGATCTCGACGACATGCGCGCCATCGTGCTGCGCGAAAAGGATGGTGTGCCGGTGCGCGTCGGCGATGTGGCCGAGGTAAAGATCGGCCATGACGTGCGGCAGGGCGCCGTGGTCAAGAACGGCGTGACGGAAGCGGTTGGCGGCGTCGTCATGATGATCGCCGGTGGCAATGCCAAGGAGGTCGTCGGGCGCATCAAGGCGCGGGTCGACGAGATCAACGGCAAGGGCATGCTGCCGGATGGCCTGAAGATCGTGCCGTACTACGACCGCTCGGAATTGGTCGATGCGGCGTTGTGGACCGTGACCAAGGTACTGCTGGAGGGCGTCGTTCTGGTGGTCATCGTGCTTTTCCTGTTCCTTGGCGATGTGCGTTCGTCCTTGATCGTCGTCGCGACGCTGGTGTTGACGCCCTTGCTGACCTTCATGGCGATGAACAAGTTCGGCATTTCGGCCAACCTGATGTCGCTCGGTGGGTTGGCCATCGCCATCGGCCTGATGGTCGACGGCTCGGTGGTTGTCGTCGAGAATGCCTTCCTGCAACTCGGGCGTCAGGCGAACAAGGGTGAAAGCCCATTGCGCGTGATTCTGCACGCGGTGGTCGAGGTCGCGACGCCGGTGATCTTCGGGGTCGGCATCATCATCCTAGTGTTCCTGCCGCTGATGACGCTGCAAGGCATGGAAGGCAAGATGTTCGCGCCGCTTGCCTATACGATAGCCATCGCACTCGGCATTTCGCTGATCCTGTCGATGACGCTGACGCCCGTGATGTCGACCTACCTGCTGAAACCGCCGGCACATGACGGCGACCACGATACGAAGATCATTCGGGTGATGAAGCAACGTTACCTGAAGATGCTGCACTGGGCGCTGGCGAACGAGAAGATGACGGTGGCGGCGGCAATTGGCGCCTTCGTGCTAAGCATCGGCATGTTGCCCTTCCTCGGCACCGCCTTCATCCCTGAAATGAAAGAGGGCTCGGTGGTGCCCGGGATCAACCGGGTGCCGAACATCTCCCTCGACGAGTCGATCAAGATGGAAATGGATGCGATGCGCATGGTAATGGAGGTGCCGGGGGTGAAGTCGGCGGTTTCCGGCGTCGGGCGTGGCGAGTCGCCGGCCGACCCGCAGGGGCCAAACGAATCGACCCC
>WBZX01002525.1_pt1 | contig 12344 bp, 12 predicted proteins | sample 5204211 | NCBI WGS metagenome assembly WBZX01 (sample SAMN12344362, study PRJNA552823) | activated sludge metagenome | biome: Activated sludge suspended growth; feature: Nitrification reactor; material: Wastewater; isolation source: activated sludge from nitrification reactor of wastewater...
GTCTGGTGGAGACTGCGAGCACACAACCGGTCGAACTGACACCCCGACCCCGAACCGAACAAGAGGCACAGCCGTGAGCGGCAACCTGAACGAGGGTGACCTGGTGCAGTTCCTCGACAGCAAGGGTCGCAAGTACCCGGTGGTGCTGCAGTCCGGCAAGGAGTTCCACTCCCACTCCGGGTTCGTGACCCACGACGAGGTCATCGGCCTGCCCGAGGGGTCCAAGGTGCACACGGGGCGCGGGCAGGCCTACGTGGTGATGCGCCCGACCCTGTCGGAGTTCATCCTGAAGATGCCGCGTGGCGCCCAGGTCATCTACCCGAAGGACATCGGCCCGATCCTGATGCTCGCCGACATCGGTCCCGGGGTGCGCGTGCTCGAGTCCGGCGTCGGCTCCGGTGCGCTGTCGATGGCGATGCTCCGGGCCGGTGCCGAGATCGTCGGCTACGAGCTGCGCGAGGACTTCGCGAACCGTGCCCGCACCAACGTCGAGCAGTTCCTGGGGCCGGCCGCACTCGAGCGCTACCACGTCGAGCTGCGCGACTGCTACGACGGCATCGACGCCGAGGACATCGACCGCGTCGTGCTGGACCTGCCCGAGCCGTGGCAGGTGGTCCCGCACGCGGAGCGAGCGATGCGCCCCGGCGGGATCCTCGTTGCGTACACGCCGAGCGTCATCCAGGTGAGCCAGCTGCGCGACGCGCTGTCGGCCTCTCGCTTCTTCGCCCAGGAGACCGTCGAGGTCCTCCAGCGGGGCTGGTACGTCGAGGGTCACGCGGTGCGTCCGGACCACCGGATGGTCGGCCACACCGGCTTCCTGACCCACGCCCGGCTCGGCGCGGGCTGACCCGGGCGTCGCTCGAACCGTGCGACGGACGACCCGGTGAACGGGCTCGACCTGGCCCTGGTGGTGCTCGCGCTGGTCGCCGCAGTCGGTGGCTGGCGGCTGGGCTTCCTCCGGCGGTTCTCGGGCTGGCTGGGCGCGGCAGGCGGTTTCGCCGTCGCGATCGTGGTGGCCCCCGGCCTGGTGCGACGGATGGGGCTGGACTCCGACGCGTCCGTGCTGCTCGTGCTCACTGCGCTGCTCGTGCTGCTCGCGTGCATCGGCCAGGGGCTGGGCGCGGTCATCGGCGCCAAGCTGCGCCAGGAGGTGGGCTCACCCGCGGTGCGCCAGGTCGACGCCCTCGGCGGTGCGCTCCTGGGGATCATCGGGGTGGCGGTGCTGGCCTGGCTGGTGGTGCCGGTGATGGAGGGGACCGAGGGGTGGCCCTCGGAGTCCGCGGGCGGTTCCGCGCTCGCGTCGTTCGTCACGACCCGCTTCCCCGCACCACCGCCGCAGATCCGCGAGCTCGAGCAGCAGCTGATCGACGGCAACTACCCACAGCTGTTCGCGGACCTCCGCGAGGCACCCGAGATCCCGCCGGCGCCGACCGGGAGCCCGGTGAGCCAGGACGTCCTCGACGACGTCGCACCGAGTGCGGTCCGGCTCCAGTCCGAGGCCTGCGACCGCCTCCAGTCCGGCAGCGGGTTCTTCGTCGGGCCGGGCCTGGTCGCGACCAACGCGCACGTGGTGGCGGGCGCCGGCACGATCGACCTGACCAGCGCGGACGGCGGCCGGGGACGCGGCGAGGTGGTCGCGTTCGACCCGTCGGTCGATCTGGCGCTGGTCCGCACCGACCTGGAGCGTCCGGCGCTGCGCCTGGCACCTCCGGAGGTGGCGGACCGGGGCCTGGTGCTGGGCTTCCCCGGAGGTGGCCCGTTCGACCCGTCGCCGTTCGAGGTCGGGCAGCTGATCGACGCGAGGGGCTACGACATCTACGACTCGGCGACGGTCGACCGCGAGGTGCTGGCGCTCGCGTCGGCGCTGGCGCCGGGCGACTCGGGCAGCGCGGTGCTGCGCGAGGACGGTGCGGTGGTGGGTGTCGCGGTCGCGGTGGCACCGGACCAACCCGAGCTCGCCTATGCGCTCAACAGCAGCGAGCTGCGGGACCTGCTCGGCGCCTCCGTGTCGGGCTCGGTCGGCACCGGGCGCTGCACCGTCTGAGGCGCGCTCCATCCCCGTGGACCTCGGTGGCGCTCGATAGCGTGGCAGGACACCACGAGGAGGTGCCCCAGTGAGCAACGTCCCACCCACCGGTGGCTACGAGCCGAACGATCCGACCCAGGCCCAGGGGGCCGTCGGCGACCCGACCGCGGCCATGCCGGCTGCCACACCCGGCGCCGCTGGCGCGCCCGTGCCGGACCCCGGCGCCGTGCCGCCGACGTCGACCCCGCCACCCGCGCAGAGCTCGGGCGGTGTGCCCGGCTGGGCGGTGGCGATCATCGGCCTGCTGATCGTGGCGGTCGTGCTCATCATCCTGCTGGTGGTGAACAACGGCTCGAGCTCGAACGACTCGACGACCACGACCTCGTCGTCCACGACCACCAGCGAGGTCACCACGACGACGGCGCGTGAGACGACGACCACGGAGCGGCCGACGACGACGACCGAGGCACCGACCACCACGGCAGCGCCGACGACCACGACGACCGCCGCGCCCGAGACGACGACCACCGCGGCGCCGTAGTCCACGACCGACGCGCAACGGCCCGCACCCCGAGGGGTGCGGGCCGTTCGTCGTGCAACCGACCGCCGTGCAGCGCCGCGCGCTGCGGCGGCTCACTCGGTCTCGATGAAGATGCACTCGCCGGGGCACTCCTCGGCGGACTCGATCACACCCTCGAGCTCCTTGTCCGGGATCTCGGCCAGGCCCTCGGCGCCACCGGGGTCGGAGAAGACCTTGTCGCCCTCCTTGACGTAGGCCAGGCCGTCGTCGAGCAACGTGAACACGGCGGGGGAGATCTCCTCGCAGAGCCCGTCTCCCGTGCAGAGATCCTGATCGATCCAGACCTTCAAACCCATGGTGGTTGACCTGCCTTCGCTCGGCCCCGCCCGGGGGCCTCGGACACCTTCTGTGTGCGGCACAGTGTACCCCGCCGAACCAATTACCACGGTAATCCCGGTGGAAATCGGTCACGTCTGCGTGAACGCCCGATGACGTGGCACGGATGACGGCCCGGTTCGCGGTAGAACGGCTGGACCGGACGGGGACGAGCAGGACCAGATCAGGGAGGCGGACGTGGACGACCAGGAGCTGGACAACACCGACGACACCGAGGCCCTGCGCCAACAGGTCCGCGAGCTCGAGGACGAGGTGGCCTCGATGGTGCGCCGCCTCCAGGACGCCCCCAAGCGGGTGCGGACCCTCGAGGAGCGGCTGCTCGAGACCAAGGGGCAGCTCGCTCAGGCGGTGAGCCAGAACGAGAAGCTGAGCTACACCCTCCGTGAGGCACGCGACCACATCGCCGCGCTGCGCGACGAGGTGGACAAGCTCACCCAGCCGCCCGCCGCGTACGCCACGCTGCTCGGCATCAACGACGACGGCACCGTCGACGTGCAGGCCGCCGGACGCAAGATGCGCGTCGAGGTCAGCCCCGCGATCCAGCCCGACGAGCTCACCGCCGGCGCCGAGGTCGTGCTGAACGAGGCCTACAACGTCGTGATGGTGCGCTCGCCGGAGCGCTCCGGCGAGATCGTCACCTTCAAGGAGCTCTTCGACGACGGGCGCCGCGCGCTGGTGGTCGGCCGCGCCGACGAGGAGCGCGTCGCCGAGCTGGCCGACCAGCTCGTCGACACCCGACTGCGCGCCGGGGACATCGTCCTGATGGACAACCGCTCCGGGTTGCTGCTCGAGAAGCTGCCCAAGGCCGAGGTCGAGGAGCTCGTGCTCGAGGAGGTGCCCGACATCTCCTACGAGGACATCGGGGGTCTCGACGAGCAGATCGAGCAGATCACCGACGCCGTCGAGCTGCCGTTCCTGCACCAGGACCTGTTCAAGGAGTACCGCCTGCCCGCACCCAAGGGCATCCTGCTCTACGGGCCGCCCGGCTGCGGCAAGACCCTCATCGCCAAGGCCGTCGCGAACAGCCTGGCCAAGAAGGTCACCGAGGCCACCGGCAAGGAGGCCCGCTCGTTCTTCTTGAACATCAAGGGCCCCGAGCTGCTCAACAAGTACGTCGGCGAGACCGAGCGCCACATCCGCCTGGTCTTCCAGCGTGCGCGTGAGAAGGCCGAGGACGGCACGCCGGTCATCGTGTTCTTCGACGAGATGGAGTCGCTCTTCCGCACACGCGGCACCGGCATCTCCTCGGACATGGAGGCGACGATCGTGCCGCAGCTGCTCGCCGAGATCGACGGCGTCGAGACCCTGCGCAACGTCATCGTCATCGGGGCGTCCAACCGCGAGGACCTCATCGACCCGGCGATCCTGCGTCCCGGCCGACTGGACGTGAAGATCAAGATCAACCGCCCCGACGAGTCGTCCGCCGCGCAGATCTTCGGCCGTTACCTGACCTCCGACCTGCCCCTCGACGCCGACGAGGTCACACGGATGGGCGGCGGGGATCCCGACAAGGCCGTGCGGGCGATGATCGAGCAGACCGTCGAGGAGATGTACCGCACCGACGAGCAGAACCAGTTCCTGGAGGTGACCTACCAGAACGGCGACAAGGAGGTCATGTACTTCAAGGACTTCTCCTCCGGCGCCATGATCGAGAACGTCGTGCGGCGGGCCAAGAAGCTCGCCATCAAGCGCCAGCTCGCCGAGGCCGGCACCGGCATCCGGGTCAGCGACCTGATCGAGTCGATCCACCAGGAGTACAAGGAGCACGAGGACCTGCCCAACACGACGAACCCCGACGACTGGGCGAAGATCTCGGGCAAGAAGGGCGAGCGCATCGTGTACGTGCGCACACTGGTGCACCACGTCGACGCCGACCCCGAGGGTGGCCGCTCGATCGAGCGGGTCGCGACGGGCCAGTACCTCTAGGCCGGTCAAGCCGCGGGCACGTACGCGCCGATAACATCTCGACGGGGCACGACAGCCGGATCCACGGACCGCCACGTCGAGGAGCATCGACCGTGCAGATGACCACCACCGCCCAGACCCCGCGCCGCGCCGGACGACGGGCCACCCGTGTGCTCGCGGTGGGCGCGCTCCTCGTGCTCGCACTGCCGTTGCTGGGATGCGGGCCCGAGCTCGGGCCGCTCGCCAAGCTGGCGTCGATCGACACCCCCAAGCTGCCCGAGACGTCCGACCCCTCGGTCGTGCGGGTCGACCGCGACTACTACGTCTACGGCTCCAACAACGACCGTCGTGCGCCGATCACGGTGACCCAGGACCTGAACCGCGTGTACTCGCTGGACGCCAAGAACCTGATCACCCACGAGGGCATGCCGCTCAAGCCCGCGTGGGCGGCACGCTCCATGCAGCTGTGGGCACCGACCGTCGGCCGCTTCGCCAACGGCCGGTGGATCATGTACTTCTCCGCGGACCGCGCAGGTGCGCCGGATCCGAACAACCCGCAGTGCGTCGGTCGTGCGTTCGCCGCCGGCCCTGCCGGCCCGTTCAGGGCCGAGGCGTCACCGCTGTACTGCGGCGGCGTGAACGGCACACGTGGTGCGCTCGACCCGCAGCTGTTCACCGATCCCTCCGGCGTCACCTGGCTGCTCGTCGCGCTGGGCAACACCGAGACGCCGTTGCACACGATCCGGCTGTACTCCAACGGCGACATGAACGGTCAGCCGGTGCCGCTGCTGACCCGCCAGCACCCCTGGGAGTACCACTTCATCGAGCAGCCCGCGATGGTCTACGACTGGTCGCGCCGCAACTACCTGCTGACCTACTCGGCGGGTCGCTGGTGGGAGAGCGCCTACTCCATCGGGATCGCCCGGTGCTCGACGCCGACCGGCCCGTGCACCTCGGACCCCAGCGGCCCGTGGGTCGCGTCGTCCAACGGGCGCTCCGGTCCGGGTGCGCTGAGCTTCTTCACCGACACCAGCGGCGCGACCCAGGGCATCTTCGCCAGCTTCCAGGCCGGTTGGGAGACCCAGGTCGGCGGTCGCTCGGCCTCGATCATGCCGCTGACGCTCGAGCCCGCGGTCGGGCTCGGCACCGTCACCAAGTGAGCCCGGGCCCTCGTCGGGCGCAGTAGCGTCCCCGCGATGGCCGTGCCCAAGATCTGCGGAATCGAGACCGAGTACGGCATCGTCATCCGGGGGGTCGAGGACTCCAACCCGATCTCGGCGTCCTCGTTGCTCATCAACTCCTACCTGTCGGCGCTGGCCTCGGACCGCGACGCAGCCCCGACCCCGCGTGTCGGCTGGGACTTCGAGGACGAGATGCCCGGCAACGACGCCCGCGGCGACGCGCTGCGCCGGTCGATGGCCCCCGAGGTCGAGACCCACCTGGTGAACGCGGTGCTGACCAACGGCGCCCGCTACTACGTCGACCACGCCCACCCCGAGTTCTCCGCACCGGAGTGCCGGGACGCCCGCCAGGCGCTGCTCTACGACCGCGCGGGGGAGGAGATCCTGCTGCGCTCGATGGACGCCGCCCGTTCGATGCTGCCCGAGGGCCAGGAGATCGTCGTCTACAAGAACAACTCCGACGGCAAGGGCAACAGCTACGGCTGCCACGAGAACTACCTGCTGGACCGGGCGACGCCGTTCGGACGCATCGTCTCGCACGCGACCGCCCACCTGGTGTCACGGCAGATCTTCACCGGCGCCGGCAAGGTCGGCTCCGAGATGCCCGGCACCCGACGCGACGAGGTCCCCTTCCAGCTGACCCAGCGCGCCGACTTCTTCGAGGAGGAGGTCGGGCTCGAGACGACCCTCAAGCGACCGATCATCAACACCCGCGACGAGCCGCACGCTGACGCCCAGAAGTACCGCCGGCTCCACGTCATCGCCGGCGACGCCAACATGAGCGAGGTCCAGACGTTCCTGAAGCTGGGCACCACGGCGCTGGTGCTGGCGATGGTCGACGACGACGCGCTGGGGGACCCGGTCGTGTTCGCGCGTCCCGTCCCGGCGATGCACCACGTCTCGACGGACCTGGGTCTGGGTGCACCGCTCCTGCTCGCCGACGGCACCTCGATGACCGCGCTCGAGATCCAGTGGCACCTGCTCGGCCTCGCACGGGACTACGCAGATCGCCGGGGGCTCGATGCGGTGGGCGACGACGTCGGACAGGAGGTCCTGGTGCGCTGGGAGGCGGTCCTGGGCGCGCTCGAGACCGACCCGCTCCAGCTGGCCGACCAGCTCGACTGGGTCGCCAAGTACCGGCTCTTCGACGGCTACCGCGAGCGTCACGGGCTGGAGTGGTCCGATGCGCGCCTCGCCGCCATGGACCTGCAGTACCACGACCTGCGACCCGGCTCGTCGCTGGCGCGCCGCGTGGGACTGGAACGGCTCACGACCGACGAGCAGGTGGCACATGCCGTGCACGAACCGCCCGAGGACACCCGTGCGTACTTCCGCGGGCGCTGCCTGGCGCGGTTCGCGGACGACATCGTCGCGGCCAACTGGGACTCGCTGGTGTTCGACGTGGGCGAGTCCTCCCTGCAACGGGTGCCGATGCTGGAGCCGGGCCGCGGCACCAAGGACGCAGTCGGGCCGCTGATCGACGCCGCGACCTCGGCCAAGGACCTGCTGGAGCGCCTGCGCTCCTGAGCGTCCCGGGTCCCGGGTCCCGCGGCAGGTTCCGGCGCAGGCGGTGTCCACGCGTGGTTGACTGCGCGCAGGTGTTCGTCTCGTCGACCCGTCGGCTCCGGGCGTCACCACGGGATCCGACGAGGGGACGACACCGATGACCTACGAGTTCAGCACCGGCGCACCGATCACCGAGGCCGAGGCGCTCGAGCGGGTGGCCGCCATGGGGCTGCACGGGTTGGCGTTCGACGACGTCCACGACCAGGACGAGACCCTTCACTGGCACGAGTTCGCCGCGGTCACCTGGGTGATCTCCGGCACGGGCTCGTTCGCCGACGAGCAGGGCATCGTGACCCAGGTGCAGCCGGGGTGCAGTGTCCGGGCATCGGCCGGATGGCTGCACCGGACCCTTGCGGGCACCCGGACGCGGGTGGTGATCGGTACCGACCTGCCGGGCGAGGCCTGGACCAGCCCGATCAACAAGGACCCGGCCGACCGACCGGCCGAGCTCGCCCGCTGAGACGGGGCACCGGACGAATCGCGCCACGAGTTCCCGTGGCGCGCGAGGTACGGTGACCAGCGACGCGGAGGACCGACGATGCCAGAACGTGAACTCAAGAAGAAGCCCGCACCGCAGCGTCGCGAGGACGAGGTGGTCGAGGAGCCCGCCGCCAGCGACTCCGGCGAGAAGATCAAGGCCGAGCTCGACGAGCTGCTCGACGAGATCGACGACGTCCTCGAGACCAACGCCGAGGACTTCGTGAAGTCGTACATCCAGAAGGGCGGGGAGTGAGCCGACGGCCCCAGCTTGTAGCCTGCGGCCCGTGACACTCCCGAACTTCAGCCCCGGCACCGATCCGGGTCCCGACTTCGCCGCCCTCGTGCGACACGCCGGGCTGTCGCCCGTGGTCCCCGACGGACCGGTCGACGCCCGCTTCCAGGTCACCCATGGCACCACGTGCGTCGCCATCCGCTACGCCGACGGCGTGGTCATGGCCGGCGACCGCCGTGCGACCTCGGGCAACTTCATCAGCCACCGCACCATCGAGAAGGTCTTCCCCGCCGACCGGCACTCCGGGGTCGCCATCGCCGGCGCCGCCGGCCCCGCGGTCGAGATGGTGCGGCTGTTCCAGCTCCAGCTCGAGCACTACGAGAAGGTCGAGGGCTCGCCGCTCAGCCTCGAGGGCAAGGCGAACCAGCTCTCCCAGATGGTGCGCAACCATCTACCGGCGGCCATGCAGGGACTCGCCGTGGTGCCGATCTTCGCCGGGTACGACACCCACCGTTCGCTCGGCAGGTTGTTCCAGTACGACGTCACCGGCGGCCGCTACGAGGAGTCCGACCACGCCACGACCGGTTCGGGCAGCCTGCACGCCACCACGGTCATCAAGCTCGGCTGGCGTGACGCGCTGTCGGGCGACGACGCGGTCGACCTGGCGCTGCGTGCCCTGTACGAGGCCGCCGACGAGGATTCCGCCACCGGCGGTCCCGACCTGGTCCGCGGGATCTACCCCGTGGTCGCCACCATCACCGAGGCCGGCTTCGACCGACTGCCCGACGACGACCTCGCCGCCCGCTACGTGCAGCTGTTGGAGCGCATCGCGACCGACCGTGGTGGTGAGTCCCGATGAGCATGCCCCCGCCCAACGCCCCCCGACCGCCCGCCCCTTCTGCAGGGATGCTCACTCGCTCGCTGGAGGCTCGCTCATGAGCATGCCGTTCTACGTCGCACCCGAGCAGATGATGAAGGACCGGGCGGACTACGCCCGCAAGGGCATCGCCCGCGGCCGCGCGCTGGTGGCCTGCACCTTCGACGAGGGCATCCTGTTGTGCGCGGAGAACCCGTCACGCATGTTGCGCAAGATCTCCGAGATCTACGACCGCATCGGCTTCGCCGGCGTCGGCAAGTACAACGAGTTCGACCAGCTGCGCATCGCCGGCGTCCGCCACGCGGACCTGAAGGGCTTCTCGTTCAGCCGCGAGGACGTCGACGCCAGGAGCCTGGCGAACCAGTACGCACAGATGCTCGGTCAGGTCTTCACCCACGAGATGAAGCCGATGGAGGTCGAGATCCTCGTCGCCGAGGTCGGCCGCGACGCCGCGGATGACCACCTCTTCCACATCCTCTACGACGGCACGCTCATCGACGAGGACGGCACATGCGTCCTGGGTGGCGAGGCGGAGGCCATCGGCGCCCGTCTGGAGAGCGCATGGGAGCGCGGCGCCGCCCTTCGGTCCGCACTCGGTGCCGCGGTCGGTGCACTCGAGGGGCCCGAGCGCACCCTCGGCGCGGTCGACCTGGAGGTCGCGGTGCTCGACCGCAGCAACGGTCGCCGCACCTTCCGACGTGTCGAGGACGACGAGGTCGCCGAGCTCCTCGCCGACTGACCGGCGTGCCGCCCCGACCCGGGGCTGCGCCCCAGCCCGAGCGCGGACCGCTAGCTTGACGATCCATGGACCGCCGGATCTACGGCATCGAGAACGAGTACGGGGTGACCTGCACCCTGCGCGGCCAGCGCCGGCTCAGCCCCGACGAGGTCGCCCGGTACCTGTTCCGACGGGTCGTGTCCTGGGGCCGCTCGTCCAACGTCTTCCTCGCCAACGGTGCCCGGCTCTACCTCGACGTCGGCTCCCACCCCGAATACGCCTCACCCGAGTGCGACTCGCTGTACGACCTGGTCGCGCACGACAAGGCGGGGGAGTGGATCCTCGAGCAGCTCGTCGAGTCCGCCGAGGCCCGCCTGGCCGAGGAGGGCATCCGCGGCGACATCTACCTGTTCCGCAACAACACCGACTCGGCGGGCAACAGCTACGGCTGCCACGAGAACTACCTGACGAGCCGTGACGACGACCTGAACCACTACACCGAGGTGCTGATCCCGTTCCTGGTCAGCCGCCAGATCTACGCCGGCGCCGGCAAGGTCCTCCAGACCGCCCGGGGCGCCCAGTTCTCGATCGCCCAACGCGCCGAGCACATCTGGGAGGGCGTGTCGTCGGCCACCACCCGGTCCCGTCCGATCATCAACACCCGCGACGAGCCCCACGCCGACTCGGACCGCTACCGGCGCCTGCACGTCATCGTCGGTGACTCCAACATGAGCGAGTACGCCACCTTCCTCAAGGTCGGCGCCTGCTCACTGATCCTGCGCATGCTCGAGGACCCGTCGGTCGTGCTGCGCGACATGACGCTGGAGAACCCGATCCGGGCGATCCGCGAGATCAGCCACGACATCACCTGCACCCGGCGTGTCCGGTTGGCCAACGGCCGAGAGGCCTCGGCGCTCGAGATCCAGTCCGAGTACCTGAACCGTGCGCTGCGCTACGCCGAGAACCACGACCTGCTCCCGCAGGAGAAGCAGGCGCTCGGCATGTGGGAGCACGTCATGAGCGGTCTGGAGCGCGACCCTCTGTCGCTCGACCGCGAGATCGACTGGGTGACCAAGCACAACCTCATCGAGGCGTACCGGGCCCGCCACGACCTGCCGCTGAATCATCCGAAGGTCGCGCTGCTCGACCTGCAGTACCACGACATCAGCCGGGATCGGTCGGTGTTCTACAAGCTGCAGCGTGCGGGCAAGGTCGAGCGGATCGTGACCGACGCCGCCATCAACGAGGCCATGGAGACACCGCCGCAGACCACCAGGGCGCGGTTGCGCGGCGAGTTCATCCGTCGGGCCAAGGAGCGCAAGCGGGACTACACCGTCGACTGGGTGCACCTGAAGCTGAACGATCAGGCCCAACGCACCGTCCTGTGCAAGGACCCGTTCAAGGCGACCGACGAGCGCGTCGACCGCCTGATCGCCTCGCTCTGAGCACGCCCGAGCGGCGCCCGGCTCGCTCTCTCTGGCTGCACGTCGACACGTCGTGTCGCTCTGCAGCCGAAGAACGCTCGGGGGGCGGTCGGATCAGGCGGCCGAGGCGGTGAGCACCAGCGGTTCGCCGTGGGTCACGACGATCGTGTGCTCGAACTGCGCGGTCACCGAGCCGTCCGGGGTGCGCAGGGTCCATCCGTCGGCATCGGTGACCACCGTCGTCGCACCGGTCGACAGGAACGGCTCAACCGCGATGACCAGGCCCTCCCACAGCTTCGTGCGGTCCGAGCGGTCCTCGACGCCGGGCACCGACGGATCCTCGTGGATGTGGCGACCGACGCCGTGTCCGCACAGGTCCTCGACGACCCGGAAGCCGTGGCGGCGGGCTCGGCGCTCGACGGCGCGCCCGATGTGGCGCAGCGGGCGCCCTGCCCGAGCCGCCGACATGGCGTCGCGCTGCGCCGCCCGGGTCGCCTCGAGCAGCCGAGTGCGCTCGGGGCTCACGGTGCCGACCGCTGCGCTGGCGCCGGTGTCGGCCCAGTAGCCGTCGAGCTCGGCGGACACGTCGACGTTGACCAGGTCGCCGTCGCGCAGGTGCAACGCGAGCGACGGCACGCCGTGCGCGGCCTGGTCGTTGACGCTGATGCAGGTCCACCCGGGGAAGCCGTAGGCCAGGCGGGGAGCGGATCGAGCACCCGCCGCCCGCAGCAGGTCGCGTCCGATGGCATCCAGCTCGCCCGTGGTCACGCCCGGACGCACGGCGTCGAGCATCGCGTCACGGGCCTGAGCCACCACTCGAGCCGCTGCACGCAGGCCGGCCAGATCGTCGTCGTCCTCCACCGTCATGGGTGCCGAGGCTAGACCCGCCGCCCGGCGGATCTGGACTAGACCACCGGGGTGCCCAGCTTCCGGACCGCAGAGGTCACCGAGGTGCTCGCCGAACGACCCGGTCTGCAGCGGGTCCGGGTCCGCATGCCCGACGGCGCCGACGCACGGGC
>WBZX01002526.1_pt1 | contig 12343 bp, 11 predicted proteins | sample 5204211 | NCBI WGS metagenome assembly WBZX01 (sample SAMN12344362, study PRJNA552823) | activated sludge metagenome | biome: Activated sludge suspended growth; feature: Nitrification reactor; material: Wastewater; isolation source: activated sludge from nitrification reactor of wastewater...
CAGCGGCACTGGTGGCATAGCACAGGCCGTTCTGGCTTGGGTCGTCGAGATGAATGATGACCGCCACCTGGTGGGGCTCACCGTCGACCAGCACCTCGCAGTTGATGACCAGCTTGGCATAGCTGCCGTTGCGCAAGCGCTTGCCGAACTCCGGACCGATGGAGTTGATCATCGGCGAGGTGCTGAGCTTCTGCACAACGAAGCTGATGATCGGGAATTGATCAGTCAACTCAGCCGGCAAGCGAGCAGCCAACTCGTCGAGGCGAGGCATGGCAGCCGGCCGAAGCAGTCGACCATAGCCGGAGATGGGAAAGACGGATGGATCGCGGGTATCAAGGGTGCTCATGGCGCCTCCAAGGCTCGAGCGTGAACAATACAAGAACTTTACTATAAATCTGCCTTTAAGTCAATATCGCGGACGACTAATTGCAGTGTTGAATTGCCATTAAAATCATTCTTATCGACATGGGCAACAATGCTGACCTGCTGGCCTGAATCCAGATCAGGGTGTTTGTCGGCCAAACCAAAACCGATTCCTGAAAGCCTATTCTTGCCGTCACTGAGGGTCAATTTGGCATGCCGTTTGTCGCTGCCCACCCAGCGCATATCGATAATCTTGACTGATTGGACGGCAATACTTGGTTGACGATTACCATTACCGAATGGTTCAAGTTGAATCAAACTACTGTGCAAGTCCCAATCGATCTCCTTGAAGTCATCAAGGCTGACATCGGTGTCAATGGACTGCACCGGGAGATCAGCAGCAACATCCAAGAAGTGCTCATTAAGTCGGTTGCGCAATTCATCGAGTTTTTCCACAGGGATAGTGTAGCCGGCCGCAAAGGCGTGGCCGCCGTATTTAACGAACAGATCATCAGCGGTTCGTAGGGCGTCGATTAAGTTAAATCCGCCAAAACTGCGCGCCGAGCCTTTAGCCTTATCGCCCATGATCTGCATAATCAACGTTGGCTTGCCGGCGTTCTCGGCCACCTTACTAGCAGCAATGCCGACGATGCCATGACTCCAATCGGCACTGGCTAAAACGAGTACCGGATCATCGGCATATTCGGCGGCCATTTCCCTAGCCTCTTTAACTATGGTCGCCTGATCGCTCTGGCGTTGCTTATTCAGGCTGTCGAGCTCTCCAGAGATCGCCTTCGCCCGAATAGCATCATTCGTCAGCATCAGCTCTAAACTGCGTGCAGCATGCTCTAGGCGCCCGGCAGCGTTCATCCGCGGACCGAACATAAAGCCCAGGGTATAACTGCTAATCGACCCCATTTCTACGCCACTAACCTCGGCCAGTGCTCGAATGCCCACTCGCCGCGTCTTATTCATAACTTTCAGCCCAAAACTGGCTAAGACCCGATTCTCGCCAACCAACGTCACAACATCGCAAACGGTGCCAAGAGCCACTACATCTAACAGCCACTTCTCATGACCCTTCTCGGGTTTACCACTGGCCTGTTGCAACGCCTGAGCTAGCTTAAAGGCCACGCCAACACCAGCTAGATCTTTAAAAGGGTATTCGCAATCTGACTGTTTGGGATTAATCACGGCAATCGCTTCAGGCACAACCGCCGGCACCGAGTGATGATCGGTCACAATAATATCCAAGCCATTCTCCATAGCCCAGGCAACCTCCTTAGCGCTGGTGATGCCACAGTCTACGGTGATAACGAGATCAACCCCCTCGTCCTTTAGCTTCTCGAGTGCATCATGATTGATCCCATAGCCCTCTTCAAAACGATCCGGGATGTAACTCCGCGCCTCATGCCCAAGATTCTTAATTGTCTCGACCATAACCGCGCTGGCCGTAATACCATCTATATCATAGTCGCCGTAAATCACGATGGATTCTTTCTTTTCGACCGCGACCAGGATCCGATCAACGGCTGACTGCATCCCCTTCATCAAGAACGGATCATGTAACTGCTTGTCATAATCGGGATGCAAAAAAGCCGCCACATCTTCTGGCTTCTCATATCCACGCTTAATCAAAATGTCCCGCACCAGCGGGTGAAGTCCCTCGACCATACATCTAGTATATCAGTTGTCGCTCAGTAATAATTTGAGAACCCCGACGAAAGCCGGGGCTCTCATCGGGGTTACCACATCTTCTTCACTGGCATCTTGGTCTTCACGCAGACCCTGACAAGGGCTGGTCCTCGCGTCAACTCCGCGAAACGCCCACGAACCTTGGCTTTGGCGGCACGGCGCGCCCTCCCAACCGAACTCGCCCGTACCACAACGTCCAGCCAGTACGTATCGGCCTTGCACCATCGAATCGGCTGGCCGAACTTGGCTACCAAGTGTGACTCCTGGACAATCGTCAGGTCACACCGGTTCTTGACCTTCACCGAGACCAACCAGGCTGGCAACACCACATCGACCTCGATCGGAGGTGTCTCTGGAATCAACGTCTCGGCGACTCGTGATTTCCTTCTTGGAGCTTGCGATGGTGGACGGCGACCGGGACGACGAGCATTGCGCCTATCGCGCTGTGCGGTACTTCTTCCTGCTCTGGACATATCTTAACCTCGTTTGAGTGTCGGACAAGAATGTAAGTACAGTTATACACGTTTTATTGACATATTGCAATAATAATCTGCTTGTTATGAGCGGCTTTTGGCGGCTTGGCTTTTAAGCACCATACTCTGGAGCTCTTTGTATAAGGGAAATTCAGGATTGGCGGAATAAACTTTGGTATTAGCCTCACGGTCGACTTTTACAAAGCCGGCCTTTTCGAGGCGATGGAGTTCACGTTGAATATTGCCTGGATCTTCTTTGGTCAGTTTGGCTAATCCGCGCACATGAATACGATAATCAGGGTACTTGGTAAATACCGTAATAATTTTGCGTCGCGTTCGCGATGTAATAAATAAATCGAGCATATCTAAGACTATTCTCCACAACTCACATGTTGTAAATTTAGTATATCGCGACTATGTATTAAATACAACAACTACCCCGCCCTCTATCGAGAAAGATTAACTTTTCCTTAAATTTATACTGCTTACCCTTGTCGGGCATTTTACATGGACTTATACTTGGAACATGAACGCCGAACACCAAGCACTAGCCGAATATCTTGAGCAGGTTATCGAAGTTAAACTCGAAAGCAAACTCGAAGAAAAGCTCGAAGAGAAGCTAGATGAAAAACTTGATGAAAAGCTAGACAAGCGGTTCAAGAGAGTTGATGAGCAATTTAATGAAGTGAATCGACGGATTGATGCATTAATCTATCATGTCGACATAAAAAATGACAAGCAAGATGAGCTAATCGACCAGCATGATTTACGCATCCATGCCTTGGAGTCGGATATGCTAGTACTTACTTCTTAGGGTGCTTAACCTTGTAATGCTCCCAGCTAACTAGGAGCTGTGAGGCGTTAAAGATCGATGAGTAGGTCCCCGAGATAATACCCAGCAACAGAGCCAGTACGAAAGTCTTAATCGATGCCCCGCCAAAGAGGAAGAGCGCTAGGAGCGTCAGGATAACAGTGAGTGATGTATTGATCGAACGAGCCAGGGTCTCGATAATACTATTGTTTACGATCTCATCAAAGCTGCCGCGCTTACTGCGCAGGTTTTCACGTAGCCTATCGAATACCACAATAGTGTCATGAACCGAAAAACCAATTACCGTCAATACGGCCGTCACAAAGAGCGCATCTACTTCGACATCAAAGAAGTGACCAAGCAATGAAAATGTACCGATCAAGAATAGCGAGTCATGCAGCAAGGCAATAATTGCCGCAACCCCAAAGTTCCAGCTTGTTAGCGGTAGCGGCACATTACGGAAAGCCCAGGCAATGTACAGCACAATCGCTATCGAAGCAACCAAGATACTCAGGAGTGCATTTCGAGTAATATCTTTGCTTACGCTGGGGCCGACCACGCTGTAGCTGATCTCTTTGTAGCTCTGTTTGGCCAATTCAGCCTTAAAGGCCTGATGGTTGCTCTCTTGCTTCTCGCCGGTAGCATCGTCTCGGAACCGAATAAGTGTTCCGCCGCCACTTGGTGTTACCGTAATGTCCTTAAAACCAAGCTTAGCCCCCTGAGCGGTCACGGCTGTAACGTCAACATTTTGGCCGCTGATCTCGAGCACCGCCCCACCCTTAAAGTCGATGCCAAGCTTGAGTCCAAATAGCAATAAAGAGATCACCCCGGGAATAATTGCCACAATTGAGATTGTGTACCAAATCTTACGCTTCCCAACAATATCTAGATTCTTCATACCTGCTTCTCCTCTTTGTGATCAAAGCCATAGAGCTTAGGATTCACGCCCCACTTGGTGCGCATTACCGCCCGCAATAAAGTACGACTTACCGTGATGGCCGTAAACATACTCACCAGCACGCCAAGTGCCAGGGTTACCGCAAAGCCCTTAATAATTGGTACACTCCCGGCAAAAAGGAACAAAATTGTACAGGTAATCAGCGTCGACACATTACTGTCGCGAATACTGCTCCAGGCCCGGTCAAAGCCGCTCTCTACGGCCGAGACGAACTCTTTGCCGCCACGGTGCTCTTCTTTGGTTCGCTCAAAAATAAGGATGTTGGCATCCACCGCCATACCAATACTCAATACAAAACCGGCAATACCCGCTAGCGTCAGCACAATCGGCGAGGGCGAGACGCCGCTGAGTTTATACAGCGCAAGAGTAATCAGGGTGTAGACCGCTAAAGCAATAACGGCAATTACGCCCGCCAAGCGATAATACAAGATCATAAATAGGGCTACGACGGTTAGGCCAATAATACCGGCAATAATGCTCTTAGCAATCGACTCTTGACCGAGGCTGGCACCGACCGTACGTTGCTCTACAAGGCTAATTGGTACTGGCAGGGCACCGGCATTAATCAGCTGAGCAGTCTTCTTGGCTTCGGCCGTGGTAAAGTTACCCGAGAGCACGGCTTTGCCATCGGTAATCGGATTAGACACCGTGGCTGGCCCAAAAACAACATCCTGATCGAGCGTTACGAGCAAACGACTACCCTCTTTGTTGATGCGCGTCGTGAGCTCACCGAACTTTTGAGTTGGTGCGCCGCTCTTTAGTTGTAAGCTGACGATTGGCTGACTGGTTTGCGGATCAAAATCAACTGTGGCGCGCTGCACATCCTTGCCGCTCAAGCCTGTTGGGATTGGGACTATCTGAGATGAGGCGCTCGAGCCGACCCTAACCTCGCTAAATTGCAAATCAGCCGTCTTGCCGATTGTCGCAATAGCCTCATTTAGATCTTTAACGCCCGGCAACTCAATAATCACACGGTCGCTACCTGAAGTTTGTATAGTGACCTCAGAGGTGCCGCCAGGATTCACGCGCTGCCCCACGACTTTGACCAGGCTCTCCATAGCTTGAGTGCGATCGGCGGCTGGTACCTTGCTTAAGTCAGCCTGGTACACCAATTGGGCACCACCCTGTAAATCCAAACCTAATCGAATCTTTAGTGGCTCTTTAACACCAAGTTTACTCATCCAGGCATCTTCGCGAGGCATAGCAATAGCCAGCGCCAGCAGCGCGACAACAATAACCGTAAATAGACCCCATTTGCGACGTTTCATATATATCCACTATACGCGAGCTGCGAGCTGCAATCAATAAGCTATAAACGCGAAGCGGGCGGATGGAAGAGCCGGAGCCCAACCATCCGCCCGTGACAACCAAGATGGGTTCACCCTGCCGGAGCAGGATGAACAATTAGGCCAGCGTGGTGGATGATGGTGTGTTACGCATCTTGCATTAGCTGGTTGGCGCACGAGGTGCAAACGGATCCCCCAGAGGGTCCTCCCTCGCCAGCACTGGCTGTCTTGTCTTGGTTGATTGATGTCGCCACTAGGGCGAGCGATTACGGTTTCTGAGCTGCGTTTCCGCATTCAGTCACTGACCCAACTATAAGCAGTTTGAAAAACAAAGTCAACACATTATTTTGCGCGTATAATAATTATATGAGTGCCAAGGGGAATGCGATTTTATACTATGAGGTTTCACCATTACTACATGGTGGGTTAGGCGAGTTTAGCTTTACCTACTCATCTGAAAACAGCGTTTCAGTCGGGAGTTTCGTAACGGTTCCCTTTGGCCGACGGTCGAGCCTTGGCATTGTTATGTCGACTGCCACAAAGCCTACTTTTAAAACCAAGTCGATTACCGAGCTGCACGACAACCTCCCGATTCTTTCGCGGCATACTCTAGATCTGGCAACTTGGCTGGCAAGCTACTACGTCGCCAGCGCTTTAGCCGTCTGGCAAACCCTCCTGCCGGCTGGGCTCACAAAAAAAGCACGCGCCAGCAAGCCACCAAAGATCAGTAAGCTCAAGGCACCAACCAGCGAGCACGCGCTCACCGACGAGCAGACCGAGGCACTTAAACGACTGCGAGCTACAGCTGATGGCGGCTTCTTACTAGAGGGCATCACCGGATCAGGCAAAACCCGCGTGTACATTGAACGGGTACGCGACATGCTTAACGCTGGCAAGAGTAGTATTGTGCTCGTCCCAGAAATCTCACTTACGCCCCAACTCGTCAGCCAGTTCGAGCAAGCCTTTGGGGCAATCGTAATATCGCAACACTCTCGCCTGACCCCTGCTCAACGCCGCACTATCTGGCTACGGGTCGCCCACTCGACCGACCCAGTTATTCTGATCGGACCGCGCAGTACCTTATTTTTGCCCGCCCCAAATCTTGGCCTGATTATTATTGATGAAGAGCACGATGGTAGCTACAAACAGGGCTCGGCGCCACGCTACCACACCGTCACGGCAGCCTCAAAGCTAGCGCATCTGTCCGAGGCGCAGCTCATTCTGGGTAGTGCCACACCAAGCCTACAAGAAGTCTTTCTTGCTGAGGCTGGCCGACTCTCGCTGCTTACCATGACCCACCGAGCCACCAAGCAGCCGCTGCCGACAACCACAATTATTGATCTGCGAGACAAGAGCCTGCTTAAGCGGAGTAAGTTCATAAGTGAGCCACTCCTGCAGGCGCTTGATCAGACCCTGCAAGCCGGCCGCCAGAGCCTGTTGTTTATTAATCGTCGTGGCTCCGCCAGTAGCCAGATCTGTGGCGACTGCGGCGAAGTGCGATCATGCCCCAACTGCTACATCCCGCTGACGTTTCATGCCGACTCCATTCAGCTTATCTGCCACTACTGTAATCATATCGAGAAACCAGTTGCCGTCTGCCCGCATTGTGGCGCCAGTAACATGCGTTTTTTGGGTGGTGGCACCAAGCGCATTGAAGCCGAGATCATAAAGCTGCTGCCTGGTGCGCGCATTGCTCGCCTCGACAAAGACAGCGGCACGCTTGAGTATATCGAAGCCGTCCACCAGGGGCTGCATGATGGCACCATCGATATCTTGGTTGGCACTCAAATGATCACCAAAGGTCTGGATATTAGCGGCATCGATACGGTCGGCGTCATTTCGGCCGACACAGCCCTGCACTTTCCTGACTATTCAGCTGCCGAACGCACCTTCCAAATTCTCAGCCAAGTTATCGGCCGTGCTGGCCGCCGCGATATGCCCAGCCAAGCCTTTATTCAGACCTATACGCCGGAACACCCAGCGATTGTAGCGGCCGCCGAGCACGCGTTTAGTCGCTTTGCCAAGGCCGAGCTCCTGGAGCGTCAGGCCCTCAAATACCCGCCCTATGTCTACCTCCTCAAGCTGCACTGCACCCTCGCCACGCCCCAGGCTGCCCAGCGTAAAGCCTATGAGGCTGTTGAATTGCTTAAAAACTACAAGGGCATACAGCTGCTCGGGCCTGCTCCAGCCTTTGCCGAGCGCTTGCACGGCAAGTTCCATTGGCAGCTTATTATTAAGTCTAAAGATCGCTCCAAGCTGGTCGAAATTGCCAAAATACTTCCAGCTGGCTGGACAATTGATCTGGATCCGATAAACTTGTTATAGATGAGTTCAACCAAGACACGTAAAGACATAATTACCCTACCCGATGAGCGCCTCCGCCAAAAGAGCGCGCGCGTTGGTTATATTAGTAATGAAGTCCATCAGCTAGCCGAAGATATGATTGCCGCCAGCCTCGATTGGGAGGCCAGCCGCGACCACGAAGCCTGTGCCGCACTGGCCGCCGTCCAGATTGGTGTGCTCGAGCGCGTAGTGATTGTCCGCGATGATATGGAAGCTCGTGGAGAAAGTAAGGGCAGCTCTAGTTTTAGCGTATTTATTAACCCCGAGATTGTTAAACACCTAGGTGAGCCAACCGAGATGTGGGAGGGCTGCCTCAGCGTAGATAGCGTCTATGGCCACGTTATGCGCTACCCAAAAGTAAAAGTGAAGGCCCTCAACCTGCACGGAAAAGAAGTACGTCTGACGGCTACCGACTTTCTAGCCCAAGTCTTTCAGCACGAAATTGATCATACTAACGGTATTGTCTTCGTTGATCGTGTCGAAGATGCCTCAAAACTTCGCAAGATTGGAGACGATGGTGAATTCACAAAACTCCCCTAAACCCAGCATCGTCTTTTTCGGCAACGAACGCCTGGCCACCGGTGTAACTACCGAAGCACCCACGCTTAATGCCCTCATTGAAGCTGGCTACCCCATCGAAGCCGTAATTGTTAATCATGAGCAAGCCACCAGCCGCAAACAACGCATCCTAGAAGTCGAAGAAGTAGCCTTTGCGCATACTATCCCCATTCTAGCTCCCGACACCAAAGAGGCGCTCATCGAAGTCGTAAATAAACTCACCGCACCGATTGCCGTCCTGGCCGCCTATGGCCGGATTATTCCTGGTCAGGTGATTAATCATTTTGAACATGGCATCCTGAATGTTCACCCCTCGGCCCTGCCAAAATACCGCGGCTCAACACCACTCGAGTCAGTGATCCTCGATGGATCTGAATCAACCACCGTTTCGCTCATGCAGCTCGATGTAAAAATGGATGCCGGCGCGGTCTACGCCCAGAAAGATATTGTCCTGAGCAGCACACTATCAAAACAGGAGCTGGTCGACGCCGCCGGAGCGCTGGGGGCCCAAATGGTAGTTGAGTCGCTGCCGCAGATATTAGACGGGAGCCTAACCCCTCAGCCCCAAGACGAATCACGAGCCACCTTCACCAAGCAAATCACCAAGCAAGATGGCAACATCGACTGGACTCAATCTGCTCAAGAAATCGAACGACAAATCCGCGCTTACGCCGGCTGGCCAGGAAGCTCCACAGAAGTTAACGGCAAATCAGTCATCATCACCCAAGCTCAAATCCTCAACGAGTCGGGCGCACCCGGAACGTTCTTTGTGCATGAAAAACAATTAGCCGTCTACTGTGGTGACAATGCCTTGCTCATCACTCGCCTCAAGCCTGCCGGTAAAAACGACATGCCCAGCCGCGACTTTCTAGCTGGCAACCCCCTTACGCTGCTCGCTTAACCTGTGACCCTAAATTCTCCATCAGCATTGCAATAAAGCCCTTCTCTCCCCCAGACTTCCTGCGGGGACTGGCTAAGTCCTTGGCTGTAGCCAAACTCACCCCACCTGCACGAGTTAGATTTCGCACGAAGCTCGGATAAGCATCATCGACAGAAGTGCTCGAATCTGCAACAACCTTTTTCGAATCTATTGCTCCAGCCTTTTTATACACTTCGTCTTCGTAGATCCTATTTGACAATACAATCTTAGGCTCAGGATTCTTCTTGATCCGCTTTTTGCGCTCTCGGTCAGTTAGCTTCTCATTTTCATAATCGGGCACCAACAGTGCATCGCCCTTGACAAGCATTTGGCGTTTAAGCTTACCGCTACTTTTATCCCAATCCTCAACAAGCATAATACGATGATCCTCGGTTTTATACACTAAACGCTGCATATGAGTTGGCGTACCTTTATCATGCTTTAGATAGTAATCATCGATTTGTAGAGGCTCTTCATGAGCCTTTATCTGATAACCATTAGCCGCTGCGACCATGGCTGCCAGCTCAGACTCCATCGAACTATCAGGATCATAAAGGTGCATTGTAACCTTGGGGTCGGTGGCAAACTTTTTTAAAGCTTGCCTCTCTGTAAATAACATGTCAACTAGTTTCTCGCGATCCTCAGCCGTCTTCTTATCGGCATCTATGACGGCTTGCTTGACCTTCTTCAGTATTTCGCGCTCGGCAACAGCATATCGTGCCTCAATTGGCTCGCGTAAATCATAAGGAAGACTACCGGCGTCTTTAAGCGCTTCTCTTCTGTCTCTCTGCAGCTCTGCCAAATCTGCCATAAGAGGTCCGGTCGCTTTCATTTTTTGTTCTTGTATATAGTCCTTAAAGGCATCTGGTCCTACGAGAACTCTGTCCGCGGCTTCTTTGGCGAGCCTTTCGGCCTCGGCTTCGGCTGCTGCCCTACGTGCTACCTCTTCGGCGGCTAGACGAGCAGATTCAGCCCTATCTGCAGCAATTTTCTCTAATCGTAGCCTCTCAACTGCTGCTTCTGCTTCTTCGGCCAGACGCCTGGTTTCGGCCTCTTCATTACGCTTATGTTCCTGGGCAGCCTCCCAGGCAGCATCGTATTCGCCATCTTTTCGCTTTTTATCTTTTTTCAGACCAATCTTGTCTAAGGCCCTTTTTACGGCACCACGTTTATCTAGCAGTTCCCGGGCTTTTTCTATCTTATCAACCAACAGCTGCGAGCGCGCATCGCCAGCTATCGGCTCAAACCAGCCTTCAACTCGGTCTTCTACGCGGGCATCCTTTTCGGGGCTCACGAGTGCATTATTCATTATGACAAAATCTTCGACTGCACCAAAACCAGCCAAGTAATCTGTAGCTATTTCCTTAATCTCGGCCAGACTACGAGCGCCGGCTAGCGCATTACCAAACTCATCGGCAAACTTAGCATCTTCAGGATCATAGGCCACTGCCTCGGGCGGAGTCTCGGTAGGTTCCGATGTGGATTCTGGTGTGGCCGCTGGTGCAGCTGGGGTAGACTCAACCCGTACAGGCACTGGCACCGGTTCTGTCGATGTGGGAGCTAGATCGCTTTTCAGGGCTGGGCCCGGTGGTCTAGCTGGAGCCTCTGGCACGCGACCCGTCAGCACAGCATCCATCTCTTCAGGAGAACGAGCTACGAATGCCTTATCTGAACTAACTTCAGGGTCTACTGGATTTCCTTCGGGGCTTTCTGCCATAAAAAATACTGCCTTATTTAGGCCTATTTTACCATAAGCAAGATGTGAGTTATAGCCCTAGGTTTGCTTTAGGAGCTGGTCGATTTCTGAGGCGTATTGAGCATTGGTATCGAGTTTAAAGTGCAGACGAGGCGTAAACTTGGTAGCTAGTGCCTTCGCGATGGCCATCTGAAAGGCCCCTACCATGCCGTGCAGGCGCTGTATGGCCTTATCGCCATCAACTTTGCCGACCACACCAATCCAGGCCGTAGCGTGGCGCAAATCGGGGCTAACGTCCATGCGGGTTACGGTAACGTTGGGTGCTAGGTCAGGAATCTCAATCGGAATTTGAGCAGCTACCGCGCGACGCACCACTTCTTCGACTTGGTAAACACGCTTGTTCTTCATTAAGCCTCAAAGGTGCGGGCACGCTGCTCGCTAGTGTAGAAGCTCAAGACATCACCAACTTCGATGGCTGTAGGAGTCTCAACACTCATGCCACATTGTTCGCCCTGTACTACTTCTTTAGATTCTTGCTTATCTTTTTGCAAATTAGTAATCTTACCTTCACCAATCACCTCTTTACCACGGGTGATGCGTAGGGCCAGATCATTGGTTAGTTTGCCACTGGTTACTTCGCCGCCACAAATTACTTTAGTCTTAGTTGTCTTAAATACACCGAGGACTTTAAGGGTTGCTTGCTCGGTTTCGATAGTTTCGGGTTTGAGCATCTGGCTCAGGATGCCACGCAGATCATCGAGAAGTTCATAAATGACTCGGTAAAGCTGCACATTAACTTTTTCGCGATTAGCCAGCTGCTTAACAGCCGAGCTGGTGCTAACGTTAAAGCCAAGCACCAAGGCGCCAGTTGCCGCAGCATTCGAGACATCTGACTCACTAACATCGCCAACGCCCGAACTCACTACCTTTACGCCAACTTCAGCATTGCGCAGATTGGCCAGGCTTTCGAGTAACGACTCCAGCGAACCCTGCACATCGGCTTTAACGACGACATTAAGTTCGTCTACATCACCAGCAGTAATGGCCGAGGTTAACGCCTCAACGTCGATCTTTTTGACCTTAACCATGCTCTTAATTGAGGTGTGACGACGACTCAGAACCGCCTGCTCTTTAGCGGCCTTCTCGTTTTCGACCTGCACAAATAAATGACCGAAGTCTGGCACAGCCTTAAAGCCACTAACTACCGCCGGCATACCCGGGGTTGCCTGCTTAATGCGCTT
>WBZX01002527.1_pt1 | contig 12333 bp, 10 predicted proteins | sample 5204211 | NCBI WGS metagenome assembly WBZX01 (sample SAMN12344362, study PRJNA552823) | activated sludge metagenome | biome: Activated sludge suspended growth; feature: Nitrification reactor; material: Wastewater; isolation source: activated sludge from nitrification reactor of wastewater...
GTCTGTGGCTTGCGGAGAGGTGGCCGAGTGGCCGAAGGCACCGGTTTGCTAAACCGGCACAGGTCAAAAGCCTGTCGCGGGTTCAAATCCCGCCCTCTCCGCCACACCCGAAGATGAAGAGTTGATTTTTTGGCGGTGATCCTGTAGACAGAAACCCCTTCTCGAATGCTTCCGGAATGCCGAGGTAGCTCAGTTGGTAGAGCACAGCCCTGAAAAGGCTGGTGTCGACAGTTCGATTCTGTCCCTCGGCACCATAAAATCTTCAAAATATTAGCAAAATTCTCCCCGCCAGCCGTCACGCCTCTCACTCCACTTTTGTGATTTTTTCGGCCTTTTTCAGTCTGTTTTGCCCGATTGGTTGTCCAAAACCAAACGCGTTGAACCGTTAACAGAGGCTCAGTTACCGACTTTTTCCTGGCCTGCAATGCCCGGTTTCACACCCATTCGGGCACTCCACACAACCTCTCTCGGATCGGTTCTCGATTCGCACAAGATTCCATTCCCATCACTTTTTTGCAAATCTGACGACGCCTCCCTCTAGAAAGGATCGAGCTATCAATCGGTTTCAGGTACACTGCCGGGCAATTAGGTGTTTTGAATAGTGAGGTCTCCGCAGGCAGCGGATCGCTCCCTTGACCGGCCCCCTGTGGTTGCACCAGGTTGAGTGTCACTGCGCACACTGCGGCGCGATCGCGTCGGGTGCGGGCGGCCGCAAGCCCAGCGAACGATGCGGGCGCACCTGGTTATCGTGTCGCCGCGAGCGTTCCACCTGCACCTCCCAGATTGTCGCAAACAGTTACCAATTCAACAGTTCGTCGCGTAACTTCCCGTTGAAACTCTCCACATAGCCATTCTCCCACGGGCTCCCCGGCTCAATGAACAGCATGCGCACGCCGACCCGGTTGAGCCAGTGGCGCACGGCCTTGGCGGCACATTCAGGGCCATTGTCCGATCGAATATATTCAGGCAGCCCGCGCTGCACAAAGAGGTCGGCAAGACAGAACAGCACATCATCGGACCGCAATCGGCAAGCCACATCGATAGCCAACCACTCGCGGGTGTATTCGTCCATGATCGTGAGCAACTTCACGTGGCGGCCATCTTCGGTCCGCAGCGCGACGAAATCGCACGCCCAGACATGATTGGGGTGCTTCGGCCGTAACCGGATACAGGACCCATCGGTCAACCACAACCGGCGCCGTGGCGGCTGCTTCTGCGGCACCTTCAAGCCTTCCCGCCGCCAAATCCGTTCCACGCGTTTGTGGTTCACCCGCCCCCCCTCCGCGTGCAGCAGGGCGTTGATGCGGCGATAGCCGTAGCGCCCATACTGACTGGCGAGCTCGATGATGGCCGCTGTCAGCCGTGATTCATCCTCGGGCGGATCGGGCACATCGCGTTGTGTCGACCGCGGCTGGTCCAAGACTCGACAGGCCCGACGCTTGGAGAGGCCCAGCGTGGTACAGCAGTGCGTGACGGTCTGCCGCCGCCGCGCTGGGCTTCGAAGTTTCCCTCGGCGGATTCCTTCAGAATCAACGTATCCAGGTGAGGTCGGCGACCGCGCGTTTCAGGCGCGTGTTCTCACGTTCCAGCTCTTTGCGCCGCTTGACCTGATCGATTTTCAGGCCGCCGTACTCATTGCGCCAACGGTAGTAGGTGTGTTCGGTGATCCCCAGCGTGCGATAGACTTGCACGACGGGATGGCCGTTGCTCAAGGCCACTTTCGCTTCACGCAGCTTGGTGAGGATCTGCTCGACGGTGCGTTTGATGCGTGGCATACGGCCCTCCTTGCAGCCCGACCCTCACATACAGGTCGGTCCGGTTAAGGGGGGCGGTCATTCATGTGATAGCCGCTCTGAACCCGCGCCGAATCGCCACGAGGCGGGAATAGTACATTGAGCAGACGCGAAACTTTCGAAATCTCGGAACCGAAAGGCCATACGACATAGTTACTTACTGTGCCAGTCGCGAGCAAACCTGTTCACATAGAGCTGTCCTCTCATAGCACTCTTACGACGGGAAACACTTTCCGAACGCCATCAGCAGCCTTAGCGGGCCATCCAACCGAAACTTCCTCCGCAGCAGTGCCCACACGATGTTTTTTTCTTTCCGCAGAAAGCCGACCCACGTTTGCGAATCCGCAGTTACGTGCAGGTCCGGTTGGCCAACATGCCCCTCTTTCACGGTGAGCATCTGCTCCCGAATTACGACAGTTGCCTGTCGCTGCTCGTGGCCGGTAAAGGTGAAATGAAACGTGGAATTCAATCCCGCCGATTTGCTTGGCTGGAAAACGTTGGGCATGCCTTTCAAGAAAACTTCGATAGTATTGGGCCGCAGCGTATTGCCCACATGTTTGATTTTCTTGTGTGGAAACCGTTTTGCGACATACTCCTCCGCATCGGAATTCCTGGTGACGTAAATCGTCTCTTCTTTGTCTTGCAGGGGCCTGACAACTTCCTTGAGGTGTGATTTCCGATCAGTCAGAAATGGTCCGATCACTTCTTCTCCGGCTGGACAGGCCGCCAGACAGTACGCGGCTTTATAGTTCGCCCCGTAGGACAGGCTCTGCCACATTGAGGCAGATTCGGCATCGCTGACTCGACTACGGTAGTCTCCGGCGTTCTTGCTGTCGGCGACCTGCTCAACCCAATCAGTGAAGCCGCCCATGAACTCCCGATAGTTATGGGTGTAGCAGGAGGAGAAATTAAAACCTCCTTCCGACGAGATGGCGCCGACAGGGCATGCGGCCACACACAGTTTGCATTCCAGGCACGGGTTGTAGTCGATGGGCCCACTCAACTTTGAAACCTCGGCGTCCAACAAGATCGTGCCGAGGAGAATGAAATTGCCGAACTTCTCATGGATCACGTTTCGATGAATCCCGATCATGCCCAGCCCTGCCGCCACTGCAACTGGCTTGTGCGATACGATCCACACCTTGCCGGGGAACCGCCCCATTTCCATCGGAAAGCCCATCGCAGGATTCATGGCGAGAATTCCCCGTGCTTCCAGGTTCCGAACCACACTGCGGGCAATCTCATTGACCCCCTCCCCGCTATGGTGGAATTCGAGGTTAGAAATCGAACGAGCCGGTGTCCGAATCGCTTCCCGGTTCATGCGAACCACGAAGCTGATCAGCGTCTTGGTGTGGGGGAACGCAATGAGGATGTCCTCCCGCTGATCGTCCAAAGCGGCTCTGCCGATCTCCACAAACCCCACATCGTCTGCACCAGCATCGAAAACCAGTTGTTTGAGCCAGGCGGCATCCAGAGGCTCCTTCTTGAGCACACCGGACGACACGGTCTTGGCGCGAATTCGCTGCACGGTCGGGTGATCATCTAGTTTCATGGCGACCTCTAGTTGTATATACCATTATATGGACATAAAACGATTCTTCCCACAAACAACAGACAGTTCAATTCATCCGTTCATCGTTTGCGACAAAACAACCTGGTGCAGCCATCGTGGCACCGCCCAGGTAAAAATCACGAGGACCTATGCGCCCGTGATGAGGACCCAAGATGTATCTGGTGCATTCATTTCGTTCATCTCCCAGGAGTCATCGCCGCCGACCAATTTGTCTTCAGACCTCTTTACTGACTCGCTTCATCACCTGGTTCAACTGATCCACGAACCCTTCCCCAAGAACCTTCTTGACCTGCTCTTGCGCCTCACTCCAAGCCGGCATCGCCGTCTCAAGGAGCTTGCGTCCCCGTGGTGTCAGGCGAAAAGGCTGCGAGCGGCCGTCCTCGTCGGGGACAATTTCCAACCAGCCGCGGGTCTTCATTCGTTCGACATTCCGACTGAGAGTCGAAACGTCGAGATGAAGATGCTCACAAACGTCAACTGGACGAGCCGTTCCCATCTTGGCGGCGGCGACCAGAATGTTCATCTGGCTCACCTTCAGGTCCAGCGACCGCAGAGCGTTATCGTAGAGGTTAGTGATCACGCGATTGAGCATGCGTAGCCGAACGGCAACGCACTCGCTGGCGACCTTATCAATCATCCTGTTCATATGCGCCTGCCTATTCATGCCTCACAATTATAATTGTATATGCAACTATACTCCGCGGTCAAGAGGCGTCTTTGACGACCGCCATGCTGAAAGACCGGCCGCCGTCACGAAACAACAGGAAAGCATGATAGAGGAGGGATTTTGATGCATCGCCCTTCCCTATTCCAGCCCGAGGAGAACCAACAACTTGCACCACCATCACGGTTGACGGTAAACACGAAGGAACGGCAACGACTGGCAAAAACCTGGAAGCAGCCTTGAAGGATGCTCAGATGGAAGATGTGAAATTAGCTATCAGAGGAATCTCTTCTGATTCCATTTACTCAATCCGGGTGCTCATCAAGGCTGGTCAGAAGGCAACCCAGGGCAGGTGCCACCAGTGGCACCTGCATGTAATTTAAAGGCACGCAATGTCATCATTTGCAACGCCTTTCCACGGTAAAATATTGATTCTCAATACATTAATGCTGGCCCTAAAAGGCTGGTGTCGACAGTTCGATTCTGTCCCTCGGCACCATAAAACCTTCAAAATATTCATATGCTCATTTCGATGTTCTAGGGCTACTCCGCATCACCACCTCTTTTCTCTTCATATATCAGTGACTCCCTATACCGTGTGCCTAGGCCGCGCTTGACACTCCTTGCACAGATTGTCCAGGCTAGGAACCGTTATCTCGCATTCTCACCACACTATCTCCCACACCTTTTGCGTTTCTATTGAAACGCCTCGTGAGATGAAGCCTTCAACCTTCCCCGCACCACAAAGCCAAATCTCGGTGACCGATCCGAAACTACCACGAGCCTTCCCAGAAAACATACCGCGCGCTCCTCTAAGAGGGCGCTAGGACAGACACAAGCCGCTACCGCTTTCATCTACCCGTGATCGCGTCCGGGAAGTCTCCCAGTTAAACGCTGGGAGCATGATGCATCTATGCCCGATGCGTTGATGATCCCAGAGGGATATACCAAGGTAATTTATGGTTTTCGGCACACGTTTCCGTGGAGGGAATGCCTAGGTTACAGGAGGTGCCTGGCCATGTGCTCATATGCCTCAAGGGCGTTTCCCAGTGACCACTACTGTGGGCCGACTCATCGAAACCTCTCGTGCCCGTTTTCATGCCATTCAACTATGTAGGAAGCTGGGGATGGTCTGTAACATTTGTCGCGCACAGATATTTGTTGGGAGAACAATGGACACAGACGCCTATCGCCATCCAAGGACGACTCACGACAACCATCGGTACGCGTTTTTTCACTGGCCCTGCTCATCCGGTCTCAAAACTGGCGAACCTCCTCACGACAACGCCCGCCTGTTGCCGTAAACATCCCAACAGCATCATCGGCTGAGGACATCAGGGCAGGCTGGGCCGTCGTACCCCTATGGGTCATACTGTGCACCGTCGACGGGCTCATTTTCCGTATCGTTCGTCGCTATACGTTTCTGTCCAGAAGTTACATACCTGGCGACGATATTGTGATCGTCGGGTTCAGCCGGAGCCGATGTACGGCGCGCACGTTGAGCGGCCTCGTCGCCCCGCAAGGTCCGCTCGCTCCACAGATTTTTCTAGATCAAGAACGCGCCTATTCATGGTGGGCAGAAGCGTGGTATCGGTACCGAAGGCCCACGATCGTCAATCCGTTCAGCTTCGCGCATCCTGCTGAGGTCACGAGCAATCTCCAGGCCTTTGTCTCGAATGAGCCTCTGACGGATGGGGATTTCACCTCGGTTAACCGACACGCGGTGGTGGCGGTCTGGAATACGGTTGGGGCGATGGGATCTTCTCGTTTGGTCCGAGAGGTTTAGCTGCGAGGCTGGAACAAGACCTTTCCACCGCAGTTCGCATGGCGGCAGCATCGGTCGTCGCCAAGCCAGGGAAACTCGTAATGCGATATCAACCCGCTAACCTTCCCAGCTGAGTTCAGAATGGAGGGGCCTCTGTCGCTCGCAATGGTACAGCTATTCACCCCGCGCTGCCTATTTGAGCTGCATGGGGGCGACAACCTATCAGCCTGGCACTCAGACCGTTTCTGTCATGGCGGCATTAAATGCATCGAACAACCACATCCACAGGCCCAACTCGACGGCATACAGAGCCCAGGGCAGAAGAAGAAACCAGAGCAGCGCCTTCCGCCGCGTCAAGACAAAGGTTCGGGTTGCACCACAGTAGCTCACCACCACCGACCAGAACGACAGCAGGACAAAGATGAGCGTCCAACTCCCCTCCGCATCTCTCGCAAGGCGGTAATTCGGAAACAGAAGCGTTTCGCCGACCATCACGAGAACAACTGGAAGGGCATACACCAGCGATGAATAGACGAACAGGAGACGTGGCCGGAGAGAATCCAACGCCGTGGCCCCGGACCACTTGAGCCGAAGGCGATACCACCACCCTCCCAGATACCAAAACAGCGGTACATTCAGTGCCCCAAAGACCAGCAGCGCGATCCACAAGGTGCTCCATGAATGAAGGAGCCACGGACTAAGCTCTGACCACCCAGAGACCCCTTGCCCCATTTCCGCACGGAGAATGTGCTGCTCAATTCGATCGACCATAGAGGCGACACCAAGACAAAGTGTTGCCGCAAATATCAGGAGGGGCCGCGCGAGATCTTCGAATGACGCAAAGAATTTTGACGGTTGTACGAACAAGGCCACCACCCAAGAGCGAAATGACCGCTCAGCCTTTTGGGTTGTCGAAGGGGGACTCGCGCCTGGTCCCGTGGGCTTGTTGGCGCAGGCTGCAGGCTGGTCGCGCATGGTACTGGATACCTCTTCTTCGCTCATGGTGTTCGTCGACTCGTTGATCAGTGCCCAGGAATCCGGTACCCGCGCCGAATCTACATACACCTGATCATCTGTGGCTGGAGGGAGCGTAGAGCGGAAGACCCTGCGGCGACAATTGTCCAGGTTGGGGACGACGCTGCTCGAACGAGGGGGAAAGACGTCGCTCAGTGACCCGCACACTGGCCTATAGCCACGGCCGGTAAATATTCCGAACGCTTGCTGGAGACCGGAAACAAAGGAGCACCAGTGGATGCAGCGGTTGCCGTAAGACCCCTGACTTAGCAGCTCCGGTTACCTCCCCAGGACGCGAGACGACATTCTGATCGGGCTTCTGCTCCAGATGATCGTTCCACCTACTGCCTAACCGGATCGCACATCCTGGACGCGCAATAGCGGTGCACGGGGTCTGGTCGATGGATGTTTGCTATCGCAACCCTTACCGGGATGCGAGTGATTGCCGCAAGAAGCCTTACTAGTCTCGGGACTTGCACACCGCGGTAGGTGATATCGTAACCCGGTAGGCATCAGAATGGTAAAACTGGGGCAGAGTGAACGAAATGTCCCCCTCTTCCAGGCGTAACGTACGATCCAGGGTGACGACGGTCGAGGCGAGCGGGCCGGAACCCGTATCAGGAATCTGCTCCGCACAGAGATAGAGGTTCTCCCCCTGCCCCACCGCAAATGCCGCGCTCGCATGCTTGAGAACCACTGTCGTATCCGCTGTCGAATACTCCTCGTATTTGCCTAATAACATCTGAAGGGTATGGGATGTATGGTCGAATGACGCAAGGGCATGGAGTTTTGGACTATCGGTCATCGTGTAGGGGCGTACACCTTCCATCTCTGCGTAAGCTTTATAAATATGCCATCCTGGCCGCTTCGACTGCCGATCGACATAGAGCAGGCCATCCAGTGTGGGATTATCACAGGTATTCTCTACCCTATCACGGCTCATGTCTTGCGCGTCGGGCCAGCAGGATCGCATCGCGCTCATGATATTCGCTCGCTCGTACGCTGCAAGGACACCCACGGTATATCCTGCAAGCGTCCATGTTTCCTGCCCGAGAATTTCATTCACAGAAATCGGTCTGGCGAGACCTCGTTCTTGTAGGTATCTGCGCAGATCCGCCACAATCGCAAGAGCATTCGAAGGGTCGTCATACTCATGGTACGCCACGACGTCAGGAAACACGTTCTGCGTGTGACTCCATTCCAGAAAAGGCTTCAGTAATCGGTAACGGCTGACACTTGGGCCCACGATGTGCGCGCCAGGAATCCGCTGTTTGATGCGTTGGTACGCCAACCGCCAGCCTTCTTTGAGCCGTTCGTTGTCATTGATGGGAAGCGCGGCCAAATCCGGTTCATTATAGATATCCCACAGAACCGTTAGCTGACGTCCCACCACCTGATCAATGATCCGATCCACATGCGCCAACCATGGCGCGTAGTCTCCCTCCAAACCGACGTGGTTGATGTCAAAAATTTGAAGGTGGAGATCCTCGAACACCAATCCAAGGGTCAATTGAAACTCCGTCACCCCTGCCTGCTTGAGCCGGTCATAATTCTTCAAGACGTACCCGGCATTGCCTCGAAAACTGGTCGGCTTCAGTGGGAGGATCAGTTCCATGCTCGGCTCGTCGGGCTCGATGCTTACCAGATACCCGTTCGCCCGATGGTTCATCGGTCCTTGCTCCACACCAAGATCGACCATGATGGTGCCGGCCTGGCTTGAGGTCACCCAGAACAGCAGCAGCGCATGGGTCAATACCACGGTGAGACGAAGAACGTTGAATGTCAGAGGGTAGATCATGCTTCCTCGTCCACACTGTTGACCGAGCATGTGGTTGTACTGCGGATACGAGCGAGGGTCAAGCCGACAGAGGAAGGTCAGGCAGCAGCGCAGAGCTCGCGCCACTGGGGAATGGAGGCAAGAAGGTTTTCTCGCGTCAGGTAGTTCTGATCCACGCTGAGTACATCACTCGTGCCGTCATGAGTGCTGGCTTGTGCCTCGGCGAACGCATTGGCCACGTGCACAGCGGTCACAGCCTGAAAACCGGACGCCTTATAGTCGCCGGGGTGCTGATGGAACGCCACTGCCTCGACAATTCCGTCGCCGAGCCCCCAAATGCCCAGCAAATATGCGCCCACATGCGCATGGTCGGCTCCGAATATGTCTCGCTCGGCCGCCCAATCCGGCATCGGCCCGACACGCATCAGTTCAAGCACCCGTGCGTAGTCATCAGGCTTGTTCGCCGCCAGCACCAGCACACCAACGTCATGCAGCAGCGCAGCGGTAAACGCTTCGTCGATCACCGCCTGGCTTGCACCAGCCTCCTTGGCGATCCGACGAGCACAGCTTGCCGTCAGCATGGCGTGTCGCCACAGGGCTTCCAGTGAAAATCCAGGCAATCGGGCCTGGTCAAATTGTGCGAAGACTTGGCTGGAGAGCACCAGTGATTTGATTGTCTCAAATCCCAGCAGCGCCACTGCTTGCTCGGGATCGGACACATGCGTGCGGAGACCAAAAAATGCCGAGTTGACCAACTGCAGGATTTTCGTGACCATGCCAAGATCCTTCGCCACGATGCGGGACGCTTTTTTCAGCGACGCCTGCGGGCTCTGCATCTCCTGCATGAGATCCTGGTAGCTCGAAGGCAGACTCGGCAGAGACTTGATTTCACTGACCAGCGTCCGCAGCGTGGGATTGGCCAACACCACGCGTAAGGCCTCAGCTTGCTCAATCGTCGCCTTCAAGGCCTCCACGTCCACTGGCTTTTGGAGAAACCGATGCGCCACGGAGGCCGATCGTAGATAGTTCACTGGACTCTGATCACCGGAGAGAATAATCCGGATCGTGTGTGGACAGACCTTGCGCACCTCCGTGAGAAATTGTGCGCCGTCCATCCCGGGCATCGTCATGTCGGAAATCACGACATCACAGGGACATTCACTCATCGCAGCCAACGCGCTCTTAGCGGAGGAGAAAAACTCCATCGTCCATTCGGATTGCATCGGAGCCAACATCCGCTGCAAATGTTTGAGAATCTCCGGCGCATCGTCGACAAACAACACGCGTCGCATGGGTCTTCCTCCCGGCAGAGTTCGTCTCTTCTCCTCATCGGTTGAGAGGCGCAGGACCTTGAGTCGGCGTGAAAGACTTCACGCAATGAGGTGGAAGGAATCCTGTGAATGTGGAAGAACTTCGGCGAGGGTGGCGCCAACAGCTAGTTGCGGTCTAGATCCCAACTGACAATATCGGCATTTTTGCCGTCGCCGCCGGGAGTACCATCTGCACCAAAGGAAATGACTTCGAACTCGCCACCGCCTTGGGTAGCAGGGGCCGTGTACTTGTATGGAAATCCCCAAGGATCAGAGGGCACCTTCGGGAGATACCCCCCCGCCTTCCAATTCGGAGCGGCAGGACCGGATGACGGCCGCTCGACAAGGGCTTTCAATCCCTGCTCGGTCGAGGGAATATTGCCATTATCGAGTTTGTAGAGCTGGAGGGCGCTTTCAATATTGGAGATTTGCGCCTTGGCGGCCGCCCGCTTGGCATCTTCCGTCCGACCCATTACCCGGGGGATCAGCAGCGTCGCGAGGATCGCCAGAATCACCACGACGATCATGACCTCAATGAATGAAAACCCCTCACTACATTTCAGCCGCCCGCCAGGACCCGGGTGGGGATACCCGAACGAGACACCGCGGCCGCTTCCGGAAGCCTTCATGATATTGGGAGATTCCATTTGATCTCTGCTCCTTGTCTCAACCGGTCCCGGCTCTCGGCAGGCTCCTGCGTGAACCGTTTGTGAATTGTAACAGGAACCTCGAGGAGTCTGTCATTCAAATCCCAGGGGTCATCCTCGTTTCGTTGCTAACCTTCACCTCTTGGAGCGGGCATCCGAAATGAGGCCACCGATTCAGGGACGAACGATCTGATACAGCATGATGCCAGGCTTGAGCTGCGCACGAGGCAGCACGCTTTGATGCATCCGGAACGTAGGCAACGAGGCCACCGGGGTGATCGCCTGCAGATGTACTCCGGCTGTTCGGCACATATCTGCCACGGCCGGCGGACCGACGATGAACGCCACGGCCCCAGGCGACAGATGGCGAGCCAATTGGTGCACCCGGTGGCTGATCGCCTCCGGCTTGTCATACAGATTGAATGGCGTCCATTCGTATACCAGGTCGTAGAACTCGCTCCCCTCCTCCCCTGCTCCATGGGGCCGCATGCGCACACGGGTAAGCCACTCCAGTCGCTGGGCGCGTGCCAGGAGATTCCACCACATCTGCGCCTGGCGCTGCGCATACGCCGCATGATCATAGCGCACCGTATATGCGCGCGACCGGTCGCCGGCGAAGCACGTGGTGATGGCCGCATCGAATCCGGAAATCAGCACCTGTTCCGCACGGGACACCTTCGCCGCCAATGGCCGATCCTGTTCGATGAAATCTTGAAGGTAGTCGGAGACAAACGGTTGCGTCGCCAATTCCCCGATTTCCCGCTCATCGTTGGGATACAGGAGCACCGCGCCAAACGCCGCTTTTGGATCGACCTGCGGCGGACTCCCGCCGAACACTGATTGCCACTCAAGGGCGGGCAAGGGAGCGCCTGGCGTAGCCGGTCCGTCGACTCGCCCCCAGTCGTCCGGTAACGGGATCGCACGCGTCATGTCCCCCTCGGTCAATAGGAGCTGCCCCTGCCGGATCATCAATCCGCGCTGGCAGGGCGCGAGTCCTCTCTGATCGAAGGGCTGATAGGAGAGTCCTGCCGGATCGTCCAAACGGGTTGCTTTCAGCATTCGCTGACCTTGGATCGTGACGCATAACTTCTGCGTCAGATTGACGTGTCTTCTCGGTGGATCCGGCACGGGTGTCCATGTCACCAGGTGGGATCGCGGCGCATCCATGAACACTGGAAACGGATCACCGCCGCCGGTCAAGTGAGGAGAAAAGAAATTGCTGAATAGTCTAAACGCGGCTTCTGACGGATAGGTCGGAATACCACGATACCGCAACGGCCGCGGACTCGCCTGTCCGCGATTCTGATCGTCATAAAGCCCGCGGATCAATTCAAAGAGGGCGGAGCCAGTGCCTGGGAGCAACGAGAGAAACAACTCGACGACCGGCAGAAAATCGATGCGTTCCCAATGCATGGCTCCCATGCATGCCATAAATTGTTGGGTATCGAAAGTCCCGTCAGGCAGATAGTAAATCGCGTCTTTGCGGTGCCGGATCGTGGCGCTGCCCTTCGCATCAATGGTCATGTCCTGATCACTGTAAAAAAACCGGACCTCCTCCAGCGGAACGCGCATGGCCTGAGCCGCCATGCCTCGAAGATCATCGGCCCTGAGCCGCTGCCACCCAGGCTTCCGGGACAAATCCAAAGTCATCGTGTTTACCAGCCCACCGGGAGTCAGGCCAACCCATGCCCCCCAGTCCAGGTGCACCCGACTTCGAAGGAGACGCAGCTTGCCGTCGACCGATTCCCATTCGCACTCATGTAAGGGATACCCATCCGGGTCCGTCGCCA
>WBZX01000798.1_pt1 | contig 12332 bp, 10 predicted proteins | sample 5204211 | NCBI WGS metagenome assembly WBZX01 (sample SAMN12344362, study PRJNA552823) | activated sludge metagenome | biome: Activated sludge suspended growth; feature: Nitrification reactor; material: Wastewater; isolation source: activated sludge from nitrification reactor of wastewater...
CTCCGGCGGTTTGTGGAACAACACGGCCGGCAAACCCGGCAAAGATCCGCTTGTGAAGGCCGACAAGGCTTTCGGCGAGTGGAACACGTTCCGCATTCGACAAGTCGGCGCTCGTACGACCGTTTGGCTCAACGGCCAACTCGTCGTCGACAACGCGACGCTGGAAAACTTCTGGGACAAGACGCGCAAGAGTCCGCTCTTGGCCAAAGCGCCGATTCAATTGCAGACGCATGGCTCGGAAATCCGCTGGAAGAACATCTACGTGCGCGAGATTCCGGCCGCCGAGGCGAACGAATTGCTCGGCAAGCCCGGCGATGGCTTCAAGATCGCGATGGCCACGCTCGACTGCGGACGCATCGGCATCGCGGCGCAGGCCCTCGGCATCGCGCGCGCCGCCTTCGAGACCGCGGCGGGCTATGCCTGCGTTCGTCGCACCTTCGGCAAGCGCGTCATCGATCACCAGGCCATGGGCTTCATGCTCGCCGACATGGAGACCGACCTCGAGGCCGCGCGGCTGCTGACGCTGCGCGCCGCCGCGATGAAGATCGCCGGGCAGCGCCACAGCCGCGAGTCGGCGATGGCCAAGCTGTACGCCTCGGAGTGCGCCAACCGCCTCGCCAAGGCCGGCATCCAGATCCACGGCGGCAACGGCTACGTCACCGAGTTCCCGGTCGAGCGGTTCTACCGCGACGCCAAGATCACCGAGATCTACGAGGGCATCAGCGAGATCCAGCGTGTGGTCATCGCTGCCGACCTGCTGCGCGGCTGATGCCCGCGCTCCCCGCTGCTCTGCGAGAACCCAAGCCCCATCGCTTCGACCGGGCAACAACGCCAAGAAAGCTGTCCACGATGACCCGCAAGACCGTGTCCACCGCCCGCCTCGCGCTCGTGTCCGTCGCGCTGCTGCTGCCCGCCGGCTGCAAGAAGACCGACACCGACAGCCCCGACGTCGCGTCGAAGTACCGCGACAGCAAGTACCGCCAGGACATCGTCGAGGGCGAGTACACCCAGGATCACGAGCACCAGGGCGACGCGATCCAGCCCGCGACGCTGCGCTCGATCGAAGACACCATCCACAACAGCTACCACCGCGACTTCGAGCGCTGTCTCGAGGACGAGATGGACACCGCCGAGACCCGCTTCATGCGGAGCGTGTTCACGGTCGAGTTCCAGATCGACACCAAGGGCCAGGCCGGGAGCGCCAAGGTGATCAGCATCTGGCTCAAGAAGCAGAACGCCAAGGGCACCGACATCGGTGAGGTCCCGGCCGACGGCCTGGAGAAGTGCATCGTCGGCGCGATCGACGGCTGGGTGTTCGATCCGCCGCCAGAGGTCGACTACAAGCACACCTACAAGGGCCAGATCGGCGAAGCGTTCTAGCACCGCCTCCGGGATCACCAGCAACGATGATGAACTTCTCGCCCGACGAAGCCGAGCTGGCCGTGGCCGCGTTGGCCCGCGACGTGGCGGACACGCAGCTGCGACCCGCCGCCGCCGCACTCGATCGCGTCGGCGGCTTCCCCCACGAGAACCTGCGCGCGCTGACGCGGGCGGGCCTGCTCGGCGTCAACGTGCCGCGCGCCCTCGGCGGACTCGAGGCCGGCGCGCTGGCCTACAGCCTCGCGATCACCGAGGTCGCCGACGCGTGCGCCGCGACCACCGTCGCGCTCGCGGTCAACAACATGGTCGCCGAGGTCGTCACGCACTTTGGCAACCCCGAGCAGCGCGCCCAGCACGTACCGCGGCTGTGCGACGGTCGCTACGTCGTGGGTGCGTTCGCGTTGTCCGAGGCGGGCGCCGGCAGCGACCCCGGCGGCATGCGCACCACGGCGCGTCGTACCGACGCCGGATGGATCATCGACGGCAGCAAGCTGTGGATCAGCAGCGGCAGCGATGCCGGGCTGTTCGTGGTGTGGGCACGCACGGGCGAGGGCGCGGGGGCACGTGGCATCTCGACCTTCCTCGTGCCCGGCGACACCCCGGGCGTGCGCCGCGGCAAGCCCGAGCACAAGCTGGGTCTGCGCGGCAGCACCACGTGCGCGATTGATTTCGAGGGTTGCGAGGTCGGGCCCGAGGCGCTGCTCGACGAGGCCGGCCGAGGCTTCCGCGTGGCCATGATGGCGCTCGATGGCGGCCGCATCGGCATTGCCTCGCAGGCGCTCGGGGTCGGTCGCGCCGCCACGCGCGTCGCCGCTGCGTGGGCCAAGCAGCGCTGGGGCGAGCGGGTGCCGCAGGCGGTTCAGTTCGCGCTCGCCGACAACGCCTGCGAGCTCGATGCGGCGGCGCTGCTGACCCACCGTGCCGCGTGGCTCAAGCGCGAGGGCAAGCCGTTCTCCAATCAGGCCAGCATGGCCAAGCTGATGGCCAGCGAGCGGGCCGTCGCCGCCTGCGATCGTGCGCTGGCGGTGATGGGCGCCGACGGCCAGGACCGCGAGCTGCCGATCGAGCGGCTGGTCCGCGACGTGCGGGTGTCCATGATCTATGAGGGGACCAGTGAGGTGCAGCGATTGGTGATCGCGCGCGACATCATGCGCCGCTTCGGCGAGGAGGCGCGGGCATGAGCGCGATCGCAGCGGTCGCCGGGGTCGCGCGCAGCGACACGCTCGAGGCGCTCTTGGGGGCGGTGCGCAGCTTCACGGCCCGCGAGGTCGACCCCCGCGCGGCGTCGTGGGACGCCGCGGAGGCGCTCGCACCGGGGCTCGCGGCCCAGGCCGCCGAGCTGGGACTGCTCGGTGTCAGCGCGCCCGAGGCCGACGGCGGCCTCGGGGCGGGGCTGTTCGGCGCGGCGTGGGTGATCGAGGCGGTCGCCGCCAGCAGCGGCACGCTCGCGGTGTTGCTCGCGCTGCACGAGGCGGCCGCGGTCGGCCTCGCACTCGCGCTCCCGGGCGCCGAGGCACGCGGCGCTGCGATGGCGGCGGCGACCACCGGGCTCTCGCAGCTCTCGGGTTGGATCGGACCGCAACACGGACTCGTGCACGCGCAGGTCGGCGACGCGCTCGCGCTGCGTGGCCGGGTCGGCATGGCGGTGGCCGCCAGCGCGCCGCTCGTGCTCGCCAGCCGTGGCGCGCAGGGGGACGCGCTCCACCGTGCCGTGCCCGCGGCCGCGGCGCAGCCCCGCGCCGCCCACGGACTGCGCGGGGGTGGGTGGGCTCGACTCGAGCTCGATCTCCCGCTGGCGCCCGATGCCACGTGGCTGGTCGGCGACGCGGCCTCCGCGGCGATCGGGCGCATCCAGGCCCGTGTGGCCACGCTCGTCGCCGCCGTGGGCTGTGGCCTCGCCCGCGCCGCCGTCAGCCAGGCGGCGGCCTACGCCAAGCAGCGCGAGCAGTTCGGCGCCCCGATCGCGAGCTTCCAGGCGATACAGTGGAAGCTCGCCGACGGCATGACGCGGCGCGACGCTGCGTGGTTGCTGACCCTCGCGGCGGCGGATGCCTGCGATCGGGGGTCGTCGTCGGCGATGGCCGCGGCCGCGCGGGCCCAGCTCGCGGCCCACCGCGCGGCTGCGACGGCGTCCTCGGACGCGCTGCAGATCCACGGCGGCTACGGCTACACCTGCGAGTTCCCGATCGAGCGAATGTACCGCGACGCGCGGGCGCTGCCGTCGGTCGACGCCGACGAGGTCGCGCTGCGCGAGGCCATCGGCACGGCCATCGCCCAGCGCTTCGCCTGAGGTCGCCCGGGCCGGCGGACGCGGGCCGAGTCGCGCCCTTAGCGCGTGACGATCGCGTAGGTCGAGGTGAAGATGACCGACGCCGACAGCACCTGCGCGTCCTCGTCGACCTCGCGGTCCGCCATCGGGGCCCAGCGGTCGGCCTTCTCGGTCACGAGCACGAGGTCATCCATCGAGACGTCGGTGCGATCGAAGGCGCGGGTCTCGTCGCCGGCATCGGCCGCCAGGTCGTAGGTCAGGGTGGCGGGGAACATGAACTGCACACCGGCCGGCTCGATGGCGTAGACCGCACCGACCACGCCTTCGCGGCTGTCGTCGACGAGCTCGATGGTCAACTCGACCTCGTGGGTGAGCGCGCCGGCCGGGACGTCGAGCGTCACGCGGCCGTCGTCCGAGCTGATGACGCCACCGCGGGCGCCGACGGTCTCACCCTGCTGCTCGCAACCGACCACGAGGGTCGAGAGGGTGAGCACTGCAGCCAGGAGGGTCTTCGTCGTCGCCATGCGCTGCCACTCAGCAATGGCCATGCCGTGCCACGAGAAGTCGCAACTCACTGGAATCACAGATCGTGGCTACGGCGCTCGCCACGGCAAGCCGGCTCGATCCCGATGGCGAGCCCTGTAGCCGGGCGCGGCTTTGGTAGGCCGGCAGACCTCGCGAGAGCGGCGACGACGGGCGTTTCGGGGCGCCACGCCGCGCCGTCGCGGGGGGCGGCCCGATCGGGCCAGCGCGGGCCACCCTGGCCACGCTCGGCGTTGCATCGTTCGCGTCGCGCCCGTGCACGCGCGCCCGATCGCGCGTCACTCGAGGCCGAGGTCGGCGACCTCGTCTTCGTCGAGGCCGAAGAAGTGACCGAGCTAGTGCAGCACGGTGATCTCGACCTGCTCGGCGAGCTCGTCGTCGTCGAGGGTCATCGCCAGCAGGTTGGCGTAGAAGAGCACGATGCGGGCTGGCAGCAGATCGCCGTGCCCCAGCTGATGCATCACGTCGGTGGGGCCCTCGAACAGCCCCAACGCGCGGCTGTCGAAGCCCTCGCGCACGAGCGCCGGGTGGGGCCGCGCCTCGAGCACGACCGGCACGTGCTCGACGCGCTCGGCCAGGTGCGGTGGCAGCCCGGCCAGCGCGGCGCGGGCGTGCTCCTCGATGAAGGCGAGGTCGTCGGGCGTCCCGATGGCGTGGCGCCGATCGGTGCGCGCGTCGAGGCTGAGTACGCGCAGGTCGTGCTCGATCATGCCGGCGCGGTCGCCGAGGTCCTCCAGCACGCGCGCCAGCAGGTGGTGCGCGTCGGCGTGATCGGGGTCGTCCTCCACCGCCGCCTGCAGGTGATCGCGGGCAGCGTCGGGCCGGTCCTCGGCGAGCGCGAGCTCGGCCTGCAGGTGCCGCGCTTCGGCGCTGTCGGGCGCGAGCGCGACCGCCTCGGCGATGCTGCTGCGCGCGCGCTCGACCTCGTCGCGCGCCAGCAGATCGAGCGCCTCGTCGACGAGCAGCGTGAGCGCCTCGGCGAGGGCGGGTGACAGGCGCGTGCGTGCGGGCGGCATCGTGGAGCGGCGCCGCGATCATGGCCCAGTTTGGCGTGCCGTGGGCGCAGCGATCAGGCGCCACGGCCGGCGCCGCGCGACGCGCGGGCGCACCCCCGAAGGCGCTTTCGGGTATACCCTCCGGCTGCCGTGAACGACCCCGTACGCCTTCGCATCCGCACGCTCGCGACCGGCGGTGATGCGGTCGGTCATCCCGTGGACACCGCGGGGGACACCCCGGCGACGTGGTTCTTGCCCGACGCGCTACCCGGTGAGCTGGTGCTCGCCGAGCCGGTGCAGCGCGCCCGCAAGCACGTGGTCGCGCGCGTGACCGAGGTGCTCGAGCCGAGCCCCGCCCGCGTGACGCCGCCGTGCCCATGGGCTGGCGAGTGCGGCGGCTGCCAGTGGCAGCACATCGCCGCCGGCGAACAGTCGGCGCTCAAGCTCGGCATCGTCCGCGATGCCCTTCGCGCGTTCGCAGTCGCACCGGTCCTGGCCGACATCGCCAACCCCCGCGAGGGCCTCAACTACCGTCGCCGCGCGCGGCTGCACTACACCCGCGGCGACGACGGGCTCGCGCTCGGCTTCCACCGCCGACGCAGCAACGAGGTGGTCGACATCCCGCGCTGCGCGGTGCTGCTGCCGCCGCTGCGCCATGCGATCGACCGATTGCGTGCGGCTGCGGCGGTGCTGCCCGAGCAAGGTGAGGTCCATGCGCTGTGCGATGGCCAGTACGTGGTGTTGGGGCTGCCCGGTGTCCGCGACACCAAGGAGAACCGCGCCGCACTCGAGGCCTGCCTCGATCGCGTGCTGGTCGGCATCGAGCTGCGCGGCGGACGGGCGCGCGCCAAGATCGGCGAGTGCCTGCTCGAGATCGATGGCAGCGCCGCGGTGCCGGGCGTCGTCGCCAGCGCGTTCTCGTTCGCGCAGGCCCGCGCCGACGTCAACCGTGTGCTCGTGCGCCACGTGGTCGTGCGCGCCAAGCCCCACGGCAAGCGCGTGCTCGAGCTCTACGCCGGCGGCGGCAACTTCACGCGCGCGCTGGCCAAGGTCGCGACGCGGGTGTGGACGTGCGACGACGATCGCGAGTCGGTGAGCCTGCTGCGAAAGCTCGCGGTCGAGCACGATCTGCCGATCAACGCCAAGCACGGCGACGTCGCGGCGCTGCTGCCCCGCATCGCGGAGGGTGAGTCCCGCTACGAAGTGGTGGTCGCCGATCCCCCCCGCGCCGGGCTCGGGCAGGGGCCCGCGCGCGCGCTCGCTCGCATCGCGACCGAGCGCATCGTCTTGGTCGCCTGCGACGTCTCCACGCTGGCGCGCGACCTCGCGGTGCTGACCAAGCACGGCTGGGCGATCGCCGACGTGACGGTGTTCGACATGATGCCGATGACGCCGGAGGTCGAGGTCGTGGTGACGCTGCTGCCCAAGGGCGCCGCATGAGCGCGGCCCGCCGTGGGGACGATGGTCCGCGGCCGGTGTACGTGCTCTACGGCAGCGAGCACGGCCCGCTGCGGGCCCGACTCGAGGCCATCCGCGCCGCGGTGCTCGAGCCCGACTTCGCGGCCTTCAACCACGAGCGCTTCGCCGGCCGCGACCTCGAGGGTCCGGGGCGGGTGCTCGAGGCCTGCGCCCAGGTGCCGCTCATGGCCCGCTTCCGTTTGGTCGAGCTCGACGAACCCGAGGCCATCGGCAAGGGCCGCGGGCCCGCCAACCCCAAGCTGCTCGACAACCTCGTCGAGTACATCGCTGCGCCCAACCCCAGCACCGTCCTGGTCATCACCTCGAGCGGCATCGATGCCCGCTCGCGGCTGGTCACCGCCGCCAAGAAGACCGGCGCGGTCGAGAAGTTCGACGGGCTCAAGCGCAACGACGAGGCGGTCGACTTCGTGCACGACCACGCGCGCGGGGTCGGTCGCGCGATCGATCGCGCGGCCGCGGACGCGCTGGTGCAGCGGGTCGGGACCTCGCCGTCGGCGTTGCTGTCGGCGTTCGAGCAGGTCGCGACCTACGCCGGCGTCGACGCGCGCATCGAGCTCGCCCACGTCGAGGCGGTCATCGCCGACGCCCGCGAAGCGGTCGTGTTCGATCTGACCGACGCGGTCGGAGCCGGCCGCCACGAGCGTGCGCTGGTGGTGCTGCGGAAGATCTTCGCGCAGGGGCAGGGCGGCATGTCCGAGGCCGCGCCGCTGGTCGGCATGCTGGCCCGGCAGCTGCGCCTGCTGATGCTGGCGCACGGCTGCGAGCTGCGCTCGGGCGCGCTCGAGGAGAAGGCCGGCGTGCCGCCGTTCGTGGCGCGCAAGCTGCTCGAGCAGGCGCGCACGTTCTCGCTGCCGCGCCTGCGTCGCGCGTTCGGCTCGCTGGTGCGGCTCGATGGCGACCTCAAGGGCGGCTCGTATGTCGTGACCCGCTCGCCCCAGCTGGCGCTGGAGCGGTGGATCCTCGATGCGTGCGCCGTGCTGCCGGACGCTGCCGCGCGCTGACCCTCGCGTCGTCGCTCCGCGGCGCAGCGGAGCCTCCGAGGATCACGCGCAGCCCGTCACTGGCTGCGACGACGACTACTTGGCCGGCGCGTGCGCGACGGCGCGGGTCAGACGCGACACGTAGCGCGACGCGGTGTTGCGGTGGATGACGCCCTTGCTGGCGGCCTTGGTGATCGCCGTGATCGCCGTGGGCAGGCCGGCCTTCGCCGCGTCGAGGTCGCCGCCATCGAGCGCCTTGCGGACGCGCTTCATGAACGTGCGCATCGACGACAGGTGGGTCAGGTTCCGTGCACGACGCTTGATGCGCTGACGGTTTCGCTTCTCTGCAGACTTGTGATTCGCCACTGTCGGAAAGCTCGCTTTGGGGGCGCGACTCTATCGCCAAGGCGCCCATGCTTGTCAAGGCACCCCGCCATGGGCGACAACCCGGCTGTGGACCGGCCCGTGGACGCCTGCACCCCCCCGTCCTGCGAGCCCGCCGCCCGCCGCGCTCGGCCGGCCCGCGTGACGGCCCTGGGCGCCCTGGGCGGCCTGCTGGCGGCCTGCGTGTTCACCCCGCCGCCGCCGCTGCCCGAGGAGCTGGCCAAGACCCAGGCCGAGGAGCAGGCCCGCATCGAGCGGCTCCGCGCCGGGCAGGGCGATCCCAAGGCCGGCGGCGAGACCGAGGGGGGGCCGAGGTTCTCGCCCGGTGATGAGCCCGAGATCGGCATGAGCGACGAGGAGATCCGCGCGTACGCGACCGCGCAGGGCGACCCAGCCGGCGGCGAGTTCACCCTCGAGCAGGCGCTCGCCGACCCCGCGCCCGACGAGTTGCTCGCGGGCGAGGGCCGCCTCTGGGTCCGCATGAAGCTCGCCGAGGGCACCATCGAGTGCGAGCTGTTCCCCGAGCACGCGCCCCGCACGGTCGCGAACTTCATCGGACTCGCCCGTGGCAAGCGGCCGTTCCGCGACGAGGACGGCAGCTGGGTGACGCGTCGCTACTACGACGGCACCGGCTTCCACCGCGTGATCGAGGGCTTCATGATCCAAGGCGGCGATCCGACCGGCACTGGCACCGGCAACACCGGCTACGTGCTGCCCGACGAGTTCGCGCCGGTGCTGCGGCACGATCGCGCCGGGATGCTGAGCATGGCCAACCGCGGCCTCACCACCGGCTCGTCGCAGTTCTTCGTCACGCTGGCACCGACGCCGCACCTCGACGACAAGCACACGATCTTCGGTCGCTGCACCGACGGCAGCGTGGCGGTCGCGGAGCGCATCGCCCAGAGCGGCGGTGCCGGCGATCGCCCGCGCACACCGCAGACGATCACGAAGATGGAGATCGTCCGCGCGCCGGCGGGGCGCTAGCGTCTCGAGCCGTCGACGCGCGCCGCCCCGGCGGGCTAGCGTGTCGCCGGTGGGCGTGTCGACGCGGCGCCGCGGGTGCCGGCGGGACGCGTCGCGGGGGCCCCTGGGGGCCGCGAGGCAGCCGGCGCGCTCGCAGCAGCCTTGCGGCCTCGCTTCGCGCCGCGCTCGGTGTCGCGCTCGAGCACGCGCTTGCGCGGGCCCTTGCTCCGCTTGCGCACGCGCTCGGGCGGCGCCTGGCCGGGCCCGCGATCGATGCGACCGCCGAAGATCGACACGTAGCGGCGCCCGTTCTCGACCCCGGCGCCGAACAGCCCCAGCAGCACGCGCCAGTGGAAGTCGCCCTCGGTCGCGCCGCGGCCCCGGGTCCACCACGCCAGGCCCGGGCCGATCACGTGGGTGTCGAGCCGTCGACCCGCGGCGCGGGTGTAGAGGCCCGGCACGAACTGGATGGTCTTGCCCTTGCGCGTGAAGTCCCACCACACGAAGGCACCGAAGGTGCCGCGGTTCTCACCGCGCTCGATGTGCCACACCAGCGGGAACTGCACGAAGTCGAGGTTCTCGCCCTTGCGGTGCTGCACGTAGAGGGCGGGTCCGACCGCCGTCCAGGCCTCGTCGTTGCCGAAGTTGTCGTCGCGCAGCACCAGCGGGAACACCCACGTCAGCTTGCGCTGCGCCCACGCGTGCGAGTGGAAGAACAGCGGCGGCAGCACGGCGGTCGAGACCTTGTGCTGCTGCCGCGACTGCCACACCACCAGTCCGGCCTCGAAGAAGCGGCGATCCTCGCGGCGACGCGCGATGAACAGCGGTGGCGCTGCGAGGGTCAGGCTGCGCTTCTCGAGCCGGTGCGAGCGACGGAACCACAGCGGGAACACCATCGATCGCTTCCAGGTGTTGGTGGTCCTCACCGCAACCGGGCCGGCGTACCAGCCCAGCACCTTGCCGGGCTCGTTGTTCACGCCGAACAGCGGCGTGTACAGCCGCGTGCGGCCCGGCTTGCGGTCGTAGACGTACAGCAGCGAGCCGTGGGTCACGCGGCCCTTGCCGTCCTTGCCGTAGACGAACAGCGGCGCGCTGCCCCACAGCGTGTACGTGCACTTGGGGTCGTCCTCGGCCAGGTAGCCGCACTTGCGGTAGCGCCAGAGCAGCGGTGCGAAGCCGGTGAAGCGGGCGTTGCGTTGCACGCGGAACACGTCGACGAAGCCCGGCGGCACCAGCGAGAAGCGCGTGAAGTTGTAGAGCCGGCGGCCGCCGAACGCGAACGGGAACGCACCCCAGGTGCGGCGACCATTGGCGCGCTTGCGGTCGAACCACAGCGGCACGGCGACCGTGGTCTGCTCGCCGGTCTGCTTGTCGGCGAGGTGCACGATGATCGGCAGCGACACCAGCCGGCGCTTGGTCGCGCTGTCCATCCACCACGCCAGCGGCGCGACGCCGGTGTGCAGCGAGGTGCGGGAGAGCCGGTGGAAGAACGGTCCGCCGATGAGCGTGTGCGTGCGACGGTTGCGATCGCGCGACCAGAAGAAGCCGAGTCCGGCGTCGACGTCGACGCCGCCCGGCTGGCGCTGCCGGAAGTAGAACGGGGCGATCGCGAGGTTCTTGCGCGCCGGCGGGCCACCCGGCACGGCCGCGACGTCGCGACGCCAGACCAGCGGGCTCCACATGTCGAGGGCGTCGCCGGGGGCACGTCGGCGCAGGTAGAGCGGCAGCACCGAGACACTGCGGAGCACGCCCGCGTCGGTCTGCTCGCGGGCGACCCAGACCAGGGGCGCCACGCCCCAGACGTCGCGCTTGGGCGTGTGCCGCTGCACCCACGGGCCCCACACCAGCGTGCGCGTGTCGGCGCCGACGCGTTGTCCACCGATGGGCGTGATCAGTAGCTTGGTGTCGCCGATGCGGCGGCGGTAGAAGAACGGCACCACCGCGGTATGGCGCTCGGCACCGCCCTCGCGCAGCACGTCCCAGCCGAGGCCGAGCACGCCGAGGGTGTGCTCGCCGGGCCCGGCGTGGCGCACGAACAGGGGCGAGAGCGTCAGGTGGGTGCGGGCCTCGGTGTCGGCGACGTCACCGAACAACAACAACGGCGCGACCGCGTAGCGTCGCCGTGCGCCGCTGCCCCAGAACACCAAGGGCGCGAGGCCGCCGGCGAGCTCATCGCGCTGGCGGTGGTGGTAGAAGGGCCCCATCACCAGGGTGTGGCGCTGTTGCGCGGCATCGCGGGCGTGCCAGAACAGCGGCGTGATCACCTGCCAGCGCGTGGTGCCCTTGCGCCCGCCGAAGCTGAGCAGCGGTGGTATGCCGAAGCGCGTGCGATCGCCAGCCTTGGCGTAGAAGCCCAGCGGTGCCAGCACCACCGCGCGGCGTGGACCACCCGCCGCCGCGGGATCGTTCACGTGCCAGAACAGGCCCGCGACCGCCTGCACCGCGCGCCCGTCGTCGCGCTTGCTGGCCCACGTGAGAAGCGGCGGCACGAACATCGCGAAGCCCTTGGGCGTGCGCGCGCCACCGCCGAGCAGCGTCCACACGCCCGTGCGTGTCGGCGAGCTGCGGGAGAAACCCAGCGGCACGAAGATCCGCGTGGTCGTGTCGGTCACGCGATCGCGGAACTGGAACCACAGCGGCGCGGCGAACACGTTGCGCTGCCGCGGGTCGTCGTACACGCCGACTGGACCCGCGAGCGTGAAGGTGCCGCCGGTGAGATGGTTCTTGGTGCGCCACACCAGCGGCGTCGCGGCGAAGATCGAACGGTCGCGATCGCGATGGCGGAACGTGAGCGCGACCGGGACCGCCCACGCCGAGCGCCCGCGGGCCCTGTCACTGCGCTGGATCCAGCCCGCGGTCCACAGCTCGCGGCGGTTGCCGAACTCGCTCTCGTGCCACAGCGCGAACGGTGTCACCGCGGCCCAGCGGCGCCCCTTGAGCCGATTGTCGGCGCCCATGTAGAGGAAGCCGAAGTCGAAGCGCTTCAGGCCGCGGCGGAAGCGATAGAACAGCGGCGCGCCCACGAACCACTCGCGATCGTTGTCGACGATGGCGTCCTGGGTGTTCTTGTTGCCGTACCAGAACAGGATCGCCGACACGGCGCGGAACGACTTGGGCGTCTTCTGCTGGTAGTGGAACGGCACCACCAGCAGGTTCTTCACGAACTTGGTGCCCCACCACCACACCAGCGGGAACTGCCCGAAGTTGAACTGATCGCCCACCCGGCGATAGCCCATCAGCAGCGGCACCGTGCCCCACACGGTCTTGCGCTCCGAGAAGCTGCCGAAGAACAGCGCCGGCAGCGACAACCAGCGCCGCTTGCCCTCCGCCGTGCCCCAA
>WBZX01000488.1_pt2 | contig 12328 bp, 12 predicted proteins | sample 5204211 | NCBI WGS metagenome assembly WBZX01 (sample SAMN12344362, study PRJNA552823) | activated sludge metagenome | biome: Activated sludge suspended growth; feature: Nitrification reactor; material: Wastewater; isolation source: activated sludge from nitrification reactor of wastewater...
GACAAGAGCCAGCTCATGGCCATGGCTTTCGCCACCCGCTACCGGCCGGTCCCGATCTTGATCGGCATCACCATCGCCACGGCCTTGGTCCATGCCGTGTCGGTGGTGGTCGGCTCCCTGCTGGGCGACTCGTTCCCGACCGACACCATCAACGTCGTGGCCGGTGTCGCCTTCCTGGGCTTCGCGGCCTGGACGTTCAGGGGCGACGATCTCACCGAGGACGAAGCCGATCGGGTCAACAAGAGCGACCGTTCCGCGGTCGTAGCCGCCGGCGTCGCCTTTTTCCTGGCCGAGCTCGGCGACAAGACGATGCTGGCCACCATCACCCTGGCCACCACTGGAGGCCTGGTCGGAACCTGGATCGGGTCCACGCTGGGGATGGTGGCGGCCGACGCCTTGGCCATCGGTGTGGGCGCCGCTCTGGGCCGCAAGCTTCCCGAGCGGGCAATCCGCATCGGTGCCACCGCATCGTTCGTGGTGTTCGGTGTCCTGCTGATCCTCGAAGGGCTCGACGGCTGACGGACTGCGGACTGCGGGCGGGTAGACGCGAGCGGGCATAGTCTTCTCAGATGGCCGTTTCGCACAGAGGTGCACGTAACCGCCGAGTCGGGGCGACGCTGTCCATCTCCATCGCCCTGTTGGTGGCAGCGGGGTGTCAGGTCATGCCGGACACGACATACACCGGCGAAGCGACCTTCTACACCGGAGGGAGCGCCGGCAACTGCTCGTTCGACCAGGACGTCGGCGTCATGTACGGGGCCCTCAACGCAACCGACTACGAGGGTTCCCGGGCGTGTGGAGCCCACCTGGAGGTGACGGGGCCCGAGGGCACGATCACGGTGCAGGTGGTCGATCAGTGCCCCGAGTGCGCCAAGGGAGACATCGACCTGAGCCCGGAGGCCTTCGACCTGATCGCCGACCCCGCAGCAGGCCGAGTGCCCATCACCTGGACGCTGGTCAGTTCCCCGTCATCAGGAAACGTCCAGTACGTGGTCAAGGATGGATCCAGCCAGTGGTGGATGGCCATCCAGGCCCGTCAGCACCGAAACCTGGTGACCAAGCTGGAGGTGGACGTGGACGGCACGTGGGTCTCGCTCCAGCGGGAGTCCTACAACTACTTCGTTGCACCCTCAGGTCTGGGCGTCGGCCCGTTCACCATCCGCCTAACCGACGTACACGGCGAGCAACTGGTTCACACCGGGATCACCCTCAGCCCGACGGTGGTCCAGACCACCGCCTCGCAGTTCACAGCGCACTGATGTGAGGTTCGCCGCCGCGGCTCGATCCAGTTCAGCCCGGTTCGGGGCCGAGGATGCTCACGAAGCTCACCATCTCACCGGGATATCCGCCCAGGTTGTGGGTGAGGGCCAGGTTCCGGTCGCCGGAGATGGAGCTGATCCGCCGATCCTCGGGGGCTTCGCCGCGCAGCTGGAGCCAGGCTTCGAACATCATGCGAAGACCGCTGGCTCCAACCGGATGACCGAAGCTCTTGAGGCCGCCGTCGGGGTTGACGGGAAGTTCACCGCCGAGGTCGAAACGGCCGGCCTCGACGTCTCGCCACGCCGTGCCCCGGGCTGAGAACTGGAGGTCTTCCATCAGCACCAGTTCGGTGGGGGTGAAGCAGTCGTGAACCTCGGCCATGGCGATCCGGGCGGTGGGGTCACCTTCGATGCCGGCCTGGGCGTAGGCATCGGCGGCGCAGGCGGCGATCTCGGGGAACCAGGTGTAGTCGTAGCTGGGGTCGGCCAGGCCTGAACCGTTGCCGGCCACGAAGCTGAGGGCCTTGATGAAGATGGGGTGATCGGTGTAGCGGTAGGCGTCTTCGGCCCGCACCACGATGGCAGCGGCCGAGCCATCGGCCACGCCGGCACAGTCGAACACGCTGAGCAGGCCTGCCACCGGCGGCATGGCGCAGATCTGGTCGACGCTCATCTCTCGCCGGAACTGGGCCCGAGGGTTGCGGGCTCCGTTGAAGTGGTTTTTCGACGCGATGCGGGCCAGCGTTCGCTTGAGGTCGGCGATGTCGACGCCGTACTTGTCGGCGTAGGCCGGGGCCACCATGGAGAACGAGCCGGCGGCGGTGAGGGTGCGGGTGGTGCCGTCGTTGGGGATGGGGAAGGCGTTGAGCCCTTGGAAACCCGAATCCTTCACCTTCTCCACGCCGACGGCCATGGCCATGTCGTAGGCCCCCGACGCCACCGCGTAGGCAGCTTGGCGAAGAGCTTCGGACCCGGTGGCGCAGTAGTTCTCGACGCGGGTGACCGGCTTGGACTGCAACTGGAGAGCCCGGGCCAAGGTGATGCCGCTCATCCCCGACTGGGCCGTGCCCAGCCAGTAGGCGTCGACGTCGTCCTTGGTCACTCCGGCCGACGCGAAGGCGTCGTTGGATGCCTCCAGGGCGAGATCGTCGACGCCTTTGTCCCACGCCTCGGTGAATGGCGTGCAGCCCATCCCTACGATGGCCACCCGGTCCTTGATGCCGTGGCTTCCCATTGCTCAGGCCTCCGTTGCGGTGTCGATGGTGGTGGCGGCGTCCCGGACGGGGCGGGCCTTCCAGAAGTAGTTGTGGATTCCATCGGCGGTGAACAGCCGGCGGAACGTCATCTCGACCCGTCCACCGATGGCGACGTCGGCAGGGTCCACGTCGGTGAGCTCGATGGGAGCTCGGCCGCCACCGTCGAAGTCCACGATGGCGAACACCACGGGCGGGCTGGGGGAGTACACCAGCTTGTCGATGGTGAAGGTGACGATGGTGCCACCCACCTCGGCCATGGGCGCCGGCTCCATCTCGTCGACGGCGCCGCCATCTCGTGACACCCTGGCCGGGGGAAGGTGGAGGGCGCCAGAGGACCGGTCGCGGGTGCCGACGAAACCGAACTTCCAGTCCTCGCTACGGCCTGAGGCCGAGGCCGAGGGTCGGGCCGGCTCGGGTCGACGGGGTGGCTCGGGGGTGATCATCCCCCGCCAGGCCAGGAACTTGCCGTAGGTCACCGGGGCCCCGGAGGCGATCTGTTCCCCGATGGGATCGGTCACGGCGTGGCTGGCGATGGCATCGGTGGCCCGCAGCACGATGGCATCGGCTCCATCCGCCAGAGACAACAACACGATCACCTGGCCGGGTTGTGCCTGCTCCAGGGCCGCGGACAACAACAGGGCGGGCTGGGCCGCGCCGGGATTGCCGACGGTGCCGGCCCGGTCATCGACGACCTTGGCCCCGTCGACACCCAGCTTGCGAAGCGCGGCCTTCGCGGCCCGGGCATGGGTGGAGGCCACGACGAGGTGGTCCACCTGGTCGGATTCGATCCCGGCGTCGGCCAGCGCGGCCCGGAAGGCTGCCACCGCCAACGGCACGTAGCGGGTTTCGCCGAACTTCTCCTCCCACTGCTTGGATCGCGCGTCGCCCGGGGTGCGCCAGCGGTCGAGGAACTCGTCGGTTGCCGATCCCGCACCGAGCACTTCCGCGATGACCTCGCCGTCAGCGTCGTCTCCGACCAGCAGGGCGGCGCCGGCGTCACCACCGGCGGCCTCGTCGGCGCTCCCGGGGAGGCCAGTGCGAACATCGGCGCTGACCAGCAGGGTCGTGGGCCCTCCGGCCAGGGCCGATCGCAGGGCGGCCACGCCCGAGCGGACGGCACCACCGAAATCGGCGGCTATCACGTCGCCGGGCAGGCGCAGAGCGGCATGGATCGCCGTGGCATTGGTCTTGTCGACGTAGGCGGGCGTCACGGTGGAGAACCACACGGCGCCGGGCAGGGCGGCGGTGGCGCGCAAGGCACGACGGGCCGCCTCCACCGCCAGGGTGGTGGTGTCCTCGTCGTAGCTGGCCACCGTCCGGCTGCCCTTGCCTCCCCCGGTGCCGGACACCGCGGCGATGGTGGTGCGGTCTAGCCGCCGGTAGGGGAGGTAGGCCCCGTGGCTGATGATCCCTCGCATGGAAGGGAACGCTAGGCCGGTTTCTGACGGGGCGTCACATTTGCCGATCGGCGACGAGGTCAGGCTCCGAGGGCGGCGAGCAGGGCGTCTTCGCGGGCCCAGTCAGCACGGAAGTTGGCGTTGCCTTCCTCCATCACGTCGTACTGCCACCAAAATGAGTACAGACCACAGCTGGCGAACAGGGCCACGATGCGTCCGACGGTGTTGTGGCGCCCCTTGGGCACCGGGGCCGGGGGCAGGGCGACGTGAACGCCCAGCGAGGCGAGGATGGCCGCCAACTGTTCCTCGGCGGACCGTTCGGCAGCCTCGTGGTCGGTGAGGTCACCGTCGAGCAGGACGTAACCGATGATCTGGCCAATTCCGCCGGCCAGAACGCAGATCAACGTCCACAGTCCCGGGTCTCGGAACTCGGTGGTGATCCGGCGCAGGACACCGATCTGGGTGCCGAGAGACTCGAACCACGGGGTCAACTCGTCGCCCCGACCCGCCGCCACCGCCCTCTCCCAGGCCATGGTGGTACCTGCTTCGAGCACCTCGAGGCGTCGCTGGTTGTGGGCCACCCACCGTTCGAACATCTTGTAGACCACGTAGTAGCCGAAGATCCCGCACGTCAGCAGGGTCCACCCGAGGGCGGTCCAGAAGCTGAACAGGTAGTCGGCCGTGACCCGCCGCTCCACTGCCGCCCGCATGCGTTGGGCCGGCGTGAACGGGGCCATCGGTGTGGGGGCCATCGGCGTGTAGGAAGTTGCAGGGGGAACGTACGCCCCGTCACCCGGGCCCCACGGAGGCGTCGGGCCGGTGCTGGGGGGAGCCGTCGGATCCGTTGGTGGAGGGAACGATGCGGTGGGATCGACACCGGAGGGATCAGAGGGGATCTGGTCGGACACCCCTTGGACGTTACGACCCCGACGCAGATCTCGCCCCCATCCGTTCAGCGGTCTACTGCGGATCTACTTCTGCCTTCAGACTCACCATTGCCAACTACCCATCGGGAGCACGGTGGACTGGATCAGAGAGGTCCGTCGCCGAGTTGGTGGATGAGTACGTGGTGGTCGAAGCGGAGGCGTTCGTAGACGAGCTGACCGTCGGAGAAGGTCATGATGAAGTCGAACGGCATCGACAGGGTGCGGCCGGTCGGGGGAAGGACGAGGCCGAAGGGCAGGACGAGCTCACCGGCGTGGGTGCCGACGACGGTCGCTTCGACTAGGACGCGCCCGTCAGCCAGCATCGTTGCCGTCCCGATGTCGAAACGCAGGTCGGGGAGACCCGTCATCATCTCGATCTCGCGTCCGATCGACGGGTCACGGTCGAGGGTGGCGTCGGGCCACTCGGCGATGTATCCGGGGGCGAGAACGCTCATCAAGAAATCGATGTCTCGCTGGTTCACAGCGTCGATCACCCGGCGGGCATGGACGATCGGGTCGAACTCCGTCGCGTTGGTCACTGGTCGGCTCCGGAGCATGCGGCCTCGAGGTCCGCGACGAGCGCGTCGACGGTGCCATCCTCGAAGGCGGTGAAGTCACCGCTGGACAGCGCCCCATCGACGTGATCGGCGAAGGCCTGGGCCTCATCAGCGAGGTCAGTGGGGGCGGCGGCGACCATCTTCTCGATGGTGGGCTGCAGGTCGGTGAAGATGGTCGTGGCTGCCTCGGTGCTGTCGATGGTGGCGGTGGCGCTGTTGATGTCACCGCCAGCGGCGCAGAACGCTTCGAGCTCTCCGGCGTCACTGGGAGCGCTCGTGGCGACCAGTGATGCGGATGTTGAACTCGAGGCGGAGGTTGCCTCGTTGTCGTCGCTGCACGCGGCAGAAATGAGGGTGAGTGCGGCGATGGCCGCGATAGCGAGTGGTCGGGCTTGCACGTGCGGTCTCCTTGGGTTCGGTCAGTGCACTCACGATGCGCCGAGCCAGTGTTCGGCCGCATCAGGGCGTGCCTGCGGGCCATCTCGGTGCTAGCCCTAAGGCGCCTAGCGGACCTATTCGCTAGGACCTATGTGCCGTCCAGCCAAGCTCGAACGGCGAGGACGCGGCGGTGGTCGTCTGGCTCGGGAAGCAGGTCGAGCTTGGTGAAGATGCTGCGGATGTGCGCGTCGATGGTCTTCTCGCTGAGCGCGAAACGTGAGCTGATGGCCCGGTTGGATCGGCCTTCGGCCATAGCGGCGAGCATCTCCTTCTCCCTGGGGGTGAGGCGGGAGATGCGGTCCTGGGCGCTGCGTCGTCCTAGGAGCTGACCGACCACCTCGGGATCGAGGACCGTTCCGCCGGCCGCAACCGTGGCTATGGCATCGGTGAGGACCGCGACATCGACAACGTGGTCCTTGAGCAGATAACCGAACCGCTCCGGATGGGTGCGGGCCAGATCGAACGCGAACTGCGTCTCGATGCTCTGTGACAGCAGCAGGATTGCGATGTCGGGGTATCGTAGCCGCGCTTCGACCGCAGCCTGAGCTCCCTCGTGTGTATAGGTGGGGGGCATACGGATGTCGACAACAGCGACCTCCGGCCGACGCTCGTCCGTTGTGTCGAGGGCGTCGAGCAGAGCGTCGCCATCGCCGACTGCGGCGACGATCTCGTGTCCGGACTCGGCCAGCAGTCGGGCAAGCCCCTCGCGAAGTAGGACCGAGTCGTCGGCGATCACGACCCGCATGGCACCACCGCCTTGAGCAGCGTCCCGTCACCCGGTGGACTTACGAGGGAGAGGTGTCCGCCGACGGCTTCGACCCGGTCGGCGATGCCCTGAAGCCCGCGTCCGGCGAGGTCGGCGCGGCCTCGGCCGTCGTCCCAACAGACGAGCGCCACCGTGTCACCGTCGGCGATCAGTTCGATGCCGCCACGTGTCGCGTCGGCGTGCTTAGCGACGTTGGCGACGGCCTCACAGGCGACGAACCACAGTGTCTCCTCGACCAGGGGGCTCAACTGGACCGGGTCGGCGGTCAACGCCATCGGCACCGGACCGCGTCCGGCGAGGTCGTCGAGGGCATGGCCGAGCCCGTCGGCCAATGCCGATGGGCGTAGCCCGTTGGCGAGCTCGCGCAACTCGCGCACCGCCGCACCGATCTCGGACACGGTGTGGTCGATCGTCGCGCCGCCTACGGCGTCGTCTCCGACCTGGAGGGCGCGCAGCTCGAGAGCCAACCCGAGCAGTCGTTGTTGAGCTCCATCGTGGAGGTTGCGCTCGATGCGATGCCGCTCGTCTGCCTGTGCCGCCACGATCCGGGCACGCGATGCCCTCACCTCCTCCAACTGGCATGAGATCACAGCTCGTAGTCGGACGTTGTCCAGTTCGGTCGACGCCTCATCGAGCAACAGGGACGCGAGTTGCGGATCGGTGCTGGGACCGATCCGCAACCGGGCGATCGGTGTCGAATCCCGGGTCACCTCGAGGTCGCCCGGTTCCAGCGTCGCCGACCTGCCGTCGGCGGTCATCCAAAGCCGCTCATCGTCGATCCAGTACGCCAAAGTCGCGGTCGGGTCACCGAGCGCGTCGACGAACACCTCGGTGAGATCCGGTTCCTGTGCAGGCGAAGCGAGCCGGGAGCGCAGCACCTGGAGGGCATCGTGGCGGCGACGATCGAACCGACGATCGATGTGATCCTGGAGCCGCTCGTAGAGCGGGCGCGCCGCGATCATCGTCACCACCGCCCCAACGACCGCGGGTACGGTCGACTCCTCGGCAACGAGTCCGACAACCTGTCCGACCACCACCGCGACGATGACGAACAGGACCCCCAGGATCGCCGAGCTACACACATATGCCGTCGCTCGGCTCAGGATCTGGTCTACGTCGTAGAGCCGGAACCGCATTACCGACAAGCCCGCCACTGTCGGGACCACGAGCACGAACCCGCCGGTCGCCAATGTGCGCAGCGCCGCTTGGCCTGTCATCGCCGCCGTGTACGACGCGACGACGAGCAACGGCAACGGAAGCACCGCACCGAACAGCCACCGCAGTTGCAACCGCTCGTCACCCACCGCACGTCGGAAGCGCACTACGAGCGACACCCCGGCAACGACGAGGCCGATCATGGCCACGGTGATGCCGATGCCAGCCACTGCGTTCACGAGCGGTGAGATCGAGGTGACCGCCCACGGGTTGGTGAGATCGTCGAAGGGCGGGTCGAACGGGGTGTCCTGTAGGACCTTCGCACCCAACGCGGCCACGCCTGCGACCGTGGTGACACGAAGTGCGCTCCGCCAACGCTGTGTCAGTGGGGAGCCGGTAGGGGTCAGGTGCAGGATCGCGGCGAGGAGCACGAACCATGCGATGAAGCTCGCCTGACCTGCCACCAACGCCATGCGCGCCAGATCACCTGTATCGCCGAGCACAACAGCGTGCTCCATCGCCCATGCGTCACCCGCAGCGCCAATGCCGAGCACTACACCCAGCGCCAGGAACAACCACCCAACGGGATGCCGTCGGCGGCGGATCGCCACGATGAGCCCCACCGTCGCCGCGCTCATCATCGCCGAGCCATAGACGACCGCCTCGGCGGTGTCGCCCACCAGATCGGACCGACCCAGTGACGCCACCCGCCGGTCGCAAGTCACGGCCAACGCCAGAAGCAGCACCGTGATCAGCCAGCAGCCCGCTGCCACACCTGTCGTCGTTCGGCGAAGGCCTCCGGTCACTGTCCCATCCTCGCAGTAGCTGCCGGCAACTGCCTCAGGGTCAGCCCTGACGCGATCAACCGTCTAGCCCCGATGACCCGGAACTCAGAACCGGCCCAAGGTGAGGTCCTCCCTACGAAAGGACCGGCTCATGTCGCCACGGCCAACCCGAACCATGCTGCCGTTCATCGCCGTGTCGGCCGGGATGCTCATCACTGGACTGCTGCTCGGTGCCGGGCGCGACAGCGACGACACCTCGATCCTCAATACCGCATCGAAGGTTCTGCTCACAGTCGGCCTTCTCGCACTCATCGCCTCCTTTGTCGCAGAAGCCGTCCGTCGGCGTCGTTCTCGTCCCAGTGGGACCGATGTCCGCCAGATCCCGTAGCCACGACGGTCACCCGGCGCCAGAAGTGAACGGCGCCATCAAGAGGACGACAGTGGCCGTTGCCGCGTTGGCTGTGTTGAGTGCGGTGGCTGGTTGCAGCCCCGGAGATTCCCGTCGGTCGATGGACGCTGGAGACAACGTCGGGGTGGCCTCTACTCCGTTCGAGGCGGTCGCGGCGGACCAGACCTGCCCGGCCACCGCACCCGCCGAAGCGAGGTGTTACCGAGTCGAGGTCCCCGCGGACTGGAGCAAGCCACACAGCTCCACCATCTCGCTTCCTGTCGTCGTCGTCCCGGCAACCGGGCCCGACGTACGTCCCGATCCTCTCGTCGTGCCTGCCGGTGGGCCAGGCGGGTCGATGACTCCTGTGGCCGCGAGATGGAGCGACCCTCATCGGGACATCGTCCTCTATGACCAGCGAGGCACCGGTGCCGCCGAACCTCTTCTCGACTGCCCTGAGCGCAACGAGGTTTGGGTCGAGAACCTCCAGATCGACGGCTCCTTCGAAGAGGAACGCGCCGCGATCGTGGACGCGCTCAATGATTGCCGGCACCGTCTCGAGATGGCCGGGATCGACCTCGACGACTACGACACTGAGGCCAACGTTGCCGACCTCGATGCGATCCGAATGGCACTCGGCTATGACCAGTGGAACATCCTGGGAATCAGCTATGGGGCGCGTTTGACGATGGCGGCGATGCGATCCACCCCGAACGGGATCCGCTCGGTCATCCTCGACTCGGTCGACGATGTGACCACGGGCGGGATCGCTGCGACCCGAGTCTCAGGCGATCGGGCATTCGCCGAGCTGGCCGCCGCGTGCAACGAGAGCACCACCTGCGCTACGCAGCACGACGACCTCTCCGCTGAGATCGACGCGGTCGAGCGGCGCTACAACGCTGCGCCGGTCCACGTTCAGATCGATCTCGGGGACGGCCAGGGACCCCAGGAGTTCGTGATCACCGGTGCCGACATGATGGGGGGTCTTTTCCAAGCCATGTACGACCCGGTCCTGCTCGCTTTGCTCCCGTCGATCATCGGGGACCTCTCCGCGGGGGACACCGCGATCGTCGGCGAGCTGGTTCGCCGCAGCGTCTCCGCAAGACACGAGATCGCCTGGGGCATGAACCTCACCGTGAACTGCGCGGACCACGCCAGTAGCGACCCTGACGAAGACGCCTCAGCGATCTCCGATCCCGGACGATTCCGTCTCCTGCTCACCGTCCCGCTGTGTTCTGAGTGGCCAGTCGAACCAACCTCCGACGTCTTCAACGAGCCCGTCGAATCCGACATCTCCACGTTGGTCATGGCTGGGAGATTCGACCCCATCACCCCGCCAAGTGGCAGTGAGGCGGTCGCCGGGCGACTCTCCAACGCAACTTTCGCGCTCTGGCCGAACCGCGGCCACGTCGTCACCGGTGACCCATGTGCCGACACGATCATGTCAGCGTTCCTGGAGAACCCAGCCGCCCTGCTCGACCTCACATGTGTCGAGGCCCTAACGGGGCCGAGGTTTTCGTAGCCCCGGTCTGTCGATGAAAGGGTCGCCTGCGTTGTTCGATCCCGAACTGGATGCCTCTAATCTGACGGCTCGTCAGATCCTTCAGCGTTGACGAGCTGGGACCCGGAACGGAGCAGGGCAAATGAAGCTTGGAGACATTGCCAACCAGGCCGCGGCCGGCAACGGCAAGCCGTTGGACGGGATCCGGGTGTTGGCCCTCGAGCAGATGCAGTCGCTGCCCTACGCCACCCAACTGTTGGCCCGCCTCGGGGCCGAGGTGGTCAAGGTCGAACACCCCAAGGGCGGCGACTCCGGGCGGGCCTCTCTGCCAGCCATGACCGACCCTGAGGGGCGCCGGGTCGGGGCCACGTTCCTGCGCAACAACCTGGACAAGCGCTCGATCTGTGTCGACCTCAAGCACCCCGACGGTCGTCAGGTGGTGCTGGACCTGGCCCAGAAGTTCGACGTCGTGGCCGAGAACTTCAAGGCCGGCACCCTCGACCGCCTCGGGCTCGGCTACGCCGACATCTCTGCGGTCGCTCCCCGGGCGGTCTACCTGTCGGTGTCGGGTTTCGGTTCCACCGGCTCGCCCTATGACCGCTGGCCGGCCTACGCCCCGATCGCCGAGGCGATGTCAGGCATCTACGAGCTCAAGCGTCAGGGCGACGACCCTCCCCTGGTGGCCCCCATGGGCGGGTTGGGAGACATCGGCTCCGGATTGTTCGCAGTGATCGGAGTGCTCGCGGCCCTCCGTCACCGCGACGCCACCGGTCGGGGGCAGAAGGTCGACATCGCCATGCTCGACGCGCTGGTTGCCATCACCGACATCGTGCCCAACTTCTGGTCGATGGGCCTGCGCAACGGAGACCTGGGACCGCTGATCATGCACGGCTTCCGGGCCGCCGACGGCTGGTTCATCATCCAGGTCGGTCGTGAGAACCACTTCGCCAAGCTGGTCGAGGCCATCGGCCACCCCGAATGGGTCGATGACCCCCGCTTCGCCGAACGTCAGGGCTGGATCGACCACCTCGACACCGTCTTGCGCCCCGCCATCGAGGGATGGGCGTCGACGCGCACAAAGGTGCAGGCCTGCGACGACCTGGCCGCGCTGGGTGTAGCGGCCGGGCCGTGCTTCTCCGACGAAGAGGTCGTCCGAGACGAGCATGTAGCGGCCCGCAACATGTTGGTGGAGGTACCCCGCACCGACGATGAGACCCAGCCCGTCTTGGTCCCCGGTAACCCGGTGAAGCTGTCCGAGGTGGCCGAAGGCCCCGAGACCAGGGTGCCATGGTTGGGGGAGCACACCGACGCTGTCCTGGCCGATGAACTGGGGCTGGACCAGTCCCGCATCATCGAACTGCGGGAGTCGGGCGCCATCGCCTGAACCCAGCGGGCCGATCCACCTGATCGGGCCGGAGCGATCTAGGTTCGGAGCGTGACCACCGGCCGGTTCGCTCCCAGCCCGACCGGCCGGCTGCACGTGGGAAACCTTCGGACCGCCCTGCTGGCCTGGCTCTTCGCCCGTAGCGAGGGCGGGTCGTTCCTGGTGCGGATGGAAGATCTGGACCGGGTCCAGTCCAGCCGCGACCACGAGGCCGCTCAGCTCGCCGACCTCGCCTCGCTTGGCCTGGACTGGGACGGGCCGGTCGTGCGCCAGAGTGACCGCTTCGAGCGGTACGAGGCCGCCATCGCCAAGCTGGAAACGGCCGGACTCACATATCCCTGTTACTGCACCCGCCGAGAGATCCGAGACGCCGCGTCGGCGCCCCACGATGGGGCAGCCCCCGACGGCGCCTACCCCGGAACCTGTCGGACCTTGACCTCGGCACAGATCGCCCTCCACCAGGCTTCCGGCCGCCCGCCCGCGCTCCGACTTCGAACCGATGTGGGGCGAGTCACG
>WBZX01002528.1_pt1 | contig 12325 bp, 3 predicted proteins | sample 5204211 | NCBI WGS metagenome assembly WBZX01 (sample SAMN12344362, study PRJNA552823) | activated sludge metagenome | biome: Activated sludge suspended growth; feature: Nitrification reactor; material: Wastewater; isolation source: activated sludge from nitrification reactor of wastewater treatment...
CGTGCGCTCCGCGGCCAGCGTGGCGTAGTTCTCATACAGCGCCGCCGTGTTCAGCACCTGGCTGCCCACCGCCACCAGCTTGAAGGGCGCATCACTGTACTTCAGCGCACGGATCAGCCAGTCCACCTGTGCGTTGCCGAGCATGGCCGGTTGCGACGTGGGCACATCGCCGGGCACGCGGAAGGTGCGGTTGTCCAGCAGGAAGAAGTCGACATCGGCATGGGAGAAGGCCGTGGTGATACCCGGCACGCCCGGCACACCGCAGGTGGGATTGGGCCAGAAGAGGTCGAACATCCCTCGTGCCAGCGGGGCGTTCACGAAGCTGCCGTCCGCATCGTTGGGGCCGAAGTCGTGGTCGTCCCAGATGGCGTAGTGGTGCGTGCTGCGCAGCAGGCGCTGCAACTCGGGCGCGCTGCGCGTGTGCGTGTAGCGGTGTAGGAAACCCGTGCGCGTGCCCCAGTCCGGTTCCCGCAGGTACACGTTGTCGCCCAGCCACAGCATCAGGTCCGGGTGCTGGTCTGCTATGGAGTTGAAGATCTCGTACCCGCCGCCGTACGGGGTGCCGGGACGGTCGTAGGCGGGCTCGTTGATGTAGGCGCAACTGCCCATGGCCAGGGTGAAGGCGGGCGGGTCCGTGCGGAACTTCCAAATGGGCTGCGTGCGGAAGGTGAGCGGCTGGCCCACGTCCACCACCTGTCCGTTCACCACGGGCCGGTAGCCGTACTCGGTGCCGGGCACCACCTGGTCCATCACGAAGTCCATGGCGTGGGCGTTGGCCGGGTCCGAGTCCTGCACCGGCGTGCGCAACAGGCTGTCCGGCTTACCCACCGCCCAATACTCCAAGCGGGCCGTGCAGGGGCCTTTGCACTGCATCCAGATGGTGGTCTCCAGCAGGTCCGTGTAGCCCGGCATGGGACCGTTGATGGGTACTTGCGCCCGCAGCGCGGTGGCCAGCAGGAGGCTCGGGTAGAGGAGGCGACGCATGGGTGGGAGAGTGGGAGGGCAAGTTACCCGTGGGGTGCATAGCGTCATCGCCGGGATGAGGTGGTTCCGGGTAGATTTGGCCGCATTCCCCTCATCATGGCATTCAACCCCTTGCAAGCCTGGCTGGACATGAAGGCCCAGCTCCCCGTCCTGGCCATCGAAGGCATCGGCATCAAGTACGTCTATCCGGTCTTCCTGGTGCTCATCGTGCTGGAGTACATCAACGCCCGGCACCTGTTCGACCTCAAGGAGAGCCTCTCCGGTTTCGCCATCGGGGTGGGCGCCACCATCATCCGGGTCATCACCAACGTGTTCGAGATCACCCTGTACATGTTCCTCTTCTGGTGGGCCGCCGACTTCCGCCAGGAAACCCTGGGCTACACCAGCTTGGGCTTCGCCTGGTACATCTGGATCCTGTGCGCCGTGCTGGACGACCATAACTTCTACTGGCACCACCGCCTGGCCCACAACGTGCGCCTGCTCTGGGCCGCCCACCTGCCGCACCACAGTGGCCGCCAGTACAACCTCACCATCAGCATCCGCAACGGCTGGTTCATCACCTTGGTCAAACCCATCTACTGGCTGTGGATGCCGCTCCTGGGCTTCGAACCCATCATGATCGCCACCTGCCTCATCGTCAACGCCTTCTACCAGTTCACCCTGCACTCCCAGCTGCTGCCCTCCTTCGGCTGGATCGAGAACATCTTCAACACCAGCTACGTGCACGTGGTGCACCACAGCTGCAATACCGAGTACCTGGACCGCAACCACGGCGGCATCTTCACCTTCTGGGACCGCATCTACGGCACCTGGCAGAAACCCATCAAGGGCCTGGTACCCAAGTTCGGCATCAGCCACGACCCGGACACCAACAACCCCATCACCCACAACCTCTTCGAGTTCCAGGAGATCTGGCGCGATGTGAAGCGGGCGCCCGGCCTGCGCAACAAGCTCCTCTACATCTTCGGCCCGCCGGGCTGGAGCCACGACGGCAGCAGCAAGACGAGCCGCCAGCTCCAAGAGGAATTGCGCGCCAGCGGCCAGTTCGGCAAGGTGCCGCCAGCAGCCATGCGGGCGTAGGGACGAGGGCTAGCACAACAAGAGAACGCCGGGCCATTGGCCCGGCGTTCTCCGTAAGTAGGGTGTGGGCTCAGCCCCGGCGGAACCAGCGTCCCAATCCGGTGCGCTTCGGCTCTTCCTGCTTCTTGGGCGCGCTGCTGGGTGCGGCATCGTCGAAGAGCTCCTTCGTCAGCTTGGCATAATCGGGCTTGGCCGGGTTGTGCCTCGGCTCCTGCGGGCGGTCGTCCCGGCGTTCCGGCCGGGGCCGGTCGTTGGGGCGGCCTTGCTGGGGCCGGTCTCCCCGGGGGTGGGCCGGACGCTCGCTGCGCTGCTGCTGCGGGCGCTCCGAGCGGCCCTGCTGGGGGCGGTCGCCGTGGGGGCGGCCACCGGCGCTGCGCTCACCGCCCGCTTGCTGGGGGCGGGGTTCGCGGGCCGGTCCGTTGCGCTGGCCCTGCGGGCGGTCGCCACGCCCCTGGGGGCGCTGCTCCCGCGGTCCGCGTTGCTGGCCGCCGCGGCCGGGGCCGCGTGGCTGGCGCGGTTCGCGCACCTCGGGTTCGGCCTTCTTGGGCCCGCCCACCATCAGGTAGGGGTGTTCGGCCTCCACCGGTATGTCCCGCTTTATCAGGCGGATGATGTCGCGCAGGTACTCCTTCTCTTCATGGTCGCAGAAGCTGAGCGCCTTGCCGCTGGCACCGGCACGGCCCGTGCGACCGATGCGGTGCACGTAGGTCTCGGGCACGTTCGGCAGGTCGAAGTTGATGACGTGCGTGAGCCCGTCGATGTCGATGCCCCGGGCCGCGATGTCCGTGGCCACCAGCGCCCGCAACTTGCCCTCCTTGAAGCCCTTGAGGGCGTTCTGGCGTGCGCTCTGGCTCTTGTTGCCGTGGATGGCTTCCGCCGCGAAGCCCGCCTGGGTGAGCACCTTGGCCACCTTGTTGGCCCCGTGCTTGGTGCGGGTGAAGATGAGCGCCTCCCGGATGGTATCGCCCTGTAGCAGGTGCAGCAGCAACTTGTTCTTGTCCGTGCGGTCCACGTAGAAGATCCGCTGGTCGATGGTCTCGGCCGTGGTGCTCTGCGGCGCCACTTCCACCTTCACCGGCTCGGTAAGGATGCTGTTGGCCAGCTTGGCGATCTCCGGCGGCATGGTGGCGCTGAAGAACAAGGTCTGCCGCTTGGCGGGCGGCTTGGCGATCACCTTCTTCACATCGTGGATGAAGCCCATGTCCAGCATGCGGTCGGCCTCGTCCAGTACGAAGATCTCCAGGCTGCGCAGGTCCACATAGCCCTGGCCCATCAGGTCCAGCAGGCGGCCGGGGGTGGCCACCACGATGTCCACGCCGCGTTGCAGGGCGTCCGTCTGGGGTTTCTGGCCCACTCCGCCGAAGATCACCGTGTGCTTCAGGTGCAGGTGGCGGCCATAGGCCGTGAAGCTCTCCCCGATCTGGATGGCCAGCTCGCGCGTGGGCGTGAGGATCAGGGTCTTGATCCCCTTGGCACGCCCGGTCTGGGCACTGCGCTGGTGCAACTCCTGCAGGATGGGGATGGCGAAGGCCGCCGTTTTGCCCGTTCCCGTTTGGGCGCAGCCCAGCAGGTCGCGGCCCTGTACCAGGTGCGGTATGGCCTTCTCTTGGATGGGGGTGGGGTTGGTGTAGCCTTCTTGTTGAAGGGCTTTCAAGATGGGCTCGATGAGCCCCAATTCGTTGAACGTGATACGTTCCATAGGCATACGCCGAAGCCTCGGCGTCAGGATGTTATGGTATGCTCAGGCCATTGTCCCTGAACACACCTTTTTCAAGTGTTGTGTAGTTGCCCCTTCGATCGGGTCCGGCGTGCAATGATCCGCTGGGGATGGCGCCTGGACTGTAGCTGGTGAAGCGAAAGCGGGCGCGCGGGGCGTGTTCCGGTCCTTCCGGAACGGGGGCGAAGATAGGGTGTCGCACCCCCGGGCGCATAGGGAAGGTGAAATGGGGTCATGGGTAGCCTCCGTCGGCAGTGTTCCTGCATTCGTCGAAACCTTTCTCCGTCCCACCCGTTCCAAGGCCCGCCCAGAAAAACTCATTGTGGGCAGAATGAACATGGAACGCACCACGCTTTCCGCCTTTGGCGCACCGGACAACCGAACTACGACGAGACTGGAACGACCAGCCTGGCGAGGCCTCTATCGGTTGACCCTTTTCCTATTCAGCGCCTTCGGGTTGCTCTCGGCGTTCGCGCAGATGAGCATCCCGTACTCAGCCACCGGAACCTTCGTGCCACCCACCGGGGTCACCTCGGTGACGGTGGAGTGTTGGGGTGGCGGCGGTCGCGGCGGCACACGCACCACCGATGGTGTTGGCGGCGGTGGCGGCGGCGGCGCGTATGCACGCAGCGTGCTCACGGTCGTCCCCGGTACCACCTACACGGTGACCGTGGGTGCAGGTAGCACCACCACGGCGGCCGGGGGCGATTCCTGGTTCAACACCGCGGCCACCATCCTTGCCAAGGGTGGTTCGTCCGCTGCGGATAACAGTGCCACGGGTGTTGCGGGCGGTACGGCCGGTGCCAGCATCGGTACCACCAAGTTCGCGGGCGGTACGGGTGGCAACGGCGCTGGCAACAATGCCGGTGGCGGTGGCTCCAGCGCCGGTACGGCGGCTGCGGGCAACAACGGCGGCACGCCTGCCGGTGGCAACGCTCCTGCCGGCGGTGGTGATGGCGGCGACGGCACCACCACCCAGGATACCGATGGCAACGACGGCGTCTTCCCGGGTGGCGGCGGCGGTGGCGCACGCCGGAACAACGGCACCCGCACGGGCGGTGCTGGCGGCGGCGGCATGGTCCGCATCTCGTACACCTACACCTCCGGTACTTGCTTGAACGCGGGTGCCGCTCCCATTGCCGACAATGGCTGCGGGTCCGCTACGCTCACCATCCCCATCGTTGTGAGCGGTCAGCCCACCACCTTGGGTGCGGCGGCAGGCAATGCACGCATCAACAGTGTTGGCCTCATCATTGGCCATACGTTCAACAGCGACCTCGACATCACCCTCACTTCGCCAGCAGGCACCACCCGTAACCTCATCCTGGATCGTTTCGGGAACGGGGACAACTTGGGTAACCCTGCCAGCTGCCCGGGCTCGGCCCTCATCCTCCAGGACGGTGGAACGGCCCTTTCCAACGCGAATACGAGCAACGTAACGGGTACGTACGCACCCCAGCAGACGCTGGCGGGCTTCACGGGTAACCCGAACGGTACCTGGATCTTGACCATCTGTGACGATGCCGCCAACGACGTTGGCGATTTCCGCTATTTCAGCATGGATTTCTGCACCGTGCCCACCACGGCCAACGCCAACAGCGACCAGGCCATCTGCGCGGGCAGCACGGCAACGCTCGCGGCCAACAACCCCAGCTTCGGCACGGGTGCATGGTCGGTGGTCTCCGGTCCTTCCACGAGCGCGGCCCAGTTCAGCAGCACCTCGGCCAACAACGCAGTGTTCACCCCTGTCGGCGGCACGGGTGCGTATACGCTTCGTTGGACCATCACCAACGGTACGTGCAGCAGCACGGACGACGTGGTGGTGACGGTGAATGGCAACCCCACGACCGCGAACGCCGGTAGCAACCAGACCGTTTGCAGCATCGGTGGCGCCACGTTGGCCGCCAACACACCCGGCGTAGGCACCGGTGCCTGGAGCGTGGTCAGCGGTCCGAGCACCAGCAATGCGCAGTTCAGCAGCCTTACCAACCCAACGGCGACGTTCACACCCGCTGGCGGGGCTGGTTCCTATGTGCTACGCTGGACGATCAGCAGCAACCCATGCACGGCCAGCACGAGCGATGTGACCATCGCGGTGGAAACGCCTCTGGCAGCACCGGGCACGATAACCGGTAGCGGTAGCGTATGCGCAAGCAGCACCGGTCTGGGTTATTCGATCGCCACGGTCAGCGGTGCCACCTCCTACACCTGGACGGTCCCGGCCGGTTGGACCATCACCGGGGGGCAGGGTACAACGAGCATCACTGCCGACGCAGGTTCCACGGGTGGCAACATCACGGTAGTGGCCGCCAACGCATGCGGCGGAACCAACCCTTCGGGTACCTCCAACCTGGTGCTCACCCCCACGGTGGCCACCAATAACACGGGTTATGTGAACGGTGGTACCAAGAACAGCGATGGCATCAGCTGCAACTCCTCCGGACTGAACGGCTACGTCAAGTTCCCGCTCACCGGTCTGCCTACAGGCGCCATTGTAACGGCTGCCAACCTGGCCCTTACCAATAACAACTCCACCACGCTGAGCGGCGCCACCAACAACATCACGGGTTTGGCCAACACCGACCCGGTGAGCGCCACGGCAGCAGCCCTGAATACCGCGATCGGTGGCGGCACGGTCTACAGCAGCGCCACTTGGAGCAACACGGGTGTGGTCTCCTTGAATTTGAACGCCACCGCAGTGAGCGATATCCAATCGCGCCTGGCCAGCCCCAGCTGGTTGGGGGTGGGCCTCGATCGCGGCGGTACGGCCACCTATAACTTCTTCGGTTACTCGGGCGGTGCCAACGCCCCCAAGCTTACGCTCACCTACACGCAGCCACGCAACCTGGCGGTGACCGTATCGGCGCAGCCTACCACGGCCGATGCCGGTATCAATCGTACCATTTGCGCGACCAGCGGCAGCGTGATCATGGCGGCCAATACCCCGGCTGTGGGTACGGGTGCCTGGAGCCAGGTGAACGGTCCGGTGACGGCCACCATCGCCACGGCTTCGTCCCCGACCACCAGCGTCACGGGCATGACCACCACGGGCACCTATGTGTTCCGTTGGACCATCAGTAACGCGCCTTGCACGGCAAGCACGAGCGACATGAGCGTGACGGTGAACCCTGCACCCACGGCTGCGGCCGCTGGTAGCAACCAGACCATCTGCTCCTCGCCCGGTTCCGTTACCATGAGCGCCAACACGCCGGTGGTGGGTACCGGTGCCTGGACCCAGATCAGCGGTCCGGTCACGGCCACCATCACCACGCCTTCGGCACCCAACACCACGATCACGGGCCTTACCACGGCCGGTTCCTATGTGTTCCGTTGGACCATCAGCAACGCGCCTTGCACGGCCAGCATCAGCAACGTTACCATCACCGTGAACGGTGCTCCCACCACGGCCAACGCCGGTAGTGCACAATCCGTGTGCGTATCGGTGGGCACCGTCACCATGGCCGCCAACACGGCCGCCGTGGGAGTAGGGGCGTGGAGCCAGGTGAGCGGTCCGGCAACGGCATCCATCGTGTCGGCCTCGTCGCCCACTACGGTGATCAACGGCCTCACCACCGCGGGCACCTTCGTGTTCCGTTGGACCATCAGCAACAGCCCTTGCACGGCCAGCACCAGCGATGTGAACGTGGTGGCGGTTGGTGTGCCCACCTCGGCCAACGCAGGACCGCCCCAGAGCGCCTGCACCAACCCCGGCACGGTCACCATGGCCGCCAACAACCCCAGCGTGGGCACCGGTACCTGGAGCCAATTGAGCGGTCCGGTAACGGCGACCATCGCCAACGCCAATGCGAACAACACAGGCATCTCGGGTCTCACGACGGCCGGTAACTACGTGTTCCGTTGGACCATCAGCAACAGCCCTTGCGCCAGCAGCCAGAGCAGTGTCACCATCAGTGTCGGTGCGGCTCCGAGCACGGCCGATGCCGGTGTGGACCAAGCGGTCTGCGTATCGCCCGGTACCACCACCCTGGCAGCGAACACCCCTGTCGACGGCACGGGCAACTGGAGCCAGGTGAGCGGTCCGCTCTCGGCTTCCATCGCCGACGCTTCGGACCCTGCCACGGGCATCATCGGCCTCAGCGCCGCCGGTACCTACACCTTCCGCTGGACCATCAGCAGCGCGGGTTGCACGGCCAGCACGGATGATGTGGACATCGTGGTCTCCGCTTCGCCTTCCACGGCCAGCGCCGGCCCCAACCAGATCATCTGCCTCGCTACGGGCAGCGCCACCATGGCCGCCAACACGCCTGCCGTGGGCACCGGCGCCTGGTCGCAGATCAGCGGTCCGGCTACGGCTTCCTTCGCCAACGCCGCCGACCCCGGCACGCTGGTGAGCAACCTGGGTACGGCCGGTACCTATGTGTTCCGCTGGACCATCAGCAACGGTTCCTGCTCTTCGTCCACGGATGATGTGAGCGTTGAATCGGGTGGTTGCACCTACTACAGCCAGGGCAGTGGCGACGTGAGCGACGCCATCTGGAGCACGGCTCCGGTGGGCACGCCCGACTTCGCAACCTTCGTTGCCACGGTGAGCATGGTGGTGCAGAGCGGCCATACGGTGACCAACACCGCGGTATGCGCTGCCAACCACGTGACCGTGGACAACGGCGGTACCCTGGTGCTCGGTGGTGGTACCACCCTCCAGGTGAACGGCAACGCCACCTTCACCGGTGCGCTCACGGCCGATGACAACAGCGAACTGGAACTGGTGGGCGCCAATGCCACCACGCTCACCATCGCCAACAACACCAGCTTCTATGAGCTCACGGTGAACACGGCCGCTGGTACCACCCTCACGGGTGCTGGTGTCGCGCAGATCCGCGGTACGCTCCTGTTGCAGAACGGCAACTTCGACTGCACCGGCCACCCGGTGACCCTGCGTAGCACCGCCAGCTACACCGGCCGACTGGGCCCTGTGGCTCCCACGGCCAGCTACACCGGTAACATGCGCATGGAGCGTTTCGTGCCCGCTGGTGCCACCAACTGGCGCCTGCTCGGCAGCCCCATCGCCAGCCGCCGCGTAGGTCACTGGCAGGACGACTTCATCACCGCCGGTTTCCCAGGATCCACGGCTCCCAACTTCGACAACCCCGTGGGTAGCGGCATCCTGTGGCCCAGCGTGCGCTGGTACAACGAGACCGACCCGGGTGCGGGCCAGAACGATGGTATGACCGGCGTGAGCAGCAATACGCACGCGCTCACCAGCGGCCAGGGCTTCGCGGCCTGGTGCGGTACGGGCCTCACCACCACCACGGCCTTCCTCATCGACCTGGAGAACCAGGCACCGGTGATCGCCAACACGCCCATCACCCTGCCCATGACCTACACCAACACCGGCAACGCCAGCGTGGATGGTTGGAACCTCGTGAGCAACCCGGTGCCCAGCCCCATCGCCTTCGATCAGCTGGTGCGCGGTGCCGATGTGGCCGACTATGTGACCTTCTATGACCCCGCCACCGGTAACAACGCGGTGTGGGACATCAGCCTCGGTTCCGGTACCAACGGCGCCACCAACACCATCCAGAGCAGCCAGGGCTTCTTCCTGAAAGCGACCGGTCCGGATGTGACCACCACCGTGAGCGAATCCGCCAAGGTGGCCGACAATGGTGGTGGCTTCTTCGGCGGCTTGGAGGAAGGTCCTGCCGTACTGCGCCTGCAGGTGGCCAGCACCATGAACACCTTCAGCGATGAGACCCTGGTGGTCTTCAGCGAAGGCAGCCCTGCAACGGACGGTGAAGACGTGCCCAAGTACGTGTTCAGCCACCCCGATGCACCGCAGATCGCCTCCATCGGCAACGGTGGCCAGCTCATCGCCATCAACGCTTACGGCGCCTACAGCACGGATATCAACATCCCCATCATGGTGGATGCAGCGGTGACCGGCACCTACACGGTAACGGCAACGGGCCTGGCCAACCTGGGTCTCAGCTGCCTGCGCATCGAGGACCTGCTCACGGGTGCCATCACCCCGCTGAACGAGGGCGCCACCTACAGCTTCTCCATGGATGCCACGGCCGATGCCAGCGCACCCCGCCTGATGCTGCATGCGAGCGCACCGCTCACCTTCACGGTGAACGATGTCACCTGCAACGGTCTGAGCAACGGCCTGGCCACGGTGAACGTGGTGGGCGGTCCTGCCGACCTGGTGTGGATGAACGACATGGGTGCCACCATCGCCCAGCAGAGCGGTGTGGAGGGTGAAAGCTCCATCGGTGGCCTCGCTGCTGGCGACTACCAAGTGAGCCTGAACGGTGTGAACGGCTGCGCGACGATGTCCCACAGCTTCCACATCGCCATGCCCGAAGTACTGGCCGCACAAGCCGTCACCACGGCCGATGCCACCTGCGCGAACACCGCCGATGGCGCTGCGCAAGTGACCGTGCAAGGTGGTGTGGCCCCCTACAGCTACGCTTGGAGCAACGGCAGCACCGATGCCGACCTGATCGCCCCTGCCGGTACCTACCACGTGGTGGTGACCGATGCCAACAACTGCACCGTGGAGACCGCGGCCATCACCATCGACGCGGGCGCGAGCCCGGTGGCCGATGCCAGCGCCCAGGTGAGCACCGTGCTGGTGAACACGCCGGTGGTCTTCATCAACAACAGCGTGGGTGGCAGCAGCTACCTCTGGGACTTCGCCGATGGCAACACCAGCGACGAGATGAACCCCGAGCACAGCTATGCACTGCCCGGTGTGTACAGCGTTAGCCTCACGGCCAGCGAAGGAGCCTGCAGCGCCAGCACCACCATCGAGATCACGGTGGAGACCAGCACCGGCGTGGTCACCTCGGTGGGCCCGAGCCTGAACGCCTGGGTGAGCGGTGACTACTTCGTGGTGGAACACACCATGGACCACGGCCGCGCGGTGAACATCGATGTGATGAACGCGGCAGGCCAGGTGGTGATGCAGGAGCGCATGGCGGGTACGCCGGGTCGCATCACCCTGCCCACGGACGGTCTTGCCACCGGCATCTGGTTCCTCCGCGTGAGCACCAGCGACATGCAACGCACCTTCTCCTTGCCAGTGGCGCACTAAGCACCACGTGCAGTTCCGAAAGCAAGCGACCCCGCCGAAAGGCGGGGTCGCTTGCTTTTCGCCGTTGGGCGATCAGGGCAGTTGTTCCGTGCGGCTGGCCGTGGGCACCGTGCCCCCGATGTTGGAGAGGATGGGATCGCGGTCGTTGGCGCCGCCCACGTACTTCACCTGTCCGTTCAGGTTCACGTCCTCGTTGTAGTAGCCGTTCACCGTGTTGGTGGGCACCACGCTGCCGATGCGCAGTAGGATGGGGTCGCGGTCGTTGCCCACGTTCACATAGCGCAGTTGGTGGTTGAAGGTGACATCGCCCGCCCACAGCACGTTCACGCTGCCGATGAGCTTGCGGGCTTCGGTGCCGTACACGCTCGTTGCGGAGGAACTCAGGTCCACGGTGGTGGTGGTGCTGGTGAGCGGCAGCGCTGTGGCCGTCATGGTGCCGAGGTGGTTGCGGTGCCGCACCGCCACGAAGTAGGTGCCCACCATGTTGGTGAACTGCACGGGCGAGGTACCATCGGTGCCCACGATGTCGCCATCGCGCTGCACCAGCGCGCACCGGCTGGCCATGATCTGTGAGCTGTTCGCGGAATTGCGCAACTCCACGACCACCCAATCCACGATGGCATTGGCGCCCGTAACGGCGAGCACGGCCGGTGCCACGGTCTCACCGCCACCACCGCCAGCGTGGGCGTAGCCCAGTGCCGTGTAGGGTTCGGTGGTAGGCAGCAGGCCGCTGTAGCGCAGTGTGTCGCTCATCAGGCTGGTGATGCTGTTGAAGGGGCCTTCCAGGAACACCTTGGGCGATACGCGCGCCACCGGAACGCTGAGCGTGGGGATCAAGCACCAACTGTTCAGCGTGCCGGCATCCTGCGCCGCCACGTCCTGTATGGTCAGTGTCCAGGTCCCTTGGAACAACTGCCCGTTGAACCCGGCCAGCGAAGCAGCGGGGATCACGTACAGGTTATTCATAGGGCACGTGGCACCCACCGCACCGTTCGCGCCGGTCTGGTCGAACTCCACGATGATATTCTGGCTGCTGGTGCAGAGCCCACTGTTGATGAGCGCCACCGTGGTGTTCGCCGGGCTGGTCAGGGAGATACGCACATCGCTGCTGTAGGAGTGCGAGAGGTTCACGTACACGTTCAGGTCCGTGATGGTAGCGCCGCTTTGTGCGGGCACCACGATGGTGCTCGTGGTCGTGGCTTGGTCCGTAACGGTGGTGGGGGTGCTATTGGTGAAGGCGTTGCAGCCAGCGCCCGGCTGGTTGCAATTGCGGACGAAGTTGCTGGCCGTGTAGCTGCACTGGGGGAAGAGGTTGTGCACCAAGGTCACGTTCACCGGCGAACCACTGGTGTAGTTGCCGAAGGGACCGTAGGTGCCAGGGCCCGTCACCGTTTGCACGGTCACGGGCGAGCCCGGTCCACCCGCATCGGCATCCACTTGGATGGCGATGCTCGTGGCGCTGCCCATGGAGGTGAGGGAGACCGTTACGG
>WBZX01002530.1_pt1 | contig 12322 bp, 8 predicted proteins | sample 5204211 | NCBI WGS metagenome assembly WBZX01 (sample SAMN12344362, study PRJNA552823) | activated sludge metagenome | biome: Activated sludge suspended growth; feature: Nitrification reactor; material: Wastewater; isolation source: activated sludge from nitrification reactor of wastewater treatment...
CCCGGCGCCCCGCAAGACGCGGGCGAAATGCATCACGTTGAGCGCGAGGGCGCCCCCGCGGGGCGGCGGGGTGTTCGTGGTGACTGGCACGCTCCCCGGAGATGGGGCGCCGCCTTCGACTGGCACGTTCCCCGGAGGTGGGGCGCCGCCTTCGACTGGCACGTTCCCTCGCGGCGGGGCGGCGCCGCTCACGCGCGGGTGACCTCCGCCACCATCGATCGGGCCGTGTCGCCCGCGACCTTGGCGATGTCGTCCTGGTATTTGAGGAGGACCCCGAGGGTGGAGTGCACCGTCTCCGGGTCGAGCACCGTGCGGTCGAGGGCCATCAGGGCATTGCCCCAGTCCAGCGTCTCGGCCACGCCGGGCACCTTGAAGAGATCCATCTTCCGGAGCTTCTGCACGAACCCGACGACCTGCTCCGAGAGCGCCGCGGGCAGCTCGGGGATGCGCCGCGCGAGGATGGCTTTCTCCCGGGCGGAGTCGGGGTAACCGATCCAGTGGTAGAAGCAGCGCCGCTTGAGCGCGTCGTGGATCTCCCGCGTGCGGTTGGAGGTGATGATCACGATCGGCGGCTGTTCGGCGCGGAACACCCCGAGCTCCGGGATGGTGATCTGGAAGTCGGACAGCAGCTCCAGCAGATAGGCCTCGAACGGCTCGTCGGCGCGATCCAGCTCGTCGATGAGGAGCACGGGCGGCCCCGACTCCGACGGAGCGAGCGCCTGGAGGAGCGGCCTCTTGAGGAGGAACGTCTCGGAGAAGACGTCTCTCGCGAGGCGCTCCTTGTCGTGCTCCCCGGCCACCTCCGCGAGGCGGATCTCCATCATCTGCCGGGCATAGGCCCACTCGTAGACGGCGGAGGCCACGTCGAGCCCTTCGTAGCACTGGAGCCGGATGAGCCGCCGTCCGAGCGTCTCGGACAGCACCTTGGCGACTTCGGTCTTCCCTACGCCGGCGTCCCCTTCGAGGAGCAGCGGCCGCCCGAGCTTGAGCGAGAGAAAGAGCGCCGTCGCGAGGCTTCGATCCGCGACGTAACGGCCCGCTTCGAGCAGACCGAGGGTTTGATCGACGGAGGTGGGGAGAGGCGTCATGGGGAGTCTTGCGGTGGGGAGCGGCGGGCGCGCGAGGGTGTCGGCGCCCGCCGCGTCAGGGACGTGGGAGGCTGACGTGGTAGCTGACGTCGTGGTTCGTTCTTCAGCCCAGGGCGGCGGCGACTGCCCGTTTGGCCATGACCGTCACGAGGTGGGCGCGGTACTCGGCGCTCGCGTCGCCGCCGTCCTGGAGGTCGGCCGAGGGGACCGTGATCCCGTCGAGCGACTCCGGGGCGAACCTCGCCGAGAGGGCCTTTTCCATGGCCTCCACGCGGAACACCGACGGTCCCGCGCCGGTCACCGCCACGCGCACGCCGCTCGCCGTCTTGGCCACCATCACCCCGCAGATGGCGTACTTCGACGCGTGGCTCGCGAACTTGGCATACGCGCTCCGCTCCGGCACAGGGAAGTGCACCGCCGTGACGAGCTCGTCCGCCTCGAGCGCCGTCTCGAACAGGCCCGTGAAGAAGGCGTCGGCCGAGATCGTCCGGCGATCCGTCTTCACCGTCGCGCCGAGCGCCACGAGCGCAGCAGGGTAGTCCGCCGCCGGGTCCGCGTGCGCGATCGAGCCGCCGATCGTGCCGCGGTTGCGCACCTGGGCGTCCCCGATGTGCTCGGCCAGCGCCGCGAGGCCCGGGATCGCCGCCCGGATCTCCGCGGAGGCCGCGACCTCGGCGTGCGTCGTCGTCGCCCCGATCATGACCTTTCCGGGCTCCACGCGGATGCCGTGGAGGTCCTTGATCTTCGCGACGGAGACGAGGTCGCTCGGCGCGGCCATCTCCAGCTTGAGCACAGGCAACAGGCTCTGTCCGCCGGACAGGTACTTGCCGGACTCGGCCTTCTTCAAGGAGGCGACGGCGTCCTCGACGCTGGACGCCCGGTGGAAGTTGAGCTCTTTCATTGGGCCGGGGTTCCTTTCGCGTCCTGGATCGCGCGCCACACCTTCTCGGGGGTCGCGGGCATCTGGAGGTCCTTCACGCCGAGCGGTCCGAGCGCGTCGAGCACGGCGTTCATCACCGCAGGCGGCACGCCGATCGCGCCGACCTCGCCGACGCCCTTCGCGCCGATGGGGTTGTGCGTACAGGCCGTCACGTGATTGCCCACCTTGAACATGGGGAAATCCGCCGCGCGCGGCATGCTGTAGTTCATGTAACTGCCAGTCAGGAGCTGCCCGGCGTCGTCGTACACCCCCTCTTCGAAGAGGGCCTGTCCGATGCCCTGCGCGAGGCCGCCGTGCATCTGGCCGTCGACGATCATCGGGTTGATGATCTTGCCGACGTCGTCCGCGGCGACGACGTTCGCCACCGTCACCACGCCCGTGTCAGGGTCGATCTCGACCTCGATCACGTGCGTGCCGCCGGGGAAGGTGAAGTTCTTCGGGTCGTAGAAGGCGGACTCTTCGAGGCCCGGCTCCACCGTCTCGATGGGGTAGTTGTGCGGGACGTACGCGGCGAAGGCGATCTCGCCGAACGCCTTCGATCTGTCGGTGCCCGCCACGGTGTACTTGCCGTCGGCGAACTCGATGTCGGCCTCGCTCGCCTCCAGGAGGTGCGCCGCGATCTTCTTGCCCTTCGCGATGATCTTGTCGACGGCCTTGACGATCGCGGAGCCGCCGACCGAGAGCGAGCGCGAGCCGTACGTGCCCATGCCGAACGGGATCTTGTCGCTGTCGCCGTGGACGACGTCGATCTTGTCCATCGCCACGCCGAGCTGGTCGCCGACGAGCTGCGCGAACGTCGTCTCGTGCCCCTGCCCGTGGCTGTGCGTCCCTGTGAACACCGAGATCGAGCCCGTCGGGTGCACGCGCACGCTCGCCGCCTCGTACAGGCCCGCGCGCGCGCCGAGCGCGCCCACGAGCGCGGACGGGGCGATGCCGCACGCCTCCAGGTACGTCGAGAAGCCGATCCCGCGCAGCTTGCCGCGCTTCGCCGACTCCTCTTTTCGCTTGCCGTAGTTCGCGTAGTCGGCCTTCTCCAGCGCGAGAGCGAGCGTCGCGTCGTAGTCGCCGGTGTCGTACGCGAGCGCGACGGGCGTCTGGTACGGGAAGGTCCGGATGAAGTTCTTCTTGCGGATCTCCAGCCGGTCCATGCCCATCTCGCGCGCGGCCTTGTCGACGAGGCGCTCGAGCAGGTACGTCGCCTCGGGCCGCCCCGCGCCGCGGTACGCGTCGACCGGGACCGTGTGCGTGAACACGGCGCGCACCTCGACGTAGATCGCGGGCGTCGTGTAGACGCCGGCCATCAGCGTGCCGGAGAGGTACGTCGGCACCGCCGGCGCGAACGTCGACAGGTACGCGCCCATGTTCGCCGTGTTGTGCACGTGCAGGCCCAGGAACTTCCCGTCCTTGTCGAGCGCGAGCTTGGCGCGCATCACCGTGTCGCGGCCGTGCGCGTCGGACATGAACGACTCGGAGCGCTCCGCCGTCCACTTCACCGGGCGGCCGATCTTGCGGGACGCCCACACGACGACGGCCTCCTCGGCGTAGTGGAAGATCTTGGATCCGAAGCCGCCGCCGACGTCCGGCGCGACGACGCGGAGCTTGTGCTCCGGCACGCCGAGGACGAACGCCGCGAGGAGGAGCCGGATGAGGTGCGGGTTCTGGCTCGTGGTCCAGAGCGTGAGCTGATCGTTCGCCGCGTCGAACTCGCCGATGGCCGCGCGCGGCTCCATCGCGTTGGGGATGAGGCGGTTGTTCGTCACCTCGATCTCTACAATTTTGTAAGCGCCCGCCATCGCCGCGTCGACAGGCCCCTTCTCGCCGAGGTGCCAGTCGAAGCACGTGTTGCCCGGCGCCTGCTCCCACACGAGCGGCGCGCCGTCCGCCACCGCCGCGCGGATCGACCCGACGGCCGGCAGCTCCTCGTATTCCACCTCGACGAGGTTCGCCGCGGCCTTGGCCTGCGCCTTCGTCTCGGCGATCACGACGGCGACCTGATCGCCGACGTGCCGCACCACGTCCGCCACGAGCGCGGGGTGCGGCGGCTCCACCATGTTCGAGCCGTCCTTGCTCTTGATCTGCCAGCCGCACGGGATGCCGCCGACCTTGTCCGCGGCGATGTCCTTGCCCGTGAGCACGGTGACCACGCCCGGCGCCGCGGCGGCCTTCGACGTGTCGATCGAGGTGATCTTCGCGTGCGCGTGCGGCGACCGGACGAACACGGCGTGCGTCTGGTGGGGCCTGTTCATGTCGTCGACGTAGCGGCCCTGCCCGAGCAGGAAGCGCTTGTCTTCCTTGCGCGCGATGGCGGAGCCGACGAGGTGCACTTTCGCTTCGGTGCTCATGCTGCCCCCTCTTTCGTCGCGGCCGCGCAGGAGAGGACCGCCTTGACGATGTTGTGGTAGCCCGTGCAGCGGCAGATGTTGCCCTCGAGCCACTCGCGCACCTGGTGCTCGTTCGGCTCGCGGTTGCGCTTCAGCAGATCGACGGCGGAGATGACCATCCCCGGCGTACAGAAGCCGCACTGCAGTCCGTGGTGATCGTTGAAGGCTTGCTGCATCGGGTGCAGCTTGCCGTCCTTCGCGAGCCCTTCGATCGTCGTGACGTCGGAGCCGTCGGCCTCGACGGCGAGCATCGTGCAGCTCTTCACCGATTTTCCGTCGACGAGGACGGTGCACGCGCCGCACTGGCTCGTGTCGCATCCGACGTGCGTCCCCGTGAGCCCGAGGTGCTCTCGCAAGAGCTCCACGAGCAACGTGCGCGGCTCGACTTCCGCCGACACGGGCTTCTGATTCACCGTGAGAGAGATGGCTGTCATGGAACCTCCAGGGCGACTTCGCGCGACGGGACCGCGCACCCCGGACGAAACGTCCGGCTCGTTGCCGCGCGCCCACGCAGGGACGGGGAGGATATCGGCCCGGCCGCCCCGCCGACAACGGTCGATGTCCGGAATCGGCGCGTCGCGGAGCCCGGCCTTTGCGCGCGCCGTACGAAGAAGGCGCGCGGCGCGCCGTACGAAGAAGGCGCGCCCCCCACCCGACGCCGCCACCAAAATCGCGACCACCGGTGGGCGACGAGCGTGACGCGGGGCCACGAGGCGGGGTGCGTCATGCCGTGACGCGGTGCTACGCTGGCGCGGCCATGTGGGCATTGGAGGAAACGGATCCGCTCGAAGGTGGGCCCGATCCAGGCGGCGAGGAGACCGATCTCTCGGCCTCGCTGGACGGTCGCGACCCCTTGTCTCTCCCCGTCCTGGTGATCAACCGCCTCTACCAGCCGGTCCAGGTCACGAGCGCGCGCCGCGCGATCCTGCTGCTCTTCGGCGGCTCGGCGCTCGCGCTGGACGATCGCGGGGAGCTGCACGATTTCCCTTCCTGGCGGCGCCAGCCCGTGCGCGACGACGACGACGTGCTCCCGATCGTGGGCGGCGCGCTGCGCGTCCCGCGCGTGGTGCACCTGCGCCGCTACGATCGCGCGCGCCGCCCCGTGGTCCGCCTGACGCGCAAGAACGTGATGCTGCGCGACGGACACCTCTGCCAGTACTGCGCGGCGCGCCTCCCCACGCGCGACCTCAACATCGACCACGTCCTCCCGCGCTCGCGCGGCGGCCCCGACACGTGGGAGAACCTCGTGACGGCGTGCCGCGAGTGCAACCTCCGCAAGGGCCGCCGCACCCCCGAAGAGGCGAGCATGCACCTCCTCCGACAGCCGTTCGCCCCCCGGTGGACTGTCACGATGCAGATCCTGATGGGCGTGCAGCGCCCCGTGAAGGAGTGGCAGCCTTTCTTGAAGGCAGGCTGACCCTCTCCGCGCTCAGGGGGGCGAGGCGACGAGGTGGCCATTGTCGTCGCAGTAGCCGACGGTCACCCACGCCTTGCCGGAGGCGTCCTCCCGGCAAACGTAGAAGTCGATGCAGCCTGTCTGACAGGCAGTCTCGGCGCACGGCTCGGCGGCGGCGACGGGGCAGTCCGGGGACTGGAGATCGGGAGCGCAGCCCGTCGTCTCGCCCGTGTGATCGAGGGCCGCCGGCGTGCAGCCTCCGGCGCCTCCGGTGCTCGTCGCGCCGCCCGCGCCGCCTGCCCCGGCGCCGCCGACTCCCCCGCTCCCGCCGACTCCCCCGCTCCCGCCGCCGCCCGTGGGAGCGCAGGTGGTCGTCTTTTTCCACGCGGCGTCGATGCACTCGTAGAGGGCCTTGCACGAGGCGTCGTCGCACGTGCCGCCGCGGCCCACCGGACAGCCCCCTTCCGGGACGGCGTCCTCGCAGAGCTTCAGCTCGGGCACGTACGGAAAACAGCCCACCGCGAGGAGGGCGCAGAGCGTCGAGAGGAGCGAGATCGGCGGGGAGAGGCGGCTCATGGGGGCTTCGGCGGGACGCAGCCGGGGCGGACCGTAGCACGGGCCGACCCACGTGTCCCCGTGCGCCGGGGAGGCTGTCAGTGTGCGCCGCGAGCCGCCGCGGCGAAGCGAGGATTTCTGTTGCCGGAGGGCGAAAAGCGCTGATAGCCTGAGAAGACGACGCTCGTTCGGGCTGGATTCGAGCGAAAACTGGCCGGAACGGGGCGCCGGCTCCCCTCGCCGCGAGCGGAGCGCCGGTGACTGCCCACCCTTCGACGAGGTGTCGTGTTCAGGATGCAGACAAGGCAGCATCGTCCCCCAAGGACCGCCCCTGTTCTCCTCCCCGTGAGCGCCCCATGATCCACCGCCCTCTCCCCTCCTCCCAGCTCCACTACGCCGATCCCGCGCTGAACGACGAGGCGCAGACTCTGCCCATCCAGCCCTTCGTCGATCGGGTCCACTTCCCCACCCTCGGGTGCCCCGCTCTGCTCGGCCCCGGCAACCCGCTGAAGGTGGTGGTCAGTCTGCCCGAGGGGGAGCCCCCGGGCGCGGTCTCGCTCACGCTCGTCGATCGGCACGGCGGGACGGGAGACGTCTCGCTCCCCGTGACGGGGGAGCCTGTGAGCCTTGGAGTCGGGCCGCTTGGAAAAGCAGGGAAGCGGGTGCTCTGGCAGCTCGTCGCGGACGTCTCGGCGGCGACGCCGAGGCTCTACGATCTCGCCGTCCGGACGGCCGCGGGGCCCGAGACGCAGGCCAACGCCGTGCGCGTCTACGCGGAGATCACCGGCAAGGAGAAGGTCGTCTTCTGCGGAGACCCGCAGTATCACCTGGAGAACGCCCACTGCCTCGAGCGCTTCGTGGAGCGGATGAACGCGCGCGACGACATCGCGTGGATCGCCCTCATCGGCGACGTCTGCGACAACGCCGTTCGGGACGAGATGAACCTCCTGCGGCTCGCGTGGGGCGCCAAGCCGGGGCCCGTCCACTCCTACTACGAGGGTGATTTCCCGGCGGCGGCGCGCAGGCTCGCGAAGCTGAACAAGCCCATCCTGCTCATGGTCGGCAACCACGACGGCATGGTGGCGTACGACGACTACGCGGAGGGCGAGCCGACGACGGCGTACCTGGGACCGGATCCGAAGAACAAGGTGGCGTACGACGGCCTGCACCACTTCCGCCGGACGTTCGGGCCCCTCTATTTCTCGGTCGACTGGGCCAACACGCGCTACCTGTGCACGAACACGTTCGAGCTCGATCGGCACCAGCGCATGGGCTACCACGCGATCGTCGCCAACTGGGGCGGATGGATGCGGGCGGAGCAGACAGCGTGGCTCGGCGAGGAGCTTTCGGACGCGGACGCGCGCGGGATGCACAAGGTCGTCTTCATGCACCACGACCCGCGCGGCGGCAGCGAGGGGCACAACCTGGGTTATTACAAGGACTATCGACCTTACACGTACAGCTCCACGGCGGACATCGCGGTGGCCTACCTGCGCTACGTCGGGCACGTCTTCTTCACCCGTGAGCGCTGGCAACAAGAGTGGATGAAATGGCCCGCGCAGCCGCTCGACGAGCACCCTGTGCGCGGCGTCCTGTCCTCGCTCCTGGAACATCGCGTCTGGGCCGTCGTGATGGGCCACGACAACGAGAACTGGGTGGAGACGTACTCCGAGGGAGACGGCGTCTTCTCGGTCAAGCCCGTTCGCGCGGACTACCCGTTGAAGCCGGCCTCCGCCGACGAGGCGGGCGCCCAGGTCGACGCCGGCACGGTGCAGGACGTCTGCGATCTGCTGGAGGAGCGGCAGGTGGGCGAGGTGGTGAAGCTCCTCGAAGGCCGCCCGCCGGAGGAGGCACAGGCCGTGATCCAGAAGGCGATCGCGCGGCTCGACGCGCAGGGCGCGTTCAAGCCCAAGGTCGCCTTCGCGCCGGCCGACGTGAAGGCGTGGGGGCTCGAAGCAAAGGCCACCATCCACTTCACGCACGTCGACGACGTGGGCGCGTACAAGCACTCCAAGGAGTCCGACTTCGACGCTTACGGGTACGTCGTCGCGCAGCTCGAAGAGGGGCGGCCCGTCTCCATCCAGCGGTTCGATCTCCACCACGAGAAGGCCGGCCCGCGCGTCGATCTCGCGCCGGAGTGAGACAATGATGCTGGAGAAGACGATCGCCTACGCCGGCTGGGACGCCCGGCTCCGGAGGCCCTCTCGGGGGGTGCTCCCCGACATGGAGTCGCTCCTCGGCCGGATCGACGCCGAGCGCAGCAAGGTGGCGCGCGCGGTGACCAGGGACGCGCCTCCCCTGCACGATCCGCGAGATCCGTCCATTGGCAAGTGGGCCATCGTCGTCGCGAAGGGGGACGCCGACCGCGCGAGGGAGGCGTTCGCGCCCCTCCTCGAGCACCGGGCCGCGCAGGGCGTGGCGCTGGCGTGGCCCAGCGGAACCAAGGGATCGCCCGGGATCCTCCCCGTCCAGCCGCCGCTCCCGAGCGTGTCCGCGGACAAGTGGATCGAGCGGATCGCGACGGCCGCCCCGAGCGACTCCCGCGTTCCTCATCACCTCTTGCTCGTCGGCGGCCCGGACAGGATCTCTTTCGAGGCCCAGGCCGTGCTCGACGAGCGGTTCTCGACAGGGCGGCTCGACGTCGGTGACACGCCCACGGGGCCTTTCTCCTGGGAGGCGTGCCACGCCTACGCGAAGAAGGTGGTGGCCTACGAGACAGGCAAGGTGAACGTCGAGAGGCAGGCTTTGCTCTATTCGTTCGCCACGGACAGCGCCACGCAGGAGGCCTACGAGGGCATCGCGCTCCCCCTGGAAGAGCGGCTCGGGGGCCTCCTCGGCCCCGGCGCGCTCACGACGCTCTTCGGAAAAGAGGCGACCACGGCGAAGCTGATCGGCGCGCTTCGGGCTCGGTCTCCCGCGCTCGTCGTGACGACCTCGCACGGCATCGAGATGCCGGAGGATCCCGCGCTCTGGGGGGCGTTGACCGATCAGACGTTCGTGGGCGCCGCGGGCGGAACCGCGCTGTCGGCGAGCGTCGTGCCGGCGGACCCCATCGCGTACGGCGCTGTGATCCTGGCCTTCGCGTGCTTCAGCGCGGGAGTCCCGCCCCGGAGCGCCCACGCCTTCCTCAACGGCGAGGGAGACGCGGATCTGCCCGGCGGCGCGCGGACGGCGGCGCTGCCGCGCGCGCTGCTGGCCCACCCGCAGGGCCCCGTGGCGTTCGCCGGCCACGTCGATCGCGCGACGTCGTTCTCCTTCCAGGGACGCCCCGGCGAGAGCGGCCCCGGGGCCTTCCTCGATTTCGCGGGGTGGACGTTCGCCGCGATGGGCACGCTCGGGAGGGCCCTGTCGACCTTCCGTGATCGCGCCAAGCTCGCGGCCTCCCGCCTCGCGCACCTCACGTCCCCCGCCGTCAAGCAGACGCGATCGCAGGACGAGGTCGTGAATGCCTGGTTCTCCTACCACGATCTGGCGGGGTACGTCCTCCTGGGCGATCCCGTGATCAACGTCGAGAGGGCACTGAAGACCGCCGAAGCAGCGAGGAGCGCGGGCGCGGCATGACGACACGGCGGCTCCGCGCTCGGGCGGGGCCGCGACACCGGGAAAGAGGCCCCCATGGCGAACGAGACGATCGAGGTGTCCTTTGCAGGGACATCGCAGTTCCTCCCGGCGAGCGCGCCCGACTTCCTGGGACGCGAGTGGGTCTTCGCGGAGCTGAATCAATGGCTCGCCGACCCCGGTAACCCGCGTCGATTCCTGCTCACCGGGGCCCCCGGGAGCGGCAAGAGCGCGATCGCCCGCAGGCTGTGGGACTTCTCGTCCGGCCGGGCTGTGCCGGCGCCGGGCGCGGGGCTGCTCCACGAGGGATTCCTGGCGGCGGCGCACGTCTGCTCGGCGCGCGGTGACTCGATGTCGCTGGACCCGATCTACATCGCCTCTTCGCTGGCCGTCCAGCTCGCCGCGCGGATCCCGCCCTTCAAGATGGCCCTCCTCCGATCCGTCGCGCAGGGCCGCTCGATCTCGGCCAAGGCCGACGTGGGGACGATGGAGGCGCAGGCGGAGCTCACCGTCCTCCGGATCGGGACGCTCGTCGCGAACGGCGTCGGCGCGGAGGAGAGCTTCCACCGCTTCGTGCGCGAGCCGCTCCAGCGCATCTACGACGGCGGCTTCCGGGCGCCCGTGACGATCCTCTTCGACGGGCTCGACGAGGCGCTGGGCCAGAGCGGCAAGGTGGGGATCATCCAGCTCCTCGCGCGCATGGACAACATGCCGCCGGAGGTCCGCTTCATCCTGACGAGCCGGCAGGATCAGCGCGTCACGGACGAGCTGTCCGGCGCCGCCGGGCTCGTCCTCACGGGCGCCGAGCACGGCGAGCAGAACCGCGCCGACCTGCGCGCGTACATCGACCATCGGTTGACGAGCGATGGACCGCTGTCGAAGGTGCCCTTGCCGGGGCCGCGCGACGCGGTGATCGAGGCCGTCTCGCAGGCGGCGGACGACAACTTCCTCTATGTGCGGTTCCTCCTGGACGAGGTCGAGAAGGGGCGGCGCGCGCTCGACGACACGACAGGCCTTCCGGAGGGCCTCGACGAGCTGTACGGCGCGTCTCTCGAGCGCGTGGTCAAGGCCGGTGGGCGCGACTGGCTGCGCGACTATTCGCCGATCCTGGGCGTGCTGTCCGTCGCGATGGAGCCGCTCGGGGTCGCGCAGATCAGCCGGTATTCCGGCTTCGACAAGGTCGTGACGTGGAACCTCCTCGGCGATCTGGAGCAGTTCGTGGAAGAGGCGCCGCTCTCGGCGGGCGCCGCGGCGGAGAGCAAGCCTTATCGCCTCTACCACCAGTCCGTCATCGACTTCTTCCGCAAGCCGGAGATCGCCGGCAGACAGCGCTCCTCACGGAACAGGTACCAGCTCGACGCCGCGACGTTCCACCGACGGATCGCGGAGGATTCGCTCCGGCGCGGAGCAGCGTATTCCACCGCGTGGGATCGGTACGGGCTCCGGTACGTCGGGGGTCACCTGGCCGCCGCGGCGCGGGCGAGCGAGGAGCCGGAGCGGACGGAGCTGGCCCTTCGCCTCGTCGCGCTCGTCGAGGCGCGCGCCTTCCAGGACGCCCACACCAGGAGAATCGACGATTTCCCTGCTCTCCAGGCGGACATCGAGCGCGCCGTGGGGGCCTGTGCGGCGGCCGGAGGCGCGGTGTTGCCGCTCTTCCGCGCCGTGGCGACGTTCCTCGACTTCCGGCGGACCCGCGTCAACCCTCGATGCACGTTCGATCTGGCCCGCGCGGGTCAGCTCGACGAGGCGCAGCGGTCTCTGGGGCTCTCCGCGATGGAGAACGACTGGCAAGCTGCCATCCTCCTCCTCCTGGCCTGGATCGCCGCCGACAAGAACGAGGCGGGGGCCCGAGCGGTCCGTGACCGCATCGCCGCGATGGGCGAGCCCGAGGTCCCCGTCGCGCTGCTCCTCGCGCACCTGGCCGCGAAGCTCGACAAGGCACCTGCGCCGATACCGCTGATGCCGAGGGCGCCCGCGGAGCACGTCGTCCAGGGCATCGTGCAGCGCATCGGCGCGGCGTTGACGCTGACCGGGGGCAGCAGCGGAATGGTGGAGGCCGGCTACGGGGCGATGATGGATTCGGGGCCTCCGGGCGGAGGCCCTGTCGAGCTGCTCGACTGGAAGCAGAGCCGCTTCCTCGCGGCCTTCGACGGCCCTGTCCTCGTGGCGTTCGCGGCCGAGCACCCCGCCGAGGGTCAGGAGGCGATCGACAATTACCTCGAGGCCCACACCGGCTATGGATACGCGCACTACCGCAACGGCTCCTTGTGGGCGCTCTTGCCCGCGATCCTGTCGCACCCGGATCCCGTGTGGGCCAGGGACACGGCGGAGAGGGTCGCGCTCATCGCCCTCGGCGGCGCCACGCCCGAGCCGCTCCAGAGCCTCCCGATGACCCTCCTCGCGC
>WBZX01002531.1_pt1 | contig 12321 bp, 9 predicted proteins | sample 5204211 | NCBI WGS metagenome assembly WBZX01 (sample SAMN12344362, study PRJNA552823) | activated sludge metagenome | biome: Activated sludge suspended growth; feature: Nitrification reactor; material: Wastewater; isolation source: activated sludge from nitrification reactor of wastewater treatment...
TCGATGATCACATCTTCAGCCGGTACGTCTTGATGGAAACCTTTGGTGCCGGTCTTGACGGCGCGAATCTTGTCGACGACATCCATGCCTTCGGCAACTTCGCCAAACACGCAGTAACCCCAACCCTGGCCGCTCGGTGCCTTGAAGTCGAGGAAGTCGTTGTCAACGGTATTGATAAAAAACTGTGCAGTGGCTGAATGTGGATCGTTGGTACGGGCCATGGCAACGGTGCCACGCTTGTTCTTCAGGCCGTTGGCAGCCTCGTTCTCGATCGGTGCCTTGCATTCCTTCTGCTTCATGCCCGGCTCCATGCCGCCGCCCTGGATCATGAAGTTCTTGATGACGCGATGGAAAACGGTGTTGTTGTAGTGCCCGGCTTCAACGTAGGCGATGAAGTTGGCAACGGTCTTGGGGGCCTTTTCGGCGTCCAGGTTGAGGGTGATGACACCGTGGTTGGTGGTGAGCTTGATCATGGGGTAATCCTTATTTTTCGGAGATGATTTTGACGTTCTGGATGACGACTGGGGTGGTCGGAACGTTTTCGTAATAGCCAGCGTTACCGGTCGGCACCTTGGCAATCTTGTCGACGACATCCATGCCCTGGGTAACCTTGCCGAACACGGCGTAGCCCCAGCCGCGAGGGTCGCCGGATGTTTTGTGATTCAGGAAGTCATTGTCCTTCAGGTTGATGAAGAACTGAACCCGGGCGGAATGCGGGTCCTGCGTGCGGGCCATGGCAACGGTACCCCGCTCGTTTTTCAGGCCGCTGGTGGCTTCGTTTTGCAGTGCCGGGGTCAAGGTCTTCTTTTCTTCCATGGCCCGGTTGAATCCGCCACCCTGAATCATGAAGCCATCGATGACGCGATGGAAGATGGTCGCTTCATAAAAGCCGTGCTTGGCATTGAACAGGAACATTTCGACGGTCTTGGGCGCCTTGTCCGGAAACAGCTCAAGCGTGAATTTTCCCAGATTGGTCGTCATTTCGACGGTCGGGGCTGACCACACGGCCAGCGAGGCAAGCAGGCCGGCGGTGAGTGCGGCGACGTGTTTCAACATCAGGCGCTTCCTTCGTAAATGATTTTCCACTGGCCGTCTTCACGCAGCCAGTACTGGCGCTTCTTCATCTGGTTGTCCAGATTGTTGCTGTGGTAATCCTGGTCAAAGGTCACGACGACGACCTCTTCCTTGCCCGGATTGCGGAAAACGGACAGGTTGTTGACCTTCAGCTTGATCCATTCCTTGCTGGCATTGACCTGCTTTTTCTGGGCGGCGAATTCGTCAAAGCTCTGGTCACCCGATTTGAAGCGTTTTGAGTAGTGTTGCAGGTAGCGTTCGGTATCGCGGCTTTCCCAGTCGGCACGCCAGGACTCGATCGTCTTGTTCAGTTCGCTGCGCTCTTTCGCCCAGTCGTCCAGTGAAAGCCATTCGACCGAGGGACTGATGATGACCGGGGTCAGGCCAACCTGCACATCCTTGGCGACCACATCAAGATCCTGATTGGTCAGCACGACGCAGCCATCGGAGGCGCGGGGGGGGCGGGCGAAGGTGTCGGAGGGCGTGCCGTGCAGCCAGATGCCACTGCCACTGCGACCCTGATGCTTGTCCCATTCATTGGGGTAGCTGAGTGGGAAGGCACCACTGCCATACAGGTCTGCCAGCTTCTGCTTGGGCAGATTTGCGGTGACGTGATAAACGCCAACCGGGGTTTTCTTGTCGCCTTCGCTGACTTTCTCGGCACCGAGCTTGCCTTGGGTAATGTAGTAGTCGGCCACAAATCGGGGGCGGCCGCCATTAGTCTTGTCATTCTCATAGAGATACAGACGCGAACGTTTGGTGTCGACCACGATGGCGAAACGCTGATCCGGTTGCATCTGCAACAAATAGCGCGGAACGAAGTTGGTTGGCGGCTTTTCCCGATAGGCGTTCAGGCGGGCGATGGCTTCGGCGCGCAAATCGGCAACCTTGTCGGCGGGGGCATCGTTCAGTGCGCCAAAAGAGCGGATCGGTTGCGTGCGGGCGAGCAGCAGGTCACCCTTGATCAGATTTGCCAGGCGGTAATTCGGATGCTGGCGCAACAGTGATTCAGTGAGCTGGAGAGCATTGCCGAGACGATTGGCTTCAATTTCCTTGAAGATTCTCGCAAGTGTTTCTTCCGGGCCGGAATCAGAAACCACCGCCGAAAATGCCGACTCGGTTTGGATTGGTTCCGCCGCTGGCCGCGCTAGCGCTATCGTCGATAGCTCATTCACGGTCACAGCGGGTGCTGCGGGCCTATCTGACAATCGCGCTGCGGCACCCGCGGCTAGCAAGACGGCCAAGCCCGGGATGATGAATTTACGGCTTAATTTCACCGTGCGTTTTCTTCCTTGATCAGCCACTTGCTACCCGAACGTACAAAGACCAGTGTTTTTGTGGTGGAACTGCTCAGACCCGGAGCATTGTAGTGCTGGCGGAACTTGGCTGTTGCCTTGTCGCCATTGATGGTGACTTGCGGGTCGTCAAAGGTGACGGAAATCTTGCCGCCCTTGCCGGCGATACGCTGCTGACGTTCCTTTTCCCATGCTTTGCGGCTGACACCGTTGGGCGTGTCGAAATTGCTGGCGTAGGCATTGAAATAGCCCCGCATGTCCTTGCGTGACCAAGCCTCGGCCCACGCGGAGACAGCTTTGACGACATCGTCGCTGCCGGCTGCGGCTTTGGCCGGGGCCGGTGAGGGGGCAGGTGTAGGTGCGGTTACTGCTGCAGGCGCGGCGACCACTGGTGCCGCGGGCTTGGCGGCGGGTGATACGACTGCCGGGGTGGCTGCTGCCGCACCCGGCGTGGATGCGATGATCGTCGCGGTTGCAGGTACGGCGGGGGCCGCCGGTTTCGCGACGACTGCAGGTGCCGGTACGGCTGCCGGAGCGGGGGCGGCCGGGGGAGGCGTGACCGGTACAGCCGCCACGACAGGCGTCGCTTGCGGCTTGACATTGCCCTTGCCGGACGTGGTGATCAGATCGCGAATCAAGGCCAGCTTATTCTGGGTCGCTGAATTTGCGTTGTCCAGTTGCAGGGCTTTGTCATAGGCCTGACTGGCCAGTTTGGCATAAACGTCACCGAGGTTTTCGTAGGCAATGGCGTACGAAGGATGAGTCCTTATTGCCATTTCAAGCGCCGTACGGGCCTTGTCGTACTGTTTTTGCTGGGCATAAAGAACGGCCAGGTTATTGTAGGGTTCAGGCAGTTCCGGATAATCTTCGGAAAGCTTGGTGAACACGCCAATGGCATCGGCTGGCTTGTTCATTTCAGTATAGATCAGACCTTTGAGAAAGCGACCCTGGGCGTCCTTGGGACGGCTACTCAGGTAGGCATCCACTTTTTCCAATGCTTGCGGATACTGCCCCTGTTTGATCAGGCGTTGTACTTCCGGCAGATTGTCGGCAAATGCCGGAGCGCCAAAACCGATCGCCAGGCCGATTGCCAGTGCACGCAACGTCTTGAGCTGCTGAAAACGGGGCTGGAGCAGGGAATTAGAGGTCATCGCTATGCTATACTTTTCAGGGTTATACAATCCTCCGATTCTACCAAAAACGCCGGTGATTCCATAGGGATTCACAAACTGGCGCAGCCCCGAATTGCTTCCGGCATGCTCAAGATATACAACTCCCTCAAGCGCGAAAAACAGGTTTTTACCCCGATCGAACCCAACAAGGTTCGCATGTATGTCTGTGGCATGACCGTCTATGATTACTGCCACCTCGGGCATGCCCGGGTCATGGTGGTCTTCGACATGGTTTATCGCTGGCTGAAGGCTTCGGGCTATGACGTGACCTACGTCCGAAATATTACGGACATTGACGACAAGATCATCAGGCGGGCGATCGAGAATGGCGAATCGATCCAGCAACTGACCAACCGATTTATTGCCTATATGCATGAAGATGCCGATGCGCTGGGTGTTTTGCGCCCGGATCACGAGCCGCGGGCCACGGATTATGTGCCGGAAATGCTGGACCTGATCGGCAAGCTGGAGGCCAGCGGTCTGGCTTACCGGGCGGTGGATGGCGACGTGAATTATGCAGTGCGAAAGTTTCCCGGCTACGGCAAGCTCTCCGGGAAGTCGCTCGACGACCTGCGTGCCGGTGAACGGGTCGAGATCGATTCGGCCAAGCAGGACCCGCTTGATTTCGTGCTCTGGAAGCATGCCAAGCCGGGTGAGCCGGCCTGGCCATCGCCGTGGGGTGAGGGGCGTCCAGGTTGGCACATTGAGTGCTCGGCGATGAGTTCGACGATACTCGGCAAGCATTTCGACATCCATGGTGGCGGTCAGGATTTGCAGTTTCCGCACCATGAGAATGAAATTGCGCAGTCCGAAGGGGCCAATTGCTGCGATTACGTCAATTACTGGATGCACAACGGTTTCGTTCGCGTCGACAATGAGAAAATGTCGAAGTCGCTGGGCAATTTCTTCACCATCCGTACCGTGCTGGAGCAATTCGACGCTGAAGTGGTGCGCTATTTCATCTTGCGTGCCCATTACCGTAGCGCGCTGAACTATTCCGATGCCCATCTCGATGACGCCAAGCGCAGCCTGGACAGCCTGTACTTCACCTTGCGCGACGTGCCGCCGATCATGGCTGCCATCGACTGGACAAATGACTTCGCGGCACGCTTTGCTGCCGCCCTGAACGAAGATTTCGATTCACATGGCGCTATTGCCGTGCTTTTTGAGCTGGCGGCCGAGGCCAATCGCCAGAAAAGTGGTGAACTTTCCGGTCTCCTGAAGGCGCTGGGCGGCTTGATTGGCCTGCTCGAACGGGAGCCCATGACGTATTTGCAGGGGGGAGCCACTGCCGGCGGCTTGGATGAGTCTGCCATCGAGCAGATGATCGCCGACCGTGCTGCAGCCAAGAAAGCCAAGAATTTTGCAGAGTCGGATCGCATTCGTGATGTGCTGAAGGCGGCCGGCATTGCGCTGGATGACAGCGCACAAGGAACAACCTGGCGGCGGGCCTGATCTGCCCCGGCGAAGGCAATCAAAAATCGGCCCTGAACAGGGCCATTTTTTTCATGCTTGTTGCGTCGCGTTATTTCAGGATCTTGCCGCCCGCCCCGATGACCGTGAGTTCAACAAAACGTGATCCAGGCCGCGAAAGACTGTCATAGGTCAGGCGATAGCCACCCAGATCGGTATTGTTCAGGCCTTCGAGGGCAGTGATCAGTTTCTCTCGGGTGAGATCCTTGCCCGCGTGTTTGAGGCCTTCGACCATGGTTCGGGCCATCAGGTAGGCTTCCAGTCCATAGTAGGAGTGGGGATTTTTGGGCGACAGTTTCTGATACTCGCGAACGACGGGGACGACGTTGTTCCAGGGGTAGGGAACCACTTGTGAAATCCCGATTCCGCGCGCGTCAGCCCCCAGTTCTGCCGATAACAAGGTGGGGCCAATGGGTGACAAGGTCATCAGCATCGGGTTCTGGCCGATCTTCTTCATGGCTTTGACGAAGGCGGCCGTCGGCTTGTAAAGGGTGACCATGACAACTGCCTGGGGGGTGACCTTGGCAATGGTGTCGACAGCCTTGGTGACCTCCAGTGAATTGCGCTCCACCGTGCCGACAGCGGATGGGGCAAGCTTGTGTTTTTTAAGCGCAGCCACGACGCCATCGAGACCGGATTTTCCAAAACCGTCGTTCTGATAGAAGACAGCAATGTTTTTCAGGCCGAGTGAGACCATCTGGTCGACGATGACTTGCGTTTCGTCGGCATAGCTGGCGCGGACGTTGAACATATAACGCGAATTCGGGTTGCTACTGAGCGGTTCACGCAAGGAGGCGGCACCAGAGATGGTGCCGACCAGCGGTACGCCGGCTGGTCCGAAGACTGTGTTCATGGCCTCGGTGGTCGGGCTGGAGCCGTAATAGGCGAGCAGGGCAAAGGCGTTCTTGTCCTTGATCAGCGTCTGGGTGTTGGCCACCGCGCGCTCGGTTTCGTAGCCATCATCCAGGGCGATCAGCTCCAGCTTGCGGCCATTGATGCCGCCTGCCTTGTTGATCTGGTCGAAATAGGCCTCGATGGTTTGTCGCATGTCGATCCCGTAGGCGCCATTGGGTCCAGTGAAGGGCGCCGACATGCCGAGGGTGATGGTGCTGGCGGTGATCCCCGGCTCCGCACAGCACAATGCAGAAAAGGCCATAGCGCCCATCGCGGCCAGTCGTTTGAGGACTCGCATTTGTCTTCCCCGTTTTCACTTTGACCGGATGATTCTATCAGTCAAAAGGCGTCAGGCGGGCGGGGTCACGGCCTGGGGCAGTGATTTTCAGGGCGCTGCGGTCAACCCGAAAAATTGGCCAAAAATGAAAAAGCCCCGGGGCCGAACATGTCGGCTGACCGAGGCTGGTTTTGTCGTCGGCAGGGGTAGTTTGCTAACGCCAGGACGACATCATTCAGCGAAAAAGTCTTTCACTTTGTCCATCCAGGACTTGGAGCGCGGATTGTGCTTGCCGGTGTCATGGCTTGACTCTTCCAGTTCGCGCAACAACTCCTTCTGGCGGTCCGTCAGATTGACGGGTGTCTCGACGACCACGTGGCACAACAGATCACCGTGAGTGTGACTGCGAACCCCCTTGATACCCTTGCCGCGCAGGCGGAAAACTCGCCCTGACTGGGTTTCGGCTGGAATCTTGATGGCAGCGGCACCGTCCAGCGTCGGGATTTCAATTTCGCCACCGAGTGCTGCAGCGGTGAAGGAAATCGGCATTTCGCAATGCAGGTCGTTGTGGTCGCGGGTGAAGACAGCGTGCTGCTTGAGATGAATCTGCACGTACAGGTCGCCCGAAGGTCCGCCGTTGACGCCATGCTCTCCTTCGCCAGACAGACGAATGCGATCCCCTTCATCGACCCCGGCCGGAATCTTGACGGCCAGCGTCTTGTGTTGCTTGACGCGGCCAGCGCCATCGCAGCTCTTGCAGGGATCGGCGATGAAGCGGCCGGTACCGTGGCACTTGTGGCAGGTCTGCTGGATCGAGAAGAAGCCCTGCTGCAGTCGCACTTGGCCCGAGCCGCCGCAGGTCGGGCAGGTCTTGGGCTGGGTGCCCGGCTTGGCGCCGCTGCCATGACAAGGCTCGCAGACTTCCATGGTCGGAATGCGGATCTTCGTTTCCGTGCCGTGGGCAGCCTGTTCCAGCGTGATTTCCAGGTTGTAGCGGAGGTCAGCGCCACGGTAGATGTTGGAACGACCACCGCCACCACCGCCACGTCCGCCGAAGATTTCGTCGAAGATGCCGCCAAAGGCGTCGGCGAATCCGCCGCCACCGCCGCCACCCATACCGGCCTGCTGCTCGATACCGGCGTGGCCGTATTGATCGTAGGCGGCGCGCTTCTGGCTATCCGACAGGATCTCGTAGGCTTCCTTGGCTTCCTTGAACTTCTCCTCGGCCGCCGGATTGTCCGGATTGCGGTCAGGGTGATGCTTCATGGCCATCTTGCGGTAGGCCTTTTTGATCTCGTCGTCGGAAGCGTCGCGGTTGACGCCGAGAATCTCGTAAAAATCGCGTTTTGACATTGTTTCTACCCATCAAGTGACAAAGGCGCCGAGCGCCGCCGGAGGTCCCGGAAGGCTCGGCGCCGGGCTATGGGGCCTGGAATTACTTCTTGTCCTTGTTCACTTCGGTGAATTCGGCATCGACGACATCGCCTTCAACGGTCTTCTCACCGGCGTCAGCCTGTTGTCCGGCACCGGCGGCACCGCCTTCGGCCTGTTGCTGGGCGTACATCTTTTCACCCAGCTTCTGGGCGGCAACCGACAGGGCTTCGGTCTTGGCAGTGATGGTTTCCTTGTCGCCGTCGCGCAGCACGTCCTCGACATCCTTGATGGCGGCTTCGATGCTGGCCTTTTCGGCGGCGTCGAGCTTGTCGCCATACTCGGTCAGTGACTTCTTGACCATGTGCACCATGCCGTCGGCCTGGTTGCGGGCATCGGCCAGCTCGTGCGCCTTCTTGTCGTCTTCGGCGTGCAGCTCGGCATCCTTGACCATGGCCTGGATCTCAGCCTCGCTCAAGCCGGAGTTGGCCTTGATGGTGATCTTGTTTTCCTTGCCGGTGGCCTTGTCCTTGGCCGTGACGTGCATGATGCCGTTGGCGTCGATGTCGAAAATGACTTCGATCTGCGGCGTGCCACGCGGTGCCGGCGGGATGCCTTCGAGGTTGAACTGGCCGAGGCTCTTGTTGCCGGAAGCCACTTCACGCTCGCCCTGCAGCACGTGGATGGTCACGGCGGACTGGCTGTCGTCGGCGGTCGAGAAGACTTGCGAAGCCTTGGTCGGGATCGTCGTGTTCTTCTGGATCAGCTTGGTCATGATGCCGCCCAAGGTTTCGATACCGAGGGACAGCGGGGTAACGTCGAGGAGCAGCACGTCCTTGACTTCGCCCTGCAGCACGCCGCCCTGGATGGCTGCGCCGACAGCAACGGCTTCGTCCGGGTTCACGTCCTTGCGGGGTTCCTTGCCGAAGATTTCCTTAACTTTTTCCTGCACCTTCGGCATGCGGGACTGGCCGCCGACCAGGATGATGTCGTCGATGTCGGAAATCTTGCAGCCGGCATCCTTGAGGGCCATGACGCAAGGGGCAACGGTGCGCTCGACCAGTTCATCGACCAGCGATTCGAACTTGGCACGGGTAACCTTGAGCGCCAGGTGCTTCGGACCGGAAGCGTCAGCGGTGATGTAAGGCAGGTTGATTTCGGTCTGCTGGCTGGAGGACAGCTCGATCTTGGCCTTTTCAGCGGCTTCTTTCAGGCGCTGCAGGGCCAGCACGTCGGCCTTGAGGTTGACGCCGGATTCCTTCTTGAATTCGTCGATGATGTAGTCGATCAGACGCTGGTCGAAGTCTTCGCCGCCGAGGAAGGTATCGCCGTTGGTGGCCAGCACTTCGAACTGCGTTTCGCCGTCGACATTGGCGATTTCGATGATCGAGATGTCGAAGGTGCCGCCGCCGAGGTCATACACGGCGATCTTGCGGTCACTCTTGCTGGTCTTGTCCATGCCGAAGGCGAGGGCAGCCGCGGTCGGCTCGTTGATGATGCGCTTGACTTCCAGACCGGCGATGCGGCCGGCGTCCTTTGTCGCCTGGCGCTGGCTGTCGTTAAAGTAGGCCGGCACGGTGATGACGGCTTCGGTCACTTCTTCGCCGAGGTAATCTTCGGCGGTCTTCTTCATCTTGCGCAGCACTTCGGCCGAAACCTGCGGCGGGGCGATTTTCTTGTCGCGCGCTTCAACCCAGGCGTCGCCGTTGTCGGCCTTGACGATCTTGAACGGCATCAGGGCGATGTCCTTCTGCACTTCCTTCTCTTCGAAGCGGCGGCCGATCAGGCGCTTGACTGCGTACAGCGTGTTCTTCGGGTTGGTCACGGCCTGGCGCTTGGCCGGGGCGCCGCAGAGGATTTCGCCATCCTCGGTGTAGCCGATGACGGACGGGGTGGTGCGCGCACCTTCGGCGTTCTCGATAACCTTCGGCTGGCCGCCTTCCATGATGGCCACGCAAGAGTTTGTCGTGCCGAGGTCAATACCAATGATCTTGCCCATGATTCGTTCCTTAAAGTGAATTGCTGATGTTCGTGAGTTGGGGGCTTTGGTCCTGATTTCAAGCCGCCGGGTTCTGAATTCCTGCGGTCAACCGGAAAAAACGCCCAAAAATGAAATTTGCCTATTTGCCCTTGGCGACCATGACCAGAGCCGGACGCAGCACGCGGTCGGCAATCATGTAGCCCTTTTGCAGCACGGTGACGACGGTGTTTGCTTCCTGCTCGGAATCCACCATGCCGATGGCCTGGTGCTTGTGCGGATCGAACTTCTCGCCAGCCGGGCTGACTTCGTTCAGCGCATTCTTTTCGAAGGCGGCGCTCAGTTGCTTCAGGGTCAGTTCAACGCCGGACTTGAAGCTGTCAACCGTCTGTTCCGGCACGGCCAAAGCGGCCTCAAGGCTGTCCTTGACGGCCAGCAGTTCGCCTGCGAAACGTTCGACGGCAAATTTGTGCGCCTTGGAAATGTCATCCTGGGCGCGGCGGCGAATGTTTTCGCCTTCCGCCTTGGCGCGCAGCCAAGCATCGTAGTGTTCTGCTGCCCTCAGTTCGAGGGCACGGAATTGTTCCTCGACGCTCGGCAGGGTGTCCGTACGGACATCAACGCTTGGTCCAGCTGTCGTTTCAGCGTTTGCTTCAACGAGCGGTTCATTACCCAGGGCGGGTTCCTGATTGCTTTCGGTGTTCGTCATGCGTGGTTCTCCCAAAAATCTGCAAAGCATCTGGGGGTGATTCCGCGCGTTTCAAGAGTTAGTCGAGGCTTTTTTTGAGCGGCAAAATTGATGTTCCTCGGATTGCTCGCGTGCTACGATAAATTAATGAGTTTCTATAGCGCATCCTGAATGGAAAAAATCGGCAAATATCGGGTGGTTCGCGAGCTCGGCAAGGGCGCGACCGCCACGGTATACCTCTGTGATGACCCGGATTCCGATCGCCAGGTCGCCGTCAAGGTGATCAGTTTCGGACAGGATTGTGCGGCCATGTCGCGCCGCATGCGCAAGCTGTTCCAGAACGAGGGCATGGTCTCCAAGCGCCTCAATCACCCCAATATTGTTCAGGTTTACGAAGCCGTCGTTGAAGATGATTTCGCTTATCTGGCTATGGAGTACATCAACGGTTTCACGCTCGAAGAGAATTGCCGAATCGACAAGTTGCTGCCCATGCACCGGGTGATCGGCATTATCTTCAAATGCGCCATGGCGCTCGATGCTGCTTATCGGCAGGGCATCATCCACCGTGACATCAAACCGGCCAACATCATGATAGCGGCCGGTGATGAGCCGAAAATTGCCGACTTTGGCCTTGCACTCAACATGAACAAGGACATGGATCGCGACTCGACCTTCATCATGGGGGTCGGCTCACCCGCCTACATGTCGCCGGAGCAGATCAAGGGTTATCCGCTTAACCAGAAAACCGATCTCTATTCGCTCGGCGTCCTGATGTTCCAGCTGCTGACCGGCCGCCTGCCGTTTCGGGCCAATAACCAGGCAACGCTGATCTACCGCATCATCAATACCGATGCCCCGGCTGTCACGGCGCTCAATCCGAACCTGCCGGAAGGTCTCAACGGCATCATGCGCCGGGCGCTGGAGAAGGATCTCTACAGTCGCTACCGTAATGGCACCGAGCTTGCCAAGGACTTGTCAGCCGTGCGCTACCAGATCCTTAACGAGGATGAAACGGTCAACGACACCAGCCATTTCGAGACGCTCCGTCGGCTTGATTTCTTTACCGAGTTTGAAAATATCGAAATCTGGGAAGTCCTGCGGGTGTCGGTCTGGCGCGAAATATTGCCGAACGTGGCGCTGATTCGCCAGGGGGACCGAAACAGGTTCTTCGGCATCATTCTGTCCGGTTCAGTCGAAGTGTCGATTGACGGCAAGGCGCTCTGCCGCCTGGGTCCCAGTGAGCCGATTGGCGAAGCTGCTTATCTCCATCCAACCAATGATCTTCGTCATTCGACGGTGGTGACGCTGGAGCCGACTCTTTTCCTGGAAATCAACGCAGCAGCGCTGGCGTTGTCGTCGGAAGAATTGCTCGAACGCATGCGCAACGGACTGCTGTCGAGACTGATCAAGCGCATGCGCGAGGTCAATCGCATTGCCGCTGCCAAAGGGATGCCGGCGGTGCAGAGTACCAGCGACGCGCCGCCCGGTTCGTCATCACGTCCCGGTGGCCTGGACATGGAACTGGCGCCGATGTAAGAACCGCCTCATTGAGGCGGTTTGGGTGGCTTTTGCGGTCTAGACCTTGAATCGTCCGACCAGTGCGGATAGCCCTTCAGCCAGTTGCTTCAGATCATGGGCGGCACCGGCGGTCTGTTCGACCGTTCCCGAGTTTTCGCGAGCCATGCCGGCAATCGATTCGATACTGCTTTCGACATCACCGGAAAAGCGGCGTTGCTGTTCAGTGGCCTCGGCGATGGCGTCGAGGCCGTGACCGACCTCGGTGACCGAACCATTGGTCGCGGCCAGAATACTGGACACGGAGGTGACAGCCGCCTGACTGCTTTCCAGATGCGCCAGACCAGCCTCAATGCTCCGCCGGACGGCGACTGACTGGGCGCTCAGGCTGGCCGTGATGGTATCGATCTCGCTGGCCGAGCGCGACGATTTTTCGGCCAGCTTGCGTACTTCGTCCGCAACAACCGCAAAACCGCGCCCTTGCTCACCCGCCCGCGCTGCTTCGATGGCGGCATTGAGGGCCAGCAGATTGGTTTGTTCGGCGATGTCTTTGACTTCGCGTGTCATCGTCGTGATCGCTTCGG
>WBZX01002532.1_pt1 | contig 12316 bp, 10 predicted proteins | sample 5204211 | NCBI WGS metagenome assembly WBZX01 (sample SAMN12344362, study PRJNA552823) | activated sludge metagenome | biome: Activated sludge suspended growth; feature: Nitrification reactor; material: Wastewater; isolation source: activated sludge from nitrification reactor of wastewater...
GACGTCGCTTGGACCCGCTCCGGCGTTGGTGGTGACGTGCGCCATATACGACGTCGCCGTCTGACCTTGCAGGTAGCTCCAGTTGTTGGTCATCGAGTTCGCCGTCACAATGTCCGGCTTGCCGTCGCCATTGAGATCCGCCACCCACACTGACTCGGGACGGTTGGTGCCAAGCGACTGATTCACCGTCGGATCGAGCAGGCCCGTGCCCTGACCCTTGAGCACGCTTACGTTCATGCTGCCGTTGTTTGCCGCCACCACATCGAGTGACTTGTCTCCGTCGAGATCGACGACAAACAGACCGCTCGGTGAGGTGCCCACATTTTGGTTGAGCGGGTTGCTGAACGTGCCCGATCCAGTCCACAGCGCAACCGTCACGCTATTGGTCGAAGAGTTGGCTGTGACGATATCGAGCTTGCCGTCTTTGTTCATATCAGCCAGCGCAATCTCGCTGACGCTTCCGCCGACCGGACGCACCGTTCCGACCGTGAACTGACCCGTTCCCTGCGACAGCATCGGCAGCACATTCAGCGTATTGGACGATCCCAGCACCAGGTCAGGACGGTTGTCGCCGGTGATGTCTCCGACGGCGATCGAGCCGCCCGTGCCGCCTGAAAAGCCGGTGGTGGTGATGACGCTTGTCGTAAACGCGGTCGCGCCTTGGTTCAGGAACACCGAGATGTTGCCGCTGTTGTTGACGGTGACGATGTCCGGCTTGTTGTCTCCGTTGAAATCGCCCATCGCCAGATCGCTCGGGCCGGTGGCACCATTGCCCAGCGACAGGTTCTGCGACGCGCCAGCGGGGAACGTGCCATCGCCGAGCCCGGTCTTGAGGGTGATGTTATTGCCCGTCTGATTGACCGTTACCAAGTCCAGCTTGTTGTCGGCATTGAAGTCGGCAATCAGCACCCGGCGAGGGCCCGTTCCCGTCGAGTACGAGACCAGATTGCCCCAGCTTGCGGTTCCGCTGGAACGATAGGTAAAGAGCTGGCTGCCAGTGCCGGACTTGCCGTCGTCGCTGTGGGTGACAACGATGTCTTGCGGGCCACAGGTGGCGGTCTTGGCGGCCACCGTACAGGTGATCGAGGTGGACGAAGCCACGACGACGTTGGTGCACGCAGCGCCTGCGACCGTGACCGAGGCTCCCGTGCGGAAGTCGGTGCCAGTGATGGTGATGTTGGTTGTGACGTTGTTTGCGCCAAAGGTCGGGCTGACCGCAGTCACCGTCGGTGCATTGAACATCGTCATATCGCTCACAACCGTCATATCCGGGGTCGCATTCATATCGATCTGAGTTCCCGTCATGTCGGAACCTGGATCACAGGCAACCACAATTGCGACTGTGCCAAGACCGATGATCGAAGCGGCGTAGAGACGGGACAAAGTAAAGGATTTCATGAACCTAGCCTCCAACGGTCAGCAAGGACCGGATGTAAACAATATGCGTGAATATAACACTCCTGATGTGCTGAATATATTGTCTTGCTATATGTTGATTATTTTCAGTGATATCAAGGAGTTAGATGAGCGACTGAATGTGGATACATGACCAAAGAAAAACGCCCCCGGACAGCCTGGGAAGACTGATACACGGGGGCGTCTACGCGTGGCAGAGCCTTACGCGCTACAAGGCTTAGTTACCGCTGCCGCGATAGATGACGACGTTGCCGGTGTTGAAGCCGGTGATGGCGATATCGGGACGGCCATCTTTGTTAAAGTCTGCAATCGCGACGTCATTGCTCTGCACGGCGGTGTTGATCATCACGGGCGCGTTGAAGGTGCCGTCACCCTTGCCAGTCATCCAGTGCATGTTGGTCGAGCCGAGGCTCGGAACGACCACGTCGAGGATGCCGTCCTGGTTGAGATCACCGACCGCTGCTGCTTCCGGCATGTTGCCGACGGTGGCGGTGGTCGCTCCCTTGGTGAAGCCGCCCGCGCCGTCGCCCTTGTAGAAGGTCACGATGCCCGGCGACAGACGCGCAACCGAGATGAAGTCGAGCTTGCCGTCGCCATCGAAGTCGCCGGCCTTGACGATGTTCTGGTTGTTGGCGGTCGAGTTCGCGATCGGCGTCTGAACCGCAGCGCCAGCGGCCTTGTTGAGGATGACGCGGATGAAGGTGTTGGCTCCGTTGTTGCCGACGACCAGGTCAGGACGACCGTCGCCATCGAAGTCGCCGACGGCGAGTCCGTAGGGGACGTAGCCAGTCGCGCCCGTCGTCAGGTTGAACGGCGAGCCCGCGACCTGGGTGTAGGTCATGTTGCCGTTGTTCTTGAGCACGCTGACGGTGCCGGAGGTCTGGTTGGTGACGGCGATGTCATTGACCTTGCCGTCCTTGTCGAAGTCACCGACGACAACAAACGACGGGCCGCTGAAGCCGCCGGTGGCCATCGTGATCGGCGTGATGGTGGGGTTGCCTGCGGCCATGCGGTGAATGACCGCGAGCGTGTTTGGCGCAAAGTTGCTGGCGACCACGTCCATCTGGCCGTTGCCGTCCATGTCACCGACGGCGGTCTGGAAGACGTTGGTACCGCTCGTTGGGATGCCCTGGGTTGCAATGAACGTCGGAGCGGCAGCCGTCGGGCTCGCCGTGGTGTTCGGGATCACGTTCACGCCCGGAAGCGCTGGGGTGGATGCCGAGTTGGCGGTGTTCATGGCGGTCACAATGCTCGGGAAGCCCTGGCCGATGATGTCGACGAGAGAGAGCGAGCGCGGACCGCTGGTGGCCATCGTCGCGATGTTGGCGTTGCCAGCGGTAAAGGCCGGCGTACCAATCACGTAGCGGAAGCCCTTGGTCAGGATCGCTGCCGACGAGCCGTCCTTGTTATCGACCGTCACATCGACCTGGCCGAAGTTGGTCGAAGCGCCGGTCATGGCCGTGATCTTGGTGGAATCCACCACCGCAACCTGCGTCGCGGACACACCGCCGATCGTGACCACCGCGCTCGTCTTAAAGTTGGTGCCGGTGATCGTGATCGACGTGCCGCCAGCGGCGGGACCCATCGCAGGAGTAATGGCCGTGACCGTCGGGGTCGCAGGCATCAGATCAGGAGGAAGCGTCATATCTGGAATCGTCGCCATATCGACCGGGGTCGGAGTCGGGGTCGTATCGTCACAGGCAAACGCCAGCGCAACGACACCAATGCCAAGAAACGATGCCATCGTGATGCGAGAGACAGTCTTATTACGCATGTAGTTCTCCTTCTCTGACTTGAGTACCTGCAAGTGAAGCTCGGTAATGGTCAAGAACCGGCCATTCCAAGGACAGCCTATCACGTTGTGAGATGCTGTTATATCGGTCTGCGCTGCAACGAATAATCGAATGATCTCAATGGGTTGCAGTGAAGGATTTTAAATGCTCATTTTCATCGGGCTAGGATTCGGTCACAGGCGCGTACATTTCCTGCGTGTTCTGAAAGGGCTCGTTTTCGACGGTGGATGGCTTTTTTGATGTCGATCGAGCGCTTGTCATCTGGCCGATCCGATCGCGATCGCTGTGCCGATTAAGTCATCCAAATGAAATGGGAATTTCCTACAGTGTGGTGGGCTGTGAATCTGTGCGCTTGTCCGGGTGATGCGTGCGCTGCCGATGCCTCTGTGATGTCTGTGTAGAAACAATCAATGCAAAGCAAAGGATATATCGATTGATATGCCGCCGTGCGGTGGACGCTTTGCGTAGACTAGGGCTCAACATGATGGGTTGGCGTAACGCTGCGCGCGTGCTTTCGATCGGGCTTCTTTCGTCGCTGATGTTGGGCTGTGCGGTGCCGCTTGAGCGGGCCTGTCCGCGCTGCCAGACGATCGAGCTGGGCGTGCGTCCGCCGGTGCCCGCTGGAACCAAGACGGTGTATCTGCTGATTCCGGGGCTGCTCGGCTACGGCTGGGAGTGGGATGAGGCGCAGCAGGAGCTTTCGCAGGTGCCGCGCGCGGTGACGCTGGTCTGGCCGTGGGATCCGTGGCTGAGCGTGGCCAAGAGCGGCGACAGCCTGGTTCGGCACCTGGACTACGTGCTGCGGCGGCTGCCTCGATCGGTGGATCGGGTGGTGGTGGTGGCGCACTCGGCGGCAGGGCTGCTTGCGCTGTGGGCGGGCGCGCGGATTTCGGTGCCATCGCAGCTTGTGGTCGAGCTGATCTCGGTCGGGGCGCCGCTGGCGGGTCAGGGCTTCAATCCGTGGGGCGGGCAGGATCTGTTTCGGACGCCGCTGCCGATTGCGCTGGGCTCGCGCTTTTCATCGTGGCCGACGCTGGCAAGCGGTGTGTCGCTGCGCGTGTTTGTCACCGGACCGGGTGATCCGGTGATGGTGTCGCACTTTGGACATCAGCCGGGCGATGCGCAGGTTCTGCCGGCGTCCGCGACGGTGGTGGAGCTGCCGGTGACGCTCGATCACAATGTGGCGCTCGGGTTTGTAGCCAAGCTGTTTCGCGCCGAAGCACAGGCGCGGGCCGCGAAAGCCAGCGTGCAGCCGTAGTCAGCGCCAGCGTTGCACTCAGTGCTCGGGACCGTTGCGCAGCGTCTCTAGCACCAGCTCGAGCAGACCTTGTCGTTCAATCGCCAGGTAGCACAGCAGCGCCGCCAGCCCACCTCGCCACAGCGTACCGAGCACGAGTGACCGAGGCCGCAGCGTCGATCGCGCCGCCGCCGCTGACAGCCAGCACAGCGCGACGCCTCCGAGCAGCAAGACCAACAGAGGCCGCGCAAACTGCGCACCTTGCAGCAGCGACGCGACCAGCACAAAAAACAGCCCGACCGGCAGGTAGTACGCGACCTCGAGCGGCGGCGGCCACAGCTCTCTTCGTCGTCGCAGCGCAATGCCGAGCATCGATCCGAGCAGCGTCAGTCCACCCGTCGCTGCGATCAGCCTGCGACGCTCTGCTTCCGCCAGCGCCGACAGTCCATCGGTCGCTGTCTTTTGCCACAGCGGCTCTTGGCGATCGCCGAGCTGTAGGTAGACGCGGCGTGCGTCGCTGTACCGACCACTGCGCACCAGGTGCTCGGCGTAGACTTGCTGACCGCGCGCGCAAAAGTCGCTGTGTGGAAAGTTCGTCACGAGCCGCGTCATGTGCGACACGATCGCTGGCTCGGGGGCTTCTTGACGAATCGCTCCGTCGAGCAGCAAGTACATCACCTGATCTGCCAGCGCAAACTGCGGTACGTCGGTAAGCAGGGCTTGTAGCTGCGTCGCTCGCTCGGGGCTTCGGTCGCTGGTGGTGCGCAAGATCGTCTGAAAGCGCACCAGCTGCGCCGCGCCACTTTGCAAGCTGACCGAAAGCTGGGCAATCCGCGACTCTGTGCGACGAATCAGCCGACTGTCGGGATGATTGGCCACCAGCACTCGATACAGCCGGAGCGCTTCGTCGGGCTGACCCAGCTGTTCTTCCAGTTGCTGCGCCGCCACAAACAGCGCTTCCGGGGCGAGCGCACTGTGTGGATGCTTGCGTGCCAGTTCTTGTAGCTCTGCCGTCGCTTGCGCTGCGTCTTTGGTCCCGAGCCGCTCCATGGCTCGATCGAACAACACTCGCGTCGCTGCTTCGTCCTGCACACTCAGCGGATCATCGGGCTTGTCTTCGAGCGTCTCTGGCTTGGCAGGCTGCGACAGCGCAGCGCGTGGGGAGCCCATCCCAAGCAACAGCAGCCCGAGCCCGAGCCCGAGCCCGAGCCTACGTCTGAAGACACCCAGCGCTGCTTGTCTGCGGACCGTCATGGCTTCGCGTCACGCAGTCCGGTCATCGTCCCGCCGAGCTTGACTGTGCTTGACGACAGCGTGGCATCACCGCTCAGCGCGCCATCGGACAAGCTGACCGCCGTGATGGTTCCGTCGGGATCGTTCATCTTGGCCGACAGTCCCAGCCGCAGATCCGTCCCCAGCGGAGGGTCCGCAATCGCCGCCTGAAGCTGCGCGCTCACGCTGGTCAGCGCCGCCTGACACGCGGGCAGCAAGAGTCCCTTACACGGCGCGGCGTACTGATCACAGATCGCGTTTTCCAGGGCCTGACAGCCGCTCTGCGTGCCATAGCGCGACGCCGTCACCGCCGCCGTAAGGAGCTGTCCCGCCGTCATCGTCACCCCACGCGGCGCCATCACCAAGTCGCTCAGCGCTTTTTGCCACAGCTTCGGCAGCCGCACCGCCAGATCGTGCGGAGCCACCGTCAGCTTGTCATCCATCTGCGCCACCACGATCTCACTGGCCGTCGGCACCGGCGCACCGAGCAGCGAGTAGATCTGCGACATCGTCTGCGTCTTGAGCTCGACCGACGACAGGCTGTGAACACCCACAAACCCGAGCGCATCGGAGCCTTTCACCGTCAGCTTCGACTTGATGAACTGCTCGCGCAGCACCGGCCAGAACTCGGTTGCCACCATCGCCAGCGTCGGACCTTGCGTGGTCGCTTGCAGCAGCGCATCGACGATTCGATCGGGATCACGCGCCAGCATCGTATCGGACCGACAGCCTCGCGTATCCATGCTGCCGCGCGACATCAGCAGCCGCATCGCCAGATCACTTGGACCCAGCGCCCCGAGCATCGCATCCACCAGCGTTACACCCAGCCCGCGAGAGCACGTCAGCGTCGTCCACGGCATCCCGATCGCCCACTGCGGAGCCAGCTTCAGATCGAGCGCATAGCTGCCCACCGGACTTGGCCACACCTTCGTCAGCGGCACATCGACCGGGATGTTCAGGTCCGCGCGCAGCAGGCGCTCTGGCACTTCCACACAGCCATAGCCGAGCAGCCGTCCGCTCTGATCTTCGCCACGCCCGACCACCGCGTAGGTCTGCAAAAGCAGCGTGCCAAACAGCAGCTCGCCGCGCGGTCCGTTTTGTAGCTGACTGCGCAGCGCACCCAGGAGACGCGCCGTCGGAGGCAGATCCACGCACGACGTCTCGGGATACAGCCCTGCGCGAAGCTCCGTCGCTGCCAGCGACACCGGCGAGGCATCCAGCACCACCCGCAGCGTCCCGAACGCAAAGCGCGACACCGCCACGTCCACCACCAAGTCCGGCGACAGCGGCGCCGACACCGTCACATGAAACGCGGACTCGACCGCGCCCGCCGTCAGCCGCACCGACGCTTCGCCCAGATCGTTGGTCACCGCCGTGCCTGTCGAAAGCGTGCCGCCCCCGACCGGCGAATCGAGCGTCAGCTTCAGCGTCACACCTGCGCGCGGCTCTGCGGGTGCACCGGGACTGTTGCGTACCAGATAGCGCAGCTGCAGCGTCGTCTGTTCCCCGTACGACAGCCCGAGCGGCGACGGCGAGGACACCAGCTGAAGCTGCGCCACCGGCTGCTGCTCGCGATCTTCGGCCTGGGGACCACAGCCGCCGTAGCTTGGCATCGAAAGAAGCAGCCCGGCCCACAGCCCGAGCCCCGCTCGTCGTGTCTTTGCGTTCCGCCGCTCGCGCATGTCATCACCCTAAATCGGTTCGTCGAACTTGTCGCTAGCTCCGCTTCCGCCTGGCGCGTCCGCTGCTTGCGCACAGGACTGATACAGTGCGCGCCATGGCTTTTCCCACCGTTCCAGAGTCTGCCCTTCGGAGCCCCTTTCGTAGCGATCTGCTCACCGGACAAGTTGCCATCGTCACCGGCGGTGGCACCGGCATCGGTCGCGCCATCGCGCTGGAGCTTGCCGCCTGCGGAGCCCAGATCGCCATCTGCGGTCGTCGTCCCGATCCACTCGCGGCGGTGGCTGCCGAAATTCAGGCCGCTTCCGGCGTCTGCATTCACAAGACCTGCGACATCCGCGAGCCCGACCAAGTCGCCGCCTTTGTCTCGTTTGTCAAAGCCGAGCGAGGCCGCATCGACATCTTGGTGAACAACGCCGGCGGTCAGCGTCCGTTTCCCGCCTCGCACATGCCGCTTGTGAACTTTGAAAAGGTCATCAAAAACAACCTCGTCGGCACCTTTTCGTTTACGCAGGCCGTCGCGCAGCAGGCGATGATTCCGCAGCAGAGCGGCACCATCATCAACATCATCGCCATGATCTATCGCGGCTTTCCCGGCATGTCGCACACCGGGGCTGCCCGCGCGGGCGTCGACAACCTGACCAAGAGCCTCGCCGTCGAGTGGTCGCCGCATCGCATCCGCTGCAACGCCGTCGCGCCCGGCATCATTCGCACCAGCGGCACCGATCGTTATCCCGAAGAGCTGGTCATTGCCGCGCGTCGCAGCACCCCGTGGAAGCGCCTTGGGGTCGCCGAAGAGGTCGCACACCTTGTCACCTTCCTGGCCAGTCCGGCTGCCGACTTCATCACCGGATCGACCTATTACATCGACGGCGGCGCGTCCCTGTGGGGCGACATGTTTCCGCTTCCTGACGAGCCGTAAGCCCGAGCCGTACGCCCGAGCCGTACGCCCGCCGCCTTCGCACCTGCCTCTTTTTTCAGCAAAAAACCGGGATCGAGCCGCGCGGAAGCGTGCTCTAGTCCGCGACAGATATGACCTTGCGCACGCATCGTGGACTGCTTGTCGTCTTGCTCGTCGTCGCGGTGGCTGCTTGGCTGTGGTTTCGCAAGCCAAGTCCGTCGTCCGGTGACGTCTCTGCTGCGCAGACTTCGGCGTCGGGTGCGCAGGTTTCTGTCGGTGGCGCGCCGCTTGGATCGTCCAAAGAAGGCGATTCCAGCGATGCCGTGACCGAAAAGCTGCCGGTGCCGCCGTGCTGGGAAGGGCTGTTTGCCCTTGATGATCGACCGACGCTGCTCGGGCTCAAAGATGCGCTGCTCGCGGCGATGGCCCAGCAAGACCCGCTCCTGATTGACTACTTGCAAGAGCGGCTGGCCGAAGTGATTGGCGGGGACTCAACGTCGGCGCTGCAAGTGATTGGCTGGGCGGCAGATGCCGGTCCGCCGCTGTCGGGACACCTGTTTGGGGCCGTCAAGCTGGCGTCGGCGGTGCAAAACAAAGCGGTGTCCGACAAGCTGCTGTCGCTCGGTAGTGATGTCCGTCAGTCGACCGAGCTGCGTCGTGGCGCGCTGCTGGCGCTGGAGACCCAACAGACGCTGTCACCCGATGCGCGCGGGCAGCTGCATAGCGTGGCGCTCGATCCGCGCAGCGAAGAAGTGGCGTGGATGGCGACGCGCACCATCGGCAAGGTGATGACCGAAGAGTACGCCCGCACCGGCCAAGCGGGCGCGTATGTCAAAGACCTGCTCGACATCGGACAGCGTGGTGGGGACGGTCCGGTCCGCTCGCTGGCGCTGGAGATGCCTTCCTACGGCAACATCCCGATGGACAGCGCGCAGCTGGGATCGATCGCGCAGCTGCTTGCCAAAGACCCGGATCGCTCGGTGCGTGAGATGGCGGCGTTTCGGCTCGGGCTGTCCAAAGATCCCGGCCTGGCGCTGAGCCACCTGGGCGGCGCGTTTTCGGCGGAAAAAGACCTGTGCGTGCGCTGGGCGATCTTCCGCTTTGCGGTGCGGGCGGCGGGGGACAAGGCGCTGCCGCTGCTCGACAAGCTGTCGAAGCTGGAGCCTCGGCTGCGGCCCGACTACGAAGACTTTGTGGCGATCTATGCGCGCGGCACGGTCGACTTTGCGCGGGTGTGGCTGGAAAAGCCCGAGCGCATCCAGTGTCTCGACGATGAATAACGGGGGAAGCGCAGCGATGAAGACCGTTTCGAATCGATGCCTGCTGCTGCCGCTTGCCGGGATCCTGCTCGGACAGCCCAGCCTGGCGGCGGATGGGCAGTCAAAGCCCGGTGGATCGTCGGCGCTGTCGGTCCAGACCGCGTGCAGCCTGCAAGGTCAGCTCGACACGCTGCGGCTGGGGCTTGTGCGAGGCTCTGCGCCGCTCAAGAAGTTTCTGCGCAAGCAGCTGCGGGAGCGAGCGGCGACCCTTCCCGAAGCCGAGCTGCGGGCGGCGTTTCTGCGCGAGCGTGAGCCCGCGATGATCGAAGAGCTGTCGGGTGCGCTGGCGGCGCGGATGGCCCGTCACAACGAGCCGTCGGCGGTCCAGTCGGTGCTCGATCGCGCCATGCAGGATCGCGATCCGGCGGCGCGGGCGGCGGCGGTGCGTGGGCTGCGGGGCACTGCGTCGGTCGAGGCGATGGAAAAGCTCGGCGGCGTGGACTATCGGACGCTTGTCAAAGACCCCGCGCCCGAGGTTCGCCAGGCGGTCGCGACCAACCTGCTTGCCGAGAGTGCCGAGGTCTACTTTGGGCACGATCGCGCGGTGTCCGAGCAGGCGATTGCGGCGGCGCTGGCGGTGCGCGCGGGTCCACAGGCCGATCCGGCGCTGGCGGCCAAGCTGCTCTCGGAGATCTCGACCGAGTCGGTCGGCTCCGAAGCGGTGAGCGAGCTTGTCGCGCTGTTGGATGGGCCGTCTGATCCATCGCTTGCGTCGCTGCGGGCGGCGGTGGTGCTGGCGCTCGGTGGGGTGCCATCGAGCGAGTCGGCGCGCGTCATCCGCCGGCTGATCGATCTGTATCGCCAAGACGACAGCCGCGAGGTGCGGCGCGCGGTGCTGACCTCGCTGTGTCGGCTGCAAATGGCGACGGCACTTACGACCTTGGAAGCGCTCCGTCCGATCGACGCGAGCCTGTCCAAAGACATCGATGCGTGGCAGCAGGCGCTGCGCAGCGGTCTTCAGGAATGGACGCTGCTTCAGCGGGAAAAGCAGCGGATTTTGCCCGATGCCCCCCAACCACACTAAGGAGGTGTGAACATGAAGTCTCGATTCTTGGCAGGGACCCTGGGTCTGCTTGTGCTCGGAGCGGCGCTGCTCACGGGTGAGCCGGTCGGTCTGGCCGCCACCGCCAACGGTCCGATCTGCGACCCGGGTGCGAAGGTCAACTCGACGACGTACTACGGATGCAGCGGCGGATCGCACACCGCGCTCGACATCGCCAACGGGACGTGCAGTGTGTGGAACTATCGCGGAATGCTGGTCGGCAGCTACCGCTACACCCAGTACGCGGGCTGCGCCGATAGCTGCGGGGCCTGCTCGGCGGGCGCGGGCTGCTGCAACGGCGGCGCGGGCAACTACTTCGTGGTGTCGGGCGGCAGCGGCTGGGACTTCCGGCAGCTTCACTCGAACAGCCCCAAAGGCACGCAGACGTGTGACCGCTGCGCGATCGGCCTGATCGGCTCGACCGGCAACTCGACCGGCGCGCACTCGCACTCGGACAACCGCCAGTACGGCACCAAGAAGAGCGCCTGGTACACCGCCGTCGGCACCACCTGCGGCTCCAGCGGCTACTGCAACAACCGAGTCGGCACCCCGACCCTCTAAGCCCGCTTCGCTTTCGCCCGCCAGTTCCCCCCGCCCATCCCCACCAGCCGGTCCGCCTGCGCGACGGCTTAGCGAAGCATGCCCTGGTTCGCCAGCGTGGCCGCCCGGATGCCGAGCTGTTCCGTCAGCCAGTCCCGCGCCGCCTGCTCGGTCGAAAAAAAGCGCATCGGAATCGCTTGGCTACTGGTCAGCCGAATCGCGTTGACCACCAGCGTCAGCACAGTGCGCTGAAGCAGCGACGCGCCCAGCACCGCCATCGGCAGCCCCGGCGTATTCGGATCGGTGCGGCTGCCCATGTGCTGTCGCGCTTGCGGCGTAAACGACACGTCCTGTCCCAAAAGCACCAGCATGCCCAGGTTGCCCAGGCGCTCGTGCTGGGCTTCGACAAAGTCCATGAACTGGATCGCATCCGCTTCGGTCAGCTGGCCGTTCAGCTGTGTGATCAAGAGCGGCCCGTCGATCACCGATTGGTGGTTGCCGAAGCGCAGCGCGTGTGTCTGTGTATCTGCCACTGAAACTGGAACATCCGACGCCATGATTGCGACCGCCCCGCTTAGCAGGCTGACACAGTGACCGACGGGCGCGCAAGTACGTGGGACCGCATCAGAAATCGCCTTGCTCGACGCACACGCAGCCGTTCTGTACGCTGTCTACGATGCTTGTGAGCGGACACGGGCACTATCCCGAGACGGAAGATGGACATCGCACCTCCTCATATTCGCGCCATGGCCAGGGCCTCGCTGGCGCTCCCCGATGACAAGCTCGTTGCCGAGTGCGTCGTCGATCTGTTTGTCGCCAGCGGCCCCGGCGGCCAGCACCGCAACAAGACCGAGAGCGCCGTGCGCCTGCATCACCTGCCGAGCGGCATCGTCGTCACCGCCACCGAGCGCCGCAGCCAGATCCAAAACCGCCTGATGGCGATCCTGCGCCTGCGCGAAAAGCTCGTCGCACTGACGGTGGTGCCCAAGGTCCGCCGCCCCACCAAGCCCAGCCGCAGCGCCAAAGAGCGTCGCCTGTCCGAAAAGAAGCGAGACGGCGAAGTCAAGCGCCAGCGCCGCGCCGACTTCGACTAACCCCCGTGCAATCGGCGCTAGG
>WBZX01002533.1_pt1 | contig 12315 bp, 12 predicted proteins | sample 5204211 | NCBI WGS metagenome assembly WBZX01 (sample SAMN12344362, study PRJNA552823) | activated sludge metagenome | biome: Activated sludge suspended growth; feature: Nitrification reactor; material: Wastewater; isolation source: activated sludge from nitrification reactor of wastewater...
ACCTTGGAGAACGAGCCGAGGTACAGCACGCCCTCGGGCCAGCGCGCGGCCAGCGGCCGCGGCGGCGGCGCGTCGTACCAGAGGTCGCCGTAGGGGTTGTCTTCCACCAGTGCCAGCCGCTGCTCGCGCGCCGCCTCCACGATCGCCTCGCGACGGGCCTCGCCGTACACATGCCCGGTCGGATTCTGGAAGTTGGGTAGCAGGTAGGCGAAGCGCGCGCCGCGCGCGGCCTTCATCAGCGCCTGCGGTACCGGGCCCTCGTGGTCGGAGTCCAGGCCTTCGATCACCGGCTCATACGGCGCGAACGCCTGCAGCGCGCCCAGGTAGGTCGGCGTTTCCACCAGCACGCGCTCGCCCGCGTCCACCAGCACCTTGGCTGCCAGGTCCAGCCCCTGCTGCGAGCCCGTGGTCAGCAGCACCTGCGTGGGTGCCACCGCCATGCCGTGCTGCTGCTTCAGGTGCGCGGCGACCCAGTCGCGCAGGGGCGCGAAGCCTTCGCTGGCGGCGTACTGCAGCGCCTCGCGCGGCGCGTCGGCGAACACGCGCGCCGCGGCCTCGCGCATCGCCTGCACCGGGAACGTGTCGGCCGAAGGCAGGCCACCGGCCAGCGAGATGATGCCCGGGCGCTCGGTCACCTTGAGGATCTCGCGGATGATCGACGGGTTCATGCGCTCGGCGCGGCGCGCGAGCTTGAAGGGGCTGGGTGTGTTCATCGCGGGGGAGTCTCCGGGGTCGGGCCCGCGGTCGCGGGCAGGGGATTCAGCGGGACCGCGGCCGGCGGCGCCCGGGCCGGCAGGCGCTTGCCGGCGAACACCACCGCGCCCACGGCGAGCGTGAAGGCCACGGTGGTGGCGTCGAGACGTTCGCCCAGCAGCGGCACCGATGCCAGCAGGGCCAGGAAGGGCTGCAGCAGCTGCACCTGGCTCACGCGCATCAGGCCGCCGAGCACCAGGCCGCGGTACCAGGCGAAGAAGCCGAGCCACATCGAAAACAGCGTGACGTATGCGAAGCCCATCCACGCGGACGCCCGCGCGGCGGCGGCGTCGGCGGGCCAGGTGAGCGCCGCGGCCGGCAGCGTCAGCGGCAGCGACATCACCAGCACCCAGCAGATGGCGTGCTCGGCCGGCATCGCCGCCGTGACGCGCGCGCCGTACACATAGCCGATGGACGCGCTGGCCACGGCCAGCAGCAGCAGGCCGTCGGCCGGTGCGAGCCGCCCGCCGCCCTGCAGCGCGGCAAACGCCAGCACCAGCGCGCAGCCTGCCACGGCGCAGGTCCAGAACGCGACGGACGCGCGCTGGCGCATCAGCAGCGCCGCGGCCACCGCGGTGCCCAGCGGCAGCACGCCGGTGATCACGGCGGCATGCATCGCGTCCACATGGCGCAGCGCCAGCGCCAGGAACAGCGGGAAGCCCAGCACGGTGCCGACCGCGCACGCCGCCAGCGCGCCCCACAGGCGGCGCGGCGGCCAGGCCGCGCCCACCCAGCGCAGGTAGGCGATCGACAGCAGCCCCGCCACGGCGGCGCGGCCCGCGGTGACGAACGAAGGCGGCAGTTGCGGCGCCGCCGCGTCGCCCACCGCCAGGCGCGTCATCGGCAGCGTCAGCGCGAAGATCGCCACGCCGAGCAGGCCGAACGCGTAGCCGCGGGCGCGGCGCTGCGCGTCGGTGTCGGCGCCCGCCGCGGTCGTGGCCTGGGCTTGCGTCATGGCTTGAGCATCCACACGGCCGTGGCCGCAAGCACCGCCGCCATGCCGCGGTTGAACCACAGCAGGCGCTCGCCCTGCGCGAGCCAGCGCCGCAGCGCCGCGCCCACCAGCGCGTAGGTGAAGTTGCTGGCGAAGCCATAGGCCGCCGCGATCGGCAGCACCCAGGCCAGGCGCGCGGCCACCTGCCCTTCCACCGCGACCCAGGTGGCGGCGATGGTCAGCGCATTGAGCCAGGCCTTGGCATTGACGAACTGCAGCGCCACGCCGCGCGCGAAGCCCACGTCGAGCGAGCCCTGCGCGGCCCCGGCCGCCTCGGCGACGCCGGGCGCCACGCGCCGGGCGAGGCGCCAGGCCAGCCACAGCATGTAGGCCGCGCCAACCACGCGGATCGCCGCGGCCAGCGCCGGCACGGTGGTGACCAGCGTGCCCAGGCCCGCGGCGCAGGCGACCAGCAGCAGGCACCAGCCGAAGGGCACCGCCAGCACGAAGCGCATCGCGTGGCGCAGGCCGTGGTTGGCCGCCATGGCGGTGGACAGCGTGGTGTTGGGCCCGGGGGTGAACGCCATCGCCGTGGCGTAGGCCAGCAGGGCGGCAAGTTCGGCAGCGGGCATGGCGCCAGTCTAGGCCCGGCAAACAGTACACCGGCAGTACACTTCGGGCTCCACTGACTCGCCCTGTACTGCCCGCCATGACGACACAGGCCGAGGCCGCTTCCCCGACGCTCGAGCGCGGCGCCCTGCTTCCGCTGGCGTCGCAGCTCGCGCAGTGGATCGGCGCGCGCATCCAGGCCGGCGCGCTGGCCGGCGGCGCGCGGCTGCCGTCGGTGCGCGACGCCGCGCGGCGCCACGGGCTCGCGCCGTCCACGGTGGTGGCGGCCTACGACCAGCTCCAGGCGCAGGGGCTGGTGGAAGCGCGCGCGCAGCGCGGGTTCTTCGTGCGCGGCGGCGACGCCGTGGCCACGCCGCGCATCGCGGCGCCGGCCCGGCGCGATCCGCCGCTGGACGCCGCGGCCCTGGTGCGCAGCATGTTCGAGCACGGCCGCCCGCAGTCGGAGCGCGCGCCGTCGCCGGGCATCGGCACCCTGCCCGCGGACTGGCTCGACCTGCCGCTGCTGCACGGCGCGCTGCGTCGTGCGATGGCCGAGGACACGCGCGACCCGCAGAGCCTGCGCTATGCCGATCCCGCCGGCGACGCCCGCCTGCGCGCGGCGCTTTCGACGCGACTGGCCACGCTGGGTATCGGCGCCGACGCGTCGCAGGTGGTGACCACGGTGGGCGCCACCGCGGCGCTGGACCTGGTGTCCAACCTGCTGCTCGCGCCGGGCGACAGCGTGCTGGTGGACGAGCCCGGCTGGCCGGTGGAGTTCGCGCGCCTGGCGCAGATGGGCGTGAAGTGCGTGCCGGTGCCGCGCGCGGCCGACGGGCCCGACCGCGCCGCGATGCGCCAAGCCCTGGAAACGCTGCAGGGCGCCGACAAGCCGCGCGCCTACATCACGGTGTCGGTGCTGCACAACCCGACCGGCGGCTCGATCACGCTGGCCGCCGCGCACGAGGTGCTCAAGCTGGCCGAGGCGCACGACCTGACCATCGTCGAGGACGACACCTACGCCTGGCTGGCCAGCCCGCAGGCGCCGCGCCTGGCCGCGCTGGACCAGCTCCAGCGCACCGTCTACATCAGCGGCTTCGCCAAGATCCTGGCGCCGGGCTGGCGCGTGGGCTTCCTGGCGGCGTCGCCGGCGCTGGCCGAACGCGCGATCCGGCGCAAGCTGCTCACGTCGCTGGCGGCGCCGGGGCTGACCGAGCGCGCGCTGGCGATCACGCTGGAGCAGGGGCTGCTGCGGCGCCATGCCGAGCGCGTGATCCAGCGTCTGGCTGCGGCCCGCGCCCGCACCACGCGGCTCGCGCAGGACGCGGGATTCGCTTTCGCGGCGCCGCCGCAGGGGCTGTTCGGCTGGGTCGAGTGCGGCGTCGACACCGACCGCCTGGCCGCGCTGCTGCACGACGAGGGCTGGCTTCTGGCGCCCGGCAGCCTGTTCCATGCCCGGCCGCAGCCCTCGACCCTGATGCGGGTGAACTTCGCCGCGGCGCAGGAAGCGCGGGTGTGGCGCGCGCTGCGCGACGCGCGCAGCCGACTCGCACCGCCCGCCCGGCCGCGCCCCCCCACCGATGCAGGGGCTGCGCCGATGCGTATCAGGGCGTAACATCGGCTCACCCCTACAGCGGCGCCCTGCGTGACTTTCGAATCCACCCTGCCTCTGGGCGAACCCGAACTGATGCGGGTGAGTGCCTTCGAGCGCTATCTCGACGAGTTGCGCCGCGAGAGCGGAGACGAGTCGCTCACCCGCCTGTCGTCGCTGAACCCGTCGCTGCTGCAGGACCTGCTGCGCTTCGAGCAGGACGGCCGACGCACCGAGCTGCTCGAGGTGATCGCAGCCTGCGTGCGCCATTCGCGCCCGCTGGCGATCTACCTGCAGAGCGACCAGCGCGTCCTTCCGCTCACGGTGTTCCCGATCGAGCGCCTGGTGCACTGCCCGTTGCCGATGCACGAGTTCCTGTCGATGCGGCTGTCCGAGATGACGGTGCTGCGCGTCGAGCCGGCAGTGCTGCGCGCACCCGGCGACCCCGAGGAAGCGCTCGTCGGCGAGCCGCACCTGTACCAGCCGCTCGGCCCGGTGACCTGGGAGCTGGCCATGCGCGGGTCGCGCGAGCAGCTGCTGCCCGAGATCGGCGGCCCCGCCGCCTACCGCGTGGCGCTTGGCACCAACCTGCGCGACGTGATCCTCACGGGCGTGGTGCAGGCCGCGGTGAACCGCCTGCACCGCGAAAGCGCCAACCTGCGCGAGATGGCCGAGTGGCCGGGCCTGAACCGCGCCCGCGCGATGCGCCTGCTCAACGCGCTGTACCTGCAGGGTGGCCTGATCGTCAGCCGCACCCACCCGGTGGCCAGCAACGAGAGCTGGTTTGGCAACACGCGGCTGTAGGCCGCGTCTTCCCTGCCCCTGCGGCTGCAGGCCGCGTCTTTCTTATGACGGCGGCTGCAGGCCGCGTCGTCACTGCACTGGTCTTGCCCCGCCGCGCATCGCCTCCAGCGTCTCCCAGCGTTCCAGCGCGGCCATCAGTTCGTCCTCGATGCGTGCAGAGCGCTCGAGCAACGCCGCAGCGCGCTGCGGGTCGCTGGCAAACAGCGCCCCATCGGCAGTCTGCCCGGCGATGGTCTTCTGCTCGGCTTCGAGCGACTCGATCCGCGCGGGCAGCGCGTCGAGCTCGCGCTGCTCCTTGTAGCTGAGCTTGGTGCGCGCCGCGGGCGCCGGCGCCGCCGGCGCAGCGGCAGCCGGCACGGCGGCGGCCGCTGCCGGCGCCGCCACGCGCGAGCGCTCGCGCTGCTGCAGCCAGTCGGTGATGCCGCCCTCGTACTCGCGCCACAGCCCAGGCCGGCCGCCGAAGGCCGGATCGCCCTCCCAGGCCACCACGCTGGTGACCACGTTGTCGACGAAGCGCCGGTCATGGCTGACGATGAAGGCGGTGCCCGCGTAGTCGGCCAGCAGCGACTCCAGCAGCTCCAGCGTCTCGATGTCGAGGTCGTTGGTGGGCTCGTCGAGCACGATCACGTTGGCCGGCAGCGCGAACAGGCGCGCCAGCAGCAGCCGGTTGCGTTCGCCGCCGGACAGCGTGCGCACCGGCGAGTTGGCGCGCTCGGGCGCGAACAGGAAGTCGCCCAGGTAGCTCATCACGTGCTTGCGCCCGCCGCCGATCTCGATCCACTCGCTGCCGGGGCTGATGGTGTCGGCCAGCGTGGCGTCCAGGTCGAGCGCGTCGCGCATCTGGTCGAAGTAGGCCACCTGCAGGTTGCTGCCCCGGCGCACGCTGCCGGCGGTGGGCTGCAGCTCGCCGAGCACCAGGCGCAGCAGCGTCGTCTTGCCCGCGCCGTTGGGGCCGACCAGGCCGACCTTGTCGCCGCGCAGGAAGGTGGCGCTGAAGCGGTCCACCAGCACACGGTCGCCGAAGCGCATCGACACGTCCTGCAGCTCGGCCACGATCTTGCCGGTGGGCACGCCCGAGTCGAGTTCCAGCCGCACCTGGCCGACGCGGTCGCGGCGCGCGGCGCGGTCGGCACGCAACCGCTCCAGGCGCGCCACGCGGCCCACGCTGCGGGTGCGCCGCGCTTCCACGCCCTTGCGCACCCACACCTCCTCCTGCGCCAGCAGCTTGTCGGCGCGCGCCGACGCCAGCGCCTCGGACTCCAGCTCGCGTGCCTTGGTGGCCTCGTAGGCGGCGTAGTTGCCGGGGTAGCTGCGCAGCACGCCGCGGTCGAGCTCGACGATGCGCGAGGCCACCGCGTCGATGAAGGCGCGGTCGTGCGAGATGAACACCAGCGCGCCGGGCCAGTCGCGCACCAGGCCCTGCAGCCAGGCGATGGCGTCGAGGTCCAGGTGGTTGGTGGGTTCGTCGAGCAGCAGCACGTCCGGCCGCGCCACCAGCGCCTGCGCCAGCGCGACACGCTTTCGCGTGCCGCCCGACAACGGGCCCACCGTGGCGGCCGCGTCCAGGTGCAGCCGCTCCAGCGTCTCCTGCACGCGTTGCTCCCAGGTCCAGCCTCCCAGCGCCTCCAGGCGCGTCTGCAGCGCGTCGAGGTCCTCGCCCGGCGCGTGGCTTTCATAGCGGCTGCGCAGCTCGCGCGCCTCGGCCACGCCCTCGCCCACCACATCGAACACCGTGGCGGCCGGGTCGAAGGCCGGCTCCTGCGGCACGTAGAAGCGCGTCGTGGCCTGCTGCACCTGCAGGCTGCCGTCGTCGGGCCGCTCCAGCCCGGCCAGGATCTTCAGCAGCGAGGACTTGCCCGCGCCGTTGCGTCCGATCAGCGCGACGCGTTCGCCCGCTTCCAGCGAAAAGGCGGCGCCGTCGAGCAGCGGCACGTGGCCAAAGGCGAGATGGGCATCGATCAGGGTCAGCAGGGCCATGCGCGCATTGTCCCTGCCTTGCGGCAACGCACTGTCTTGTCAAGCCCCCAGGATGAGCGCAGTGAATGCCCCGGGGTGCACCGCGCACGGCCGGGCCGGCGTCACCCCGTCGATAGAATCGTTTTTCACCCTCCACTGGCATCGCATGAACGCCGTCGTCTGCAGCGAGAGTTTTTCCGCCCGGCTCGAACTCAAGAGCGCGGCGCTCACGCTGATGGCCGTCGTGCTGCGCACCACCGAGCTCGACGCGCTGGCGGACGAGCTCGAGCAGCGGGCCTCGGTGATGCCCGGCCTGTTCGACGACGAGCCGGTCGCGATCGACCTGGCCTGCGTGCGCGACGCCGAGCAGCCGCTGGACTTCGACGCGCTGGTGGCGCTGCTGCGGCGCCACCGCATGCGCCCGCTGGCGGTGCGCGGCGGCACGCCCGAGCAGATGGCCGCGGCCGTGGCCGCGGGTCTGCTTGAAGCGCCCGAAGGCGCGCGCCCGCAGCCGCGCGAGGTGCCGCCGCCGCCCGAGGTGATCGAACGCGTGGTGGAGGTGCAGCTCGCGCCGCTGCCGCCGATGGTGGTGGACAAGCCGCTTCGCTCGGGCCAGCAGGTCTATGCCCGCGACCGGGACCTGATCGTGCTGGCGCTGGTCAGCCACGGCGCCGAGGTCATGGCCGACGGCCACATCCACGTCTACGCGCCGCTGCGCGGCCGCGCCCACGCGGGCAAGGCCGGCAATGCCGACGCGCGCATCTTCTGCCACCGCATGGAAGCCCAGGTGCTGGCCATTGCCGACGTGCACCGCACCACCGACTCGGGCCTGCCCGAGGGGCTGATGGGCGGCGCCGCCATGGTCCGGCTGGCCCACGGCGAGCTCGTCGTCGAGCGCCTGGGCTGATTCGTACCCCATTGCCCACTCAATACCCGTAGAAGGACCCGCACCCGATGGCCAAGATCATCGTCGTCACCTCCGGCAAGGGGGGCGTCGGCAAGACCACCACGAGCGCCAGCTTCGCCTCCGGCCTGGCATTGCGGGGCCACAAGACCGCCGTGATCGACTTCGACGTGGGCCTGCGCAACCTGGACCTCATCATGGGTTGCGAGCGCCGTGTGGTGTACGACCTGGTCAACGTCATCCACGACGAGGCCAAGCTCAACCAGGCGCTCATCAAGGACAAGCACTGCGACAACCTGTCGGTGCTGGCCGCGTCCCAGACCCGCGACAAGGAAGCGCTCACGAAGGACGGCGTGCGCCGCGTGCTCGACGAGCTGTCGGACATGGGCATGGAGTACATCGTCTGCGACTCGCCGGCCGGCATCGAGAACGGTGCGCTGCTGGCGATGCACTACGCCGACGAGGCCATCGTGGTGACCAACCCCGAGGTATCCTCGGTGCGCGACTCCGACCGCATCCTGGGCATGCTGGCGTCCAAGACGCAGCGCGCCATCGACGGCAAGGACCCGATCCGCGAGCACCTGCTCGTCACCCGCTACGACCCCGTTCGCGTGGCCAGCGGGCAGATGCTGTCGATCGACGACATCCACGACATCCTGCGCATTCCGCTGATCGGCGTGGTGCCCGAGTCGGAGGCGGTGCTCAACGCGTCCAACCAGGGCGTGCCCGCGATCCACATGAACCAGAGCGCCGTGGCCGAGGCGTACAAGGACGTGGTGCGCCGCTTCCTCGGCGAGGCGCGCGAGATGCGCTTCACCACCGAGGCGGCCCGCCCGGGCTTCTTCCAGCGCCTGTTCGCCCGGCCGGCGCGCCAGAGCGGAGCCTGAACGCGATGGCCTGGTGGTCCTTTCTCCTCGGGCGCAGCCATCGCAATTCGGCCCAGCTGGCCAAGCAGCGGCTGCAGGTGGTGATCTCCCAGCAGCGCGCGTCGCGCGCGCCGCGTGCGCCCGACTACCTGCCCGCGCTTCAACGCGAGCTGCAGCTGGTGGTGGCCAAGTACGTCAAGGTCGCGCCGCGCGAGGTCGAGGTGCGCTTCGCGCAGCCGCGCAACTCGCCGCACGGGCTCGAGGTGCGAATCGAGCTGCCGCCGCAACCGGCCTGACCCGGTCCGCGGGACCCCGAGGCGTTCCAGCGGCGACCCCGCGCGGGGTCCCGTCGGCCTTGCGGCGCGGCATCCCCCCACGCTTTCCGGGGGTGAGGCCCATGCCTCACACTCCGCCCACCTCGCGCCGCGTCGAAGCGACCGGCGTGCGGTCCCCGGAACCCATTCCTTTCGACGAGGACGGACGATGAAGACCTATCTGTGGATGGCCGCCGTGGCCGCGGGCCTGTTGTTCGCCACTGCCCCCGAGCCGGCCGAGGCCAAGCGCCTGGGTGGCGCCAAGTCCTCCGGCATGCAGCGCAGCGCCACGCCGGACAAGCCCGCGACTCCGCCGACCGCCGCGCCCGCCAACCCGGCGCCCGCCGCCGCGGCCACGCCTGCGACGCCGGCGGCCGCCGGTGCCGCAGCCGCCGCGGCGCCCAAGCGCTCGTGGATGGGCCCGATCGCCGGCCTGGCCGCCGGCCTGGGCATCGCCGCCCTGTTCAGCCACTTCGGCATGGGCGAGGGGCTGGCCAACTTCGTGATGCTGGCGCTGCTGGCCGTGGTGGCCTTCGTCGTCATCCGCCTGCTGATGCGCCGCTTCCTCGGCAACGCCGGCCCGCAGCCCGCGCTGGCCGCAGCCGGCGCCGGGGCCGCACCCGCGCGCGCGGCACCGCCGGTGTTCGTGGACGAGCGCCCCGGCATGCAGCGCAACGCGCTCGCGCCGGAGATCGGCTCGGCGCTCAAGCCGCCGCTGGCCGTGCCCGGCGTCACCGCCTCGGCCGCAGCAATGCCCGCCGCGGCCGCCCCGGTACTGCCGGCCGGCTTCGACACCGAAGGCTTCGAGCGCCTCGCGCGCATGCTGTTCGTGCGCATGCAGGCCGCCAACGACGCGGCCGACCTGGACGACCTGCGCAACTTCACCACTCCCGAGCTGTTCGCGTCGTTGCGGCTGGACCTGCAGGACCGCGGCGACGCTCGCCAGACCACCGATGTGGTCAAGGTCGACGCCGCGCTGGTGGACTTCGCCCATGAAGACGCGCGCCAGATCGTCAGCGTGCGCTTCACCGGCCTGATCCGCGAGGAGCCGGGCGCGCAGCCGCAGCCCTTCGACGAGGTGTGGCACCTGGTGCGCCCGCAGGACGAGAGCCGTCCCTGGGCGATCGCCGGCATCCAGCAGGCGCAGTAACGCGACGGGCCGCGCGCGGCGCGCTCAGCCGCCCGCGCGCTTGACGTTGCCGACGCCCTCGGCCTGCAGCAGGGCCACCACGCGGTCGGCGTGGTCGCCCTGCACTTCCACCACGCCGTCCTTGACGGTGCCGCCGCTGCCGCAGGCGCTGCGCAGCCGCTTGCCCAGCGCCGCCAGCGCGTCCGGCGCCAGCGCCAGGCCCCGCACCAGCGTCACCGTCTTGCCGCCGCGGCCCTTGCTCTCGCGGCTGACGCGCACCACGCCGTCGCCGCGCGGCGCGGTGGCCTGGACGGCGCACGCGCAGGCCGTCAGCGGGCGCCGGCAGGCCGGGCACATGCGTCCGCCGTCGGTGGAATAGACCAGCCCGCCCTGCATCGGCTTGCGCATCGCCATCGGTCAGCGCCGCCGCAACACGAGCGTCAGGTTGTTCGCCGGCATCGGCACCACCTCGGCCAGATCCAGCCCGTGCGCCAGCGCCTCGCGCCGCACCGCCGCGAGCGTGCGCAGGCCCCAGCGCGGGTCGCGCGCGCGCAGGTCGGCGTCAAAGGCGGCATTGCCGGGCGACGGGGGCTCGCCGTCCACGAAGAACGGGCCGTAGATCGCCAGCACCCCGCCGGGCACCAGGTGCCTCGCCGCGCCCGCCATCAGCGCCGCGCAGGTGGCCCAGGGCGAGATGTGCAGCATGTTGGCGCAGTAGATCGCGTCCACCTCGGCCTGGCCCATCGGCCAGGACTCCGCCAGCACGTCCAGGTGCAGCGCCGGGGCGACGCCGGGAAGGCCCGCGCAGCGCATGTCGATGACCGCGAGCATGGACGCCTGCGCGTCGGTGGGCCGCCAGGCCCAGCCGGGGCAGGCCGCCGCGAAGTGCTGCGCATGCTGTCCGGTGCCCGAGGCGATCTCCAGCACGCGCGCCTGCGCCGGCAGCACGCGCTGCAGCACCTGCAGGATCGGTGCGCGGTTGCGCTCGGCTGCGGCGCTGTACGGCAGGTCCGCCGCCGGGTCTGGCGCAGGGCCCGGCGCGCTCATCGCTCGTCGGCCTCGATCACCAGGCGCTGCCGCTGCGCGCCGCGCACGCGCGTGGCGGCCCGCACGCGCAGCGCCGCGCTCTCGGGCACGTCGACGCGGAAGTGATAGTCCAGGCTGTCGCTCTGCCCCGGGTTGTGGGTGGCGATCTGGCGCGCCCATTCGCGGCGGCCGTTCACTTCCACGGTCATCGCGTGGGTGGCGCCGGCCGCGTCCGCCGGGCAGCGCACCTGGAAGCGCACGTCGACGTGGAAGCGCCGCACCCGCCCGAGCGCCGGCGGGATGTCCAGCGTGGCGATGTCGGCGTCGCCGGCATCCACGCGCCAGCGCTCCAGGCCAGCAGCCGTCATCTCAGAATTCGACCACCGAGCGGATCGACTCGCCGCGCTTCATCAGCGCGAAGCCCTCGTTGATGTCCTCGAGCTTGAGCTTGTGGGTGATCAGGTCGTCGATGTTGAGCTTGCCGTCCATGTACCAGTCCACGATCTTCGGCACGTCGGTGCGGCCGCGCGCGCCGCCGAAGGCCGAGCCCTCCCACTTGCGGCCGGTGACCAGCTGGAACGGCCGCGTGGCGATCTCGGCGCCGGCTTCGGCCACGCCGATGATGATGCTGCGGCCCCAGCCCTTGTGCGTGCACTCCAGCGCCTGGCGCATCACCTGCGTGTTGCCGATGCACTCGAAGCTGTAGTCGGCACCGCCGTCGGTGAGCTGCACGATGTGGTCCACCACGTTGGGCACCTCCTTCGGGTTGACGAAGTGCGTCATGCCGAAGCAGCGCGCCATGGCCTCGCGCGCGGGGTTGATGTCCACGCCGATGATCCTGTCCGCGCCCACCATGCGCGCGCCCTGGATCACGTTCAGCCCGATGCCGCCCAGGCCGAACACCACCACGTTGGCGCCCGCCTCCACCTTGGCGGTGAACAGCACCGCGCCCACGCCGGTGGTCACGCCGCAGCCGATGTAGCAGACCTTGTCGAAGGGCGCGTCGGGACGGATCCTGGCCAGCGCGATGCCAGGCACCACGATATGGTTGGCGAACGTGCTGGTGCCCATGTAGTGCAGCAGCGGCTTGCCATCGAGACTGAAGCGAGAGCTGCCGTCGGGCATCAGGCCCTTGCCCTGCGTGGCGCGGATGGCCTGGCACAGGTTGGTCTTGCGCGACAGGCAGAACTTGCACTGCCGGCACTCGGGCGTGTACAGCGGGATCACATGGTCGCCGGGCTTGAGCCACGGCACGCCCGGGCCCACCTCCTGCACCACGCCCGCGCCCTCGTGGCCCAGGATCGCGGGGAACAGGCCCTCGGGGTCGGCGCCGGACAGCGTGTACCAGTCGGTGTGGCAGATGCCGGTGGCCTTCACCTCCACCAGCACCTCGCCCTCGCGCGGGCCTTCCAGGTCCACCGTTTCGATCGTC